>Ga0315282_10001932_pt1 | contig 38820 bp, 42 predicted proteins | sample YL17G07_20_MG_FD_203693 | JGI IMG/M metagenome (GOLD analysis project Ga0315282, IMG submission 203693) | Sediment microbial communities from Yellowstone Lake, YNP, Wyoming, USA - YL17G07_20 | ecosystem: Environmental > Aquatic > Freshwater > Lake > Sediment | place: USA: Wyoming | collected... | reverse complement strand
GCGAGAAAGGCGCCCAGACCTACCATGAGGACGTCGCGGGTCATGCCAAAATGGAAGTCTCCCACCTTGAAGATGATAGTGTACCCGATGAAGAAGTTTGCCAGGCCCCAGAGAGCATTCACCAGTGGAGGGGATAGACCCCGGACTGCGGGCGAGGCGAAAGGGCTGGGGAACTTTTTCCCTGATATGCCCTGCACGAAGTGGGGCACACCGTTAGCGAGGAAAAAGCCAGCGAAGATATAGGCCAGATAATCGTACCACGCCATAATTTGCTCCTCCTTTCACACTCTTTCCACTTTGAGCAGGTTTGTCGTGCCCGCTACGCCAATGGGGATACCTGCTGTGATAACTATGAGGTCACCCTTCCGCGCCACCCCGGTTTCCTGGCTCAGCCTGCTTCCCTGAGCTAGAAGGTTGGCTATGCTGGATGGTTCAGCTATCTCGTAGGGATAGACTCCCCAGGAAATGAGGAGCCTTCTCCTCTGCCTGGAGCTTGGGGTGGCGGAGATGATGGGTATACCGGGGCGGTACTTAGCCACCCGTCTGGCAGTGCTCCCCGATGAGGTGAAGGCCACGATGGCTGCTGCCCCGAGTTGATGGGCAGTATGGCAGGCAGCATAGCTTATGGCGTCGTCTGTCTGAGGCTCAAGGTCTGCTCCCTTTTCCAGAAGCATCTTGCCGTAGGGTAGGGCAGCCTCCGTGGTCAGGGCAATCTTCATCATAACCTGTACCGCCTCTACCGGGTAGTGGCCAATGGCAGTCTCCCCCGAGAGCATTATGGCATCGGTGCCATCGAAGATAGAGTTGGCTATGTCGGTGACCTCGGCCCTGGTGGGATGTGAAGCGTCTATCATGGACTCCAGCATCTGGGTGGCAGTGATCACGGGCTTTCCGGCGTGGTTGCATTTCCCGATTATCTCCTTTTGAGCTAGGGGCACTCTTTCAAGCGGGATCTCTATGCCCAAATCGCCGCGGGCTACCATCAGCCCGTCGGATGCAGCCAGTATCTTATCCAGATTCTCCAAAGCCTCCCACTTCTCTATCTTGGCGATGAGGGGAATGTCTGCCCGTCTCTTTTTGAGAAAGTTCCTCACGCGGAGCATATCTCTGGCTTCCCTGACGAAGGAAAGGGCCACGAAATCTACCTCATGCTCTATGCCGAAGAGTAGGTCATGGAAGTCCTTTTCCGTGCAAGAGGGAATTTTCAGATTCACTCCCGGCACGTTGACGCCCTTCTCCCATCCCAGGACACCTCCCATGATGACCCGGCATCTCACAGAGTCAGGGGTCGTGTTGACCACCTCAAGCTTGATTGCCCCATCGTTAAGAAAGATGACATCGCCCCGCTTCACGTTTTCGGCGAGTTCGGGCAGGTTCACGGTCACCGAATGCTCATCGCCGGGCACTTTGGCTGTGGTGAGGGTGAAGACAGTATCTTCCTTGAGCTGGACCTCTTTCTTTCTGAGCTTACCGGTTCTAATCTTGGGTCCGGCGAGGTCCTGGAGGATGGCTACCGGGGTCTTCAGTTTCGCTGCTGCCTTACGTATGTTTCGGATATAGCCTGCGTGCTCTTCGAGAGTTCCGTGGGAGAAATTGAGGCGCGCCACATTCATCCCTGCACGTATGAGTTCCTCTATGACGGAGGCTGAGCCGCTGGCAGGGCCTATGGTGCAGACTATCTTGGTCTTTTGTCTCAAAGTCATAGCTTATTCCTGATGGTCAAGAACTTAGGGGCATTGTATCACAATGCTGTGAGCAACAAAAGACGTCAAGCAAATGGCTTTTCCATGGTAGAGTTTTTCGCGAAATGGTTGAAACGGAGAGTGTAATAGGGTAGACTTCTTACTAAATGTGGATGAAACAGAGAACCGCTTTGATTTGAAACGGAGGTAGCATTGCATGGCAGAGCAACTGCTTTCGGGATTGAAGGTGGTGGAGTGCGGGAACTTCATCTCGGCTGCACACTGCGCCAAGATGATGGCTGACCTCGGTGCCGAAGTGGTCAAGGTCGAGGATCCTGGCACAGGAGATGAGTCCAGGGAGTACGGCCCTTTCCCGGATGACATCCCCCACCCCGAACGAAGCGGGCTCTTCCTCTATCTGAACGCCAACAAGCTCGGCATCACACTTAACATAAAAACTGCAACCGGGCAGAAAATACTCAAGGAACTGCTCAAGGATGCCGACGTTTTCGTGGAGAACAATCCCCCGAAGCTGATGAAGAAATGGGGGCTTGATTACGCCAGGCTTAAGAAGATAAACCCGCGCCTCATTATGACCTCGATAACGCCCTACGGCCAGACAGGCCCCTACAAGGACTACAAGGCTTATGCCATTAACTGCTGCGCCGCAGGAGGCGTGAGCCAGATCACGGGCCACTATTGGAGGGAGCCGTTAACGATGCCGGTGGCGCTGGGGCATTATCAGGCTGCGATAGCCGCCGCAGGCGCTACCATGGTTGCTCTCCTCGCAAGGGATATTATCGGACACGGGCAGCAGGTCGACATCTCGGAAGCGGAGGTGTGGGCCACTTACCATGTGGGATTCGGGGTGACTAAGTACACCGGAGGCGCTGGGGACGGCTTGACTAAGGGCTATTTAGGCGGCGGTATGACATATCCTGCGGGGAGGCTCATTCCCTGCAAGGATGGGTATATCGCCCTGGTAGCGCCCCAGCTCAAGCAGTGGTTGAAGTTTCTGGAGCTTATGGGCACTCCTGATTGGACTAAAGACCCTCGGTACAGAGACCGCCATGCCATGCAGGACGACTATCCCGAGGAGGTCGATGCTCTGCTGACGCCGTGGTTTCTGGAGCGCACCAAGAAGGAAATATTCGAAATTTGTGAGAAGAATGCCATACCGTTCGCGCCGATGTTCAACATGGCGGACGAGGTCAATGACCCTCATCTCAAAGCGCGTGAGTTCTTCGTCACGGTAGACCATAAGGAGGCGGGCAAACTGGAATACCCGGGCGCGCCTTATAAGTTACATGATGCCCCGTGGGCCTTGAAACGTCCTGCGCCCCTGCTGGGAGAGCACGACGAGGAGATATACTGCAAGCGACTGGGTTATACCAGAGAAGACCTGGCAGCGCTGAAGAGGGCAGGGATTATCTAGCCCACCTATCTATGGAGAGAACAGGCAGGAGGTTTTCATATATGGCACAGCTTCCGTTAGAAGGATATAGAGTGATAGATTTTGGTTCCGCCTGGGCTGTGCCGCAGATGACGCACATAGCAGCGGATATGGGTGCTGAGGTTATCAAGGTGGAGTCACATTTGCGTGTGGATTACGGAAGGGTAGCCAAGGTGGCTGTGCCTAAGGGCGTCTCTGTGAAGACACCGGCTGACCTGGCGTCATTCGACCCTGACCAGTTGGAGACCAGCCCGGTATTCCATATCATGAACCGGGACAAGCGCGCTATAACTGTGGACTTCACCAAGCCCAGGGGCGCCGAGCTGCTCAGGGAGCTGTGTAAGAAGAGCGACATCGTCGCCGATAACTTCACGCCGGGCGTGCTGGATAAATATGGTCTGGGCTACGAGGCCTTGTCCAGACTCAAGCCTGAGATCATAGTGGTATCGCTTTGCTTTGCGGGACACACCGGCCCCCTGAAGGGTACCAGAGGTTATGCCCCTATCATCACCGCCCTGGGTGGGACAGACAGCTTGGTGGGCTATCACGATGAGGTCAATCCTTGTGCCTTAAGGTTCGCCTACGGCGACCATGTGTCTGCGACCTATGGGGCTTACGCCATGCTGGCTGCCCTGGTTTACCGCAACCGCACAGGGAAGGGCCAGTACATAGATATCTCGGAGTGGGAGGCGACGACATCGCTGCTGGGCGAGCCGCTGATGGATTACATCATGAACAAGCGTGTGCAAAAGCCTCGGGGCAATCGCGTACCCGATATGGCGCCTCATGGCTTTTATCCCTGTAAGGGAGATTATCAATGGGTTTCTATCGCAGTCAAGACCGAGGAGGAGTGGCGCAGATTCTGCAAGGCTATAGGGAATCCGCCTTGGAGCAAGGAGGCGATGTTCAGTGATTTGAACCACAGGTTAAGGAACCAGGATGCGCTGGACAAGCTGGTAGGCAAGTGGACCAAAAACTACACACCTTATGAAGCGACAGAGATTCTACAGGAGGCGGGCGTAGCGGCTGCGCCGTTTATGATTTCTAAGGACCAGTATCACGACCCGCATTTCCAGGCGCGGGGCACGTTTGTGAATGTCACCCATCCCAAGAGCGGGCCCGAGGTGCTTTACGGCGTTCCCTGGAAGTTGAGCGATACCCCGGGCAATGTCCGCACCAGCGGACCACTGCTGGGTGGAGATAACGAATATGTCTTCAAAGGGCTGCTGAGCGTATCCGACGAAGAATACAACAGGCTGGTAGAGGGAAAGGTGATATTTTAGGGCTGAGAGGCAATTCCTTGGAGATGTGAATGACCACGACTGTACTTCTAATACGCCACGGGCAGACCAGGTCGAATGTAGCTGGCTATTATATGGGCTGGTCTGAGGAAGACCTTAATGACGTGGGGTACATTCAGGCGCGCAAGCTGGCTTCCAGGCTGGCTGACTTGCCCATTGCTTCAATCTATACCAGTCCTCTAAAAAGGGCTTATACTACTGCATCTCTTATCGCGGAGCCTCATAGGCTCAAGGTGAAGCCACTTGAAGATTTGATAGAGATCAAGCTGGGCGATTGGCAGGGGCTGCATGAAGGCGAGATCGCGAGACGGTGGCCGGAGATGTGGAAGCAATCAGAAATTGACCCATCCGTGCTTACCATGCCCAACGGCGAGAGCTTCAGCCAGATGGCGGAGAGGGCTGTTCGGGCCTTTGAGGCGATAATAGCTGCTAACCGGGGTAAACACACGGTGATGGTGACTCACGATGTTGTGGTGAGAATAGTGGTGGCTTATGTTCTAGGTGTGACTTACAGCATCTATCGCAGGCTTAAGGTGGATAATGCATCGTTGAGCGTGGTCTGGGTTACGGACAGTTCGAAACGCTTGGTGACACTCAATGATACTTCTCACTTTGAAGTAGTGCCTCCTTCTGCCCGTTAGCAAGGATTATCAGAAATGTGATAACTTTTTAATCATTTCCCCCTCTATTTTATGATTTCTCCATGTTCAATCCGATATTATTGTCGCTTAGAAACTAGTATTTAGAATTTCCGAGTGGAGGTTGCAATGGAAGGTGACAGAATCTCTCAGCATGAGTCGGTGCGCAAGGTGTACGAACGGATTAAGAAAGATGGCATGGACAATATCTGGGACCGCTACGAGGCGCAGGGGTTGGGGGCGCCAGATAAACGCTGTCCTTTCTGCCAGGCGGGCGTGCGCTGCGATTTGTGCTCCAATGGGCCATGCCGCGCGGATGCAGCCAAGGATAAGAAAGGTGTGTGCGGCATCAAGGCCGATGGCATGGCCATGCGCATGATGTTGCTCAGGAACGTCATGGGCGCTTCCACCTACCATTATCATACGGAGCAGACCATCAAGACCCTGCGAGCCACAGCTGAGAAGAAAACGCCGTTTCAAATTAAAGAGCCCGGGAAATTGAAGGACTTCGCCGAGCGGCTCGGCGTGAGCACGGCGGGGTCGGTGGATAAGGTTGCAATTAGTCTCTGCGATTTTGCGGACGCCGATTTCAACAGGAAGCTCGACGAGCCCAGCAGAATAGTTGAAGCCCTGGCTCCAAAAGAAAGAAAGGGGCTCTGGAGGAAGCTGGACATCTTCCCCGGCGGCATCCATGGCGAGATATTGTTCGCCACGAGTTCCTGTCTCACTAACGTAGATGGCTATTATCAAAGCCTGGCTCTGAAAGCGATGCGCCTTGGCGTGGCCATGGCATATCAGAGCCAGATTGTCAACGAGTACTGCCAGGATGTGCTCTACGGAATACCCAGGCCTCATAAGATGCGCGTAGACCTGGGGGTGCTGGACCCCGACTATGTGAATGTGTTGCCCAACGGGCACGAGCCTTTCCTGGGCTTCGCCATGGTGCAACTGGCGCGACAGCCTGAATGGCAGAATAAGGCGAAGGCTGTGGGTGCCAAGGGGCTGCGGGTTATCGCCAACATCGAGACGGGCCAGGAGATGATTCAAAGGTGGGAGATGGACAGCACGTTCTATGGTTTCACGGGGAACTGGATTATGCAGGAGGCTGTCCTGGCCAGCGGCTGTGTTGACCTCTTTGCCTGCGACATGAACTGCTCTATGCCCATCGACCCCGTATACGCTCAGAGATACAAGTTCAAGCTCATACCGGTGAGCGAGCTGGTGGCTTTCGAAGGTATAACCGACCGCATCAATTATGAGCCTGAGAAAGCTGAGGAGCAGGCGGCGCAGCTGTTGCAGATGGCGATAGATAACTTCAAGGTGCGCAGGACATCCATCGAGCCGATAACCCAGTTGCCTATGAGGGAGGCTGTGGTTGGCTTCTCTACTGAAAGCATTATCAAGGCACTTGGTGGCAGTCTCGCCCCGCTTTTAGTGGCCATAAGGAATGGCACTCTACGCGGTGTGGCAGGCCTGGTCTCATGCACCACGCTGAGAGACCACGGCCAGGATGTTCACAGCGTACGAGTAGCCAGGGAATTAATTAAGAGAGATATCCTGGTGCTTTCCATGGGATGTGGCAACGGAGCCATGCAGGTGGCCGGGCTGTGTAGTCCTGAGGCTAAGGAGTTCGCTGGGCCGGGTTTGAGGCAGATTTGCGAAAAGCTGAATATCCCCCCTGTGCTTAGCTACGGGACATGTACTGACACAGGACGTCTGGCTGACCTGTTAGCGGCGGTCTCTGCTGCTCTGGGGGGCGTAGCTATGCCGGACCTGCCTGTGGCCGCTGTAGCGCCTGAATATATGGAGCAGAAGGCCACCATTGATGCCGTATTCGCCCTGGCTCTGGGTCTATATACCTATGTCAACCCTGTGCCCACGGTCACCGGAGCACCCAATCTGGTAAAACTGCTGACCCAGGACTGCAAAAATGTGACCGGTGGCTTGTTGAATGTGGAGACGGACGCAGTCAAAGCAGTTGACGGCATATTGGCGCATATCGAGTCTAATCGAAAGAAGTTGGGTATTTAGTTCAGGGGAGTGCATTCGAATGTAGGGGCAATTTATGAATTGCCCCTATAATTTTTCATGATGTGGGGCTGGTGTGTTGCTCTACTAAGGCCAATCCCACCACTCCTATCACAATCAAAGCTAGTGAGCCTATCTTTATCGCCGTCACGGGCTCCTTAAAGTATAAGACGCCTATCGCAGCAATGAGGGCTGTGCCTACGCCGGACCATATTGCGTAGGTAATACTAATATCGAGCTTCTTCAAGGCCAGGGTCAGAAAAGCGAAGCTAATTATATAAAAAACAAATACCAGTATGGAAGGAAGGGTTTTGGTGAAACCCTGAGACAGCTTCATATTTGTGGTGCCTGTGATCTCCATGATTATAGCGAGAATCAAATAAACCCAGCTCATTCAACTCCTCCTTGGGTAGCTTTCCAATTTCGCCAAGAGATGGTTCAGGGCCATTGCTTTGGATGCCCTGAAATAATACAGCTTGAGGCTGAACATATCAAGCAAGGTTTGGGGGAGGCCGCTGTGTCCTCCACGCTTGGGGTAAAAAGAAACGCCCCAGAAAGGTTCTCTTGACAAAAAAGGCTGGATATTGTATATATATGACTAAGTAGGTCTTAATTATTCAGAAGGGTGTAGTATGCCATTTATAAGTAGAGGCGCTGAGTATGCTATCAGGGCCATGCTGGATGTAGCCGCGGCTGAAGGCAGGGCCCAAGAAACGACGAAGGAGGTCGCCGAACATCAGGGCATCCCCAAGGTCTTCCTGCCCAAAATTGTTCAGCGGCTTGTGCAGGCGGGACTGTTGCGCGCTCATCGAGGCCCGGCCGGCGGCATCGCTCTATCTCGGCCCCCTGACCAGATTAATATGAGGCAGATTATTGAAGCTATGGATGGCCCTATAGCTTTGAATACCTGTCTAATATTGCCGAGTGAATGTCCCAGGGAGAGCATATGTCCTATACACGAGGTCTGGGTTAAGACGCAGCGGAACCTGCTGGAATCTCTGGAGAGCATTACGTTGGCTGATCTGGTTGCTCGGGGTAAGGAGCTCATCAGCCAACAAGTCGTGTACTGATGACTGTTAGGTAGCTGATAACTGGGAAAGGAGGGTGGCGGAGGGTATGTAGAGACGTATCAACAGGCTAAGCAGTGAAGGTTATCTGCAATAGAAAGAAATGGAGGAAACATAAAGCATGTTAAGCAAAATTATGCCGCTGTCGAGGATAGTGATGATTATGGCTGTGGCAGCCCTGGTAATAGGCATTGTGTTCGTTGCCATGGGAGTAAGTAAGGCCAATTGGATCCAGGATCAAATGGCGTCTGAGAAGGTGTCGGTTTCTGTCTATGGAGGTAACGCTACGACGGGCGGGTATATCGATAACGCGGCAGAGGCTCAAGCAGCTGCTGACAGGATAAAACAACATCGTCACAACATTGCACCGAGTTATGGCAATTTGACTTCCTACGGTACAGGCGGGCGCTATGACCCAACAAATCCCAACCCATACCCGCCAAATCCAAACATAACTATTGGTGAGGCTATGTTGGAATACACGCAGGCCCTGAACATGGAGAACTACCTGTACATGGGGGTTTTCGCCCTTAATTTCACTCAGGTGGTTACCGTCATCGGTGTGTTCATGATTCTGGTGGGGATCGCCCTGATGGCAGTTTGGGCAGCGATACGCAAAAAGAAGGCTGGTGGTGCGACTGCCTCGCCCTGATTGGATTATGGGTATAGGGGGCGTCTGTCACTGGCGGATGCCCCTACACTCCTAGGAGGCTGGCTATATGGCTAAAATCGCTAACTCTATTACTGAGCTGATTGGAAACACGCCCCTGGTCAGGTTGAACAAGATAACCAAAGGAGCGAAGGCGGAGGTTATGGCCAAGCTGGAGTCCTTCAACCCCTGCAGCAGCGTGAAGGATAGGATCGGTGTCTCCATGGTCCGGGACGCAGAGCAGAAGGGGCTAGTCAACAAGGATACGGTTATCATCGAGCCTACCAGTGGCAATACCGGAATCGCTCTAGCCTTTGTCTGTGCTGCCAAGGGGTATAAGCTTATCCTTACCATGCCTGACACTATGTCAATGGAGCGCAGGCAACTCCTGGCTGCCTTTGGGGCCGAACTGGTTTTGACGCCGGGCGGGGAGGGTATGTCGGGAGCAGTGCGCAGAGCGCAGGAATTAGTGGCCGAAACCCCAAATTCTTTTATGCCTCAGCAATTCAAGAATCCTGCTAATCCTCAGATTCATAGGGAGACCACGGCGGAGGAGATATGGAGGGATACGGACGGTAAGGTTGACATTCTAGTCTCCGGTGTGGGGACAGGAGGAACAATTACCGGTGTAGCAGAGGTGATCAAGAAAAGAAAGCCTGGATTCAGAGCCATAGCGGTGGAACCTGCTGATTCCCCCGTACTTTCCGGCGGCAAGCCCGGCCCTCACAAGATACAGGGCATTGGCGCTGGTTTCGTGCCGCAGGTGCTGAGGATGGATGTGGTTGACGAGATTATCAAGGTTACTAACGAGAATGCTGGTATAATGGCGAGGAGGCTGGCCAAAGAGGAAGGTATATTGGCAGGGATATCCTCTGGGGCAGCTACATGGGCGGCTATAGAAGTGGCAAAGAGGGACAAAAACAAGGGGAAGCTCATTGTAGTTATTCTGCCTGACACCGGCGAGCGCTATTTGTCTACTTGGCTGTTCAAGGAATAGGCAACTATGGGGAGGTGGTTGTCTTGTTCAAGACCTTGAGAGAGGACATCAGGACGGTTTTCGCCGAGGATCCGGCGGCCAGGAATATACTGGAAGTTGTTTTTTTATATCCTGGACTGCATGCCCTGTGGTGTCATCGCCTGGCGCATTGGCTCTGGAAGCACAGGCTCCGTTTTGTTGCGCGTGTGCTCTCTCACTGCGCCCGTTTCCTAACAGGGATCGAAATTCATCCCGGAGCGAAAATAGGCCGTCGCTTTTTCATTGACCACGGCATGGGAGTAGTCATCGGAGAGACGGCAGAGATCGGGAATGATGTGCTGATATATCAGGGCGTTGTTCTCGGTGGGACAACCCTACAGAAGAAGAAGCGCCATCCTACTATCGGCAACAATGTGGTTATCGGCACGGCAGCAATATTGCTCGGCCCTATCACGGTGGGAGATGGAGCCCGCATTGGCGCTAACTCCGTTGTGGTGGGGTCTGTCCCTCCCGGAGCAATTGTGGTTGGAGTCCCGGGCCGTGTGGTGGAAGACCGCCAGAAAGCCCCGGCGATGCCCTTGGAGCACAATAAATTGCCCGACCCTTTCAGTGAGGCAATCAGGCTCATTTTGAAAGAACAGCACAGTTTGGATGAGCGTATGAGGAAGCTTGAGGAGTTGAAAGGAATGGTGACTGCTCCGGGGGAGTTGGAAAGCAGGATAGCTGAGATAGAGAAGGCATTCAGCAACGGCGAAGGGATATAAAGATAGAAGTGAGATGACTGAGCACACTCACGGCACACTTTCGTTAATAAGCACCAACCAGCGTCGTCTATTGGTTGCCCTCTCGATTACGGGGCTGATGACCATAGTCGAGCTGGCTGGTGGCCTGATAAGCAATAGCTTGGCCCTTATCGGCGACGCTGGCCACATGTTCACGGATACCTTGGCCTTGGGCCTTAGTCTTTTTGCGCTTAACCTGGCTAGGAGGCCAGCCAATCAAACTAAAACATATGGCTACTACAGGGCTGAAATCCTGGCCGCCTTGGTCAATGGGACGATATTGATCGCGGTCAGCGGCTACATATTCTACGAGGCTTATCGTCGCTTTGTTGAGCCGCCTGAAGTCCGGGGCGGCCTGATGCTCATTGTGGCGGTAATCGGTTTGGTGGCTAACGTTGTCGGTATTTCAATACTGCGGTCTGCAAGCAGAGGCAACCTGAATGTCAAGGGTGCGTTCCTGCACATGTGGAGTGACACGGTATCCTCTGTGGGAGTGATTGCTGCTGGCATAATCATTCTGCTTACAGGACGCACTATCGCTGACCCTATCATCAGCATCATCATTGGCCTGTTGATTCTGAGGGGTGCGGGAGGGCTGGTCTGGGAGTCGATCAATATCCTTCTGGAAGCAGTTCCGAAACACCTTGACGTGAGCCGGATAAATGATGCGGTCCGCAAAATAAAAGGCGTGAGGGATATTCACGATGTACATCTGTGGGCGATAACCTCCGGTATGTATGCCATGAGCTGCCACCTGCTGATCGAAGACCAGATGGTCAGCAATTGTACCCAAATCGTAGATGAGGTCAACAAAACGCTGAGCCAGGAATTCGGCATCAGCCATTCCACTGTGCAATTGGAGTGCGAAGAGTGCGAGAACAGCCCGGTCTGCCACATAGGAGGGGAGCATGAGATTTGAGACGGCGGCGATACATTCCGAAGGAGGCCCTTGCCCTGCAAACGGCGCTATTGTGACACCGATATACCAGACGTCCACCTTTGTCTTCGAGGATATAGGCAAGACTAAGGGCTACGACTATTCCCGTACGGCAAATCCGACGAGGAAGGCGCTGGAGGACACCATAGCCGTACTCGAGGGAGGCAAGGCAGGCTCTGCTTTCGCCACGGGCATGGCTGCCGAGGCCACTGTCATGCATCTGCTCAAGCAGGGAGACCACGTGATTTCACAGGAAGACCTTTATGGCGGGACATACAGATTGTTCGAAAATGTAATGAAGAACTTTGGTTTGGAGTTCACCTTTGTCGGGATGGACGACAGGAGTGAAATTGAGGCTGCGGTAAAGCCCAACACGCGAATGATATGGATTGAGACGCTCTCCAATCCATTGTTGAATGTGGTAGATGTAAGAATGGTCGCTGATATCGCTAAAAGACACGATTTGCTGACAGTGGCAGATAACACTTTGCCCAGCCCCTATCTTTTGAGGCCAATCGAGTATGGCATCGACCTAGTGGTTCATTCCACCACCAAGTATCTCAATGGACACTGCGATGTGGTGGGTGGCGCTGTTGTTACTGCTACGGAGGAGCTGGCGGAAAAGGTTCGATTTCTTTCGAATGCAATGGGGACATGTGCCTCTCCTTTTGATTGTTGGCTAGTGTTGAGAGGAATCAAGACGCTCCCGGTAAGGATGACTCAACACTGCCAAAGTGCGGCTGCAATAGCCACCTTTTTGGAGAAGCACCCCAAGGTAAAGAAAGTGTTTTATCCAGGGCTTAAATCGCATCCGCATTATAAAATCGCCAAAAAGGAGATGAAGGGCTATAGCGGAATGGTCTCATTCGAAATAGTTGGGGGCACAAAGGCGGTCAAATCGTTCTTAAGGCAAGTCAAGATTTTCTCCTTGGCAGAATCGCTCGGTGGAGTTGATTCTCTGGTGGAACATCCTGCCACTATGAGCCATGCTTCGATGCCAGAGGGCTTCAGGAAAAAGGTGGGGATTACAGAAGACCTGATCAGACTGTCTATCGGGTTGGAGAACATCGACGATTTGAAAGAGGATTTGGAACAGGCGCTTAAACGCGCCTGAAGAGGTGAGAAGTGTCCTACGCTAGAGCCTTGCGATGCCGGAAGTGTGGTAGAGAATACCATTTAGAGGCAATCAATTTATGTGATTTCTGCTTCAGCCCACTTGAGGTGGTCTATGATTATAAAGCCATGTCGAGAGGGGTGAATAAGGATAAAATCGCTGGTGGGCCGCCTAGCATGTGGCGTTATCGCAATTTACTGCCAGTGGACGATGAAATAGTGGATGTAGGCTCAGGTTTTACACCTCTGGTCAAAGCAGATAACCTGGGGCATGAGCTGGGGCTGGAGCAGCTATACATAAAGAATGACTGCCTCAATCCGACGCACTCATTCAAGGATAGGGTGGTATCGGTAGCTATCACCAAGGCTCGTGAGTTCGGCTTCTCCATTATAGCCTGTGCTTCCACCGGCAACCTGGCTGCTAGCGTGGCAGCACATGCCGCTAAGGCACACCTTAAGTCTTATGTCTTCATTCCCTCTGACATAGAGCAGAGCAAGATGATAAGCACGGCCATCTTTAACCCGACTCTAGTGGCCGTCAAAGGGAGCTATGACGACGTCAACCGTCTCTGTAGCGGGTTGGTTGAGAAGTACAATTGGGGATTCATAAATATAAACCTTCGACCTTACTACGCTGAAGGGAGCAAGACGCTGGCATATGAGGTGGCTGAGCAACTCGGCTGGCGTGCTCCCGACTGTGTCATCGCTCCCGCTGCTTCGGGATTACTTTTCACCCGGATATGGAAGGGTCTGGAGGAGCTGTCTATGTTGCGCCTGATAGGGCCGGTTAACACTCATATGTATCTCGCTCAAGCTGCTGGCTGCTCCCCGATCGTAAATGCTTTTGAAGCAGGAACGCTTCACGTACACCCGGTGAAGCCTAATACTATCGCCAAGTCCATAGCTATCGGCAATCCGGCTGATGGTTATTATGCCCTCAAGATAGCCAGGGAATCGGGTGGCGCTGCCTGCGCTGTCAGCGACGAGGAAGCTATAGAGGGAATGAAGCTTCTGGCGCAGACCGAGGGCATCTTTGCTGAGACGGCGGGTGGTGTAGTGATTGGAGTGCTGAAGAAGCTGGCGGCTTCGGGAGCGATCAAGAAAGACGACTTAACGGTGGCTGCTATCACAGCCTCAGGTCTTAAAACGCAGGAGGCCGTGGCCGACGTGGTTCAACCCTTTGTAATCAAGCCAACTCTTGAATCTTTTGAAGAAGTGCTCGGGGAACGGGCCCGAGCCTGAAGATTATTGAGTGCTTTATGGATTTGAGTTAGACTTTGACAGGTATCGAATCTAATTTTGTAAGGAGAAGGAAATGGCTAAGCGACGTGTGATGTTTACCTTTCCGCCCAAACTGATCAAGGAGCCCATTATCTATAACCTTGGGCGCAAATTCAACGTGGTGACCAACATCCGGCGTGCAGATGTCTCTGAGAACAAGGGCTGGGTGGTATTGGAACTGGAGGGGGATGAGCAGGAGATTGAAAAAGGACTCGCCTGGGTGGCTGGCAAAGGGGTGAGAGTAGACCCGGTTGTAGGCGATGTCATGGAGGGCTGAAAGTGAGCGAATTGCCCGAGATTGGCAAAATCTCCCCCGAAATTTTCAATGAGCTGATATATCCGCGCCTGGGTACTAAGAACAAGAGCGTGATAGTGGGTCCGCAGCATGGAGTGGATGTGGGGATTGTGGAGATCGGGGGCAAGGCGGTGGCGCTGACCACAGACCCGGTGTTCATCGTCCCTGAATATGGCTGGGAGAGGGCAGCCTGGTTTGCCATTCACATCCTGGCCTCGGATGCTGTGACGAGCGGCCTAAAGCCAAAGTATTTGTCCATAGACTTGAATCTCCCCATGGAGATGACCAAAGAGCAGCTTGAGATAGTCTGGGACACCATGCATAGAGAATGCGTGAAGCTCGGCATCGCTGTTGTCTGTGGTCATACTGCCAGGTACGAGAACTGCCATTATCCTATGGTGGGTGGAGCCACGGTAATCTGTGTGGGTGAGAAAGATGAGTATGTCACGCCGAAGATGGCAAAGTCGGGGGACAAGATAATAATCACCAAAGGCCCTGCCATCGAGGCTACTGGCATCTTTGCTACCATGTTCCCTAAGCTCCTGGAGAAGGAGTTCGGCCCTGACTTCAGCAGGAGAGCGCAGGAAATTTTCTACAAGATGTCGGTGGTGCAGGATGCGCTGACTGCGGTGGGTGTGGGAGTCAGGGATGATGGGGTTACCGCCATGCATGATGCCACGGAGTGCGGGGTATGGGGCGGACTTTACGAGACTGCTCAGGCAGCCAATCTGGGCGTGCGGGTTGAGAAAGAAAAGATTGTGGTCGAGGACTGTGTCCCTGAGATATGTCGTTATTTTGGCATAGACCCTTATGCTTCCATCAGCGAAGGTACTCTGATTATCGCTTGCAAAGACCATAAGGCGGAGAAAGTAGTCAAAGCCCTGGCTCGGAAGGGGATCAAGTCATCTATCGTCGGTGAGCTGTTAAATCCCAGGCATGGGATGATTTTGGTAGAAAACGGAAAAGAGCGGAAGCTGAGTCATCCTGTCGTCGACCCGTTCTGGCAGGCTTTCTATAATGCGCTAAAGGCTGGAGACGGGCTAAAGATTTGCGAGATGTGATAAATTTTTAACCTTTTCTGCCCTCATTTTATGACTTTTCTATACCAATGTCGTTATCATGATTAGCTAATAGAGGCGATGCGTGTGATGTGGAGGAGTGCGAATTGAAAGTGAGGGTGGATAGAGAGGCTTGTATAGGGGTGGGTAATTGTGTGGCCTTCGCACCTACGGTCTTCCAGCTTGATAAGGAGAACAAAGCTGTAGTTATCGATGCCTCGTCTGTGGATTTTAATACTCTGCTGGAAGCTGCCAAAAGCTGCCCCGAGAATGCCATCATTATCGAGGATGACCAGGGGCTTCAATTGTATCCCTAGCATCGTTTGTCAGGCTGCGGATAATGTGTTAGATTTAGAAGACAACGGCTGAGGTGGAGATATGAGAAAAGTATATCTTGATAACGCTGCCACAACACCTCTTCTCCCCGAGGTTCGGGAGGCGATGATGCCCTTCCTGGGCGAGGTTTTCGGCAATCCCTCCTCACTCCACGACTGGGGCGATGTTGCCCGGCAGGCAGTCGATACTGCTCGGGAACAGGTCGCTCAACTCATCGGTGCTAACGCTGAGGAGATAATTTTTACCGGCAGCGGCACTGAAAGCAATAATTTCGCTGTCAAGGGGCTGGCGCTGGCCCAGCAAAGCAAAGGCAAGCATGTGGTGGTCTCTGCTGTCGAGCATTTCTCAGTTCTCCACTCGGCGAGGACGCTGGAGAAATGGGGATTCGGGGTGACCGAGGTGCCAGTGGACAAGAATGGTATGGTCAATCCCGATGACGTCCGTGAGAGCATCAGGAAGGATACCGTGCTGATCTCGGTGATGCACGCCAACGGAGAGGTGGGCACCATCGAGCCGATAAAAGAGATCGCCAGGATAGCAAAAGAGAATAAGGTGGTTTTTCATACCGATGCCATAGCTACCGCCGGCACTATACCTGTTGATGTCAAGGAACTGGGCGTCGATGCCATGAGCCTGGCAGGAAACCAGTTCTATGGCCCGAAGGGGGTGGGCGCGCTGTGGGTGAGGCGGGGAGTGCGCATCATGCCTTTTCTCGATGGCGGTGTACAGGAAGGAGGTCGGCGCGCGGGCACGGAGAACGTTCCGGCAATCGTGGGGCTAGGCAAAGCAGCCGAGCTGGCAAAGGCTAATATGGCCGCGCGGATGAAGCAGCTTATCCCGCTCCGAGACCGTCTGCTTAAAGAGCTGCCTGCTAAGATTGAGCATGTAACAGTTACGGGGCATCCGCAGAACCGCCTGCCGGGGCATGCCAGCTACTGCGTGGAATTTATCGAAGGCGAGTCTATGCTCATGTTCTTGAACATGGAGGGTGTGGCTGTATCCAGCGGGTCAGCCTGCACCTCGAGGGCACTCAAAGCCTCCCACGTGCTCATAGCGATGGGTATATCTCATGAGCTGGCTCAGGGCTCTCTCCTCTGCACCTTCGGTCTGGACAGCACCAATGAAGATGTGGATTACATGCTGAATGTGCTGCCGCCTATAGTGGATAGACTGCGGCAGATGTCGCCGCTTTATTCCAAGTTCATTAAAGCAAGCAAAGGAGGCAAGTGATATGCCTGTTTATAGTGAAAAGGTGATGGACCACTTCATGCACCCGCGCAACGTGGGTGAGATTGAGAACGCGGATGGCATCGGAGAAGAAGGCAACCCTGTATGTGGAGATATGATGACCTTCTATATCAAGGTCAAGGGCAACCGTCTGGAGGACGTTAAGTTCAAGACCTTCGGCTGCGGGGCAGCCATCGCTGTGTCCAGCATGGTCAGCGAGATGGCCATAGGCAAGACACTCGAGGAAGCCATGAAAATCACCCCGGCCTTGGTGGCCGAAGAGCTTCAGGGATTGCCCAAGAACAAGTATCACTGCTCCAACCTGGGCGCCCAGGCTTTACATAAAGCCATTCAAGACTATCTGAGCAAACAGAAGGCGCAAGGAGAAAAGAAGGCATGAAGAAGCAGAAAGAGAAGAAACACGACGTATGCCCTTATTGCGACGAGGAAATAAAGGCGGCAAACTTGCCTTACTGTACAGCCTGCAAGGTAACGATATTCTACTGCCCCAAGTGCCATAAGCCCACGCCGAGCGATAAGAAGGTATGTACCTACTGCGGGGCTGAGATCAAGTGTTGATATCCGGGCGAGGAGGGATATCTAATGGCCGAGAAAGATAAATTGACCATTGCGCTCTTAAGCGGCGAACTCGACAAGGCATTAGCTGCTTTCATGCTGGCGACTGCTGGTGCCAGCATGGGCATGGAAGTCAAGATCTTCTTCACCTTCTGGGGACTGAACGTTATGAAGAGGAATGAAGGCAGCATCAAGAGCAAGGGGCTGATGAGGAAAATGTTGAACATTATCAATCGGGGCGGCTCCAAGCGATTGAAGCTCTCCAGATTCAACATGTTCGGCCTGGGTACCTGGATGATTAAACGGCTGATGAAAGAAATAAATATGCCATCCGTAGAGGAGTTCATCAAGATGTCCCATGAGATGGGAGTGAAGCTGATACCCTGCAGCACTACCTGCGGGTTGATGGGTGTGGATCAGGATGCTTTTCGTCCTGAGGCCGAGCCTTTAGCCGGAGCTGCCTACTTCCTGGCCGAAGCCAGCACATCGAAGGTGACCCTCTTTATCTAAGCGCTTTTGCCCGCTACAAATCGAGGAGGGTATATGAAAGCAGATCAGACTCTGGATTGTGTAGGGCTCTATTGCCCTATGCCTATCGTTAAAACTGCGGAGAAAATCAAGAAGCTGAAGGTTGGCGAGGTGCTTGAGGTGGTGGCTGATGATAAGGGGATAAAGCAGGACATGCCCGCCTGGGCAAAGGTTACCGGACACGAGTTTTTGGGTATGGAAGAGAAGGGTGGGGAGATCAAGGTCTACGTGAAGAAAACACATGATTGAGGAGACGTATTCTAGACACTGAAGAGCGACTGCTCAACAAACGGGGTGCGGTATTAGCCGCGCCTCTGCCATTTAGGGCTGTTTTTTCTGGGTTTAGCGCTGCCTACGTAATAGCTTTTTCTGGATTTCCACCATACTTCGACAAAGGCGATCAAAAAACAGACCACCACGATACCTAAGAAAAGCAGTGCACAAGCTTGCCAGGTCATTTGATGTCCTCGTTATGCTGTAGCTTTATTGCTGCACACGCAATTACGCCACACCCACCTTTGACTTCTCGTGGAATATCGTATAGGACTGGTACTGATTTGTCAAGAACATTCTACTTGACTCATCTTCACTTTTTTCACAAAAATTTTTGGGAACTGGGGAGTTCTGGCAGCAGCTAACTCTTGACAAGAAGTACCGGTGAAGGTAGCCTTTGGGGCAGGTTATTGAAGTATGAAAACGCTGATACTGGGGATAGGCAATACCGCTCTTACCGATGATGGCGTTGGCTGCAAGGTAGCACAGCGACTTCAGAAAAGGCTACGGGGGAGGTCAGGTATCACTGTAAAGGAGACCGCGCTTTCGGGGCTAAGCCTTCTTGATGAGATCACTGGCTATGAACGGCTGATTATCATAGATGCCATTCAGACCCATGACGGCAAGCCCGGCGCTATTTATAAGTTATCGCCAAGCGACTTCAAAACAGGACGCATGGCTATCATCCACGATTTGGGCCTGGTCAGCACCCTGGAACTGGGGCGAAAGCTGGAGATGGACATGCCACGCGAGGTAGTCATCTTCGCCATTGAGGCTAAAGACATGGCAACCTTCTCTGAAAAGCTAAGCCCGGAGGTGGACAAGGCCGTCCCCGAGGCGGTTGAGGTGGTTCTGAAGGAAGCGAGCGGGGGTGCTCGTCCATCACAATAACCGTGCCAGAGAAACACAGGCGTACTAGGCCGGCCTCCATTTGAAATTCCTCGAAAACCCCTATTTACAAAATGTGATAACTTTTTAAGCTTTTCCGCCGCCATTTTATGACTTCTTTATTTGTATGCTGGTTTAATATAGCATGTTTGTGCCCGTTTGGGGCCAGTGGTATGTACAGGTCTTTGTTGGCAATCTTGAGATTGCCATCGGCAATATGTGAGTGGGGGTGAACATGGCTGGAGGAACGGAACCGGCAAAATCAGCACGCTTCCAAGGCGAAGCAGCCATCAGTGCAGAGGGCCTGCATAAGGCGTTTGGCAAAATCAAAGCGCTGGATGGTATAGATTTAGCAGTGCCGCCCGGCACGGTTACGGCGCTCCTCGGTCCCAATGGGGCAGGAAAGACCACCTTCGTCCGCATCCTCACGACTTTACTGTCACCTGACGCTGGGCAGGCTCGAGTTGCGGGATATGACGTTGTCAGGGATGCAGCAGCGGTGCGCACCCTTATCGGGCTTGCTGGGCAGTACCCTGCTGTCGACGAGAACCTTACAGGACGCGAGAATCTTGAGATGGTGGGCCGTTTATACCATCTGGATGGTTCCGAGGCGCGCAGACGTGCCTCTGAGCTGCTGGAGAGTTTTGGTCTGATCGATGCTGCCCAGAGGATGGTCAAGACTTACTCAGGTGGAATGCGCCGCCGCCTTGATCTGGCTGCCAGCTTGGTTGCTAGGCCGCCGGTGTTGTTCCTTGATGAGCCAACCGCTGGCCTCGACCCCCGGAGCCGGCTGGGACTCTGGGATGTCATCACTAGCCTGGTCAGAGGAGGCACGACAGTGTTGCTGACCACTCAATATCTTGAAGAGGCGGATCGTCTTGCCAACAATATAGCTGTACTCAATAACGGCAGAATTATCGAGCAGGGCTCAGCCCAGTATCTCAAAGAGTGTTGTGGTGGTGATGTTCTGGTGCAAATACGATTAGCAGACCATGCTCAAACGGCGCTCGCCGTGGAGTTGCTTGGTACTTTGGGTGATGGCAAGATTAAGAGCGTTGCCGAAACCGGTGATATCAGCATTCCAGTCGTGGGAGGGCCCTCGATTATGGCAGAGGTGGTGCGCAGGCTTGATGCTGGCGGTATAGCACTCGCCGAGCTTGCTATGAGACAGCCCACTCTAGACGATGTGTTTCTGGCGCTGACAGGTCAGACAACTGAGGCGTCCACAGAAGACGTAGCCAAAACGACTGTTAGTAAGCGCGGCAGGCGCTTTGGGAGGAGGGCACCATGATTGATCATAGATCAGTAGCCCCTACTTACAGGCTCGCGTGGACTATTCCAGATACGCTGGTGATAGCGCGGCGGAACTTGCTCAGATTAATCCGGCTTCCTCAATTACTCGTCTGGTCAACTGTCCAGCCAGTGGTGTTGCTGCTGTTGTTCAACTATGTCTTCGGCGGCGCTATCAACGCCGGCGGACTTAAGTACATTCAATATCTTCTGCCCGGATTCCTGGTGCAAATAGTTGTCTTCGGGTCCTCTCAGACCAGCGTTGGTTTGGCTGAAGACCTGTCGCGCGGCATGATAGACCGCTTTCGCTCTCTGCCCATGGCGCGTCCCGCGGTGCTTGCCGGTCGCACTCTGGCCGATACATTGCGCTATACATTCCTGGTGCTGCTTATGATCGGAGTTGGCAGCATCATGGGGTTCAGATTTCATAACGGAGCCCCTTTCGCGGTTGCTGCTGCTATGCTATCTGTGCTGTTTGGCTTCGCTTTCACATGGATTTCTGCGTTCATCGGCATGTCGGTCAAGGACGTAGAGACGGCCCAGGTTGCAGGCTTCGTCTGGATCTTCCCTATAGTCTTCGCCAGTTCAATGTTCGTGCCGGTGGAGACAATGCCTGGTTGGCTGCAAGCCTTCGCCAAAATAAACCCTGTTACTGTAACTGTGGATACAGTGAGAGCACTCTCACTGGGCGGTGAAGTGATAACTCCGCTGTGGAAATGCATGGCCTGGATAGGCGGAATTCTCATAATTTTCCTACCTTTGGCTGTGAGGCGCTATCGGCATATCCCGTAAAAAGAGGGAGGCAGCCACGAAGTGGCAGCCTCCTTCAACGTTAAACCTTTTACGGTAACTAATTTAGTCGGTATGCACCTCGTCCAGCACTTCTCCAGTATGGCTGACCAGCTCTATGGACAGCGGCATCTGACCTAGAGCGTGAGTAGCGCAGGAAAGGCACGGGTCGTAGCAGCGTATGGCTACCTCGACGCGGTTGAGCATGCCCTCGGTGAGCTTGTCGGCTTTGACATACTCCTTCGCTACCAGGTAGACAGCGCGGTTCATCGCCAGGTTGTTGTTCTGAGTGGCCACGATAATGTTGGCCTTCTTGATGGTGCCGGCGGAATCTACCCAGAAGTGATGGAACAGAGTGCCGCGAGGCGCTTCGAGAACGCCTACACCTTCTTCGTTGTACTTCGATGAGGACGCTCTCAATTCAGTGCCGCAGATTTCGTCTTTCTGCAGCAGCTCTTTGACCATCTCAGTAGCATAGAGGCCTTCGATAAGGCGTGCGTAATGGAAGAACAGCGAGCCTTCCACCATCCCGCCGTTACCCAGCTTCTTGAATTCCTTGAACTCTTTGCCAGCCAGCGGTGTCGTAATATTATCTGCTACGTTGACTCGGGCCAGCGGGCCGACGCGGTACATACCGCCGGGATAGCCCATCTTTTTGTAGGTGGGGAACTTCATGTATGACCAGTCTTCCACTCGCTCCTCGATGATGGACAGGTAATCCTTGCCATCCACCTGATCTTCAAGGACGATACCCTTGGCATCCAGCAGCCTCAGCTTGCCGTCGTAGAGTTCCAGATTGCCTTTAGCGTCGACCAGGCCCAGGTAGGCTGAGGGGAAGCTGGCGAAGTTCGCCATAAGGTCTTTGTTCTTGGACGCAATGTCCTTGATAATACTCAGGCCCAACTGGTAGATAGCAATAGCCTCCCCGTTTTTACTCAGGAATTCATCCCTGGCTTTAGGCGAAAGCGCGGTGTTGACGCCTCCGGGTATGGCGAAGTTGGGGTGAATCCTCTTGGAGCCCAGACTCTCAATTATTAACTGACCGTACGCCCTGAGCCACACTGCCTTTTTCGCCAGCTCAGGATTTGCCCCAATGAGCCCAATGACGTTCCTGATGGCTGGATCGGCATCCATGCCGAAGATGAAATCGGGGCTGGCTAAATGGAAGAAGTGTAGGGCGTGTGACTGTATAAACTGGCCCATGTGCATCAGTTCACGCAGCAGCTTGGCGGTGGGAGGTATCTCCACTCCCATGATAGCATCGCCGGCCTTGGCGGACGCTAAGTGATGGCTCACAGGGCAGATGCCGCAGGCTCTCTGGGTGATCTGTGGCATCTCCCAGAAGACGCGGCCCTCGCAGAATTTCTCAAAACCACGCAGTTGCAGAATATTAAAATGGGCGCTGGTTACATTCCCCTTTTCATCAACTTTTAAGGTTACTTTACCATGTCCCTCTACGCGGGTAACGGGTTTTATCTCTATAGTCTTGCCTTCAGCCATTTCAGTACCTCCTCAACTAGTCAAAGCGCATCATGTCGCTGGGCAATACCGGGATCCGTCCCTGAAGTAGTTCGCTCAGGGCGTATTTAATATCGCTGGCTCTGGGCGGGCATCCCGGAACGAAGCAGTCCACCTTGACTACGGCGTTCACAGGCAGTGCCTTATCCAGAAGAGTGGGTATCTCCGGCGAAGAGGGTATCTTCCCGTCCTTCACGCTCTCGCACTCTATATAGGCACGCCGCAGCACTTCTTCTTTGGGGAAAGCATTGCGCATGGCGCAGATGCCACCAAAGCAGGCGCAGTCGCCCAGCACAATGAGTATCTTGCACTTCGCCCGGAGTTCCTTGGCCTCCTCCTCTTGCTCGTTCATGCCTATAGCCCCCGTGATAAGTCCCACATCCACTTCGGGGAACTCCTTGATATCCGTTATCGGGCTTCTGGTGAATTCCACAGCCTGAGCTAAGTCAATGATGAACTCGTCAACGTCCAGCAAGGACATTTCGCAGCCAGCACAGGCATCAAGCCAAGAAGTAGCCAATTTCACCTTTGCCATAGCAGCAACCTCCATTTACGCAGGGTATGTACTTATATTCCCTTAGCCAGTTTAGCGATAACCTCAACGTCATCCTTGATGCCCGAAGGTGGCTCCACCACCTTGTGGGAATTGCCGACCTTGCCATCAAGAGAGACGTACTTGCCTTTTCGTTCTGCCCAGATGGGCGAAGGAAGCACCACATCGGCGCAATCTGTCAGCGGAGAGCGGTAGCTTGCCTGTACTACCACGAATTCAGCCTGGTCAACTGGAGTTGCCCAGTCGCCCATCTCAAACTTATCATCGCTCATCAAGACATAAATCATTCTGGGCTTGGCTTTGGCCATGCCGTTCTGGCTGGCAATGCCGAGTTCCCAGGCCCCGCGGCTGTTGCCCCTCGGCTTAAGTGAGATAACCTTCAAGCCGTCAGGGCTCGCCAGTTTAGCCAGGTCGAGCACGCGGGCGACGAGCTTGGAGTTCTTCGCAGCGAATACACCCTCGCCGTAAACAACCACCGGGTTCTTGGCGGCGCTAAGCATAGCCGCGGCCTTCTGAATTGTATCCTTATCCAGGCCGGTGGCTTCCACGGCCTTGGCTACCGAGACAAACCTCATTGATTTATCGGTGCTCCCGGCTTTCTTCGCTACCAGCCCTTCCAGGGCACCCAGAAGCGCTTCTTCGCTGCCCGCATTAGGACGTAGCCATACATCGGCGCGGAAACCGAAGGTGTTCGGGCGAGAGTCTATGACTATGATGCTCGCCTTTTTCTGGGTTTTGGCTCGCAGTATGTAGCAGCCAGCTACGGGGTGGCTCTCTAAGGGATTCGAGCCAACCACTAGCACGCAGTCGGCGTCAAGGATAGATTCCAGAGAGCTCTCTATCCGGAGGCCTTTACCGTTCTTGGAGAAAGCGCTGATGCCTTCGGCTATAGTCCTATAGCTGGAGCCGTCAAGCGTGTCGATGTAACTGGTGCCCACAGTATTGCGCATAAACTCGCTAAAGGCTTCCAGAGTTTCGCTGGGGCACAGGCTGGAGACGAGGCCAGCTATGCTGCTGGCTCCCTGGCGAGCCTTGTAGTCCTTAATCTTGTCACTGATCAGTTTAGAGGCATCTTCCCAGGATGCAGGTTCGAGATTGCCTTTCTTATTTTGAATAAGCGGAGTGGTTACCCTCGGGGTCTCGTTATAGACCTGCTGGAAACGCCCCATAAGACAGAGCTGTCCTTTCAGCCCCGTGAGGTTAGCCCCGTCGATTCGCACTATGTTGTTGTTCTTGACCAGGACGTCGGTCTCACAGCCAACGCCGCAAAGGCTGCACATGCTGCGAATAACCTTTCCCTCACTGGTCCTGCCTCTGTAAGCGCTGACTTTGCTGAAGATAGCCCCTGTAGGGCAGGCCTGCAAACAGGCTCCACACGATATGCAGGAAGATTGCCCTAGAGACTGGTTCAGGTCAGCTACTATCAGGGTACGCCAGCCGCGTCTGCTGAAGTCCAGTGTATGGTTCCCTACCACCTCGCCGCACACACGCACGCAGCGGCCGCAGAGTATGCAGCGGTTATGGTCGATAACCAGGAAATCATTCAAGGTGTCTGTAGACAGTGCGGGGAATGTATAGGGATAACGCGCATGGTCCATCTGATAGCGGTACGCCTGCGCCTGCAGCTCGCAGTCCCCGCTTGCCGCGCAGAAGAAACAGAAGTGGTTGCGTTCTGTGAAAATCAGCTCCAGAATCAAACGGCGGTACTTTTCCAGGTTCGGCGTATGCGTTTTGACCACCAATCCATCCCGGGCCGGATAGGTGCAGGACGGGTTGATGCGCCGTTCGCCTTCTATTTCCACTACGCACAGGCGGCACGCACCGATGGTGGATAGTCCCTCTAAGAAGCAAAGCGTGGGGACGTAGATATTATTGGCGCGGCAGACCTCCAGAACCGTGTCTCCCTCTTTACCTTTTACCTGGTTGCCATTGATGGTCAGAGTAATTTCTTTTCTATCACTCATCGGTCTACTCCTCCCCCCCTACTTCGAGGTCGCATCGCAGGCAGCGGGAGGCCTCCTCTCTGGCCTCGTTTGGCCTAAAAGCTAGCACAATCTCTTTGTAAGAAGACTTTCGCTCTTTGGATTCTATCTCGGAAGGTTGTAACCTTGCTCTCTCCTTTACCTCCTCTTCGGTAGGAGCTACTTGAGGCACTGCTATGGGTTCGTAGCCGTCTCTCTCAACGAATATAGAGAGCGGTTTGCCCTGCAGATATCGCTTGATGGATGTGGCAGCTCTCTGTCCAGCAGCCACTGCCCAGATTACGGTTTTGGGTCCGGTTACAGCATCGCCGCCGGCGAAGACACCGGGCTTGTCCGTGGCCAAAGTGCGTGGGTCTGCTGTAATAGTGCCACCCTTAGCCACCTGGACCCCGTCTTTTATGAAGCTTGTATCGGGGCGCTGTCCAATAGCCTCAATTACGGTGTCTACTGTCAAAGGATAAGTGTATTCCGGGCCGGCCAGAGGGCTCGGGGTGCGACGGCCGCTGGAATCGAATCCCTTCAATTCCATGCGAACGCATTCCAGTCCTCTTACCTTTCCGTTCTCGCTCAGCACCTTGGTTGGGGCGACGAGGCAGTCGATATGTATGCCTTCGTTCTCGGCTGCTTCTATCTCCTCGTCGATGGCTGGCATATCCCTGCGCTCCCTCCGGTAAAGGATATGCACCTCCTCGGCGCCTTGCCTTATAGCTGACCGGGCTGCATCTATTGCTGAGTTGCCACCGCCTACCACGGCCACCCTCTTACCAACCTTGGGTTTCTTGCCGAGGCTCAGCTCTCTGAGGAAGTCTATGGCATCGTAGACTCCCTCGACATTCTCGCCGGGGATGCCCATCTTGTCTCCCTTGTGAGCGCCGCAGGAAATGAAGACAGCCTTGTAGCCTTCTTTGAGCAGGCTGTCTACATCATTGACCCTGGTATTGAGTTTAAGTTCCACACCTAGCTTAAGTATATTGTCTATTTCAGCTTTAAGGACTTTCTTGGGCAGGCGGTACTCAGGAATGGCCACTGCCATCATGCCGCCAGCCACAGGCAGGGCTTCGAAAATGGTTACATTGTAGCCCTCTCGGACTAGCTCATAGGCTGCGGTGAGACCCGCTGGCCCGGCACCTATGATTGCTACGCGTTCCGGCTTTCTGGGCTTCATGGGAGGCACGAACTCGACGCCGTGCTCATAGGCATAATCGGCAGCCATGCGTTTCAGGTCTCTTATGGATATTGATTCATCCACCTGGGCACGGCGGCACTTAACCTCGCACGGGTGGTCGCAGACACGGCCCACCGACATGGGGAATGGCAGCCGTTGTCTGATAAGCTTGTAGGCGTCTGCGTATTTGCCTTCTTTGATCAGGGCTATGTAGCCCGGGCAGTCCAACTCCACAGGGCAGGTATGCTGACAGGGGGCTTTGAACAGAGGCTGACACACCGCTGCGGGGCAGTGCTTGTCAATAATATGTGCTTCATACTCATCGCGGAAATGCCGCAGTGTGCTGAGCACCGGGTTAGGAGCGGTCTGGCCCAGGCCGCATAGAGAGGCGGAGCCCACCATCTCTGCCAACTCACTCAGCACAGCGAGGTCTTCCATCGAGCCCTTGCCCTGGGTTATTTTGTTCAATATCTCCAGCATTTTGGGGATGCCAGCGCGGCAGGGCGTGCACTTGCCGCAGGACTCGTCTCTGGTGAACTGCAGGAAGAACTTGGCTACGTCCACCATGCAGTTGTTTTCATCCATTACAATGAGACCGCCTGAACCCATGATTGCTCCCAGAGCGGTAACGGCCTCATAATCTACGGGTGTGTTCAAATGCCCTATCGGTATGCAGCCGCCGGAGGGGCCGCCGATCTGGACAGCCTTGAATTTCTTGCCATCGGGTATGCCGCCGCCGATGTCGAACACAATCTGTCCCAGAGGTGTGCTCAGTGGCACTTCGATGAGCCCCGAATTGTTTACCTTGCCCACGAGGCAGAATGTCTTGGTGCCCTTGCACCTCTCAGAACCCGCGCTGGCGAACCAGGCAGCACCATTGTGAATAATTTGAGGCACGTTCGACCAGGTTTCCACGTTGTTCAGAGTCGTTGGCTTATCCAGTAGCCCCTTATTGGCAGGGAATGGGGGTCGCTGGCGGGGATTGCCTCGTTTGCCTTCGATAGATGCCAGCAAGGCTGTCTCCTCTCCGCAAACGAAAGCGCCAGCGCCGGGGAAGACAGACAGGTCGAACTCGAAGTCTGTTCCTAGTATATTTTTGCCCAGGAGGCCTAATTTGCGGGCTTCATCCAGGGCATGGTTAAATGTCTGGATAGCTAAGGGGTATTCGGCGCGGACATATGCATAACCACGGTGCACGTTGCCGATGGCATAAGCACCGATTGCCATACCCTCAATGATGGAGTGAGGATTGCCCTCCAGCACAGCACGGTTCATATAAGCGCCGGGGTCGCCTTCGTCACCGTTACAGACAACGAACTTCTCATCGCCCACGGCCCGGCGCACGAAGCCCCACTTCGTGCCGGTAGGGAATCCCGCGCCGCCTCGTCCCCTCAGGCCGGCCTTGGTTATCTCATCTATGACTTCCTGGGGCTGCATCTTAGTTACGGCTTTAGCCAGACCCTGGTAGCCGTCCCTCGCGATATACTCCTCAATACTCTGAGGGTCCATATCCTGATTATGCATAATCCGGATATTCTGCAGTTTGAAGGTGGGCGATTCCAGGTCAAGCAGCCACTCCTTAACGACTTTGCCCTTAATGAGGTGCTGTTCCACTATGTTTGGCACTTGCTCGGGGGTAACCTCAGCGTAAATCACCCTGCCCATCTGGGGATGGACAACGGTAACTACTGGCTCACGCTCGCATGGGCCGATACAGGCAGCCTCAGTGATAACCACGTTGGTCAGCTTGCGGGACTTTACCTCTTTGACAAAGGCGTCTTGAACGAACTTGGCCCCACCAGCTATGCCGCAGGTGCCGAGGTGAACCTTGACCTCAATTTTCTTGGCACGCTCGGCCAGTTTACTCTGGGCCGCCTCTCTGAATTTATTGAGATCATCGACTGATGATAGACGCTTCGCCATATCTCCTCCTAAGCGTAAGAGCTCAAGACCTCTTTTATCTTTGTGGGACTCATCCGGCGGTAGACTTTCTCCTCAATTGACACCACGGGAGCAAGGCCACAGCATCCCAGGCATCTCACCATCTCCAGTGAGAATTGACCGTCCTTGGTTGTCTCGCCCGGCTCAATGCTCAATTCCTTCTGTAGAGTATTCAGAATTCTTTCGCCGCCGCGTACATAGCAGGATGTGCCCATGCACGTTGAGATGATGTGCTTGCCTCGGGGAACCATGGTGAAGAACGAGTAGAAGGTGGTCACACCATATACCGTGCTGAGTGGGATATTCAGATCCCTGGAAATGGTCTGCAAGACGGGCAATGGTAGATAGCCTATCAATGTCTGTGCCCTTTGTAACACGGGGATCAATGCCCCGGCCTGTCCCCGGTTTTCCTCGATTGCGGCCTGGACCTGGCGGAATATCTCGGCTGCAGTGCCTTGTCTTGCTGCTGTGGGGGCTTTCTCTTGTGCCTTCGGTTTAGCCATACCAACCTCCCCTATTATTGGGATACAAATTAAATTACCGGGCTATGCAGATGGTTTTCGTTCAGCTCTTTGATAACGCTCTTAACGCATTTGGAAATCGCCTTTTTTACCTTGGGCGTGAATTCTTCGCTGAAGGTGCTGGTATCAGCTACCTCTATGGCATAGATAACGATTTGTTTGGGCATAGCTATGCCCAATTTGCTGCCAAGCTCGAGTGCAGTAGCGAAATTTACATCGTGGGGCGAGGAAGCATGCCGCGTATTATTGAAAGCATCTGGGGCAAGACGATAGATTTGGCCTACCGTCCCTTCCTTTGTCTGAATCGCATCAACGATAATAGCTTTATCGTAGCCAGCCAGCAGGTCTATCAAGCTCAGGCCTGATAGGCTGGTCTCCATTACTGCTACATCTTGTCGTTGGGCGAGTTTATCTTCTAGTTCTTGGGCAACGCGATTACCCACACCATCATCGCTGAGTATCGGGTTGCCCAACCCCAATATAATTGTCTTCATTATTCCTTTCTTTAATAATAAGACAGACACCGGGCCGCTCTGGTCTCCCAAACAGCCCTATGCTAGGTTCTGGCTCAGTTTTTCTTTTACCTCTCCCTTGCTGTCGTAAATCACAATCTCCAACGGCATCTGACCGGGCAGCGTATGAGTAGCGCAGGCCATGCACGGGTCATAAGCACGGAATGCCATCTCAACCATGTTCAGAAGACCTTCGCTGGCAGCCGTACCTTTCTTAATCAAGCCCTGGGCTGCCTTCTTGATTGACATCTGCATCGCCGGATAGTTATGAGCTGTGGCCACAATCAGGTTAGCTTTGGTTACCATGCCGTTCTTGTCTGTCTGGTAGTGATGAATAAGTGTGCCCCGAGGCGCTTCCACAATGCCCACGCCTTCATCAGGTGTGGCGGTGGGGATGGTACGTACCTTGGGATCAGTGATCTCTTTGTCCTGACAAAGCTCTAGCAATCTCTCTGAGGCGTATAGAAGCTCGACCAGCCTGGCCCAGTGGAACACCAGGGTAGCGTGAACAGGCTTGCCGCCGAGCGTCTTGTACATTTTCTCATATTCAGCCTGGGCCAATGGGGTCGCCATGCCGTCAGCCGCATTAAGCCTGGCCAGCGGGCTAACTCGATAAACGCCACTGTCCTTCCCCTCGACAAATCCCTTCCACCCAACCTTCTTGAGGAAGGGGAACTTTAAGTATGTCCAGGGCTCTGTATGTTCAGCGACGTACTCCAGATACTGGGCGGGTTTGAACTTGGCGACCTCTTTTCCGTCGGGGTCGACTACGCGGATGTCTCCGTCGTAGAAGTTGACCCTGTTCTTGCTGTCCACCAGGCCCATGTAGTAGCTCTTCATGGTGTAGATGGGTCCTGTGATTATATTCAAATATTCCTTGTTAGCCAGGACAACATCGTTGAACAGCTTTAAGCTGAATTTGCTGAACTCCACGCAGGACTTGGCCTTTGCCTCGAAGTCCTTGCGTTGCTCCTCCGTGATAGGCTTGCTCATTCCGCCGGGGACACCGCCCACGGGGTGAGTAGCTTTGCCTGCGATGGCTGCTTGTATATCCTGCGCGTATGCGCGGTGTTTTATTACTTCACCGCCAATCTGAAGTCCGACCTTGGAAATCACGCCTAAGATATTTCGTTGAGCAGGGTCACTGGTAGGCCCCATGACGAAGTCGGGAGCGGCTAAGGCGTAGAAATGGGCGATGTGAGAATGAATCATATGCGAGCAGTAGAAAAGCTCCCTAAGTTTTTTCCCTGCCGATGGCAGTTCAACGTGGAACACAGCGTCTGTGGCCTTGCACGAGGCCATGTGATGTGCTCCCGGTCAGACACCGCAGATTCTAGGTACTATACGCGGCAACTCCTCAACGGGCCTGCCCTCGCAGAACTTCTCGAATCCACGGAGTTCTGGTATCTGAAGATAGGCATTGGCCACATCACCGGCGTCATTCAAGAAGATCTCTATCTTGCCGTGACCTTCCAGCCTGGTTATCGGGTCAATACTAACCTTTTTCATCTGTCTTCCCCTCTTTGCTCCCTCTATTTCCCTTGGACGCGCTTTCTCTTCAACATTGAGTTTGACATCCCGAACCTGTAAAAGGTTCCGGCGGGATCGGCAACCTCGTCTACCATTCTGGCAATATCTTTCTCATCCTTGGTTTCATAAATGGAGGCGATGGAGCTAATCAGCTTTGCCCCTTGGTCTTTCACTCCTGGCGGAGGGCCAAAGCAGCCGCGGCAGGGGATGTTGACCTTGACACATAGCGCGCCGCAGCCGCCTCTGGTGGCGGGGCCCATGCAAAGCAGCCCTTGCTCCAGCAGGCAGCGCTCCGCATCGGGGATGATCTCGTGGGTCCGGTATATCTTGGAGATCATTTTCTTTTCTTTCTTTCGGTCGCACTCATCGCACAGACTCTTTTCTGAAGCTATGATTGCGCCGACAGGCGGTAAGCTGTTGGTGGCCAATGCGTTTACCACTTTCAATATCAGGTCAACTGTTGGCGGGCAGCCAGGCACGAAGTACTCCACTGGCACTACCTGAGCCAAGGTTAGCACGTCATCAAAAAGCTCGGGCAGAGTCAGCTCGCCTTCAGGCACGCTCACCTTTGTCTGCGGTAATGTTTTATTCGGGTTATCATTCGAAGGGGCTTCTATGTAAGCTCTCTGCATTATTTCGGCGCGGGTGGTGAGATTGGCTAAGGCTGGTATGCCGCCGAAACAGGCGCAGGAGCCGAATGACACTAACACCTTGGATTTGGCGCGAAGCATTTTAGCTATGTGCTCTTGTTCGGAGCTTCTTATAGCGCCATTGAATAGGCAGACGTCGATGGACTTGTCCGGCATGGCTTCGACATGATGATATTTGAAGTCCAGCGCTATCGGCCAAAACACTATGTCCGCAAGATTGGCAACATCCAGGATTTTCTCATTGATATCAAGAACGGCAACGTCGCAGCCGCCACAGGCAGCGGCCCAGTAAAGAGCGAGTTTAAGTTTAGCCATGCTTCCCTCCATCATTGCGGCTGAAAGGACCCAGCGCTCTTACTTCCTCTGTCATATCGTTAACGATGGAGGCAAAACGCTCTCCCTCCGAGGCGGAAACCCACTCCAGCCTCACTCTCTTGTCCTCGACTCCAAATTGAGCTAGCATCTTCTTAAGCAAGGGCATTCGCCTCGCGGCCTTCACATTACCTTCCAGGTAATGACACTCTCCGGGGTGTCAGCCACATACCAGTACGCCGTCGGCTCCCGATTGGAAGGCTTTAACCACGAAGGTGGGATCCACCCTGCCGCTGCACATTACCCTGATTACCCGCACATTGGGGGCATACTTCTTTCGTGAGGTGCCTGCCAGGTCAGCGCCGGCATAGGAGCACCAGTTGCACAGGAACCCCACAATCTTTGGCTCAAAGCTCATATTAGCACCCCCTCTACTTGCGCTAAGATCTGTTCGGTGGTGAAATGCTTGTTTACTATAGCGCCGCTGGGACAAGCAGCGGCGCAGGTGCCGCAACCTTTACATAGAGCCTCGTTAATGGAAGCGAGCTTCTTCACATCGTCAAAGGTGATTGCCTTGTAAGGGCAGAGTTCCAGGCATGTCTTGCAGCCGGAACAAAGTTTCTCGTCGACGACCGAAATAGCAGCCTCAAGTTCTACCTTGCCCGTGCTAATCACGGAAAGCACACGTGCTGCCGCCGCTGATGCCTGAGCTACTGTGTCAGGGATGTCTTTCGGAGACTGGCAGCAGCCCGCTATGAAGATGCCGTCAGTGGCGGTAGCCACCGGGTCTAGCTTGGGATGTTTCTCCAGGAAGAAGCCATCGGCGCTCCTGCTTATTGAGAACAGCTTGGCTACTGCCCCGGCATTGGCGCGTGGCTCAACGGCTGTGCTCAAGACAACCATGTCAACCGGGATGCGCCGTTTACGGCCAATAAGGGTATCTTCGCATAGCACAATGAGCTTGCCTTTCTCTTCCGGTTTCTCTGCCACATTGGTGACTTCACTGGCACGTCCTCTTATAAAGTTGACGCCCTCCTCCTGAAGTCGGTTATAGAACTCCTCGTAGCCTTTGCCGAAACAGCGAAGGTCTATGTACATCTGGTAAATCTCGGCATCAGGTATCTTCTCCCTGATTATGTGGGAGAACTTCAGGGAATACATGCAGCAGACACGAGAGCAGTAAGCATGATGGTCCTTGTCGCGGCTGCCTATGCAGTGCAAGATGGCCACGCTCTTCGGTTGGGAGCCATCCTTGAGCTGTAGCTTGCCGCTGGTGGGCCCCGATGCGTTGCTCATTCTCTCGAACTGCAGCCCCGAATAAACGTTGTCATAACGCCCATAGCCGTACTGCGTCATGCCTGACGGATCGAGGGAATCGAAGCCAGTAGTGACTATGATGGAACCGACATCAACCTCGACGATTTTCTCTTTTTGTTCGAAGTTTATAGCCTTAGCCTCACAGAATTTCTCGCACGCGCGGCATTTGCCCTTCAAGAAGAAGGTGCAGTGCTCCTTGTCTATTACGGGGATATTGGGCACCGCTTGGGGGAACGGTGTGTAGATGGCTTTCCTGATGCCCAGCCCTTCATCGAACTCGTTGTTTGTCTTAACAGGGCATTTGTCTCTGCAGACGCCGCAACCCGTGCATTTATCCTCTTCCACATAACGTGGATTCCTCTTGATTTTGACTTTGAAGTTGCCTACATAGCCTGAGACCTCCGCTACTTCGCTGTAAGTCATCATCTTTATGTTTTCGTGTGACCTCACCGAGGCCATCTTCGGTGTAAGTATTCAGGCTGAACAGTCGAGGGTAGGAAACGTCTTGTCGAGTTGGGCCATATGTCCACCGATGGAAGGCTCCTTTTCCACCAGGTAAACCATGTGGCCCGAGTTAGCAATCTCGAGAGCTGCCTGGATACCGGCAATGCCGGCACCTACTACCAGGGTATTAGGATTAAGTGCAACCTCTTTAACCTCTAGGGGCTGGTGATACGATACCTTTTTCACCGCTGCGCTCACCAGCGCCTTGGCTTTCACTGTAGCTAGCGCTTTATCTTCGGTCACCCAGGCATCCTGCTCGCGGATGTTCGCCATCTCCATTAAATAGGGGTTCAAATCGACGCTAGCCAGCAGGCGCCTGAAGGTTAGCTCATGAAGACGCGGCGAGCAAGACGCTATCACGATGCGATTTAGTTTTTGCTCCTTAATGTCCTTTTTGATGATATCCTGCCCGGGGTCTGAGCAAACGAACTTGTATTCCTTGGCTACCACTACACCCGGCAGGCCCTTGGCGAATTCTACTACCTGCGGAACATCAACCGTGCTGGCGATGTTTGCACCGCAGTCGCAGACATAGACGCCGATTCTTACATCCATTGTCTACACTCCCTTCCCGGCCGTCGATGATTTTGCGAGCACTTTGTCAGGCGAGACAACGCATTTCTCGAAACCCAGGGCCTTGTTATCGATGCCAAAGGCCAAACCCATAAGCTGGGTGAAAAACAGGACAGGGATTTTGAAATTGGATTTGAATTTCTTATTGACTTTGCCCTGATAGATATCCAGATTCACCTGGCACAGGGGGCAGACTGTAATAATGCATTCAGCGCCGTTGCTTACAGCGTTCTCGAGGAGTTTGTAGGTCAGCTCCAGTGCTACACCCTCTTCGGGTATGACCAGGGAGCCGCCGCAGCAGCGCGCCTTGAGAGGGAATGGTGTAGCTTTGGCCCCCAGACTCTCTATCAGACGTTCCATTGTTTGAGGATTTTCCGGGTGATCGAAGCCTGGTCCAGGGCGAACTACCTGGCAGCCGTAGTAAGGCGCGACTTTCAATTCACTCAAATTTCTCTTGACTTTTGATTTGATTGCATCATAACCTACATCATTCACGAAGATATCTAAGATATGGCGTGTCTTCACTGTACCGTTATACTCGAGGCCACCTGCTGCCAGCGCCTCGTTGACCTTGGCCTTCACCTTCGGGGATTCCTTGAGATGATGATTCACCCTGTCGAGCATGATGTAGCAGGAGCTACATGGTGTTACTACATCGAGCCCCTTCTTCTCAGCCAGGGACAAGTTCCGAGCTGCTAGACATAATGAGCCCAGTTCATCAACGGAGTTGTAAGGTGAAGACCCACAGCAGTTCCAGTCTTCAAGCTCGTGGAGTTCGACATCTAGAGCCTTAGCCACAGCCAGCGCTGACATACCATATGCTGTGGCAGTACCCTCTTCGCAGGAACAACCAGGGTAATAAGTGTAATACTTCATTATGCCCCTCCCAGTTCCTTAGCCTTGTCGAGGATTGCCTTAAGTTGCCGCTGAGCCTCGGGCTTTAACTTTCTGGCTTTTAAGGATATACGTCCATGCCTGATCATAGCGAACGCTGTGGGAATCATGCCCATAGCCTTGAAAGGGTTGGTCTTGAGGTAGTACCGCAGCATAAGGCCCATCTCGGGCATGCCGCCAGTCCCGTAAACTAGGTTGCTAAAGGTTTCATACATGGCGGGCGTTTTGTTCTTTTTGGTGCTCAAGCCGTGGCGACTAGCCAGGCACTCCAGGACGTGCATAAGATCTGTTGGCTTGATGTCCCTGGGGCAGCGCACGGTGCAGAGGTAGCAGGAAGCACAGTACCACATGGAGTTGCTGGATAACACCTCATCCCGCATGCCAGCCCTTGCCATCGCGAAAAGCTGCCTGGGTGCGTATTGCATCTTGTCAGCGTTGGGACAGGACCCGGTGCAAGTCCCGCATTGGATGCACAGCCGTATCTCTTCGCCGCCGGGGATGCTGCAGATCTCATCTACAAAAGTGGCGCCAGTTTTCTCTTTGGGCTCCATCGCACACCCCCATCTTTTTATGATAAACCCGGTTTGTCATAAGCAGACAACAAATAAATAGGGGGCTATACCTGCCCCCCAATAGTCCTCCCTGGACTTAGTGCTCTAATCAATTTCTTTTCCCTACTTCGCGCATGTGCTCTCTACTATCCGCCATATCTATTCTATCATATAATCTGTACCCGTGCACCACCTCTTCTGTTTTCTCCCTGCCTCTGCGGTCTTTTTAGAAGAATTCTGGGGCTTATTTCCCCTTTTTTATACCCATTTTTGCCCCGCGCTCTGGGGAACTGTTAATAGCGACGTCAATGCCTTTGCCGCGCAGCTTCAGCTCAATAGGCTTGTCATTGCCATACATCTTGTGAACGCGGCAGACTTCGCAGATGCTTGTATCAGTGCCCGTGGCAACGTTGCCTTTCATCTGGAGCTTACTATACGTGCCCTCTATCTCCCAGCAAGGCAAAGAAGTGTACTTGCTTCCCGGGCACTCATCCCTTATCGCTGGAGGGCAGTGGCACATCTGCCAGCAGGGCGTTTTCCCTGCCCAGAAGTCAGTGCCGCTTTTTTTGGTGAGCCCCTCTTCATTGCTGACTCCCTCCTCCACCAGGCGTCTTAGTCTCCCTTCCATCGCTAGACCTCCTTTGTGGCTACCTTTAGGTCAAAACATAGCAACTTGATACTGATGTCATGAGATGATTGAACAAACAGATATAAGCCAAAGGTAAGGGGAATTCCTCCTTACCCCAATTTCAGGTTAACACTCTGGGGATAAAGCTGACTTCCGCAGTTGTGCTCGTTCCTTGTCGATGGGAAATAGGTATTTATGCCTAATAGAGCGGCCAGGAAATGAGTAAAAATGCTTATATTGAGAGAGACTGTGATATAATGACAAATAATGGCAGGCAGGAGGACGTTGCTTGGCTAAGATCAAGGTCCTGATTGCTGACGATCATGCAGTAGTGCGGGAAGGCACTCGCCGCATTCTCGAGCAGGAGCCCGACATGGAAGTAGTCGGGGAGGCTGGGGATGGCGAGGAGGCAGTCAATCTGGCTGCCAGCCTGAAACCAGATGTTGCCATAATCGACATCGCCATGCCCAAACTGGATGGTATCGAAGCCACGAAGCGGATCAAGGCAACTTGGCCTTCTATAAACGTCCTGATACTCAGCGCATATGACGATGACCAGTTTATCTTCAGCCTGCTGGAGGCTGGGGCTGCCGGATACCTGTTGAAAAGTATCCGCAGCCGCGAGCTAATCGATGCTATTAGAGCAGTATACTCCGGAGAGTCTGTGCTTCATCCCGCAATTGCTCGCAAGGTACTTAATCGTTTTGTTTCAACCTCTGGCAGGCCAGAAGGTCAGGAGCCATCAGGGATGCTCAGCGATCGTGAAATTGAGGTGCTAAAGCTGGCAGCCAAGGGCTTGAGTAACCAGGATATCGCTGAGAGACTCTGTCTCAGTATACGTACAGTTCAGGGCCACCTGGGACATATCTTCAATAAACTGCAGGTTGGCTCGCGGACTGAAGCAGTGGTGCGTGCTTTGAAAGAAGGTTGGGTTACCCTTGATGATGTGCGCTGATGATTGCCCCTTCGGGGTGTCTGTGGTGTGTAGGTGGTACAACGACTATCGTTAAGCTGGTTGCCCGGTGTTATTCGCAGGCCTGGGTTTTGGCTTATCTTAGTCATACTCGCACTCATTACGATACCGCACTATAGTGAAACTATACAGCGTCTGGCTTTCCTTACTCATATTTTGGAAAACCTCGGCCTGGACCAGCATGCATTTGAGAGGATACTCTATCTAATTCCAATTATCCTGGCAGGGTTCCTCTTCGGGCAAAGAGGGGCTATTGTCGTCTCGGTAGTTGCTCTTGCCTGCATGTTGCCTCGTGCTATCTTCATATCGGAACATACTACAGACGCTATCTTTGAAACAGTAGGTGTCTTCGTTGTTGGCGCTGTGGTGGCTTTAGCTTTCGGATCGCTACGAAAGGAACGGGGGCGCCGCATTCAATTTTCTGTGCTTAATGAGATTTCTGGGGTGGTATCCCAGTCCCTGGAGTTGGGCCAGGTATTGAGCAGCAGCATTGACAGCGTCATAAATCTAATGAAAGTTGATGCAGCTATGGTGTTTCTTTTGAATAAGGAGAACAGGGAGCTCGCTGTGGCTGCGCAACGGGGGCTGTCATCAGGATTTGTCCAAAGTATAAGCAGGATTAAGTTTGGGCAGGGCTTTAATGGCAGGGTAGCTGAGACCGGGGAGCCGTTGATTGTGGAGGATGTATCTCAAGACCCCAGCGTTACCAAGGTGGCAGTGGTTGCTGAAGGGATAAAGGCCCAGCTTATAGTCCCCCTCAAATCTAAAGGAAAGGTTGTGGGGACTCTCTGTGCGGCTGTGCACAGTTCCCGGCGGTTTCGTCGAGATGAGGTAGAGTTGCTCACTGCCATAGGCAATCAGATTGGCGTTGCTGTAGAGAATGCGCGCTTGTATGAACAGGAGAAAGAAGTAACCAAGCAAATGCGTGCCTCTGAAGAGAGGCTTACCTGGCTTAATACAATCTCTACTGTTCTGGCAGAGTCCCTGGAGTTGGAACAGGTTCTGCATAAGGCTATTGATATGGTTATGAAGATAATGGAGGTGGATGTGGGGCTGATATTTTCCCTGGATGAGGGGGCTCAGGAGTTGGTGCTCATGGCCTATGAGGGGGTATCCGAAAAGTTCGCGGAGTCAGTGAACAGGACTAAGGTTGGGGAGGGCTTTAACGGAAGAGTGGCTAAGACGGGCGAACCTTTAATCGTAAAGGATGTAGCTATAGACCCAGCGTTATACGTGCTACAAATTAAGGAAATGAAGATAGAGAGCGAAGTTATCGTGCCCATGAGTTTCAGAGGCGGTGTTGTAGGTACCATCTGGGTAGCTCAGCGTCGTCCGCGAGATTTTCTCCCTGAGGATGTGAATCTGCTGACTGCTCTGGGGAGTCAAATAGCCAATTCTATCGCCAACGCGCGCCTCTATGAAGAGCAGCGTGAAGTGACGGAGCAATTGCGTATATCTGAGGAGAGATATCGAGAGCTATTTGAGAACGCCAATGATGCTATCTGGGTCCACGACTTGGAAGGCAATAT
>Ga0315282_10001931_pt1 | contig 38823 bp, 35 predicted proteins | sample YL17G07_20_MG_FD_203693 | JGI IMG/M metagenome (GOLD analysis project Ga0315282, IMG submission 203693) | Sediment microbial communities from Yellowstone Lake, YNP, Wyoming, USA - YL17G07_20 | ecosystem: Environmental > Aquatic > Freshwater > Lake > Sediment | place: USA: Wyoming | collected... | reverse complement strand
GGGCTCGCGCGTCGCACTCATCGGTCCCAACGGCGCCGGCAAGACGACCCTGCTTCTGGCGGTCATGGGCGGGGTGAAGTTCAGCGGAAGGATCCTGGTGGACGGGATCGAGCTTTCGACGCGCACCGTGAGCGAGGTCCGCAGCCGCTGCGGGATGACCTTCCAGAACCCGGACGACCAGCTCTTCATGCCGACGCTTCTGGAGGACGTGGCGTTCGGGCCGCTCAATCAGGGTTGTCCGCCCGCCGAGGCCGAGGCACGGGCCAAGGCCGCCATCGAGGCGGCGGGTCTGGCGGGCCTCGAGCGCCGCAGTGCACACCACGCCTCCGAAGGGCAGAAACGAAGTGCGTCCCTGGCCACGATCCTCTCCATGAATGTGAAACTCCTGCTCCTGGACGAGCCGGGAGGGGGCCTGGACTTCCGTTCCCGACGCAGGCTCACCGAGATCCTCGCCGGCCGGAACGAGGCCATGCTGATGGCCACGCACGACATGGATACGGTGCGAGCGCTCTGCCAAAGGGTCGTGCTCTTGGACGGCGGGCACGTGGAGGCCGTCGGCTCCGTCGAGGAAATCCTGGGCGATGGGGCGCTCCTGGCCCGACACGGACTTGCCTGAAAAGCCGTGATTCTACTCCACATCCTGCCTGGCGACGCAAAGGCCGCTATACCAACGACTTCCGGTGTATGCAAAAGCCGCCATATACATCCCAAACCGCTGCTCCGGTTGTCGCGACAACCTCTCGGTTGACTCACCCACGTTTGCGTGATTTTCTATCGGGGTACTTGCCTTAACCCATGAGTAAGTGGTGCGTTATATGCAGTTCAAATAATTGAACTTGAAAAAATGCAGAATATGGTTGACGCTGTAAAGCTGAAATGTAACGTAAGACTCGGAAGCGATGGCACACGAATAGTGAAGCACTGTGTCGATGCCCAGTGAACTCGGGGGATAGCCATGTCACGGCAAGGCCCTTCGAAGAGTGGTTCCCTGCCGCAGCTTGAGCCGAGGATCCTGCTGAGCAGCGCCCTTCCCTCATTTCAGCCCGCAACCCCCTTCGGTTCTCTGATCTATCAGTCTGCGGTGAGGGACCAGATATCCACTCCGGGGGAGGTTGACGGATTCACGTTGGAAGCCGAGGCGGGGCAGAAGCTCACGTTCATCGTGACGCCGGTCGGGGCCACTCTGGATGTTGCCCTGAGGAGACCGCAGTTGAGCAGTCCTCCGGGAACGCTCACCTGCTCTCCTGTCACCTGCTCAACTGCTCTGGCGCGAAGCCGCCCCCCACGTCCCCCAGTCGCATGTCGTTGTTGTTCGGCAGCTCGAATGCTCTCTTCCAGGTCATGTCGTCGAGGTTGATAATGCCGATGCGGCCCCAGTCGTAGGTGATCACCAGGTCACCGCCGAGAACGCCCGCGCCGTAACTAAGTTGAGGTTCCGCATGATCATCAGGACGATCACTGCCCACCTCTTCGATGGTGGGTGTCTCTTTTTGCCACACGCCGGAAGCGGTTATCATTCGGTACCTATCTTGTCGGGGCGTAGCTCAGCTTGGCTAGAGCGCCTGAATGGGGTTCCGGAGGCCGCAGGTTCAAGTCCTGTCGCCCCGACCAAATGAACAGAGAGGCGATGCCGTGACCCTGGCGTCGCCGCCGAGCGGGACCGGCTGTTGGCCGAGGCCGACGCGAAGCTGCGCCAGCGGTCGAGACCACGGCGATCAAACCGCTGGGCAGTCTCATCTACGAGCAGAAGCTCGATGGCGCCATCTCGATCCCGGACGGCGTGGCCCTCTATTCGCTGGAGCTGGACGCGGGACAGACACTGACCGTTGCGGTCGATCCAGGGGTGAGCCTGCAGCCGACCATTGAGCTGCGCAACCCGGCCGGAACCGTCATCGGGACGGCATCGGCTTCGGCTGCGGGAGGGGCCCCCCAAACGCGGGGACCCCAAACCCGATTCCTCGGGTTTGGGGTCCCCCTCAATGCGTTTGGGGACCCCAAGGATGCCCTGCTGCAGACGGCCGTCGTCCATACCGCCGGCGTCTATCGCATCGCCTTCGGGGCCCTGGCGGGAACGACCGGCGATTTCTCCATCCATATTCTCATCAATGCGGCGGCCGAGGCGGAGGAGCACGACGGTCCGGCCAACGACACGCTCCTCTTGGCCCAGAACCTCGATGGGAGTTTCATCGACCTGGGAAACGGGGCGTCGCGCGGGGCCGTCCTCGGCCGGCTGACTCGTTTCGAAGAGGATTTTGAAAACGGGACCGTCGGAAGCCAGTGGACCGAGACGATCAGCGGCTACGGAAGCATTCAGATCACCAGCTTTCCTGAACCAGTTGACGTTGGGACGGGATGTCCAGATCGTGTTCGAATTCCGGAGTTCCTCCTCTTCCCGCAAGATGGGTTGGGACGGCATCTCCCTCGGCTCACAGGACGGGACGGACTTCTACAGCTTCCACCTCGATTCCGGAGACTCCGTCACGGTCGCAGCGAGCGAGATCGCACGTTCCGGCCTGACCCTGAACCTACTGGATGGCGCCGGGAATGTGCTGGCCAACACCGTGTCCGATGCCGCCAATGTAGACTTCCTCATTTCCGAGTTCGTTGCACCCGCGACGGGGACGTATTACGTCCGTCTGACCGCTAGCCCGTCCGGCGCCGATTATTCCCTGGTCCTCACCCGCAACGCCGTCTTCGATACCGAGATGAACAACGACCCCGAACACGCCCAGAACATCACGCAAACGGGCGTGGTCCTCGGAGACGTGGGGCATGCGGTGGATCGCCTCTTTGTTGCAGGATGGTATGACTATGGCCACTTCTTTGAGGTGGACCCCCTGACCGGCGAGAAGATCCGTGACCTCGGCCTGCCTTTTCTGTCTTCCGGTATGTATGCCTTCGGCGGAGCCGCCGCCACGGAATCCTCGGTACTGGTAGCGGGCGCGGACATTAACGACCATATCACAGACATATACGAGATCAGCACCCGAACCGGTCATGTCATTCGGACAATCGCCAACCCGACAGGTTCAATAATAAACGGCATGGCCTTCCTGAACAATGAGATGTACGTCACGACAGACCCATATCCTCGGAGAATGTTCGTGCTGGACTATTATACCGGCCAGCTCGAACGCAGTTTCGTATTCTCCAATGATGTTTACTCCCTGGGGGCCTCCCGGGACACCCTGTATGGCATGTCGGGTTCCACGCTGTATGAGATCGATCCGATCACCGGCCAGATCACTCTGATTGGCACGCTTTCCGGAACGGACCGCGGCTTGGGCGTCCTCGGGGAGGAACTGGTCCTCGTCGGCCAGGATGACACGCTGGAGTTCTTCGACCTGGAGACACTTGCACACACACGCACGCTGAGCGGAAACTACTGCGGACCCAGGGGGATCGCCGCCGATGCCGGCATTGTCGAGGATTACTACAGCGTGGACGTGAACGCGGGCGATACGCTGGTCCTCACGACGATGACTCCTGCCGGCGGACCGGGATTGTTTGTCAACGAACTCGATCCGATGTTGGAGCTGTACGATCCTTCGGGCGTGCGTGTGGCATGGGACGACAACAGCGGAGCCGACGGCCGCAACGCATTGATCACCTATCTCGCCGGAACCTCCGGAATCTATACCATCCGCACGCTGGCTGCGGTCGGGACCTCCGGGGAATACGTCCTGCACGTTACGGGAAACACGACTGCAGGCGAGACGTTTGCAGTGAGATCCACCGATCCCGCCGACGGGTTGTGTCACGAGACGGCTCCGACGCAACTCAAGGTGATTTTCTCCGACCTCGTTCTGCTCACAACGCTGGAGGCGTCGGACCTCACCGTGGACGGTGTGGCGGCGACGGGGGTGACGATGCTGGACGGCCGCACTGCGGTGTTCAACCTGCCCCCGTTCTTGGGCGGGACACACAACGTGCAGATCGCGTTGGGTGCGGTGACGGACCTGCAGGGCACACCCATCACGGCCTTTTCGATGCAGATCCCTGTAGGCACGTTTGACTTCCCCGTGCCGCTGGACCGGGTCGAACCCTATGGAAGTCAGGTGTTCTGCGGCTCGGCCACGGGCACCATTTCGCCTGCCCACGACACCAACGTCTATGCCATCCGTCTGGACTCGGGCCAACGGCTAACCGTGGTCGCGACGCCGACCACCGGCGGGCTCCAACCGATGCTGACCTTGTTGGGACCCGGAGGGGTGCTGCTGGCATCGGGGCAGGCGAGCGCTTCCGGCAGCACGGCGCTCCTCCAGGGCATCGCCGTGGACACGGCGGGCGTCTACACCGTCGTGGTCGGGGGTGTGTCCTCGACGACGGGCGACTTCGAGTTGAAGGTTATGTTGAATGCCGCCGCGGAGCAGGAGGCGAATCAGGGGACGTTGAACAACAATGCCAGCTCCGCGCAGGACCTGTCCGGCGCGTTCCGAGTCCTCCCCTCGGGCGGTGACATGGCCGGCGTTGTGGGCCGGTTGGCCGGAGACTCGGACAATTTCAACTCCGGGACGCTCGACGGCAGTTGGACCACCTACGGTGATGCCGTTGCGCTACGGTCCGCGGACTACTGGAATACCGTTCATGCCTATGAGGGCGTCTCGCTCTGGATGTGGGGAGATGCCTCAGTTAAAGAGGCCGTTTGGACGGTCAACGTCGCGGGGTTGGCGGCCCCCGTCCTGACCTTCTGGCACACCGACACGTTGCCTGTTCCCGCAGGTCCCTTCCGGGGGCACCAAGGCGTGACCGGGGTATCCTTCAGCACGGACGGCGTATGGTGGTATCCACTATGGAGCACGCCAGACCAGACGGACCCCGCCGGCTGGAAGCACTACACCATGGACTTGGCCTCAGCGGCGTCGTCCTATGGCGTGAATCTGACGGCAGATGTGCAGATCAAGTTCCAATTGTCCCAGCAGGTCTCGTCCGTCGGGTGGGACTGTGTGGCCATCGGTTCGACGTCCCCGGATGAGGACTGGTATGCCTTGCCAATTGCCGCCGGGCGGGCGACGACGCTGACGTTGAACGGGTTCAAAGGTTGCCTCTCGGGACTCGAACTGTATGACGCCGTCGGGGCGCTTGTGGCCACGGGCCAGACCGGGCCGACCAACGTCGACCGGGCTATCAGGGGCTTCGTGCCGCCCGACGCGGGCACCGGCTACGTCCGCGTCACAGGCCCCGCAGACTCCGAGTACTTGCTGGTCATCGTCCGGGGTGCCGTCTTCGACATCGAGCCCAACGACGCCCCGGGGTCCGCACAGGACATCACGAATGCCGGCGTGGGGATCGGCTACGTCTACCACGGGGCGAACCCTGTCGCCGCCGAGTCCGAGCCGAACAATACCCTTGGCACGTCCGACGACCTGTCCGGAAGCTTTGTATGCGTCGGGGGGAACGTCTACCAGACGACCATTGCGGGGGTGGTGGGCGGCTCGGACCGATATGATTGGTGTGGATTCCAGGCGTCGCCGGGCGACACACTTAGGGTAACAGGCGGGGTCTTCGGCTGGGGCTATTCGTATGTGTATATTTATGACTGCAAAGGCAAGCAGCTCGCCCAGCTCTGGGACGCGACCGATTTCACCTCGTTTAGCTACGCGGGTGCCTACTATCTGTGCGCCCAGTATGACGTTTCCACGCAGCGGAATTACGCTATGACTGTCCAGTTGACCACGCCTCACCTTCTCGGGGCCAACCAACCCGACACCTACAGCATTTCGGTCAACGCGGGGGACGTCATCGTTGCGCACACACTGACGCCGGGCGACGGTGTGGGAGAGCCCGTCAACTTGCTGGACCCGCGGCTGGATCTCTACGACCCGCACGGCTTGGCGGTTGCCTCGGACGACGACGGCGCCGCCGACGGGCGCAACGCCTCGTTGCGCCACACGGCGACAGAGACCGGTGTCTACGTCGTCCGTGTCTCCGGCGCGGAGTACAACGAAGGCGACTATGTCCTCTACGTCGACATCCAGGACCCGGTCGGCGTCTCGATGACACCGGCGGATCTCTCGCACGACCACGGCCTCGAAGAGAGTGGTCCGCTCGCCGGCACGGCCACGGGCGCCGCCTTCATTCCGCTCATCTCGTTTGACGGGACCGACGCCGCCGTCAGCGTCAACACCGGAACCATCGGCACCGGTCTTGAGCCCGAAGCTTTCACCTTCGATCTCGAAACCGGCCAGCGGGTGTCGGTTGTGGCCCGACCGGGCCAGACCGGTGCCACCCTGAGTCTCGAGATGGTCGGAGTGACGGGGCCGGTTTCCGCTTCGGGTCCCGGAGGCGAGGTGGTCTTGTCAGGCGTCCTCATCGCCGTCGACGGAACCTATGAGTTCCACGTGACGAGCGACGTCCAGACCGCCTTCACCCTGGATGTCTACAGGAACGCCCTCGTGGAAACGGGCGACACGGCCGACACCCGCGAATTGGACCTCGACACAGGAATGGTCGTCGTTGACGCGGCCCGCCGGTGGTACGCCACCGTGGGAAGCAGCGACCCGATTGTCACCGTGGACGAGTATGTCCTCGACCTGAGCGGGTTGGCGGGGAGCACCGTCAGCATCCTCCTGAAGGGCGTCGGAAGTGCGGACATGACCGACGCCCGTGTGGACCTGATCGGCACCGACGGCACCACGGTGGAGGCCTCCTCCGCCAGACCTGTCGCCGGCGAATACGACCAGGTCATTCTGGACGTCCTTGTGCCCAGCGGAGGCGTGTACACGGCACGGATGAGCGGACGGACCTCAGGGGAATATGTCCTTGCCGTGGACTCTCGAGGCGTGATGGACTTGACTCCCCCGGTCGTCACCGGCGTGAAAGTGAACGGACAGGTCGACCGCAGCGTCAGCTCCGTGGTATCGAGCACAAGCGGCCTGACCACCATCGAAGTCGTCTTCAGCGAGTGGGTCTACTTCACGGCGGATGACGTCACCGTCCAGAAGGTGACCTTCCCGGCGGGTGTAGAGACTCCCGGAACCGTGCTGGTCCCGCAGGGCGTCACCGGTTTCGGGACCAACGTGATGACGATCACTCTGTCCGATGGCGTCGCGGTGGGCACTTGGCTCAAGGTGAGGATCGAGGACACGGCGGCCGACTTGGCGGGGAATCGGCTCGACGGCGAACCCGCGGCCGGCGGAAGCGGACGGGGCTACCTCTACAGCGCCACGAAGGACGTGCCGAGCGGCGACGGGGTCCCCGGCGGCGACGCCATTTTCTACGTGGGAAGCTGCATCGGCGACTGTTCGGGCGACGGTAAGGTCAACATCTTCGACGCGTTTGCGCTGAACCAGGCGTGGGGCTCGGTCCTGGGCGATGCGAAGTACAATGCGAACGTAGACTTCACCCGCGACGGAAAGGTCAACATCTTCGACGCCTTCCAGCTCAATAGTCACTGGGGAAATCAGCTGGATGCTCTGCCGACGAGCCTGGGGGGCATGGGTGGACTCGGGACTTCGGAGTTCGCTCTTGTAGAGCAGAAGCCGGCAGGTGCTCCGGAGGCAGAACCTGTTGATGCAGCAGTCGAGCAGACCGAGATTGAACCCGTGGCCCCGAGGATGGCAGCCGACGGCTTGGTTGACCGGTCCGCCAAACCGCAGACGTCTGAGCCGGTGCCTTCGGCGGTTTCTGCTCAGGTGCCTACGGTGGTGGCCATCCCGCAGAACGACCGAGTCCATGGTGAGACTGCGCCGCACTCGGCAAGGAATGTGCGGATGATTGTGCCCCCGTTGGCGGAGCCCGCATCGCTGATGACGTCCAAGGAGCTACCTCTGGAGACGGCTGTTGCGCCGACGGCACCGGCAAGACGTTACTACAGGCCCTCACGTGGCACGCGGATGGAGCCTGTTGTCACGCAGCCTGACCTCCTCGTGGGGGCCGAACTGCAGATCCCGCTCGGTCAGTGACCAGAGATCTGTGCGATTGTCGGACTACCGGAGACCCCGACCGGCGGCGCCGGCACTCGAGCGAGAATGCATTGTTCTTCACCCCACCAAAATGCCCACAATCTTCCTTGACCTGAGAGAAGCCGGAAGGTAGAGTGTCGCATCCAGTTACGGCAGGTCAGGGAGGAGTGTTCTCCCGAGGATCGAGTCTGGAGACCCGTTGTCTGCTCCCTGCGGAAGACCTGAAATCCGTGCTTCGCCTTGTCTTCGAGGTTGTCGTACGGGTCGTCGTCAGAATCGACTCGTGTTTTCGTAAGCCTTTGGTCAGGAATAGCTTGCGCCCGTAGCTCAGTACGGATAGAGCGGCGGTTTCCTAAACCGCAGGTCGACGGTTCGAATCCGTCCGGGCGTACCATCGAAGTCCTTGCGTGGCCGTGACGCCCGGGAGTTATCCGGCTATCGAGGTCACCTTTCTTGGCAAGAGCTGACGCAGGTCTCATCGATCTTCACACGCACACACTGTTCAGCGACGGCGAGCTCTTGCTTTCGGAGCTGGTTCGGCGGGCGGAGGTCCTCGGGTACCGCCTCATCAACATCAGCGACCACGCGGACCGTTCGAACATGGATTTCCTGGTCCCGAGGGTGGTCCAGGCGTGCGCCGAACTCAACAAGCTCGGCCGGATCAGGGTCATTGCGGGCGTCGAGATCACCCACTGTCCGCTCAAGCAGATCGCGCGTCTCGTGAAGGAGGCGCGTGATCTGGGCGCGCAACTCGTCACGGTTCACGGGGAGACGGTGAGCGAGCCGGTGATTGAGGGGACGGACCGTGCGGGGATCGAGGCGGGGGCCGACATCCTTGCGCATCCGGGACTCGTCAGCGAAGCCGACGCGGCCTTGGCCGCAGAAAAAAGCGTGTTCCTCGAGATCTCGGGCCGAAAGGGACATTGCCTGGCGAACGGTCACGTCGCGAGAATCGCCCGCTTGAGCGGGGCCGGGCTCGTCTTCGGGAGCGACGCTCACGACGAGACGGACCTCGTCAGCATGGAACAGGCCGAGCGGGTACTGCTCGGGGCGGGACTGGAAGCCCACGAGCTCCTGGCCGTCTGGCGGAATGCCGAGAAACTGGCGAAGAAGGCCCTTCCGGGGTGATGTTTTCCCGCAAGGCATGGGCTGTTGGACTGTGGGGTACGTTTGTACGCACATGGACCGGGGCACGCACTTCGCGACCTGCGCGAGAGTACGGGGGGTGAAGACGGGGGAGGATTGCTATGAACAGACGCATGACCATTGTTTTGCTCATCACGGTTGGCTTCATGTTGGGTTGTGAGCCGCAGCGGACACTCGTGCCACGGATGGAGCCGCTCCTGACGGACATGCCGGTGCCCTTTGACTTCAAGTTCGACCCTGCGCAAAGCACCGATTTCGCCAGTCAGGCCACCAACGAGCATTACTGCAGCTATTATTACACGGGATGGGCGTACTTCCAGGACGTCGTGGATTTCTACAAGCGACGGATGCCGGTCGAAGGGTGGCGGCTGCAGCAGGAAGTGGACACCGGCGGACGAAAGACACTCTTCTTCAAGAAGACGGGGATCGCCGGGGCCACGAAGACCGAGGTCCCGACCTGTATCGTCACGATTTTCGCCAGCGACCAGTACGGCACGGCGATACGGATCGTTCGCACGGAAAAATAGAGGAGTCGCGGATGACCATCCGGAGGAGAACGGAGCCCGGTCCGGCCCCCGTGCTCGAACGGATCTGGGAGACCTACGGGACTTGGATCACCGGTGGCGTCGCGGTGGTGGCCGCCGCGGTGCTGGTCGTGACGCTTCTCCAGCGACATCGTGAGAACAGGTTCCTCACGGGTGTCGCGGAGCTGGAAAAGATCAGCGAGGACGACCCGCTGGCGTCGATGCAGCTGGAGAAGCTGGAACTCGAGTACGGGGAAACGTCACTGGGTCCGCGGATTCAGCTCAAGCTGGCACAGACGCTCTACCGGGGCGGGGACTATGGCGGCGCAGAAAAACTGTTCAAGCAAGTGGCCGAAAACAAGACAGCCATGAGACTGGACCGGCTCGAAGCCGGTCTGGGACTTGCCTACGTCGCCCAGGAACAAGGGAATCTCGCCGAGGCGAGAGCGAGGTACGAGCAGGTCGAGAAGGACGGGCTCTACGCCTTTGAGGCGCGACGGATGCTCAAACTGCTCGACAAGATCGAGACAAAACCCACAAGCGTGGGGGAGAGGAAAGGGACGAATCCGTAGTTTCGCCGGCGTCGGGACGTTCAGTCCCGATTCATATGTAAGTTTCGGCTCCGTAACGAGTTGCGCCGGCGATGCTCTCGTCTTACTCGGCGGGACGCACCCGGATTTTCTTTGCTTTTGTCTTGATTTTCCGACCGGGGCGTAATAAAAGCGGTTCTCTGCGTAAGCACCGGAAACGAAGGACGTTCATCCGACTTGGCTTTAGGGAGACACGAGGGATGCCTAATTTCCAGGGGATAAGCGAGAAGCTTCAGCAGGGCAAGGCCGAAGAGGTGAAGAAGCTGGTCCAGGCCGAGATTGACGCGGGGACGCCCGTGGGCGACATCCTGAGGAAGGGCTTGATTGCCGGGATGGGTGTCATCGGGGAGAAGTTCAAGAAGAACGAGGTCTACGTGCCGGAGGTTCTGATTGCGGCGAGGGCGATGAACGCCGGACTTTCGGTGCTCGAGCCGCTCCTGGCGAAGGCCGGCGTGAAGCCCTTGGCCAGGGTCGCCATCGGCACCGTCAAGGGGGACCTGCACGACATCGGGAAGAACCTCGTGGCGATGATGCTGAAAGGCGCCGGGTTCGAGGTGGAGGACCTCAAGATCGACGTAGCTCCCGAGAAGTTCGTCGCCGCGGCCCAGGGCGGGGCGAAGCTCGTCTGTCTCTCGGCACTTCTCACCACCACGATGCCCCAGATGAAGACCGTCGTCGGAGCCCTCAAGAGTGCCAAGCTCAAAGTCCCCGTGCTCATCGGTGGCGCCCCCGTCACGCAGAGCTACGCCGACGAGATCGGCGCCAACGGCTACGCACCCGATGCCGCCACCGCCGTCGACGTCGCCAAGAAGCTCCTCAAGGTGAAGTAAGGACGGGTGTTCCGCAACGTCTCAGGGGAGGACCGGTTGAAGCCGTCCGGTCCTCCTCTTTTTTTCACACGTCCGCGTCGGGGCAGTCCGCGCGAGCCGGAAGCGAACCGGGGGCCGCCAGCGATGAAAACCCGTGAGAGCGGAATGCCCGAAGAGGAGATGTGGCAGTCCTTTTTCAAACTCGGGGAAGTCCTCCGCAAACTGCTCCTGACCGAGACGTGCCGTGACGTGGTGGACTTCGGCTGCGGCTATGGGACGTTCACGATCCCGGCCGCTCGGATCGTCCGTGGCCAAGTCTTCGCATTCGACATCGAGGCGGACATGGTGGAAGTGACCCGCAGGAAAGCGAAGGCCGAGGGGCTCAGGAATGTGGACGTGAGGCTGCGCGACTTCGCAGCCGAAGGCACCGGACTCCCCCGTGCGTCCGTTCAATACGCCATGCTCTTCAATATCCTCCACGCCGAAGAACCATTGGTGCTGTTGCGGGAGGCACGGCGGGTGCTGGAAGGGGGCGGCCTGCTGGCGATCATGCACTGGAACTGTGATCCGGCGACACCGAGGGGACCGAGCATGAGCATCCGCCCACGTCCGGAGCAGTGTCGCGCCTGGGCCGTCGAAGCCGGTTTCAAGCCGATGCCGTCCGGAAAGATCGACCTGCCGCCGTACCATTACGGGATGGTGTTCAGACGATGAGCGAAGAGACGACTCGGGCAGAGAAGATTCATTTCGCGGTGCCGCGGAGATACCCTGAGCCGAAGCGGCTGGACCGGTATCTGTGCGGGCGGTATCCGCAGCATTCGCGCGCCCTCTTCCAGAAGCTCATCCGGACCGGCGCCGTGCTCGTCAACGGGCGAAGCTCGAAGCCGGCGTACATCGTCCAGGAAGGCGACCTCATCGACATCGAGCTTCCGGCGGCAGAGGCCGACGTCATCCAGCCGGAGCCGATTCCGCTCGACGTCCTGTTTGAGGACGAGAACATCATCGTGCTGAACAAGCCGGCGGGGATCGTGGTGCACCCGGCGCGCGGACACATGACCGGCACCATCGCCAACGCCCTCAGGTGGCATACGCGCGAGCTCTCCACGGTGGGTGGACTATATAAGCCCGGCATCGTGCACCGTCTCGACAAGGACACCACCGGAGTGCTCCTGGCCGCGAAGAACGACGCCGCCCATCGACATCTCGGCAGACAATTCGAGAAGCGTCGGGTGGAAAAGGAGTACCTCGCGGTGGTCCGCGGGGACCTCGAGTTCGACAGTGACGTGATCGACCGTCCGCTCGGACGTCACGCGCACGACCGCACGCGCATGGCCGTCCGTCAGGATGGGAGACAGTCGGAGAGTTTCTACGAGGTGATCGAGCGGTTCGGGGGATACTGTTACGTCCGGATTGCGCCGAAGACCGGCCGCACCCACCAGATTCGCGTGCATCTGACGAGTCTCGGTCACCCGGTGGTCGGCGACCGCGAGTACCGGGGTCCGGTTCCGACGTGGCGTTCGCTGGGGTTGGAGCCCGAGCATCCGACGGAGGACCTCGACAGTCCCATTATCGCCCGTCAGGCGCTCCACGCCCGGAGAATCCGCTTTTTCTACCCGATGACCGACCGTCGGATGGAGTTCACGGCGCCGCTCCCGGAGGATTTCGAGCGACTGCTCCGGGCACTCCGCCGAACGGTCGAGAAGAAGGGAAACGGATAATTCGCATTGACACCTCTTCGGCCCGAAGATAGACTTAATAAGGATGCATCGTTTAACAGAAGGGGTACGCACATGTCTGGAGCGTTTCTGATGACGCCGCTGGCGTTTGGTGGACTGGGGCCCTGGGAAGTCATCGTCATCGCCGTTGTGGCGCTGCTCCTCTTCGGGAAGCGACTTCCCGAGGTGGCGAGGTCGGCCGGCAAGGCGGTCGTGCAGTTCAAAAAGGGTCTGCGCGAAGTCGAGGACGAGATCGAATCGGACGAAAACGAGGGGACCGCGAAGACCCCAAAGCCCCCTGAGACCGAAGAGAAGAAAGGTTAGGTCGGCACAGGATCGCTGGCTGTCGATTGCCGGGCTCCCGACGGGAGCTTCTTTTGTCTTTGCCGAGACGGTTTTCTCTTTCCTTTGGTGCGTGAGCTCAACTGCTCAAGGGGACCTGCAGGGGATCATCCGATGATTCAGCACACCGAAGGATACCGGATTGCGACGAAGGCCACGTGGGTGGGCTTGGGCACGAACTTCGTCCTCGGGACGTTCAAGGTGGCGGCCGGGATCCTGGGGAACTCGTGGGCGGTCATCGCCGACGGCATGCACACCGTCAGCGACATCCTGAGTTCCTTGGGTGCGATGGTGGGACTGGTGATCGCGCGACGGGCGCCGGACGGGACCCACCCCTACGGTCACGGCAAGGCCGAGGTGCTGGCCGCGAGGTTCGTTTCACTGGTTCTCCTGGTGGTGGGAGCGCTTATCCTGCTCGAAGCCGGGGACCGGCTGTTCAACCCGCACAAGATCGAGAAGCCGCCCGGGCAGATCGCCCTCTGGGCGGCACTGGTCAGCATCATCGTCAAAGAGGCGCTCTACCAGTACAAAGCCTATTTCGCGCGCAAGACCAAGAGCTCGGTGCTTCACGCCGAGGCATGGCACCACCGCAGTGACGCCATCAGCAGCATCCCCGTGCTCCTGGGGGTGGCCGGGGCGATTTTCCTCGGGGAGAAGATGCACTGGCTCGACCCGATCGCCGCGGCGCTCGTCGGCGTCATCATCCTCTCGATTGCCCTGCGCATGTCCTACACCACGCTCGGCGAGCTGATGGACGCCGCACCCCCGCGCGACGTGATCGAAGGCGTGCGTCAACTCGCCTCCGCCGTCCCCGGGGTCCTGGGCGTCGAAAAAATACGCTGCCGCAAGGCCGGACTCGACTACCTCTGCGACGTCCACATCGAGGTCGATCCGAAGATGCCGGTCGACCGGGCGCACGAAATTGCGCGAGCCGTCCAGGAGCACCTCGTCAGGGACGGCGACAATATCCTCCAGGCACTCGTCCACATCGAGCCGTTCTATCCGGGCGACCACTGAAATCAGCACGAGCGGCGCCTCCTTCCACGACCGGCCGAAAACCATTGAACCTTCCGGCCGCGAGATGCGACTATCACAGGGAAACCAGGGGAGCCCCGACGCGTGCGAACCGACAGAGAGACCGTCTATTCTGAATGGCTCGTCCTGCGGTTGAAGGACGGGCAGAAGCCCGCCTTCGAGGAACTCATTCGACACTGGGAGAAGCGTCTCTTCTACTACGTGCGCCGGATCGTCCCCACCGAGGAGGACGCCTGGGACGTGCTGCAGCAGACGTGGATGAAGGTTCTCAAGGGAATTGGCTCGCTCAAGGACCACGGTGCCCTCGCGACCTGGCTGTACCGGATTGCGCGGGACACGGCCCTGAGCCGATGGAGGGAGGAGTACAAGGAGCGTGCCCGGCGCGACGAAAGCAATGACCTCACCGGACTCGAAGCACAGGTGGATGACTTCCGTCCTGAGGATGCCCAGCGGGTTCACCGCGCCCTCGGCCGGCTGTCGGTCATGCATCGCGAGGTCTTGACGCTTTACTTCCTCGACGACCTTTCCATGAACCAGGTGGCCGAGGTGCTGGAGGTCCCACTGGGAACGGTGAAGTCAAGACTGCATCATGCCAAGTCTGCGCTTCGAAGTGTCCTCAGCCAGGAGGATGGCCGTCATGACTGAGAAGAGAAACGACTTCACCCGGCGGCTCGTCGAGTCGGAACAGGTAACGCCTGCTTTGAAGGAGAGATATGAGATGGAAATGCGGACACTCTTCGAGAAACCGGTCAAAGGGATTGCAAAGTGGGGGTGGATCGGCTCCACGGCGATGGGTGTCGCTTTCATGGTCTTGTTTGGCACAGTGGCTGTCCTTGCACCCGCGGAGTTCCCACTGCTTGGCCGGCTTGGCTTCGCCGCCGGGGCCGCTTGCGGCCTTGCGTGGGCCATCCTCGGCGTGACCGTCCTCAGAAGAGGCTCAGAGAACCTCTCGACCCACGGCAAGGCCGCGGCGGGAATGGGATGGGGAATTACTGTGATTATGTCCACGCTGGCTATCGTCTTGGGGCCTCAACTTCCGGACCGCGTCACAGGCGTGATGATGATCGCCATCGCGCTCGTATTCCTGGTGCCGGCCGCCTTGTTCATGATCCTGTGGCGTATCGAGCGCTCCGAACTGAAGACCCGCGAGAAGCTCCTGGAAATCGAATATCGCCTGGCAGAGTTGGCTGAAGAGGTGATGAGAAAGCGGGGCGAGACTTGAGAGTTGATCAGGTAAGCAGGCGGGTCTTGGGCTTTTCGCCTGTTCGCCTGTTTCCCTGCTGGGGTTCCCTCACGCCTGTTCCGGGCGAGGGATAGTGCGGGCTCTGGTGGACGAGCCACCAGTGGCAGGGGCCCGCAAACGCGGGGTCCCCAAACCCGATTCCTCGGGTTTGGGGTCCCCCTCATTGCGTTTGGGGGCCCCGTCCGCGCTTGGAACAGGTGAACAGGGGAGCAGGAGACCGCAGTTGAGCAGTCCTCCGGGAACCGTCGCCTGCTCTCCTGTCACCTGCTCAACTGCTCTGGCGCGAAGCCGGCCTATTCCTTGGGTCGTGCCTTGTTGACGATCAGCTTGCGCCCACCCAGGTCGGATCCATTGAGTGCCTGGATCGCGGCGTCGGCCTCACTGTCGTTTTCCATCTCGACGAAGCCGAAGCCTCGCGAGCGACCGGTCTTCCGGTCGATGACCACCTTGGCCCTGCTGACGGCCCCATACGCCGCGAAGGCCTGTTCCAGCTCCGCTTCGGAAAGGCCGTAGGGCAGGTTGCCCACGTAGATGTTCGTCATTCCCTGGCTCCCGGCGACGAGGGGGACCCCAAACCCGAGGAATCGGGTTTGGGGACCCCCAGTTGATCTTTTCGGCTCAATCAAGCTGGAGGGACGTCGCATTGACAAGTAACCGTGCAGTGCACCGTGCACCGCTGCTGGATATGATCCCAGCCGTTGAGAAAAAAGTCAAAACAAAATTTCCACGGGGCTTCGCGCCAGAGCAGTTGAGCAGGTGACAGGAGAGCAGGCGACGGTTCCCGGAGGACTGCTCAACTGCGGTCTCCTGCTCCCCTGTTCACCTGTTCCAAGGGCGGACTCCGACTTCCGACCCCGGCAAAGACCCTCCCGAAGACGCCGCCGCCTCGGTCATGATCTCCGTGCCATTGTCTTCAGGTCGCGCAGGAGCTTCGCCGCGCTGACGAAGATGACGGCGGCTTCGCGCCAGAGCAGTTGAGCAGGTGACAGGAGAGCAGGCGACGGTTCCCGAAGGACTGCTCAACTGCGGTCTCCTGCTCCCCTGTTCACCTGTTCCAAGCGCGGACGGGGCCCCCAAACGCGGGCGGCTTCGCGCCAGAGCAGTTGAGCAGGTGACAGGAGAGCAGGCGACGGTTCCCGAAGGATTCCTCAACTGCGGTCTCATGCTCCCCTGTTCACCTGTTCCAAGCGCGGACGCCACGGCCGGGGGGTTCATGTTCGTGATGTGGAAGTCGGCGTCGACGACCAGCACCCCGTCCTCGATGCTCCGCAGCACGGCCTCGCCTTTCTGCTTCTCGGCGAGGATTCTCCCGACGTTCAGCTTGTGGTAGAACGCCTTCGCGCGCCCCGGTTCACCCCCCAGGGGGTCCCCAAACGCAATGAGGGGGACCCCAAACCCGAGAGGGGTCCCCAAACCCAATGAAATGGGTTTGGGGTCCCCGGAATCGGGTTTGGGGACCCCGCGTTTGGGGGCCCCGCGTAGTCCCGACAGGCTCGCCCGATACCGCGAATACGTGTCCTCGATGCCGTCGACGGTCTCCTTCTCGCCCTCGACCGTGATGTTGTCCTTCGCGCGTCCCAGCCACTGGATGCTGAAGACTCCCTCTTGCGGGGCGGCGCGTTCCGGGGGAGATCAACGCTTGTGCACCGTCCTTTCGATTTGTCCAAGGGATGGTGGCGGGGGCGGCTTCGCGCCAGAGCAGTTGAGCAGGTGACAGGAGAGCAGGTGAGGGTTCCCGGAGGACTGCTCAACTGCGGTCTCCTGTTCCCCTGTTCACCTGTTCCAAGCGCGGACTACACTGCCCTGAGACCGACGGAAGGGCGAGCCGGCCGGTCTTTCGACGCGACACAGCGTCTTGCCGGCACGGGCAGATGTCTCACTTCCTCGCGCACTCGTCGACGGCTTCGAAGAAGGCGACGACGTTTTCCCACGGGACGTCGGGCTCCAGCATGTGCGTCGGCGATAGAAGCAGTCCGCCTCCTCTGCCCACCGTTCGGATGCGCTCGTTCACCACGCGTCTGACCTCCGCCGGGGTGCCGAACGGCATCGTGGTCTGGGTTCCGATGGTGCCCCAGAAACTGAGTCGGTCGCCGTAGAGGCGCTTCAGCTCGCCCGGGTCCATGCACTCGGGCTGGACCGGGTTGAGAACGTCGACGCCGATGTCGATGAGCTCGGGGATGATGGCGCGGATGTCGCCGTCCGAGTGATAGAAAACGTGAATCCCGGGCTTCTGCGCGCGCGCCGCGGCGATGATCCCGGCCAGCCGGCACTTGAGCCATTTCCTCCACATCGAGGGACTCATCATCATGCCCCGCTGGGTGCCCACGTCGTCACCGGTCAGCAGGATGTCGGCGTCGCAGTTGGCGAGGTAGCGCGCGTTTTCCATCTGGAAGGCCGTGATCCGGTCCAAGAGCAGCTCGGCGAACTCCTGGTTCTCGACGAAATCGACCAGGAGCTGCTCCAGTCCCCTGAGTAGCCAGGCGTTCTCGAAGACCGAGCCGTTGGCCATCGGGGGACAGCCGCGGACCGCGTATCCGCGCTCGTGGAGCGAGTCGATCGCATCCGGGACGTTCGACCGCCGGTAGACGGCCGTGACGTCCGGCCATGGGTAGCCTTCGAGGTCCTTGAGCGTGGTGAAGTCGGCCATCGGGTGTACGTAGTCCTCGAAGTGATGCGTTGAGCCGGGAATGAATCCGATGCCCCACTCGTCGACATGGGTGATCTTGTGGGAGAGTGCCTCGGGGAAGCAGCCGCTGAAATCGGTCTTCCGGGAGGTCGCGGCGAACCACACGTCCCGCACCTCGAAGTCCCAGTAGTCTTCGGGCCGGTCCGCGCCGGTCTTCCGCCGGAACGCGTCGAGGAGCGCCGGGGCAAGCGACGCCGCGCGAGGCACCCGCTCCGGCTCTTCGTGCGCGAATGCCGCTAACACCACGTCAATGGCTCTCGCACGCATGTAGTCTCCTGTTTGGCAGGTCTCAGGGACATGGGGTTCGTTTTGCCCGGCGCAGGGCTTCCAGGTACGCGGTCCCGGTGCGCTTCTCGCTCAGGAGGTAGCTGCCTTCGGTCCATTCGTTCCAGGCGTTGACGAAGATGGCGAACGGGCGTCTGCGACCGACCGGCTGCGCGGCGACGTGCTCTCCCGCGAGGCGGCAGAGGCGCTCGAAGAGCTCGGGCGTGTTGCCCGTGATCATGTGGCCGTAGGGATAATCGTGGGTGTCCTTGCCGGGAGCGGGGGGGAACGGCCAGGGGACCGTCTTCTCGCAGCGGGGCGTCACGTCCCAGCCCATGGTCACCACGGGGCAGTGGGTCAGCGGCGTCCGGGAGAGCGTCCTCCAGTGGCGTCGATGCGCGTCGAGCAGGTCGGCGTAGCTCTGGACGAGGTCGGACGCGGGCTTGCCGGCACGGGTGATGTTGTAGGTGGTGGTGCTGTGGAACCCCGCGGCATCGAGCTTCTCGACCGGCGTCGCGTCCCAGACCATCGCGTTCCAGTGGACGGGCGGAAGTCCCGCGGCGCGGAGCCTGCGGTCGACGCGCGCCAGGAGCCGGCGGGTCTCACGGGAGCCGCCCAGCTCGTCGACGAACCGCACCGGCTCGAAGACGCTGAAGAAGAGCCGGCCGTCGACGCGCCAGTAGTTGCGCCTGCGGAAATAGCGCCGGGCGGCGTAGTCCATCACGCGTTCGAGGTCGTCGGGGGAGTGTCGCGACGGGAGCCAGGAGTTCCACGGTTTGCCGAAGGGCGCCGGGAAGTAGTCGGCCCAGTTGTGGTTGGCCCACATCAGGGCGAACTTGAGTCGGCGGCGGTTCGGCGCCTTCAGGAAGCCGCACTCCAGCGCCTCCTCCATGATCCTGACGCCGCTATACCAGTACCAGTCGAAGAGGAACACGTCGATGCCGTGGTCTCGGGCGAGCGCGATCTCGCGGGCGGTCCACTTCGGATCGCTCTCGTCGAAGCAGCCCCACTCGGGCTCGAGCGGCAGCGCGTGTCCAGGGAACCGCGGGATCGCCGATTTCAGAAGCTCCCACTCGCACCAGCCCTCGCCCTTCCACGAGCTGGCGTGGTCGTAGTTGTGCCACAGCGGGCAGTAGATCGCCGCGATCTCGGGACGAACTGAAGCCTTGGACATCATCCTATCTCCTGATTACCGCCATGAAGTCTATCAAGCTGGGGACATGACCGCAAGCATGACGTTTGACCCGCGACGAAAGGGTTTGACACCCCCGGCGCCGCCCCATATAGTGACTCGCACCGTGGTTTCCGAGCGCGACTGCACCGTGGGGCCGCAGGACATGATCCTCTACCGGATTTTCTATCTCGCCCTCCGGCTCTTCTTTCCCGTCCTTCTGGACATCCGGATCACGGGGAGGGAGAACATTCCGCGTTCGGGTCCCGTGCTTCTCGTCTCGAACCACGCCAGTTACACCGACGTGGTGGTGCTGGGGGCGGCGTGTCCGCGTCCGGTGCGTTATCTCGGCATGCGCGAACTCTTCGAGCACGGCCGGCTCTTCGCTTGGTGGGTGCGCACGCTCGGGTGTGTTCCCATGCGTCGCGACCGTTATTCAACCAGCGGCATCCGCAAGGCCGAGGAACTACTGGATGCCGGCGAAGTCGTCGGGATCTTCCCGGAAGGCGGGGTATCGACGCCCGGGGACCTCAAGGCGGGTGTGGCTCTCATCGCCCTGCGGTCGGGGGCGCCGGTCGTTCCCGTGTATCTCAGCGGGACCCGGGACATGTACGACCCCGTCGCCTGTCTCCTGAGGTCGTGTCGGGTGCGCGTGGAGGTGGGGAAACCGCTCTACTTGCACGACACCGGCGAGCCGTCCAACCGCGCCGAATTCGCCCGGCGGCTGATGGAGGCCCTCCGCTCTCACATCGTTCGCGATGACGGAACCGTCCGGGAGCGCATCGCCGGCGCACGTTCGTCGCGCCGACGGTAAGTGCCTACCCCGATTTGGCCTTTGGGTTTTCCTGCCACCCTGTTATCGTGGGACGGGTTTTGCGGGCGTGACGACAACGAGTTCCGCGGAACGGAGACCCTCACTGTTCCGGCCCTCGCCGCCCGTGACCAGGACGGCGTGCTCGGCGAGCACGGTGGAGCGGTGGTCGTCGCGCGGGATGCTGAGAGGCGGAAGCTTCGAGAAACTTTCCGTCTTCGGGTCGAAGAGTTCCACGTCGTCCAGGACGATATCGCGGCCGTCGGGTGCGGCGCGGTTGTCTTCGCCTCCGGTAATCAGGACGCGTCCGTCGTCCAGGAGGTCCGCGGTGTGGTCCTCGCGCTTATGGTTCATCCGCGCCGCGAGCGTCCGGAAGCGGTTTGTTCTCGCCTCGAACACCTCGGCCACGTCCAGTGACTTTCCGCTCGGACCGGTTCCGCCCGTGATGAGCAGTCGGCCGTCGGCGAGTCTCGTGGTCCGGTGGTCCGTGCGGGAGACGCCCAGAGGCGGTCCCCAGGCGACGGTTTCGTTCACCGCGTCGATGATTTCTGTGCGGTTCGACCAGGTTCCGCCGATGACAAGCACATGTCCGTCGCCCAAGAGTGTCGCGGTATGTCCCCGGCGCGGGACGTTGAGCGATGTCCTGAGCAGCCGGCTTGATTTCGTCCCGGGATCGTACGCCTCGATGGACTTCAGGTACCGTCTCTCCTCGTGAAGGTCTCCCTCGTGGAAGGTGACGGCTTCTTTCATCCCCCCGACCAGGAGAAGTCGGCCGTCCGGAAGGAGCGTTGCGGTGTGCATTGCCCGCGCATCCGAGATCTCGCCTCCGGACTCCATCCGGCCCGTGTGCGGATTGAAGAGGTCCACGACGGTCCCGGGCGACCCGCCGATGAATGCCACACGGCCGTCCGCGAGAAGCGTGTCGGTGTGCAGCACGCGCACCGTCGTCATCCGCCCGACCACTCGGAAGGTGAGAGACTTCGGATCGAAGATCTCGATGTCGCTGTTGGCCGGCGGAAGAAGTCCCCCGGTGTTCTGGAATCCGCCGGCGATGAGCACCCGTCCGTCGGGGAGTCTGGTCTGGGTGTGTCCGACGCGGGGCAGGTGCATGGCGAGCCCGCGACGAGGCTCCGCGGTGCCCGAGCCCGACTTGTCGGGACCACCGCAGCCGCAGACAAAAAGCAGCAAGGTCAGTGCTGTTGAGAGGTGTCTCTGCAAGCAGGCCTCCGGTCCGGAGTGCGGTCGGTCTCCCCAATGTACCCGGATGCGCGCCGAAGTCAAGACGGGCACGGGATTCCCCCTGTGTCTTCCGGGATCAAAGAGAGCAGACGCAAATGCGCCGCCGGTCGCTTCGGAAGGGGTTTCGGAAGGGGTTTTCGCTTGCAAAGACCGTGCCGGTGCGGCAAACTAACCGCGACGGAAGAGCGGCGAAAGGGTACATCCGTTTGGAAGCACCTCCGGTGAAATTCGACCTCTTCGACTTCTGGCGGTATCTCCTGGGAGTCCTGGTGTGCAGTTACTGCTTCTTCACCGCCGCCGACCGGGCGATCGGTCTCTGGAGGCTCCTGCACGGCGGCGAGCGTTATTGGGGCCTCGCGCGGAAATACCTGGTGATTCAGCTCCTGCGGGTGAGGTGGGATGACGTGGCGTGGGAACTCACGCAGATCGCCTTGTGGCTCGTGGTGCTGGGAGCATTCGTCTGGGGGCACCGTTGGATACCGACGGTGGACTGACCGTGGCACGGACGCTCGAGGAACTCAGTGACGTCGAACTGCGGGGTCTAGCCGAGGAGCTGGGTCTGGGCCCGGCGGCAAAGGAGACCCGGAGCGGTCTGGTCGCACGCATCCGCTCCAGACAGCAGTCCATCAGCGGGGTCTCCCGCGAGGAACTCGCGCGGATCCTCCGGTGGGCCGGCGAGGAGGTCACGGACTTCGACGCGAAGGACCCCCTCGTGCGCAGGTTTTACCGGGTGAACTTCCGCCGGACCGCGGGACTCTCAACGGAGGATCTCCGCATCGTCGCACGGATGCACGGCATGACGTTCGACGAGGCGACGTCCCCGGAGGAGTTAGCCCGGATGATCGAGACCTCCGCCAGGAGATGGACGGACGTGCTGAAGCGTGCCGGCGGCCGCGTGGTCGGCCTCATCACACGAAAAGCGGCCCGGACCAGCGGCGCCGAGGAGACGCCGCCGCTAGCCGAAGAGCAGGAAGGGGTCGTGAGTGCAGGCCTCAAGAAGGGGTTCAAGGCCGCACTCCGCTTCGGCGTGGACGACTACGTCAAGGAGAAGCTCGACGAGATCGAAGCCCGGATCGATCGGAAGCTGGAGGAGCTCGACCGGAAGATGGACGAGTGGCGCCTCCGGGAGGTCCGGCACAGACTGCGGATCATCAAGTACACCATCATCGCCACCGTCATCGTGGCGGTGATCTCTATCATCTACAAGTACCTCGTCAGGTGAGCCTCATGGACTATCGCGTGGCACTCGACATTTACAAGGGACCGCTCGACCTCCTGCTCTATCTCATCCAGGAGAACGAACTGGACATCTACGACATCCCCATCGCCACGATCACAGACCAGTACATGCGGTACCTGGAGCTGATCCGGATTCTGGACCCGAACCTCGCCGGGGACTTCCTGGTGATGGCCTCGACGCTGATGGAGATCAAGTCGCGGACGCTGCTGCCTCAGCCGGAGGGCGCGGAAGGCGAGGAAGTCGAAGGAGACCCGCGCATCGAGCTCATCCGTCAGCTCATGGAGTACAAGAAATTCAAGGAAGCCGCAGCACTGCTTTCGGAGAGACGCGAGGAGCAGCTGGACCGGTTCGGGCGCGGTGGACGTCAGACCTTCCCGGAGCTCCAGCACGAGCCGGACGCGGTGGAGATGTCCGAGGTGAGCATCTGGGACCTCCTGTCGGCGTTCGAGCGGATGATGCGCGAGACGCTGCGTCTGGCGCCGAAAACCATCGAGGACCGCGACGTGCCGGTCCGCTACCACGTCGAGATGATCCTGCGGATGCTCCGCGTCCAGGGGGTCATCACGTTCCTGACCATCTTCGAGACGTGCGAAGACCGCGTGGAAGCGATCGGAGCGTTCCTCGCACTCCTCGAGATGACCCGTGCCAGGATTATCCAACTGGATCAGACGGCCGACCGCACCGGCATTCTCGTGAAGCTGGTGGATGAGCGGAACGTCCCGAAGCTGCTACAGGAGATCAGCGAGAGGCACGTCGGCACGGGCGGTGCGCCCGACGCGAAGGAGTCGAAAGTACCCGTCGAGGCGGCGTCGAAAGAAACACCCGCCGCCGAGGAAATCCCCGCGCAGGAACCCCAGGAAGCACCTTCAAAGGAGACAGCCGCGCGCCCCGCCCCCTCCGCCGAGCCGGAAGTCGATGAGGAAGCCGACGAGGAAATCGAGAAGATTCGCCGGATTGAAATCCATGAGGTGGACCTCGATGAAAAACAGACAGATGCCGATTCAGCGACGCAAAAGCGAACAGATCTCGCTCCCCTGGCTGAAGAACCGACGGAGGAAAAAGGGGTCAGGAGCCCTGAAGATAAGGCTCCAGACCCCTTTTTCCCCTCCCCGGATGCAGGGCCGCCGAAAAGACCGATAGGCGAAGCCTGATCTCGCCGGAACGCTGAGGAAACCCATATGACCCAGGAAAGTTCCCCACCGAAACTGACGCCGGACCAGGTCGTCTACCTCTACGAGCGGCAGCTCAACTTCGCGGTGCTGTGGAACATCCTGAGCGGGCTAGCGGGTCTCGGCCTTGCCTTCCTGTTCTGGTTTCTTCTCAAGACCCTGTGGCTTCGCCTGGCTCTGGTCGCGCTTGCGTTCCTGGCAGCCGGGATGGTTCAGCGTCTGGTCGTGCTGCGCGTGAAGTGTCCGGCGTGCGGGAGGCGTCCGCTCGGACGGATTCATTCCATCATCCAGTCCCGCGGCGTGCGCGTGTGTCCCAGCTGTAAAGCGAAGCTGCGAAGTTGAGCGGTCGGCGGGATCGGGGAGAGGAATCCCCGCGAGCGGGAACGTTCCGCGAGGCGAATCCCGTCGGGGCTTGACCGCTCGGATACAATTTATGGGGCGAAGTGAGACTCTTTTTCCGGAGGATGTCATGGGAGCAAGTTCACGGCGTGTGTGTCTTTTCCTGGTGTTCTTGGCGCTGGTGTGGGCAGGATGCGGCGCGTCCAAGCCGGAACAGCCCGTCGCGCAGGCACCTGCCGTGCGAGAGATGAAGCCCGCCGTGCTCGACCCAGAGGCCAAGGAGGCCATCGACAAGGGACTTGCGTTCCTCCATGCGAACCTGGACAAGGACGGCTCCTGGGGGAAGCACCCGGGCGTCACCGGGATCGTGCTTCTCGCGTTCCTCAAGAGTCCCCGGCTTTATAACGACACCGACGATCCGTTCGTCCGCAGGCCGCTCCAGTACCTGTTGAGTCTGCAGAAGCCGGACGGGGCGATCTACGACAAGGAACTTGCCAACTACTCGACATCGATCGCCCTGGAGGTGCTCATCGCGACGAAGAACCCGAAGTATCAGGACGCCATCCGGAAGGCCCGGGCTTACCTCCTCGGTTCGCAGCTGGACAAGGGCGAGGGGTATGAGGAGAGCGATCCCGGCTACGGCGGGGCGGGCTACGGCGGGAGTCTCCGGCCGGACCTCTCCAACACCCAGATGTGGGCGGATGCCCTCAAGGACGCGGAAGATTCCGGACTCGAAAAGGACAGCGACGCCTGGAAGCGCATGGTGGTTTTCGTCAGCCGGTGTCAGAACCGCAGCGAATCGAATTCCGCGAAGTGGGCCTCGAACGACGGAGGCATCGTCTATTCGCCCTGGGAAAGCAAGGCGGGCGAGGTGATGCTCCCCGACGGTCGAAAGGGTCTCCGCTCCTACGGCGCGATGACCTATGCCGGTCTCAAGAGCATGATCTATGCACACGTCTCGAAGGACGACCCGCGGGTCCAGGCCGCCTATGCCTGGATACAGAAGCACTACACCATCGATGAGAACCCGGAGCTGGGCCAGCAGGGAGTGTACTATTACTACCACACCATGGCCAAGGCGCTCAAGGCCTACGGCGAGGACGTGCTGGTCGACGACAAGGGCGTCCAGCACGACTGGCGCAGCGACCTCATCAAGAAGCTCTTGAGCCTCGAGCGCGAGGACGGCTCCTGGGTCAACACGACCGACCGCTGGTGGGAGCAGAACCCGGTCCTCGTGACCGCATACGTGGTGCTCACGCTCGAAGAGCTCATTTCGAAGTGAGCGCACCGCTCGCCCGGTCGAGGTCCCTCTGATTTTCCTTGACATGCGCGGCTCCGAACGTATGATGCTGCCGTTTCCCGGCCGGGGAGTCGGCGCCGGGGTGATGGAATACGAGTTTGAGAGGAGGAGTGAGCGTGGCGGTGAAAGTGAACCCCGACGAGTGTGTGGGCTGCGAGAGCTGTGTGCCGGTCTGCCCGGCCGAGGCCATCAGCATGGTGGACGGAAAGGCCGTGATCAATCAGGAAAAGTGCAACCAGTGTCTCACGTGCATCGACGAGTGTCCGACGGATGCCATTCACGAGGAGTAGACGGAGTTCATCTCACAGTCCAGCGGAGTGGAGCACGTTGACTCCGAAAGAGGATATCAGGGCGTCGTCCCGATGCACCGGGACGGCGCCCGTTTTTCTGCATGGACCGGACGTATCATGAACCACCTCACGGAAGCTCTGGAGGAAATCCGCCGGCTCAAGGAACGTCGGCTGGTGCTCCATTTTCCCACGCTTCCCGTGGAGTTCGAGGGTTTTCGCATCTGTCTCTTTTCCGACCTGCACCTGAGGGGGGGCCGCTCAAACGCGATACGGTGCCTTGGGGGACCCCGACACGCGCCGGTCTTCGACGCACTGCTCGCCTACCTGAGAGAGAGAACCTTCGACCTCGGCTGCTGCGCCGGCGACATCCAATCCTCCACCGCCGCGGACATGGAAACCTACCTTGCCCTTGCACGCGGGCTTTTTGACGCTTCTCACCCGCGATTCGGCTGGTACGTCGTCCGGGGCAACAATGACAGCCGTCGCTTCATGCGCCGACTCGGCCGAGCCGGCGTTACCGTGCTCAACAACCGTTCCGTGCGTCTCGGCCTTTCCACCCCGCCCGTCTACCTGGTCGGCGTGGACGATCCTCACCATGAGTGGCACGACGTCGACGCCGCACTCAGGGACGTCCCGGCGGATGCATTCAAGATCCTTCTTGCCCATTCGCCGGACGTCATTGGCGACGCGGCAAGTCACGGGGTGCATCTGATCCTGTGCGGCCACACCCACGGCGGGCAGATTCGACTGCCCTCAGTAGGTGCAGTGGTGACGCAGACGCGGGTTTCACGGAAGTACTCGTGGGGGCTCAGCCGGAAGCGCGGCACGCTCATGTTCACCACCTCGGGCGTCGGCTGGACGTTTATCCCGCTTCGACTCAACTGCCCGGCCGAGGTGGTGTCCATCACCCTCCGACGAGGCGCCGCCCCTCATGTCGATTCGCTCCGGTAGACGCATTCCCGGAGCCAGAGGGGGTAGAACTCGGCGGGCGATTTGGAGTTGCCCGAAGCGCAGGGACGTGGTATGAAAGCTCCTTGCGGTCTTGATGTCCCGGGACCGCAGAGTGGTCGTGTGAACGCGAACTGCTCGTGAACGTCTGGGGCGGGAAAGGGAACAGGAGCCTTTTGTGCGCAGCACCCTGAAGGGCCTACAGGCAAAAGGCTCCTGTTCCCTTTTCCGCCCGAGGCGATAGCGGCATGTACGGACAGGTGGATGGGGAACGCCCTTGGACCGTGTTTTCGAGGCCATCAAGAAGACGGGACCTTTTCTCGAACTGGTGGAGCGACTGGGGGTCTCCGAACGCAATGAGGGGGACCCCAAACCCGAGGAATCGGGTTTGGGGACCCCGCGTTCGGGGGCCCCGCGTTCGGGGAAGGACGTGGAAGTCGGCGGGCTCTGGGGGTCTTCGGGGGCGCTCATCAGTGCGGCACTCGTCGAAGCGACCGGACGAGCCATGCTGCTGGTCGTTCCCGGCGTCGAGGAAGCCGACGAGATGATCGAAGACCTGGGGGCCTTCCGCCCGGGGCTCGCGAGGTATTTCCCCGCCTGGGAAACGCTTCCGTCGGCTGAGGAGCCGCCCGACGCCTTCATCGCCGCCCAGAGGCTTTCCGTCCTGAGCAGACTGGCGGAAGCCCGCAACGCCGCCCCGCTCATCATCGTGAGCTCCATCCAGGGACTCCTACAGGCGGTGGTCAGTCCGAAGATGCTCGCGGAGAACCGCCTCTCGCTTGCCGTCGGGCACCAACGCGGTCCCGACGCCGTCGCCGCCTGGCTCGTCGAGCACGGATTCGAGACGAGTCCCTGGGTCGATCAACCGGGACAGTTCAGCCGTCGGGGCGGCATCATCGACATCCTCCCGACCGACCGGGCGGAGGCCTGTCGGATCGAGTTCTTCGGCGACACCGTCGAGAGCCTCCGCCTGATTGACCTGGAGAGTCAGCGGTCGTCGGAAGAGGTGGACCGGTTCGACTTCACGGCGGTGGGCGGAGCGGCGCTGCGTGCGGGGGAGCAGGCACGGGATTCGGTCTCGCTCCTTGAATACCTCGGTGATGACGTGATCTTTGCGATCTCGGAGCAGGTGAACGTGCAGGAACGCGCCGGGAGCTACCTGGCGAGTCTGTCGGATCCGCGCGGGACCTTCTCCTACGAAGGGGTCATGATCCAGTCCCAGCGGCTGAGAAAGGTCTACCTGGAGACCTTCGCCTCGCCGGACGCGGTCACGTTCCACGTCGCCATGCCCGAGGCCTTCCCGCCCGGACTCGAGAACATTGTCCAGGGACTGAGCCAACTCCTGTCGGACGTCGACCGTGTGGTGGTTTTCTGCGACAACGAAGCCGAGGCGGAGCGGCTGCGCGAGACGGTGCCCGAGGACTCGCGGGCACTGCTTACGAAGCTCACCGTCCGGATGGGACGGGTCAACCACGGGTTCAAGCTCCCCGACATCGGCGCCGCCGTCGTCGGCCACCACGAGATCTTCCACCGCTATTCCGTCCGGCGGCCGGTCAAGAAGGCCCTCCACGCGCGTCCGCTCGAAGCCTTCATCGACCTCGAACGGGGCGATCTCGTCGTTCACGTCAACCACGGCATCGGGCGGTACCTCGGGACGGAGGTGCTCGAGCGCGACGGGACACAGCAGGAATTCCTGGCGGTCGAGTTCCGGGACGCGGTGAAGGTGTACGTCCCGTCGACGCGCATCCATCTGGTGCAGAAGTACGTCGGGGGGTTCGAGGGACGCCCGCGGCTGTCGGTCCTCGGCGGCACCGCCTGGGAGAAGAAAAAAGAGCAGGTGGCGAAAGCCGTCGAGGAGCTCGCGTCCGAACTCCTCCGACTCCAGGCCATCCGCAACACGCGTCCGGGAGTCGCCTTCCCGGCCGACGACCGCTACCAGAAGGAGTTCGAGGCCGAGTTCATCTACGAGGAAACCGAGGACCAGCTCACGGTGCTGGCGGAACTCAAGCGCGACATGGAATCGCCCCGCCCGATGGACCGGCTGGTCTGCGGCGACGTCGGATACGGGAAGACCGAGCTAGCGATGCGTGCGGCGTTCAAGGCCGCGATGGGCGGTCATCAGGTGGCGATGCTGGTCCCGACCACGGTCCTGGCCCAACAGCACTTCACAACGTTCCGCGAGCGCATGGCGGACTATCCGCTGGTCATCGACGTGCTGAGCCGGTTCCGCACGAAGGCCGAGCAGCGAGGGATTCTGGAGGAGCTCGCCGCCGGGAGAATCGACATCCTCATCGGGACGCACCGGCTCATCCAGCCGGACGTCGTCTTCCGCGACCTGGGACTGGTGATCATCGACGAGGAGCAGCGTTTCGGCGTCCGTCACAAGGAGCACTTCAAGACGCTCCGGGCCACGGTGGACGTGATGACGCTGACGGCGACGCCGATTCCGCGGACACTCCACATGTCGCTCCTGGGCATCCGCGACATCTCGGCGCTCGAGACCCCGCCCCAGGATCGACAGGCGATCGAGACCCATGTGGTTCGTTTCGACCCGGGGCGCATCCGGGACGCGGTGCTGCGTGAGCTCAACCGCGACGGCCAGGTCTTCTTCGTGCACAACCGTGTCCACAACATCCGGAAGGTCGCGGACGTCCTCGCCGAGACCGTCCCCGAAGCCGCACTCGCCGTCGCCCACGGACAGATGGCCGAGCGCGAGCTCGCCGAACACATGGACGCGTTCGTCCACCGACACGTCGACGTCCTGGTATCGACGACGATCGTGGAGAGCGGGCTCGATATTCCGAACGCGAACACGATTTTCATCAACAACGCGGACAAGTTCGGGCTAGCGGACCTGCACCAGCTCCGCGGACGGGTGGGCAGGTACAAGCACCGGGCGTACGCCTATTTCATGATCGACCCGGGCCGACGCGTCACCCCGAAGGCCGCCAAGCGGCTCAAGGCCATCCAGGACTACGCGGAGCTGGGCGCCGGGTTCCGCATCGCACTGCGCGACCTCGAAATCCGCGGCGCCGGGAACATCCTCGGAGCCGAGCAGTCCGGACACATCGCCGCGCTCGGGTACGACCTGTACTGTCAGCTCCTCGAACGGGCGGTCCGACAGCTCCGGAACGAGCCGGTCGAGGAGAAACCCGAAACCGCAATCCACATCGGACTCGCCGCGTTTCTCCCCGCCGAGTACGTCCCCTCCGAAAAGGACCGTCTGGAAATCTACCGGCGGCTCGAGCGCGTCCGGGCCGCCGGAGAGATGGACGTCCTCCGCGAGGAACTCAAGGACCGCTTCGGGACGCCTCCCGAAACCGTCGAGAACCTCTTCACCCTCCACGAGCTGCGACTGCTCTTGGAACGACACGGAATCCTCGCCGTCACCCGGCTCAGGGACCGTCTCGTCTTCACCTTCGCGGAGGCCGGCAAGTTCCTGACGGCGACGAGCGCGGTTCAGCACCAGTTGAGGCTTGTGGATGACGAGACGGCACACCTTGTGCTCGACAAGAAGCTTCGCGAGACCGGCGCTCTGGTCGCGTTTCTTCGTCGTTTGCTCGGGGGTCCTCTGCACCCACGGCGGAAGGCCCGTGACGTCGGCGAGACCGAGAAACGGGCATAGCCCTGCTCCGGCCGCGGCACCGGCGTCCTGAGTGCTGCTCCGAAAAGGCGTCGAAAAGCCGGCCGGGCGCCTCCGCAAGAAGTGTTGACACTTGCCGGCGGGCGGGTGTATACTGCTCCCGCTCGAGAGCGTCGTCGTGCGGGGTGCCGGTGTCAGCCGCCGGGTCGGCCGACAGGACGTGCAGACCACAGATTCAGGGGAACCAACATGCCGCGAAGAATCCTTCTGCTGCTCCTCGTCGTGCTTCTTGTGCCTTCCTGTTCCCTTTTCCAGAAGAAGCCGGCGGGTTCCGCGAAGCGCAAGACGACTCTAGCGGCGGCCCGTGCGCCCAAGAGAGTCGTCAAGGCGGAGGCGCCCGAGCCCCGGCCGACACCGGTTGTCACCCCGGAAGTCCCGAAACCCGTGACGCCGCCTCCGACGACACCCGTCCCTCCACCGGCAAGGGAACCGGTCGCACCCGCGCCGCCGGAGAAGCTCCTGCGACCCGCACTCTCGAGGGCGACCTACGAACCCCAGGCTGACATCGTCGGCACGGTGGTCGCGGTGGTGAACGGCGACATCGTCACCAGGGAGGCGGTGCTGAGCGAGATCCGTCCGCAGCTTGACGCCATCGACAGGGACGACTCGCTCACCGCCGTCGGCAAGGAGGCGAAGCGGAAGGAACTCATCAGCACGACGGTGATCGTGAAGGCGGAGCGTCTGCTGGCGCTTCAGGAGGCAAAACGTGTCATTCCGGCGGAGGAGGGCCAGCGCATCGAGGCCGACGTCAACAGTCTCGTGAAGGACACCATCCGGCACGTCGGGACCCTCACGCGTCTGGAAAGCACGCTGGCCGAGAAGGGCAGGACCGTCGATGCCCAGAAGCAGACCGAGGTGGACAACCGTCTGATCCGGGCGCTCCTGGCGCGCGAGGTCGACGCCAACGTGGACGTGACTCCCGCGGAGATGCAGCGGTACTACGTCGCGCACCGCGCGGACTACGAGCAGAAGAAGCAGGTCCAGGTCCGGGAGATCTTCCTGTCGTTCTCCAACTACGCGTCAAGGGAGGAAGCGGTCAACCGGGGCCGGGAGCTTCTGAAGCGCATCGCCAGCGGCGAGGACTTCGGCAAACTGGCCAGGGAGTACTCCGACGGGCCCAACGCCAAGAGCGGGGGCCTGTGGGAATTCGTCACCGAGGGGACCGGGACGTTCCGTCGGGAGGTCGAGAAGGTCGCCTTCGCTCTCGAGCCGAAGGCCGTCAGTGACGTCGTTCTCTCGGAGATCGGCGTCCACATCATCAAGGTGGAGGACCTCCGTCCGGCACGGACGATTCCTTTCCCCGAGGTCCAGGACGAGATCTCGATGAAGCTGCACGGAGAGCAGCGCGAAGCCCTGTACCGACGGCTCATCCAGAAGCTCTGGGACAGGTCGTACGTGGACATTCGCTGGAAGTGAGAAGGGCCAGGGATGAAACCGGCATTGGGATTCCTGCTGGCACTCTTGACCATCGAAGGGCTGATGCTGCTTCTCTGGCCCACTCACCTCAGGACCATCCTCCAGCAAGCCCCGGACAGGACACTGCGCATCGTCGGCGTCGTCGAACTGATCCTCGTCCTTCTCCTCCTCGTGATCGTCTGCAGATTATTCTGAGGTGACGTGTGCCAAGAGCGAGCGTCTCGGTCGTCGGGAGCAGTGCCGCGACGGCCCGGGAAAGTGCCTGGGCCGAAGAGGTCGGACGGCTCCTCGCCCAGAACGGGATCGTGCTCATCTGCGGAGGGATGGGAGGGGTCATGGAAGCGGCCTGTCGCGGGGCCAAGTCCGCCGGGGGACTCACCGTGGGCATCCTTCCCGTGGCAAACCGTGACGGCGGAAACGCCTTCCTCGACGTCGTCATTCCCACCGGGATGGGATACGCCCGGAACGCCATCGTCGTCTACTCGGGCGAAGCCGTCATCGCGATCGGAGGGAGCTCCGGCACCCTGAGCGAAATCGCTTACGCGACCATCAAAAGCATTCCCGTCGTGACGCTGGGTTCCTGGCGGCTCAAGGAACGCGAGCTGAGTCATGGGATGTGTCCGATTCCCGCCAGGACCCCGGCGGAGGCCGTCGAAAAGGTCCTGGAACTCGTGGGGAGGTGAGCGATGGACGACGCCGCCAGGAAAGAACTGCTGGAGATCGCGCGCCAAGCGGTGGCGGCGGCGGTCCGCGGACAGAACCCCCCGGAGGTGAAGCCGGTCTCAGCCGAACTCAGCGAGCCGCGCGGGGCGTTCGTCACCATCAAGAATCACGGCCGCTTGAGAGGATGCATCGGACAATTCGTCGCGGAGGGGCCGCTCTTCGAGCTGGTGCAGGAGATGGCGGTGGCGGCTGCGACGCGCGACCCGCGCTTCACCTTCGAGCCCGTCACGCAAGACGAACTGCCCGACTTGGACGTCGAGGTCTCCGTCCTCGGCCCGCTGGAGAAGATCGACGACCCGCTCGACTTCGATCTCGGTGTCCACGGCATCTATATCAAGCGCGGGTTTTCCCACGGATGCTTTCTGCCCCAGGTTGCCACCGAAACCGGCTGGTCGAAAGAGGAGTTTCTCTCCCACTGCGCCAGCGGCAAGGCCGGACTGGCTTCCAACGCCTGGAAGGACCCCAAGACCGAGGTCCTCCGGTTCTCCTGCGAAGTCGTCTCCGAACATTAGCACGACAACGCTATTTCGTCCCGTCTCTTTGATCTGGCACCGTGGCGTCAACTGGCCAAGGATGGTGCCCAAATGGCCAGAATCCGGATTCTCTCTAGACAGTGCGACCAGGTCGCGATACGGTCGAGTCAAGAATTCGCGTAACACGTTAAGGGACAGTAAGATAAGAGCGCAACCAAGGCGCAATTAGCGTTGTAGTGTTAGCAGGTCCCCAAGAATGTCATTCTGAGGACCCCGAGTCAGCGAGGGGGACGAAGAATCTTGCCCGAGAGCATTCGGAATGCCCGATTTCGTTGGGAAAAAGGGTCATCGTGGCCAGACCCTTCGCTCAGTTCAGTTGGCGATTCGCCCTGCACGGCTTCTTGTTACATACATAGGTCGAGTTCTTGGAATTCCTGAGCTTGTCGAAGGGGGATTCAATTTGGGAGGACATGGGCTCCGGCTGCAAGGTTCAGTTAGCGGTAGAGCTCGGACCAGGCCATTTGTTCGTCCAACAACTCCAGTAGTTCTGATTCATTAAAATAACTGATTACCGCCCCAAGTTTGACCAAACCTTTGGAAATTGAAATGGCGCCCAATAGGGAGCGAACCAACAGAGGATCATCTGCTGTCTGGATATGCCGTAACGCAACCTTAAGCAGGTCCTGCCACGCTTGATTGTAACTGGATTCTAGCCACGGGGGAATCGGTGGGTTGGATTTCCTATGTCTTTCGATTTCAATGGTTGAGAGAAAGGCATATACATTCCAACCAAGATCGCCTCTTTCTTTCTGGATACGAATGAGATGGGGAACGGCTGCATATGAAGCCTCGCCTACGTCTCCTTGATGGTGCAACTCCTGCCACAACTCGTCCCAAACGTCTTCGGAGCCACCATTGGATTCCAGGTTTTTCAGAGAAGCAATAGGGTTATAGGGCGTTTTGTACCCACCCTTCAGTTCTCTCCAGCGCGGGTCATCGTATGGAAGCACGATTTCTCCTTTACCGCTAACGTCCGTCTATATCGTTTCCAGATAAACCCGCATTCCGGTCTTCATGGCGGCACCTGGAATTCCCCACCTAATGATTCGACGGATCCGGAAGACCCGCCTGCCAGTAGCATACGCATACCTTTGCCCCGGTCAATGGTATTTCCGAAACGGTCCCACCGGCAGCTCATTGCCGCCCGGTGAGTATCTCCTGGATCCGCGGCCGGAGGTCCCCGGCGAGGTAGAGGGAGCCGGTGACGAGGAGCAGGTCGTCCTTTCCGGTCGCGGCGAGGGCCTTTCCGAGCGCAGCCGACTCGTCCGGCTCACTGTGGACCTTCTGCTTTCCCCATGCCGTGGCGAGGCGCTTGAGTGTCTGGGGTTTGGCCGCGCGCGGGGAGTTGGTCACGGTGAAGAACACCTCGTCGGCGATCGGGAGCAGGATATCGAGCGAACCGGGGATGTCTTTGTCCGTGGCCATGGCAAAGAGGAGGACGAGCCGGCGAAACGTGAAATGCTCACGGATGGCCTGGACCAGCGCCTCGATCGCCATCGGGTTGTGTGCGCCGTCAAGAATGATCCACGGAGAGGCGCCCATGACCTCGACGCGTGCCGGGACCTCGACGCGGGAAAGACCTTCCGCGATGACTGCTTCCGTCACGTCGAGTTTGCCGCGGCTTCGAAGCAGGTCGATGACTCCCACCGCAACCGCGGCGTTTTCGACTTGGTGGGCGCCGATGAGCCGGATCTCGAGTGCCGCGTGCTCGGCGAGTGGCGTCTTCACACGGAAGCGGTGGCCGAATCCGTCGGTGCACGACTGGATGTCGCCGAATTCAATCTCCTCGCCGACGCCCCAGACCGGGGCGTGGAGGCTTCCGGCGCGGCCGCGGAGCAGGCGCCCAACCGATTCCTCCTGAGGCGCAAGAACCACAGGGACTCCTTCCTTGAAGATGCCCGCCTTTTCGCCTGCGATTTCCGCGGTGGTGTTGCCGAGGAGGTTGGTGTGGTCGAGCCCGATCCGCGTGACGGCCGCCACCTCAGGCCGGATGATGTTGGTCGAATCCAGCCTTCCGCCGAGTCCCACTTCGACCACCGCCCAGTCGATCTTCTCCTCGGCGAAGTAACAGAACGCCGCCGTGGTGAAGATCTCGAAGAACGTGGGGTGGGGCGGAGGTGCGATGCCGCGGATGAATTCGACCGGTCCGCTCACGCGCTCGAGGATCGCGGCCAGTCGCTCCCTCGGAATGTCACGGCCGTTCACGCGGATGCGCTCCTCGATGTTCACGAGGTGCGGCGACGTGTAGAGTCCCGCCTTGAGCGCGGCCGCCTGGAGGATCGACGCGACCATCGTCGCCGTGGAACCCTTGCCCTTTGTCCCCGTCAGGTGAATGGACCTGTAGCGCTCGTGCGGGTTTCCGAGGAGGACGTTCAGCCGTCGCATCCGTTCGAGACTGAACGTCACCGGACCGTAGCTGGGCCACTTCTTCTCGTAGTTGGTCCGGCTGTTGAGGTACTCCATCGCCTTTTCGTAGGACCAGGTTCCGGACATCGTGAGTCTCCGCCTCCCTTCGCGAAGGCGGAAGTTAGCGAGTTTCAGCGCGGCTGTCCACGCAAAAGTTACAACTGGCGAGTCACAAGTCCAACGTCAGGGCGTGCATGGACTTGAAGTCCCGCTTGATGAGGACTATAATCCGTCGTAAGTGCTTGTCGCAAAAGGGCGTGGGGGGAAGACACCCGGAGGAGGAAGACCATGAGCGGGACGGACGCGCCGGAGCGGTATCGTCACACGCAGATCGGCTACGTGATCCTGGCGAGCTGCGGCGTCGCCGCCATCCTGTGTCTTGTGATTGGCCTCCGGACCGGACCACCGCTCATCGCGCTGGTCGTCGCCGCGGTTCTTGCGTTCGCCATAATTCTCTTCGTCACGCTGACCGTCGTGGTGCGCCAAGGCGCGGTCGAAATCCGCTTCGGTCCCGGCGTCCTGCGCAAGCGCTTCCCTCTGAGCGAGTTCACTTCCGTCCGGGTGGTCAGAAACAAGTGGTATTACGGGTGGGGTATCCGCCTCATTCCCGGGGGTTGGCTCTATAACGTCTCGGGCCTCGACGCCGTAGAGCTGGTGAGGAAGAACGGCAGGGTGCTTCGCATCGGGACGGATGAGCCGGTAGAACTCGAACGGGCCATTCGCGAGGCGGTCGGCTGGCCGATGAAGGACAACGTCGATACCACGTCTCCGGAGTAAAGAACTTGGGCGAACGGGCAAGGAAGATCCGCCGGGCAGTCTTCAGGGTCATCACGATCGTGATGGGGTTCTACGTCGGAGTTCTGCTCCTTGGGTGGGGGTTTCAGTCGAAACTCGTCTATCATCCCCGGAGGGGCATGGACGCGGCGCCCACCGACGTCGGACTTCCTTATGACGAGGTGTTCTTCCATGCGTCGGACGGGGTGAAGCTGTGCGGCTGGTTCGTTCCGGCCAAGGACGCCCGGGGAGTGGTCCTTTGCTGTCATGGGAACGCGGAGAACATCTCGAACGGGCTCGACACGATCGAGATCTTTCACCGCCTCCGGCTGACCCGTTCGTCCGTGCTCGGGGCCAGCCCTGAGCCTGTCGAAGGGCTGAGCGTGTTCCTCTTCGACTACCGCGGCTACGGCAGGAGCGAAGGGAAACCGACCGAGCAGGGGACGTACCTCGATGTGGAAGCCGCCTGGCGGTATCTCACGGAGACGAGAAAAATCCCGTCGGACAAGATCATCGTGCACGGGCGGTCTCTCGGGGGCGCCGTCGCCGCTCACCTGGCCGGGAAGCATACGCCCCGGGCACTCATCCTCGAATCGACGTTCACGTCCATCCCGGACCGGGGTGCGGAGATGTTCTCCATCATCCCGGTCCGGGCGATCTGCCGCTTCGAGTACAACACCCGGGACGTTGTGCGGACGCTCCACTGCCCGATCCTCATCATTCACAGTGCGGACGACCGCCTGATTCCCATCAGCCACGGACGGAAGCTGTTCGAGGCGGCCAACGAGCCGAAGGAGTTCCTCGAAATCAGCGGCGACCACAACTCCGGCTTCCTGACCTCCGGGGCCGTCTACACCGACGGGCTGGGCGCATTCATTTCGAGAGTCACGGCGGACCGATAGACCGCCGGCACCGTAGGAGGGGACCTCCCGGCCTGTAGGGGCGAACCGGTGTGTTCGCCCGATGAACCGCACGGCAGACACACGGGTCTCTCCCTACCTCCGGCGGCACCGGTGAATCCGCTTGACTTGGCGGGGCGCTCTGGTAAGAGTTGGACAATGTAAGTTTTTTCGCAAAGCCTGTTTAGGGCTTTTTGGCCTTGACGAGGAATTCCCATGGCCAGGCGGCCGGGCATGCTTTCGACATTCAGCGGGGGGCCGCCCCCGGCGGCACAGCGCGTGATGAGGATCATCACCATCCTGGTGGTCATCGTCGGGGGAACTTACCTTGGAGTGACGTACTACAGGACCTTCGCCCGGAGGGTCCCGATGGATCGGGACGGGCAAATCCCGGGCCCGTCCCAAACCGGGGCACTTACCACGGCGGCGGACAACGAGACCGGGGAAAAGGATTATCTCCTGGACACTCGCACGGGCCTCTGGGCGTCCAAGCCGGACAACGCCACGGCGGCTCGTCCTTCGTTTGACAACCTGTCCGAGGCCGAGGCCATCGTGGGGCTGGAATCCATCAGGGACGGGGCGACGATAGAGCCTCTCCCGCTCTACTACCTGATCCGTGAGGTGGAAGAGAGAAAGCCCGCGGATGACCTGTTCATGAAGCGGGTGCCTCTGGTGACGCTCGCTCAGCTCCGTGCCGACCCGGACAAGTTCCGTGCAAAGCCCGTGGCCGTCCGGGGCAGCATCATCCGTCTCGACCGGTCCAAGCTGCCGGAGAACCCGTCCGGGATCCGCGAGGTGCTCGACGGCGACCTCCTGGTGGGCGCCGAAGGGATCTGCATGTTCCTCTCGTCCCGGGTCGTCCCGGTGCGCGAACAGCAGTACGTGGAGATTCGCGGACTCTTCATGAAGCTGATCCGATACTCCGCCAAGGGGAACCGACAGGAGGATGCCCCGCTCATCATCACGAGCCATCCGGTGCTCCTTCGCGCCCTTGGCCAGGAACCAGGAGGATCCTTCCCCACCTGGCTCATTACGGTCCTTGCGGTGCTCTTGGTCGCTTACTTTGTCCTGATGTTCGTCATGCGGTACCGGCGGCAGGGGACGAACCGGCAGTTCGAGGCCCGGCGCAAGGCAAAGGAACTCCTCGCCCGGGTCTCCAGGACCAGGGAAGGGACACCGCCGGAGACTCAGGAAGAGGTCCCGGAAGAGGAGAAAAGAGCGGAAGAATGATCCGCCTTCCAGTCCACCTCGGCGCACGTTCCTACTCCATCGACATCGGCAGAGGAACTCTGTCCGGCGTCGCCCGGCTGCTCAAGAGCCTCGGCGCCGGTGAACGTGTCGCCGTCGTGACCGATTCCCACGTCGGGCCGCTCTACGCCGACGCTGTGACGAACGCGCTGACCGCCGCGGGCTTCACGTCTCGGGTCTTCACCGTCGCATCCGGCGAGCGGTCGAAGTCGGTCCACGCACTCAAGGAGCTCTGGGACGGGTTCGTCGCTCTGGACATGGACCGGGACGCGACCGTCATCGCCCTCGGCGGGGGAGTGGTGGGGGACCTCGCCGGGTTTGCGGCCGCCACATACATGCGAGGCGTCCGATGCGTCCAGATTCCCACGACGATGCTCGCGTGCGTGGACAGCTCGGTGGGCGGGAAGACCGCGATC
>Ga0315282_10001930_pt1 | contig 38848 bp, 31 predicted proteins | sample YL17G07_20_MG_FD_203693 | JGI IMG/M metagenome (GOLD analysis project Ga0315282, IMG submission 203693) | Sediment microbial communities from Yellowstone Lake, YNP, Wyoming, USA - YL17G07_20 | ecosystem: Environmental > Aquatic > Freshwater > Lake > Sediment | place: USA: Wyoming | collected... | reverse complement strand
TATGATTGTGCTATACTCGGTTTCTAGAATTTCCTAAAAAAACCGATAACCATGTTGCACTCCACAAGAAATCAGTATATTATAGTTAGAGAATGATATTTGTTATGTACCGGAGTGATACTAAATGTCCGTACAAATCGATGAATTACAAATATCCCAATTATTAACAGAACGAAAAATTCTACCAGATGATTTCTTAACCCTTATTCAGATACGTCCGAAACGTGGACATTCAGAACGAGAGTTATTGGTAAAGGGAGAAAATGGTTCAGAATTCGCTCTTATTTTGAGGCAAAGTGAATACAATAAATTGGATTTTTCGGTTATACTAGCTTACTTAGTTCCTAAAACGAATGTTCTATTTCGCCTTCGCAGGTATAACGGAAAGAGCCATGAACACACTAACCCTTATGAAGGGGAAAAATTTTTTGCTTTTCATATCCACATTGCTACAGAAAGGTATCAGCAGACCGGCATGCGCGAAGATACCTATGCTGAACAAACGACTGCTTATTCCGATCTTAATGGTGCAATACAGTGTATGCTCAATGATTGTGGATTTGTCGTTCCTCCGAGCGCCCAACCAAGTTTACTTTAGGAGGAAATATGGTTACTGATCAAATCGAAAATGATTTTAGAGACAAAGTATGTGAGCAGATTCAATTAGTCCCTGAGGGAATTAATAGGTATCGGGTGTTTTCACCCTTTCTATTTGAGGATGGAGATCACCTTGCCATCGTTTTGAAACGAATTGGGAATAATTGGAGGCTATCAGATGAAGGTCATACTTACATGCAGTTGACCTATGACATTGACGAAAAAGATCTACACAGAGGAACTCGACAGAGAATAATCTCAAATACACTATCTACTTTTTTTGTCAATGATTCAAATGGAGAACTCCTGATAGACATAACTGATGATCGCTATGGTGATAGTCTTTACAGCTTCATCCAAGCAATAATTCGAATATCAGATATCAGCTATCTTTCTCGTGAAAGGGTTCGATCGACATTCATGGAGGATTTTAGGTCTTTCATGGAATCCAAAGTCGAAGAGCTTCGTCGAGTTTTTGATTGGCATGATCCCATAAGAGACCCCGTAGGAAACTATACTGTAGATTGTCGTGTCAATGGAAGGTCCACGCCTATATTTATATATGCAATTTCGGGTGATGATAAAGCCAGAGATGCAACTATAAACTTGCTTCAATTTGAAAGATGGAATGCCTCTAATCATTCCATTGCTATATTTGAAAACCAAGAAGAAATTAGCAGGAAAGTACTTGCAAGGTTAAGTGATGTTTTTGAAAAGCAATTTTCTAGTCTAGAACTGAACAAAGACCGTATAGCAAAATACCTCGACACTGAATTGGCAAACATTTAATACTGCGCTACTAAGCCTTGACAAGGTCATTTACATTTACTGAATTTTTCAAATATAGCCTAGTGTTATCCTTACTGACCTTTTAAGCCTGGTAGTTTCGGCTATATCTCTCCAACTATCAATTACGTAGATACTTATTGAACAGGCGGGATAGGTGTATTCCACTGACTTTGATTATCCTTTTCCCACTGTTTTTCTTCACACTTCCAATCGCACACTAAAGTGGCTCTGGCTGGTTGCGGCCCTATTGGGTAATACTTACCATTCGAGTAGTAATAACCAGATACTTGAATAATGTAATTATCATTATTTCGATCATTATCATTATTAAGATCATCTGACCACCCTGTGGTCTCATTCGCAATGTGGAAGATATTATTATTCGAGAAGGTGCCCCAATTGATTTCATCCACAGTTCTTTTAATGAAACCGCATGCGATCATAGGGCTTTCAAAAAAACTCCCGGTTTCAGGGTCATAGTCTAGTCCAGTAGATAGGTTAATCACGGGAAAAGTTCCTTGAAGAACGACAAAGTCATAATCAATCCCACTCTTGACAACAGCCTTTAGAATGTTAGTTGCGTCGTCCTCTACCCCAAATTTAAAGAGAACCCCAGTAGCTTTCCTGTTTATGATCCAATCGATACGGATACCTCGTTGACCATTCAAAGTACCAAAAATAATATGAGTGAGTCTAGGCGTGTTCCTGCTACTAACCCCTAAAATTTGTCCAATTTTGACCCCGAACTCGATTTGTACCGGTGGACATTGCTTTCTAGAATTGGTAACAATCCAAGGATATGTACAGTCCCAGATGGTGTCTGGTTCTGAAGTTGCTGTAAATTGTAAAGTGGGTAGCGGCGTAAGCACATACGGAGCTTCGATTGACAAAGTCGGCACTTTAGTTGCAGGTATTAAGGTTGGGGGGACGACCTGCGACGTAGGTATAGACGCTCCAAAGAAAGGCACACCCGCCGGCACTAAATTCAACAATAATGCGAAGAGAACTAAAATCAAGAGAAATGAAATTCCAATAATCGAAGTCTTCCCCCAAGTCCTTAGGATTGAAATTGTCGCCTTATCAGCTGCAGTATCTAGGGTTTTAACTTCAGTTCCGCAACGCGGACAGAATTTGTTCGATTTAATCACCGATTCGCCGCATTTGGGACAGAAACCGATTGGTTTTTCCTGCTGGTCGCTCCGTTTAGCGGAGATCAAGCTTATTACGATTATTCCACCCACTGCGATGAACCCAATGAGAAATGCCGTGGTATCACCCTGTTTGAGCAGGTTGAACATAGTGACCAGGAAGCCAATAAGAAATAAAATGCCTACGACAATTAGGTAACCCCGCCCAATTTTGAGCGCTAATTTCCTCAGTCCTAGCAGGGATAATATCCCAAACAACAGAGCAAACAAGATAACGAAAAGCATATTCCCTCCTTATTTCTAAATTCCTCCACTTGTGCAGGAAAGTCTATATTCTATCGTTACTCTATCTATATCATACCCTATTCCCTTCTGCGCCGTAATAAACCAAGGAATTGAATTGTTTTTTCTGACACGAATACCTCGATAAATTCCATGCCGCCCTGCCTTACCGCCTGGCCAACAGCCGCTTGCTGAAACGCAGCCAGCCGACCGTGCCATCCTTCTTGTAGATTACATCGATCGGTGTGCCCTTAAAAGCGCCATCCAGCACGATCAACCGGTCTTTGGCGCACAGGCCGAGCGTCATTGGCGGCGGGGGAGGGGGCGGCGGGGTATCTTTGGTGGGAAAGCCGCCCAGGGAAACCATCTGCCCCACCAGCCGTCCGCACAGCATGGCCAGCTCGATGTGGGTGAATGGGCGGGTATACAGCCCGGCGAACTTTACCAGCTCTGCGGCGGTGGCTTCGATCGGTTTGGGGTCGTCATTTTCCAGCCCGAGATAATCCTTCAAGGCCCGTTTGGCGATCATATCAGTCAGTCCGCCGCCGCTGTCTGCGTTGGTAAAGACCGCCAGCGCAAATGCCTGCTGCGGAGCCAGCAGCAGCCGCGTAATCTGCCCGTTCGTCCCGCCGCCGTGCGAAAGCAAGCGCGCCCCCTGGCGGTCTTCGATGAACCAGGATAGACCGATCGATTCATCACCGTAGGTCTGAACCTGGGGTGTGTGCAGCAAGGCCAGTGTTTCAGGCTTTAGCACCTGCACGCCATCCTCGGTTTTACCATCGCCAAAATGGAAACAGGCGTAACGCAGCAAGTCGCCCACATCCGTCACAATGCCGCCGGCGGGCCAGGCAGAGCGGGTCAAAGCCCACGGTTGGGCGACAATAGCTTTGCCTTCGCTCTCGTGGTGGCCGACCGCAAAACGCTGCGAGATCACATCCGCCGCATCAAAGTATACATGCTCGAGTCCGAGCGGTTCCAGCACCAGATCGTGCACGGCCCTGGCGTAGCTCTTCCGGGCTGCCTTCTCGATCAGGTGTCCGGCCAGAGAGAAGCCTGAGTTATTGTAGGAAAAGTATTCCCCGAGCGGCGCGACCTGCTCCAGTCTGGCCATTTCGGCCACATATTTCGCCAGGGCGTCATCCCCGGTGCCGGTTTCAAGGAACAGGTCGCCCTCCCAACCGGCGGTGTGGGTCAGTAGGTGGCGCAGCGTCACCGCCGCCGAGACTGCCTTGTCGGCCACCTTGAACTTCGGCAGGTAGGTGCGCAGAGGTACGTCAAGCGCCAGCTTGCCCAGCTCGACCAGGCGCATAGCGGCCATGGCGGTGAAAGTCTTGGTGATCGAACCGACCTGGAAGAGCGTCTCAGGCGTCACTGGCAGCGGGTTCTCGGTGCTGGTCACGCCGAAACCGGCAGTAAGCACCTCACCCTGGTAAAGCACGCCCAGCGCCACGCCCGGCACTATGGTCTTTTCCATCTCCTGGCGCACGAAATCACATAACCCTTCCCAACTTGAAGCAGGATTATCCGTCATTGTTTATCTCACAAAAAAACCTATGACTCCCCCTTCCCACCCATTCGGGTGCACCCTGGGTTCGATTGGGAAAGGGGCCGGGGGGTCAGGTTCTTTTCCCCTTACCCGATCACCCCCAGCTTGCGTCCCACTTTCTCAAAAGCTTCCAGCCCCTGGTCCAGGTCGGCCTGGCTGTGGGCGGCTGAGATCATCACCCGGATGCGCGCCTTGCCCTTGGGCACAGTGGGGAAACCGAGCGCCATGGCAAACACGCCGTTATCGAACAGCTCGCGGCTGAACTGCTGCGCCAGCGGGGCCTCGCCCAGCATGATGGGCGTGATGGGGGTTTCGCTCGCGCCGGTATCGAAGCCCAGGCGCTTCATGCAAATTTTGAAATAGCTGGCATTGTCCCACAGCTTAACGACCAGCCCGGTCGATTCCTCCAGGATGTTGATGGCCGCCAGGCAGGCAGCCACGTCGGCCGGGGTGGCGGCTGAAGAGAACAGGAAGGGCCGCCCGCGCTGGCGCAGCCATTCAACGATTACTGCGTTGCCGGCGACGGCCCCGCCCATCACACCAAAGGCCTTCGAAAACGTGCCGACTTCGATATCTACCTTGCCGTGCAGGTGGAAGTGGTCGACGATGCCGCGCCCGCCGCGCCCCAGCACGCCTTCGCCGTGGGCGTCGTCCACCATCAACAGGATATCCTGGGCGTTGGCGATCTCACAAATTTTGTCCAGCGGGGCGATGTCTCCATCCATGCTGAATACACCGTCGGTCACGATCAGCGCCCGGCCGTAGCTGCCCTTGTTTTCCTCGATGACCTTTAACAGGTCGTCCGGGTTAGCGTGGGCATAGCGGGCGATGCGCGCTCCTGACAGGCGGCTGCCGTCGATGATGCTGGCATGGTTGAGCTCGTCGGAGAAGACCACGTCTTCTTTACCAACCAGAGCCGGGATGACGGCGATGTTGGCGGAGAAACCCGATTGAAACGTGATGGCGGCTTTCACGCCTTTGAAGGCCGCCAGGCGGCGCTCCAGCTCCAGGTGCAGGTCCATCGTGCCGGCGATGGAGCGCACAGCCGCCGGGCCGACGCCGTATTTGCCAATCGCTTCCTGGGCGGCCCTCACCATGCGCGGGTCGTTGGCCAAACCCAGGTAGTTGTTCGAACAGAAGTTGAGCACGCGCTTGCCATCCACCACCAGCCACGACCCCTGCGCCGAGCTCAAGGTACGGATGTGGTTGTACAATCCAGCCTGCTCCAGGTTTACCAGTTCTTGCTGAATCCAGTTGAATCGATTGGGCATGATTTACCTCGAGGAGAAGCGAAAATTGTGCGTTTACGAATAACTGCTCAGGCTGAAGCCTTCGCAAGGAAAAATCCGTAAAAAAGGTGTGCATGTGGGGCGCATGCCCCACATGCACACCTTTTTTACGGAATCTCTCGCCCAGGTTGAGCAGCCACGTTTAAGATTATACCCCCAGTTTGGAGCCGGTCAAATAGCCCAGCTCGGCCAGCGCCCGGCGCACGTGATCTTCGCCGCCGGGCTTGACCACCACCGTTACCGGGTTGAGTGTTTCGCCCAGGTAGCGGGCGGCGCGCGTCTTCTGCAGCGCCGCCAGAATATCGGGCGAAGCCACCCGTAACAGGAGCACTTGTTCGATGCCGGCCTGGACGCCAAGCTGTTCCCATCTCTCCAGCGACTGCACCAGGGTGGGGGGCAGCGGCCCGCTTGAGCTGCGCTTCATTAAGTTCAACAAATGCGTGACGCGCAGACCCTGCTGGCGCGCCCGTTCCAATGAGGCCGGTGTGACGCGGTAAATATATTCTTTATCTTTCTCCCCTTCCCACTGGCAGAAGCGCGCCAGCAGGTAGCGCACGGCGCGCGGCGCCAGGTTGGACAGGTGGAACTGTCCTTCAGCGCTGATGTGCACCTGGGCGTCTTCCACCGGCAGCCCCTTGGGCGGCTGGCCGAGCGACAGCGCCGCAGCCCAGGGGGATGGACGGAAGGCGGCCGGCGCTTCGCCCGGCGCGGAGGCTGCCAGGTCCATCAGCCCCAGCCAGTGCAGCGGCCCGGTGAGGATGAAGCGCAGCAGCGCCCCATCCACCTCGTCCCAGGCGGCAAAACCGCGCAGGAAGGCTTCGCTGTCCTCACGCCGGATAAACCACGAGTCGTAATCGCCCGCCGGGCGCTGGAAATCGGGCTGGCGCTCACGCACGGCCGCCGCAAAGGCCGTAAGACTCCACCAGGTCGTTTGCGGCAGGTGGCTGAGCATTTCCAGCACGGTCTGGCGCGCCTGGCGCGGCTGGTTGGTCCATTCGCCCTCGAATTTCAGACCCGGCAGCAGACGCAGGTCGTTGAACGAAGTGCTGTTAATCCAGGCGCGGGCCAGGTCGGCCAACGCCTGGGCGCGGTCTGATTCCAGGAAGGCGCGGGTGGCATCCGGCTGCGGCAACCCTTCGATATCCAGCAGGCCAAGCTGGCTGCATAAACCTTTTAGCACCGGCAGCGGAATCCCCCAGGCGGTTGTATCCAGGCCGGCCGGGTCAAGGTTCAGGCGCAACGCCGCCAGCAGCGTGCAGGTATGGTCCAGGATGGCGTCGCTGGTTGGCAGGAGATGGGCGCTTTCAGCGGGCGAAGCCGGCCGGCCCATCGGCTGCACGCCTTGCGAGCTAAGAGGCTGCAAATATTCCAGCAGGTCTTCCGGGATGTAAGCATATTCCTGCGGCTCTGGCGGCAGGTCGAAGAAGGCTTTGCCGATCAGCGCCCGGTACCACAGCATTTCACTGGGGCAGCCCGGTTTAAGGTCGGGGCGTTCACGGTCGCGGCGCGCCGCCCCCATCACGCGCACCTCGCCGAAGCGACGGGCAAACTGCGACCAGGGGAGCTGCCCTTCGCTGTCGAGCAAGGCCTGGAGCGCGCCGCGCGCCTCGGTAGGCAGCGCCTCGACGACCTCCAACACCAACTGTCGGCTGCGGATGCCGTCAACCAGCATCGGCAGGGCGCTGTAAGCGTCTGGGGCATTCAACTCGATCCCCCAGGCGTTGGCGACCATGCGTAAGAACCCCAGGTCGCTTCCTTGCAAGGTGTGGGTCAGGTCAGGCATAATTATGCACAAGGATAACATAATTTATGAACATTCATTGGAATCCGATTGTAAGGGGCACATGACGCCTTTTTAATTGACGCGCATCCCCCTTGCATGTATAATCTTTCATTGACCCCAATTTCGTTTCACCTGACGAGGCTCCCGGTATGGCATTAAAGGGTAATTTGCGTGATTTTACCATTACACAACTGCTGAATTTAATTAATTTGGCAAAGAAAACAGGTACCCTGGTAGTGGAAGGACCGGGAGAAATTGCCAAAGTGATGTTCCGCGATGGGAAACTGGCCTTCGCCATAATTGAACAAGAAGATAATAGCCTGGCAGCGATCCTGCAGCGGAATAAAAAAATAACTGCCAGCCAGTGCCGCTTGATCAAAGAAAAAGCCGGCCAGATGAGTGACAAAGAATTGGGATTGGTGCTCATCAATGCCGGCTATGTCAGCCAGAATGATATCCTGGCCAGCCTGCAGCAGTATTTCAAGAACATTGTTCGCCGCCTTTTCAGCTGGATGGATGGCTTTTTTCGCTTTGATGCAACCGAAGTGGCGCCCAGCGGAAAGATTACAGTCCGGTTGGACCTTGAGAATCTGATAATTGAAGGTTCTCGCCAGCTTCAAGAATGGGAGAAACTCCAGGAGGAAATTCCGTCGCTGGAGATGGCGCTCAAGTTTACCGAGCGGCCTGGGACAAACTTGAGAAATATCAACCTGAGCGTTGAAGAATGGCGGGTCGTCTCCTATGTCAACCCTAAAAATTCAATGCGCCAGATCGCCCGGGCTGCCAAGTTGAATGACATGGAAGTCCGGCGAGTGGTCTATAGTTTATTGCAGGCCGGCCTGGTCGAGATTGTTCGACCCAGCGGGGCGCAATATCCTACTCCGATACGTATGTTCCCGACGAACGACAAAGCGGAACAGAAATCCCTCGTTAACCGGTTGATAGATCGCATACGGTCGTTGTAAATCTATTTAAAAAGGCTTTTTACTATGCAAACGGTCAAAATAGTGGTTACAGGACCCTTCAATGCCGGGAAGACGGAATTTATCCGTTCGGTGAGCGAGATCGACGTGGTCTCAACCGAGCGCAAGATATCTTCCGAGGTGGAGAAGATTAAGGAAACAACGACTGTGGCCATGGATTTTGGCCGGATCACCGTGGATAATGACCTGGTGTTGTATCTGTTCGGCACACCTGGTCAAAAACGTTTCGATTTCATGTGGGAAATTCTCTCGGAGGGTATGCTTGGATTTATTGTGATCGTTGACAGCACCCGCCCCGAGACTTTTCGCGAGGCGCGCAGCATCCTGGAAACCTTCCGGGCCTACGCCCCAACCCCTTATGTGGTGGCTGCCAATAAACAGGATGCGCGGGACGCTTGGGATATCGATGATATGCGCCTGGCGCTCCGGTTAGGCCCTAAGATGAAACTGTTGTCTTGCGTGGCTACCAATAAGGAAAAAGTAAAGAGTGTTTTATTAGAGCTGCTTTACGGAATCCTGGCTGAAATGGAGGAAAGCCGTTCCTGAGGTTCAGGGCGAACAAGTGGGTACACAGTGTCGTCAATTACTACCGATCAAGGCATAGTCCATTATGAAGTCTACGGGCGCGGCCGCCCGGTTATCCTATTGCATGGGTGGCTGGGTTCTTGGGGTTTATACCAGGAAACGATGGAGGTATTGGGAGAGTCTTACCGCACATACGCGCTCGATTTTTGGGGTTTTGGCGAATCTGGGAAAAAAAGGAGCACTTACCAGGTGCAAGATTTTGTTAGCATGGTGGACCAGTTTATGGATAAGCTTGGAATTTTTAGGGCGCCCCTGGTTGGTCACAGTATGGGGGGTACGGTAAGCCTGTCGGTGGCTTTGCAGTACCCGCAGCGGGCGCAAAAAGTGATCATTATCGGCTCGCCGATTGTTGGCTCTTCGCTGGCGCTGCCATTGAAATTTGCTGGTTACCGCGGAATTGCTCATCTCCTTTTTCACATGTTTGGCGTTTTCCGCCTGGCGATGCGAGTGGCTTCTCCTTTTATTTGTAGAGACCCCAATTTCCCGTCCATGATGGACCGCGACTTATCTAAGACCACCCTGGAATCATTTTTAATCAGCATCGCTTCTTTACGCCGCACGGATTTACGGCCTGATCTGAATAAAATTTCAGTCCCGGTAATGGGCATGTTTGGTGACCGTGATAACATCGTCAACCCTAACCAATGGAAGGTGCTCCAATATGGATTGCCCATGGCGCGGATTGAGCGCTTTCCAAAAGCAGGCCATTTCATTATGTTGGATGATCCACAAAATTTCATGGTGAAGTTAACAGATTTCCTGGCCAGCTCATCGGTGAATGAATGACCCTATCGGAGACGGATATTCCTTGCTCAAGCCAGATCGGTCAGATGATGTTAGAGGGGGTGTGGGAAGTCACTGGTCAGACAAGCGCGGCTGATTTGAGTACACTGTTGAAGTTGTCGCCAGCCAAAGTGGCGGTCATTCCCCCGGCAGAGCGCAGTAATATTTCATTCGATGACCTGAGCGCAATCCAGCTGGCTTTAGAGTCACTCTATGGCCGGCTGGGGGGTCAGGGGATTGCCCTACGGGCCGGCCGCGCCGCCAGCGGCCAGATTTTTCGTAGATATGGCGTACAAATGGGGCTCCAGGCGCTGGATTACCGGCTGCTGCCTGGTCCGAACCGGGTGCGGGTCGGTCTTTCAGCCCTGGCAGCCAAAGTTTCCGAGTTGAGCTGCAATCGATTCATAGTTACCGAAAATTCGGATGCCTGGTTATGGCAAGGTTTATTTTGCCTGTTCTGCTGGCAGCGGCAGAGTGAAGCGCCTGCCTGCTACTTCATTATTGGCCTTTTGCAGGAGTTCCTGTCAATCATCAGCGGCGGCAAAATATTTAATGTGGTTGAGACTGAATGCCGGGCGGTTGGTGGAGAGGCCTGCATCTTCCGCATCGACAAACAGGTTCTAGAGCAATAATTATGTTGAAGATCATCCTGCAGAATAAAAAGGCAATTGCCCCCTTCAACGAGCCGGCGCGCGATTTACGCATCCATAATAAACCCCTCTGGCTGCTGCAGAGGGACATATTGGCCCCTTATACCACCCACGAAGTGGAACTTCCAGCAGGGGCGCGCTTGCCGCAGACGCATGAGCCATGCCTGGTGTATCGAGATAATTTATGCTTTGACGCCCCCTACATGGAAGCGTTTATAAAAGAAGCGCGCCGCCGCAAAAAACCTTCACGGGCCGCCTTTTCCTTGTCAAACCCTGCCTTCCGCGAGCACTGCCTGCCGCTTTCGCAGTCCTATACCCCTTCGGGTGATCTTTACCTGGCAGACCTGTGGTACTACCCTCAAGGCCCCGAATCGGATGTGGAGCCGTTGGTGGTTGATTTCAAGTCGATTGAGGTGGGTTATTATCACGTACCTACCTACATAGCGCCGGTGCAGGGCGACCTGCTTTACCAGGTGCCGCTGTGCAGCCTGATCGCCATCGATTGCTGGGTCCATATATTCATCGCGGATACGGTTTTTCATCTGTTTGGCCGGGGGGCGCGCTTTGAAGACCGCCTTAACCGCGACCTGGCTTTCAAGCTCAAGGTTCTGGGCACGGCTCTATATGAAGGCAAACAGGTTCTGGAATGTTCGCAGGTGGTGCATATTGGACGCAATTGTGTCATCGATCCTTCAGCAGTAATCCACGGTCCCACCTGGATCGGAGATAACGTAACGATCGGGGCAGGAGCAGTCATCGAGAATTGTACCATCGGCGACAGCGTAAATGTTTCGCAGGGCTGCCAGTTGATGCTGGCGGTGGTCGGGGATGGCACTTTCCTCCCCTTCAGGGCCTCATTATTTATGACGACCATCATGGATAACAGCATGGTGGCGCAGAATACCTGTCTGCAAATGTGTGTCGTGGGTCGCAATGCATTTATTGGAGCCGGCAATACCTTTACCGATTTCAATTTGCTGACCGCGCCCATTAAAGCCAGGGATGGTAATGGTCATTTAAAGTTATCGAACCGCCCGGTTTTGGGTGGATGTGTCGGTCATAACTGCCGGATTGGAGCCGGTATGGTTATTTACCCGGCCCGGATGATCGAATCGGATGTGGTCCTGCTGGCAACTGCTGCCCGGCGTGTGATCGATCATGATATTGCTTATGAAGAGAGCGATCATCATCACCTGCCAGCCGGTAATTTACATAAACGTCTTTACCCTCGGCCTGGCGAAGGTGTGGATGAATCTTGGTAGTGGACTCCGTGTGACTGCTCAGACATCACCCCCACACTTCGGGGCTTTGCCTCTATAGTCTGAGTAATTACCTTTCACGTAACAAATTCGTCAGGATCGGATGTTACCTAAAAATCAGATTGTGGGTTAATATTATATTGTTTAGAAATCATGATCTGAATCATCCTATAAGGAGGCTCGTATGGGTAAAGCCCGCCTTTTGATTGTGGAAGATGACTTCGATATTTCTGATATGCTGCGAATTTATTTCAACAGCCAGGGTTATGATGTGGACGTTGCTCCACGCGGCAAAGATGCCTTGGAGAAAACCCGGCAAGTTATGCCTCATCTGATTGTGCTGGATATCATGCTGCCAGACATCGATGGGTATGAGGTTTGTCGTTCCTTGCGCACCAATACTCGCACCAGCCATATCCCGGTTATATTCTTGACCCAAAAAGATGAACGCAGTGACCGCCTGCAGGGTTTGGAGTTGGGCGCTGATAACTACATTACCAAGCCGTTCGATATTGAAGAACTTAAATTATACGTGCAAAATGCCATTGCCCGCTCAGAACGTGAAAGCCTGACCGACCCGCAGTCCGGTTTGCCATCGGGGCGTTTAATCGAAGACCAACTCCGCCGCATCATTCGCCAGAAGGATTGGGCATTCATGGATATCCGCATCAATCACTTTGAGCCATTTAAAGATGTGTGTGGTTTCATCGCAGCCAATGATGTGCTGCGCTTTACCGGCATGCTGTTGGGAGAGGTTGTGGATGGTTTTAACTCGCCGGAGGATTTCATCGGTCATGCCGGCGGTGATAATTTTGTGATCATCACAAAAGAAGCCAATTCAGCGTCGATCCGGCAGCAGATCAAGGAGCGCTTTGCCGAAGAAGTGCTGGCTCACTACAATTTTATTGACCGCCAGCAGGGATACATACTGGCGCCTGCTGAAAGTGGGCAGATGGTTCAGACTCCAATGATGACTATCGCGGTCGGCATCGTCAGCCCTACTACTCATGTATTTTCAGATATCCGCCAAATTACCGAGTTGGCGGGTGAAGAGCGCCGCCAGGATATTGGTTTATTAAGTGGGAGAGGTTAACCCTTGAATGTTTCAGTTTAATGCCATCAACCTGGGAATCATCTTCATCACCCTGGGGCTCGTTTTTTGGCTGGCCATTCGTTTTTTAATGCAGATTGTGCCCCGGATGCAGCCTGCGGCTTTACTTGCGGCACATCTGGAAAGCAAAGATGAACAACTGCCCATCCGCCTGGATGCGGTCCTGGTTGTGCAGCCGGGTGGAAAGGTTATTTCAGTAAATGAGGTCGGACGAAAGCTTTTTACTCTGCATATTGATGAGCTCCCCAACCTGGAGCGCCTGTCGAGGAAAGTACGCCCGGTAGAAGTGTTTTTGGGTCTATGTGCAGCCGAAGGACAGGCTCGTTTTGTATTAAATGGTCGCCTGGTTGAAGGAACGTCTTACTTACTGTGCATTCAACCTGTGCCTTTGATCGTGGTTTCAATCCGTGAGCCACAACTGATCGGCGAGATAAGTGATGGTCAGGGTGGGTTGACCTCACAGACACTGAAGACGATCACTGAATTAACCCAGGCCATGGCGGCTAACTTGGACTTGAAGACCACCCTGGCAGCTATTTTCGATAACGTAGATAAAATCATTCCGGCCGACTTCATGGAAATCACCCTCTGGGAGGGGGATGAGGCCTGGCTGGTGCCTTACCGGGTAGTTGGTTTGCCGGGTGTCGAACGAAAATTGGAGCTCTCTAGTACTCGTTATCACATGGGGGAAGGATACTCGGGTTACCTGCTGCGAGAACGCCTGCCGCTTTTAATCCCAGATACCGCAATAAACACTAAGGTACGGCAGGTGGTGGATCGAGTGGCATTTCCGATCCATTCCTATCTGGGTGTGCCGCTGATTGTTGCCAATGAATTTATTGGCACGTTGGAGCTTGGTTCATTAAATACCAACACTTTTGATCAAAAAGACCTGGATTTGATCCACCTACTTTCAGGGCAGGCAGCTATTGCGATCCATAATGCCCTCATTTATCGCGAAGAACAGCGGCGCGCGGCTGAACTAAGCGCCCTGGCATACCTGGCGCAAGCCTTCAGCTCAAAGCGTGATCCCAAGGGGTTATATGGTTTACTCGTCCAATCCATTGTGCCGCTGATCCAGGTGGAAATTGTCGGTTTCCTGGTGTATAACGAAACCCAACGCACATTGGAAGGCCAGTCACCTTTTTACGGGTTACCTCAGCAGTTCTTGGAAATGTATCGGCTGCCTGTCCCGCCTGACAGCCCAATTGAACATATGCTCCTGGCGCAGGATGTCATCCTTTCGGATAATGCCAAGGAAGATCCACATTGGGCAGAATTGGGCCTTGAACCGATAGCAAAGTCGGCCGGCTTGCGAGATACTGTTCTCATACCACTGGCTTCTGGCGGACATATGTTAGGGTATTTGCAGGCATCTAACCATGTAAAGGATCTGCCGGGGTTTTCTAAGGACGAACTGCACCTCTTGATGATCATCGCTAACCAGGCGGCGCTGGTTATTGAAAATGCAAACCTGGTAATGCAAACCCGCCAGCGAGCCCAGCGAGCAGAAACTCTACGCCGGATTGCCAGCCTGGTCAGCTCTTCAGCCACGTTGGATGAGGTTTTGAAATATTCCTTGCAGGAACTGGCCCAGTTGATCCGGGCTGATGTTGCAGCAGTTTTTTTGCTTGACCAGGACCTGGGGACGATGCGTTATCATCGAGCTTCTTTATTTGGAAACGTTCCAAAGCTGCCCGAGAATGCTACTTTACTGAAGGTTGAAGATCCGCAGTTCCCATTCACCGTGACTGGGAGCCAGCATACCCTCATTACCGGTAATCTATCCGAACAAAAGGCAGTCATCCCTTTTTACCAACAGATTCAATCCATTTGGAAGGTGGAGACAGTCATGGTGGCCCCTTTATCGGTGCGTAATAAAGGTATTGGTGAACTCTGGTTGGGTAATGTGCGCACGAATTTCTTCGACCTGGGCGATCTACAGGTAGTGATCACGGCTGCGGGACAATTGGCTGGTCTGGTTGAGCAGAGTTACCTTTCTGAGCAAACCGATGAGAGTTTGCGGCGCCGGGTGGAACAACTGACTGCCTTGACACGGATCAGTCGCGAGTTGAATACTTCTATGGATTTAAACTACCTGCTCGAGCTGGTTTATGCTGAAGCGCTGCGCGCTACCCGGGCAGACTGCGGCACGATCTTGCTGTTTGAACTCCCTAATTCTTCCAGTCCGCAAATCAAGGTGCGTTATCATATCGGTGATACCCCGCATGAGAAACTGAGCCCGCTTGAATTACGGGTGTTACGAGGGAGCGAACCGGAAATTGCGACAAAGGTGGGCAGTGATGATTATCCAATCCCTCACGAAGATGTCACCTCAGTTTTATTTGTGCCAATTATTTATCAGGGCAGACCGGTTGGTTTGATTTCACTTCACGCGCGTTACCAACAAATTTTCGATAACTCCGTCGTAGAAATTGCTCAATCCCTGGCGGCGCAAGCCGCAGTCGCCTTAGGGAATGCATTTCAATATGAGGAACAATTGCGCAGTTCAGAGCTGCTTAAACGACAATGGGAAGCCCGCCGCAAACTGGACCAGATTTCGCAGCATCTCCTTTTAACCCAATCGGTTGAATCGGCATTACCGGTGATTGCTGAGGCGATCCGTGAAACCACGCCATTCCAGGTTGTAGTTATCAGCCTGTGTGATCATCGGGAAGGGATATTGCACAGGGTGCTAGGTGAAGGTCTTTCAGTCGCGGTATGGGAAGAATTGCGTTCGCATACCCAATCCTGGCATGCTTTGACCCAGCTCCTGCAACCTGACTACCAGGTCGGTAAGATATACTTTATTCCTTCTGATAAGCTGCCAGTGGTTCCGGAAGATCTACACATGGTTACTATCCTTCCATCGACCAGCAAGAAAGAGATTGATGCATGGGACCCTGACGATACATTATTGATCCCCTTGCTCGACTCTTCAAATAACCCGCTTGGTTTGATCAGTCTGGACGCACCATCGGATGGGCGGCGCCCTGACCGGCAGACGTACGAAACCCTGGAATTGTTTGCCATGCAGGCCTGTCTGCTTCTTGAAAACCAGATGCACATATCGACTTTAAGCAGCAGGCTGAAAGAATTTGAAATTGAACACGGCCGCCTGGAGGAGTCGGTTAAAAATGCCAGGCAGCACCTTCCATTTTTGTTGCACCAGGGATTGGAAAAAACTGTCGGCCTGCAGAGATTAAACCACCAGATTGAAAGGGTGCGCTACGGGTTGGAAATGGCTGAAGTAGTGGGCCGCCAGAACGATCTCTCATCGGCTCTGCGCACCACCGGACGAGAACTCTTAACCCGTTTTGATCTCCAGACCGTATTGATCGCTGAAAAAACGTCTTCCGGCCCGCGCTTGATTGAAGTGATGGGCATATTACCGCCTAACACTAATCCCGAATCGCATTTTGGCCAGCGTAACCCCCTGCGGCAGTTATTGGAAGAGCAAAAGGTGCTGTTGGTTTCAGACCTGGCAGGAGATACAGAGTGGCGTGGAAACTCTTTGTTATCTGCGCTGCATGCCAGCAGTATGATTGGCCTGCCAGTGACTTTCGGCGATGGGCATACTGCAGGTGTTCTGGCAATCGGACAGAAACAATTGCCAGTTTTCCAGGACGAGGACCGCCAGGTTTTTACCCAGGTCTCGCGGCAAATCAGTGTAAGTCTACAGAACCTGTTTTTATTAATGGAAACGCGCCGTCGTTTGCAGGAAGTAAACTTACTGCTTTCATTCAGCCGCAGCCTGGGCAGCTTGAACCCGGCCAGTGTCCTGCATTCGTTGCTCGATAGTGTGCTGCAAGTGATCTCAGCAGCCCATGCGAGTTGGGTGGCTCTCTGGAGTGAGAAGGACCAGGCATTATTGCCACAGGCAGCGTCTGGATATTCTGATAACAACAGCCTGCTGGGGATCCGGTTTGTCGAGACCGAACCCCCAGGGGGGATTATTCCCTTACCTTTACGAATCTACCGGCGGGGCCAGCCAGCCAGGATCAATGAGGTAGTTTTTGCACAAGAGTACAGCCTTTCTTCGGAAGACCTGATGTTTTACCGCAAGGCGACCGGCGGGCGATTGCCTGTATCCAGCATGCTGATTCCATTGCGTCGTGGGGAAAATGAGTTGGGGATTCTGGTGCTGGATAATTTCAACCTGCCGGCTGCTTTTAGTGAAGAAGATGAAAACTTGACCCAAAGCCTTGCCCAACAAGCTGCCCTGGCTCTTGAAAATGCCCATCTATTCGTTTCAGCCGAGAGGCGAGCGGCCCAGCTTCAGGCCCTGACGCAGGTAGCAGGTACAATCACATCTAGCCTGCAGAGTGAAGATTTGATTGCATCTCTGCTTGACCAGCTCAAGGCTGTGCTGCCGTATGATACAGCAATCCTTTGGCTACGGCGCGGCAGCCAGTTAACTGTGGCAGCCGCCAATGGTTTCTCAGATGCCGAGAGCCGGATTGGTATTTCCGTTGATGTCGCTGACAGTCTGCTCTTCCAGCAGATGATCCAGACCGGGCAGGCCATTTCAGTGGCTGATATCCGCTCTGATACGCGTTTTCCATCCACCATGGAACCGGATAAATATTCCTGGCTTGGTCTGCCTTTAATGGCAAAGAGCCAACTGGTAGGGGTCATTGCCCTGGAGAAAGAAGAAGCTGGCTATTACACCCCGGATGCAATCCAGGCTGCTACAACCTTTGCCAGCCAGGCGGCAGTGGCTCTGGAAAACGCGCGTCTTTTTGAAGAAAGTGTGCGCCGGGCAGTTGAGTTGGACCAGCGTTCTCAACGCTTGGCGCTGCTCAATACCCTCTCCAGTGAACTGGCTGCCTCTTTGGATGTTAATTTTATTCTAAAGCTGACTGCCCAACAGCTTCTGAGTGCTTTAAGCGCCTCGCGTGTAGCAGCAATTTTAGTTAACGAACGTGGACAGAGTGTTTTGCAGGTTGAAGTGCCAGCCTGGGTTTCTGAACTGCCGCAGGTACTACCCGAAATCCCCTTATTAGAAAGATTAAAGGAATCGCAGGGTATTTTCAACGCCAGTGATATCAGTGTTGAACCCGAGCTGTCCCCGCTTTTAAATACGTATTTCGCACCCCACAATATTCGTTCTCTTTTAATTGTCCCGTTATTGACCGGAAGCAATCTGCACGGTTGGTTATGGGTGCAAACAAGCCAAATTAACCGCTTTTCTTCATCGGAAATTGAACTGGCGCGTACCATCAGCAACCAGGCGGCAATTGCCATGCAGAATGCTCGTTTGTACGTCGAGACGCGCCAGTTGAAAGATGACCTGGAATTACGGGTAGAAGAACGAACCATTGAGCTACGCCGCGAGCATCAGAATACGGAAACCCTGCTGAAGATCATTACTGAGCTTTCGGCCAGTCTGGATATGGGCCTGGTACTCAGCCGCACCCTGGGTGTTTTGAACGAATCATCTGGCGCAGAACAGAGCATCATTCATCTGGCCCAAAGCGCCAGCCAACCTTATCGGGCAGGCCTTCCGTTGGTCAAAGTTGGTCCAGAAGCAGGTTCAACCAGTTTTCACCCCGAGCAAGATATTTCGCGTTGGGTCATCCGCCGCCGCGTGACTGCCCTGGTGGATGATGTAAAATCAGATGGGCGTTGGAGTTTCACCCCGGACCAGGAAATCGAGTTTCGCAGCGCCATCGCAGTCCCATTGATCTTGGGTGAGGAAGTCCTGGGAGCTCTGCTGCTCTTTCATCGTCTGCCTGGCTTCTTCATCCTGGAACAGGTCAGTCTGGTGGAAGCCACTGCACGCCAGATTGCGATCGCTCTCAACAATGCTGAACTATTTAACTTGATCCGGGACCAGGCTGAACGATTGGGCGGCATGCTGCGCGAACAGCATATCGAAGCCAGTCGTTCACGAGCCATCCTCGAATCTGTAGCTGATGGGGTTTTAGTCACAGACTCGTTTAACCACATTACCTTGTACAACTCTTCGGCCGAGTCCATCCTTGGGTTGAAGGCTTCCGAAGTAATCGGTCAGGCGTTGGAGCAGTTCACCGGTTTATTCGGCAAAGAAACCCGTACCTGGATGAATACGATTCGTAAGTGGTCCGAACATCAAAAAGTTACACAAGTCAGCGAGATTTATTCTGAACAGCTTGACCTGGAAGGCGGAAAAATTATCTCGGTCCACCTGGCGCCAGTGACCTGGCGGGCAGATTTCCTGGGAACGGTTTCCATTTTCAGAGATATCACGCATGAGGTTCAGGTGGATCGCCTGAAATCTGAATTCCTGGCGAATGTCAGTCATGAGCTGCGGACACCGATGACTTCGATAAAGGGATATGCTGAAATCATGCTGATGGGTGCCAGTGGAGATTTGAACCCCCAACAAATTCACTTCCTCGAAGTGATTAAATCCAACGCTGAACGTCTGAGCGTATTGGTCAATGATTTGCTTGACCTGTCACGGGTAGAGGCTGGTAGAATTAGGCTCAATTTCCTCGCCATGGATATTACAGAACTGGTTGAGGAAGTAATTGCCGACCTCAAGCGGCGTTCTGCAGAAGAGAATAAACCGATGACGTTTATTGTGGATATCCCACCTGACCTTCCCCCCATCATAGGAGATGCTGAGCGAATCCGCCAGATCCTGGCCAACCTGATAGGCAACAGCTATAACTATACTCCACTCGATGGAAAAGTGATGGTAAAGCTGCGTCGCCTTGATTCTGAGGTGCAGGTGGATATCGAGGATAATGGGGTTGGTATTCCTATAAAAGACCAGCCGCGCGTATTTGAACGTTTTTATCGGGGGAATGATCCCCTGGTTCTGGCAACAGCCGGTACTGGGCTGGGCCTGGCGATGGCAAAGACACTGGTTGAAATGCACCATGGCCGCATCTGGTTCCATAGCAGCGGCGCCCCCGGTAAGGGAAGCATTTTTTCTTTCATTATTCCACTCGTACAACCTGAGGAATAAATATGGCAAAGATATTAGTTGCAGAAGATGAACGTGATATTCGGGATTTGATCGCCTTCACATTACGTTATGCGGGGTACGAAGTCGTCGCAGTTGCAAACGGTGAAGAGGCTGTGATCGCGGCTGGGACCGAGCTCCCGGATTTGATTCTAATGGATGTGCGCATGCCTAAGATGACCGGGTATGAAGCCTGTCAAAGAATTAAAGCCGACCCCAAAATTCAGCATCTCCCGGTGGTTTTCCTTTCGGCTAAGGGACAGGAGGCCGAGATCCGAACAGGCATGGAAGCAGGCGCTGCCGAATATTTTCTAAAACCATTTGCTCCAATGGAATTAACCGCCCGCGTTAAGGAATTACTGGCCCGCTTTGGAAAATAAACCGGGACTATGAGCGTAATATTGCTGGAACGAGATATTGTGCATTACGAGGTGCTCGGACGCGGGCGCCCGTTGATCTTTTTACACGGCTGGGTAGGCTCGTGGCGTTATTGGATTCCAGTAATGCAGGCAGCTTCGATTTCTTTTCGGGCTTATGCCCTCGACTTCTGGGGTTTTGGTGAAACAGCTAAAAAACCAATCCGTTATCCTTTAGATCAGCAAATTCTATTGTTAGACTCGTTCCTCGAGCGAATGGGGATTATAAAAGTAGCCCTGGTGGGGCATGGCCTGGGGGCGATTGTTGCGATGCAGTATGCCCTGCACCATCCAGAATTTGTAGAGCGGGTCCTGGCCGTTAGTTATCCGCTTGAAGAGGGGATGATCAACACCCGGCTGAAGAACTCAACTCCAACTGCCCTAGCTGAATGGTTGGTAGGTCGTTCTGCGCTGACCGAACCGGTGCGGATGGATGCACCTAAAACGGATCCGCAAGCCATCCAATTCTCACTTGCCAGCCTGGCAGGATTAAAGGATACCCTGCTGCAGTTGAACACGGCGTGTGTTCTCGTGAATGGGCAGAACGATCCATTGATGGAAGGGCCGCGTCTGGAACAACTGAGCAGCTTACCCGAGTTTACCCACGCTGTCACTTTTGAACAGTCGGGGCACTTCCCAATGCTGGATGAAAGCAGCAAGTTCAACCGCCTGGTAAACGATTTTTTGGCCCTTCCCTCCGGTGAAAGCCCGCGCCAGCTTCAGATCAAGGAAGAATGGAAACGCCGCGTGCGTTAGATTTTTTTACTTTGGGATAGCTGCGACCATTTTTAGTAAGGCTACCCCAAAGCCGATGATCGAACCACACAGGATAATCAGGCCAGGTATTCCAAGCACCAGCGTCAGGATCCACGAAACGGTGGTTTGTCGTTTCGTTTCACCGGCTGCTATAGATATTTCACCAGGGCTGATGATCAACGGTTGGTCTTTGGTTTTAGCGATAACCATCTGCCCATTTATTTGTTGGGCTTTGCCCACCACAGTCACCTGCTGGCCCTGGTGGAGCTCCCACAGGCGGTAACGTAGTTTACGTTCTGCCATCGCCCCTGGTGGGATTTGAAGGATCAATACAGCGTCCTCTACCTGCGCAGGGGTAGGGATGACCCCTGGACCCATCAATTGTTTTTCGAATCCATCTGGAGAAACCCAGATCGAATCGTGGCCATCACTCAAACGGAAAGGCGCTGTTTTAATTTTATCAGCAGTTGGAGCCCATTCCATGTGATCGTCAGAAGCACTTTCTTTCCAGGCTTCAATGCGTAAGCGAAGCATGGTTTGCGGGTGCGGGTCTTGCGGGAAAAGCGGGTTGGCAATATAGGAAATAACCCCGTTCACCCGTACCAATCCAGTATCTGGCTGGATAGCTGATATTGGCGGGTTTTTGGCGCTCTTGATGTTGTTCATCAGGCGGCCACCCCGCCGGGCATTGTAGAAAAGCAGGCCTGCGAAAATCAACGGGCCTATGCCACAGATACAGGCAATAAAAGGCAATATGAAAATAGAGACCACATTTTCAGGCATTTGAACCCTCCTTTTTTGCTTTTGTTAATCAATAGTATAACTGGATTCTACAGTATAAATTCAGATGGGTGGTAAAATAAATCCGGGTTGGTTTTCTTTTCTTCCAAGGGACATCATGATCGTCCCGGGGGAAATGATAAAATTCACCTGGAGGGATATCCAACAATGAAAACAAAGCAAATTAAGATCTTTTTGTGTGGGATTTTGTTGGCTTCAGTTCTATTGACTGCTTGTGGTCCCACAACCACGCCCGTCGCGCCTACTACTGCCGTCCCTCCTACGGCTGGACCTACTGCAACGATGGATTTATGCGCACCGGATCATATCAAAGATGCGGCTCAAGCGGTGAACCGTCTGATGCGAGCTTTTGATGACACTTATCAAATTGCATCGAACACCGCGCGGGAACAGCTTACTGATCCAATTTCAGGACTTCAGTCTGTCCGTCGACAGACCGAAGACCTGATAGTGCCAGACTGCCTGACGAATTTGAAAAACTTGCAACTGGCTCATATGAACGCGGTCATCACCACGTTGATTTCTTTCGTGGGTGGTGCAGATTCTACAGTGTTGAACAAATATATTGCGCTGGCGCGCACTCAACGCCAGGCGTATGATCAAGAATTGGAAAGGTTGTTAGGTGTGACCCTTACACCTGCTCCAACCATGGAACCGCTGCCGACCCAGGAACTACCTACTGCCACTGCCACTCCAATCCCGCCCACTGCCACACCGGGAAAATAGGGTTGACTTTTACTATCAACTAACCTATACTTCATTTTGTAGTTATGTAAAAATAGGTTCTTTCGGAATTCCCGCACCCCTTCGGGCACCCCTTCTGGCACCCCTTTGGGTGTACTGAAGAGTATGTACTGAAGAGTATGCACTGAAGAGTGTGGTGAACTCCCTGATTTGGATGTGTAAACGTGCGTACGCAAGCTTACACCCCCAAATCGGGAGCCTTCCACGATAAAATGAGCCTAATATATTGCTTTACGGGGAGCCTGGGAAGGCCAGGCTGAGAGGAGGACCACCTGTCCTCGACCCGCAGACCTGATCCGGATAATGCCGGCGGAGGGAAACAGCTTCATTGTAATTCCAGCAAGAGCCCTCCCTGGCGGAGGGCTTTTATGTTCAAGCAGGGCAATCGCCGGGCTATCATCTTTGCTAATGGGGAACTTCCTGATCCAAAAAAGATCGCACCGCTTATTTCTCAGGCAGATTACCTGGTCTGCGCGGATGGCGGGCTGCACCACCTGGCAAAGTCAGGTTTGAAGCCAGACCTCGTGGTTGGTGATATGGATTCGATTACCCCGGACGAACTTGAAACCTTATCAGCCAACGGGGTGCGCCTGGCACGCTACCCGGTGGATAAAGATGAAACTGATCTCGAGCTGGCCTTGCGCCTGGTTTCAGGCGAGGGCTATCAAATGATTCGGATCGTGGCGGCTTTGGGCGGGCGTCTGGACCAGACACTCGGTAATGTCTTTTTGTTGACCCGCCCAGAATTGGTAGATTGTGATATTCGCCTCGAGGATGGCCAGCAGGAGGTTTTTCTAATCCACAGCCTGGGCATGGTGAATGGCCAGCCTGGGGATACGATTTCCTTAATCCCTTTAACAATCCGTGTGACGGGTGTGGTTACGGAAGGGTTGCGCTATCCATTGGTGGATGAAATTCTTTATTTTGACCGGACACGCGGCATTAGTAATGTGCTGCTCGGGTCTGAAGCGATCATCCGGCTTCAAGAAGGCATTTTGTTATGTATTCACTCCCGGCAGCCAACGATGATGAAAGAAATATAGTGATTGCCAAGGCTGAGTTGTTGCGAAATTTAAACGTATATATGTCATTTACAGAAAAGCGAGGTTGGTATGAAGAAGATTAAGTGGTTCAGCATGATGATGATCGGAGGATTGGTTTTAAGCGCCTGTGCCGCGCCAGCTACACCACCGTCTACACCCACTGTGACTCCAACGGCTGGTCCTGTTACCTTGATGGTAATGACTCATGATTCATTTGCAGCCGGCGAGGCTGTAATAGCCGAATTCGAACGCCAAAACAATGTTAAATTGAGTTTTCTTAAGAGCGGCGATGCCGGGGCTGTCGTGAACCGCGCCATTCTCTCGAAAGATACACCCCTGGCAGACGTGTTGTACGGTGTTGATAATGCATTTTTATCACGAGCGTTGGATGCGGGCATTTTCGAACAATACAATTCACCACAATTAGCGGCAATTTCGAGCGAGTTTAAACTCGACCCGCAGAACCGGGCGCTGCCGGTAGATTTTGGAGATGTTTGTATTAATTATGATAAAGCTTATTTCGACCAGAAGAAATTGCAGGTGCCACAAAGCCTGGAGGACCTGGAGAAACCAGAATATAAAGGGCTGTTGGTGGTTGAGAACCCGGCGACCTCATCTCCCGGCCTGGCATTCCTGTTGGCGACCGTGGCTCATTTTGGTCAGCAGGGGTATCTGGATTATTGGAAAGCACTGCGCTCAAATGATGTGGCCGTTGTCAACGGTTGGGAAATTGCCTATTATACGAATTTCAGCGGCTCATCTGGCAAAGGAGCCCAACCAATGGTAGTTTCATATAACACCAGCCCGGCGGCAGAAGTGGTTTTTGCCACCCAACCGATTGATTCTTCACCCACAGCCTCGATTAATGGACCGGACACATGTTTCCGTCAAATCGAGTTTGTCGGCATTTTAAAAGGCACCCATCAGCGCGCCCTGGCGGAAAAGTTTATTGACTACATGTTGGATGTATCCTTCCAACAGGATATGCCGCTCCAGATGTATGTCTACCCGGTTAATCCAAAAGCAGGTCTACCCGAGGTTTTTCAGAAATATGCCCAGCTACCGAGCCAACCGGCGCGCCTGGACCCGGATCAAATTGCTAAAAACCGGGATGCCTGGATCCAGGCCTGGAATGGGGTTGTGCTGAAGTGAGCCTGGCTGGCGTATCTGAACCATCCAGCCGTAATTCCTCCAGCAATCGCGCTCTCTGGTTGTGGCTCATACCGTTGATTTTCCTGGCGGTGTTTTTCTTCTACCCATTGGCGGCAGTTTTTCGCATGGCCGGGTCAATATCCCTGGTGAAGGCCGGGCAGACCAGCGCGTGGGGGCAGGTTGCCCAGCCGTTGGCCTTTACCCTCTGGCAAGCAGTTCTTTCGACTGGGTTGACGTTATTGCTCGGGCTGCCCGCCGCCTTTATTTTCGCCCGTTTTTCATTCCCCCTCAAGAATTTGCTGAGAGTATTGGTGACGCTGCCTTTTATTTTGCCAACCGTGGTGGTGGCAGTTGGGTTCAACGCCCTGCTTGGTCCACATGGATTGGTGAACAGCACATTAATGAGCGCTTTTAACCTGCAGGAAGCGCCGCTCAAGGTCATGAATACCCTGGCAGCCATCTTACTGGCACACATATTTTATAATACCTCGGTAGTGATCCGGGTGGTTGGCAGTTCATGGACGCAGCTCGATCCACGCCTGGAGCAAGCCGGGCGGGTATTGGGCGCTTCGCCCTGGCGGGTGTTAAGCGAAGTTACATTGCCTTTGCTTCTACCTGCTATCCTGGCTGCCACTTTGCTGGTTTTTCTGTTTGACTTCACCAGTTTTGGGGTAATTTTATTATTGGGTGGACCACGCTTTGCCACCTTGGAAGTAGCAATATACACCCAGGCGCTTGAGATGCTCAATTTGCCGTTAGCTGGTTTGCTTTCAGCCGTCCAATTAGGCTGTACTTTATTGATGGTCGTCATTTATACCCGTCTTTCGAGTAAACAGGCTGTACCGTTGATGCCGCGCTTGCAAGGGGAAGGCACCCGAAAAACAGGCGGCAGGTTAGAAACCATGCTGGTATTTGGAATGGTCGCCGTTCTATTCATCTTATTGATTTCGCCGCTGGTTGCACTGGTTTTACGTTCAGTCACGATTCTGGCTGCAGGGCAGGGAGCAGCCCATGGGCCGGCGATTTCCCTGGATTATTACCATGAACTATTTGTAAACCGCCGGCAGTCCTTTTTTTATGTTCCTCCCATCCAGGCTGTGAAGAACAGCTTGCAGTATGCCCTGCTAACGGTAGTGATTTCATTGTCAATGGGTTTACTGGTAATCTACGCATTACGCCCGCAGCGAAGGCTTAACCGTTCGCTGGACGCGTTCATTATGCTGCCCTTAGGAACATCGGCGGTGACCCTGGGACTCGGTTATCTGCTGGTTTTCAACCGACCTCCACTGGATGTGCGAACGTTTCCATGGTTGATCCCAATTGCGCATAGTCTTGTGGCGCTGCCGTTTGTGGTACGGGCGCTGCAGCCCACCTTATGTTCAATCCCGCAAAGTTTACGTCAGGCTGCGGCAGTGTTGGGTGCTTCTTCGCTGCGGGTCTGGTATGAGGTCGATTTACCAATCCTGACCCGCGCGGCGTTGGTCAGCGCCATCTTCGCTTTCACCATTTCATTGGGTGAATTTGGGGCAACTTCTTTCCTGGCTCGACCGGAGTATCCAACTTTACCTGTGGCGATTTACCGCTATCTTTCACAGCCAGGAGAGTTGAATTATGGTCAGGCCCTGGCGATGAGCACGATATTATTGTTGGTGTGCAGCCTGTGTATATTTCTGATCGAAAAGATCAGTCGAGAAGGGTGATCATGTTAGAGGTCTGTGATGTATCTAAAAATTATGAAGGCCATCCCCTGTTACGCGGGGTATCTTTCGTGGTTTCCAACTGGGAAACCGTGTGCCTCCTGGGGCCGTCGGGCAGCGGCAAGAGTACACTGCTGCGTCTTATCGCCGCGCTGGAACAGCCTGAGTCGGGCCGTTTTTTATGGGATGGACAGGATCTGGCCGCTGTACCTGTCCACCAGCGACAATTTGGCTTGATGTTTCAGGATTACGCCCTTTTTCCCCATCGCAATGTTGCTGAGAATGTGGCTTTTGGACTACGGATGCAGCGTCTGCCGAAAAATGTTATTAAACAACGCGTGTCCGAAGCCTTGGAACAGGTTAACATGCTTTCCTTCGCTAACCGGCGCGTGACAGACCTGTCGGGTGGCGAGCAGCAGCGGGTAGCCCTGGCGCGCGCCCTGGCCCCGAGACCGCGCTTGCTGATGCTGGATGAGCCGCTGGGTGCACTCGACCGCGCTTTACGGGAACATCTGATCGAAGAGCTGCATCAACTTCTGCACTCCAGCGGGATTCCGGCTATTTATGTCACGCATGACCAGGAAGAAGCTTTTGCCCTGGCAGACCGGCTGGTTGTACTGCATGAAGGCCGGGTAGAGCAGGCTGGCAGTCCAGTGGAGGTGTATGCTGCCCCGGCTTCGCCCTGGTTGGCAGGCTTTTTAGGTTTTAAGAATTTGATTGCTGGTCGGGTAGTGTCCCGTCAGCCATTTCAGGTACAGACCGGGATCGGGCTGTTCGCCGTGGGTTCCCCGAATGGTAAGGCTCCAGAGACAGGCCAGCCGGTAGCCTTGCTGTTACGTCCATTGGGCGCCTGTGTCAGCAGCCAGCCTGGCCCAAACTGCCTGGTGGGGGTGGTTGAGAACGTGCTTTTCTACGGCGAAAATTTTCGAATTGGCCTGGTCTGCAGCGAAGACCTGCATCTGCAATTTGTCCTCAAAGATGCACTACCGGTTGGCAGACAAATTGGTTTGTATATTGATCCTGCTGCGATTGTTTGCCTGGGATGATGGGTAATATGGAAGAAGTTTGGGTAATCAAGAAGAATAGTTATGGCAATGAGACCTGGCGATATGCCGGGAAGGTTTTACAGCGCCATGAAAACTCAATTTTGATCGAGGCTTTTTTCAACCGCCCGGATACACCTTTTCATGGCATGCTGCTTGGTCTGGGTGATCGCTTCCTGGAACTCTATTTTAATGACCGCTGGTATAACATCTTTGAAATTCATGACCGCAAGACGGATACCCTGAAGGGCTGGTACTGCAATGTCACCTGTCCGGCTGAGTTCAGTGACGGGGCGATTACTTACGTTGACCTGGCATTGGACCTTTTGATTTTTCTAGATGGGCGCCAGTTGGTCCTGGATGAAGACGAATTTACTTCCCTGGATATTTCTCCTGAGCTGGGCCTGCGCGCCCGGCAGAGTTTAGCCGAATTGGTGGAGTTATTTAAAAAGCCTTTTTCGATTGGCAAGCAAACTTAAAAATATATGCAGTCGTTTTGCGACTGCATATATTTTTAAACTATGCGCGCATTACCAGGCTGGCATTGCCAGCCTGGTTAGCGATTTTAGCCTTGCCGTGCAAGATCGGCGATGATGGTTACGGTACTGTCTGAAGGTTGCTATTGATCAGGTTCATAATGGTGCCATATTGGGAGTAAAGACCGGCAGCTACCACACAGCAGCAGCATAACACCACTACCACTACTACCACAATGATCCAGACAGTCTTGTTGCTCTTTTTGGGCGCTTCGGGCGGGACCATGGGCGCTAAGGGTTCAACTGGCGGGGTCGTGTCGAAAGGTTGGTTGGAATCCATGTTTATTCTCCTAGATGAAATGGTTGTCTATTGTTTGGGTAAAATGCCCTGTAAGAAAAAGGGCAGTGTTAGTGACCCGGTGAAGATTAAGATTGCCAGGCAGGCACCGATGCAGGTTAGAGCGATATTCAGCCATCCCAATACCAGACCGGTGGTTGCCATGCCATTGCCTCCGATCCTTCCTCCGCTGGTGTTGATTTCGTTTTTGGCAATATAACCGCTGATGATGGCGGCTATTCCACCAAGTCCGAATACGCCTAACCAGCCCAGGATGCCGGCTATCAGGCTGAAGATTGCCCAACCGCTGGTAGAAGCTGGCGCTGGAACAGGTGGTGGATAATAGTAACCCGGTGGGTATTGTTGTGCCATTTCTCCTTCCTTCCTCTTTATTTTAGTTTGAGGTCTTTGAAAGCTGTCGCCCACGCCGCCAAAGCAGCCAGATGACCCAGGCGGTCAGCATGATCAACAGGCAGGCAATCACAATTGGAACGATGATGGACGCGATAGAAACCATCGTTGCAGTGAAATCTTCAGCAATACTCACCGGCACATTCCCGGCGCCGGCTGTGGTGGCAGTCACTACCGGGCGTATCACTATCGCTTTCACGGTATGCACCCCGCCGGCTATCAGCAAGCCAAGCCCTAAAGATATAACTGGATGAATGTTGGTGATGATCTGGGCGCTGGCAGCAAAAGCAATCGCACCGGCCAATGGCCGCACCACGGTCTGGATAATATCATTAATGTGGTTGACTGCCGGGATTTTGTCAGCAAAAAATTCGATCAAGCTGAGCACCACCAGAATGCCGATACTCCACCAGCTCGATAACACATCCCAAGGTGAATTTAAATGGATCAGGTTAGTGAACCTGGCCAATAGAGCTACTACCAGGAGGGGAATATAAGCATTCAAGCCAGCACTGGCTGAAAGTCCAAACGCAGTAAATATTCCGAGCAACTCCATGTTCGCTCTCCTCCGGGCAAAATGGGGTCTTACAATAACTTTCTAATATATTAGCACAAAAAAACCGGATTGTGTGTGCGATTCTCGTTTCATTGGTAGTTTACCACACTCTTCAGTGCATACTCTTCAGTACATACTCTTCAGTACACCCGAAGGGGTGCCCGAAGGGGTGCTGGAATTCCCAAAGAGCCCAATTCTCAATATTTTCCAGGAAAATAAATCATGAGAAGAATCCTTTCCAGGTACCCGTCAGTAAAAAGCGGCCATAGTCCATAATGGCAATTTGTACCATGGCGGTAGTAAACCCTCCTAGAAATGCCCAGGATAACTCTTTGAGGCCAAGGAAACTATTTTCACGCTTTGCCAGCATCAGCCACACAATGGTATAGATCATGCCCAGCAGCACAACAACCGTTACCGGACCGAGCAGCGCCAGCGGATACTCCAGCAATGGGTTTTCAGATAAGACAGCCAGGTCCACCAGGGCTGCCAATGCCAGGATGGCGGAAAAATGGCGCCAGGATGAGAGCAACCGCTCGCCGCTCCAATCCTTCCAGACCGTCTGGTTAAAAACTGGCAGCAGAATGCTGGCCATTCCGATCCCTAAACCAGTACCGGTGACCAACCGCAGCCAGTTCTGCGGTTCATACAGGCTGGGTGCATTCGGGAAGAAATGAAGGTACGAGTTGACGCCATCGACGCCAAAGGCTACAAAAAAGACCCCCAGCACGATGGCTATTTTTATGGGCGGCATACCGCCACGCCGGCCCAGGCGGATCTGGTAGAGCAGGCCCACCATCGCACCCAGGTACATGCCCGTACAGCGCGCACACAATGGCAGTTGGCGGTCACCGATGTAGAAAGAGCGAGCCGCTATCCGATGGCAGATGGCATATGCGATCGCATCCGCTTTGCCGAGCAAGCCAGCGGGGGTGTAATACAACCAGCCAAATATCAGGACACCTGAAACTGCCAGGAGCAGGATTTTTAGTACATTGATCAGCCCTGGGCGTTCGGTTAGAAATTTCATGGGTAGGTCCATTATACAATGTTTTCACTTGACACCGGGACGTATTTATGGAATACTATATCTATCATTGGTACTCAGATTTATTGTTGTTTGCCATTCTATGGAAGAGGAGGTGATGCGTAAAATGTGTGACAGTAGTAGTACCTTACACAACGCTGCGGCATCCCTCCTCGGTGTATTTTAAATAAGGATGCTGCAGCGGATACCGAAGGCCGCCTCGAGGGGCGGCCTTTTGGTTGAAAATAACCGGAGGGGAGCATGATTCGTAATCAGTGGTATGTTATTCTCGAATCGAATGAGGTAAAGACTGGCAAACCGGTTGGCGTCACGCGCCTGGGTGAGAAGCTTGTGTTGTGGCGTGATAAAGCCGGAAAAGTAGTCTGCATGCACGATCTGTGTCCGCATCTTGGGGCAAAGCTCAGCCAGGGCAAACTAAATGGGAAGACGTTGGCATGCCCTTTTCACGGCTTTGAATACGACTCCAGTGGGACATGCCAGTATGTACCAGCCTTGAGTTTACAGGGCAGTATTCCAAAGGCGCTCAGGGTCAGCACATATCCCACCTACGAAGCCAGCAATCTGATCTGGATCTATTGGGGTGAACCCGCAACAGAACTGAAACCGCCGCGCTTCTTCGATACAATCGATGAGAGTTGCAGTTATTTGAGTTTCAAACAACACTGGGGTGTGCACTACTCACGGATGGTCGAAAACCAGCTGGATGTCATGCACCTGCCTTTTATCCATCATAATACCATCGGCCGCGGAGGCCGCATGGTGGTGGATGGCCCTTTGGTGACCCTGGAAGACGACCTGCTGCGGCTGTGGGTGTACAATCGCCTGGAAGATGGCACGCCAGCGCGTAAGATGGAAGAACTGCCTGCTCCATCCCGCCATGCTTTCCTGGAGTTTATCTTTCCAAACCTCTGGCACAATTGGATCAGCGATGATTTACATATTACGGCCGCGTTCGTACCGGTGGATGAAGAAAACGGCATCTTTTATGGGCGTTATTACCAGCGTTTTGTACGCTTACCTGTGCTGCGCACATTGGTAAATTTAATCGGGGTGTGGAGCAGCATCGTGATCGCAAACCAGGATCACCGCGTGGTGACTCGCCAAATCCCTAAGAAGACTGAACTGAAAAAGATGGGTGAAAAACTGGTCCAGGGTGATCGAGGTATCCTGACATACCGCACTCGCCGGCACCAATTGAAAGCCGCCGCTGGGCAGATTGAAGAATAATCAATTTAAGTGCAGCCTGTCTCTTAAATAAGCCGCACTTATTATTCATATTCTGTAACTACTCAGGCTATCGGGGCAAAGTCACGAATTTGAAGTGTGTACGGGTGGTTCGCACCCGCACACACCTTAAATTCGAGAACTTCCCCGTGATGGCCGAGTGGTCACCACATTCTAATAATTATGCGAGCATTGTCTTTGGTTTTGAAAAACTGCGTGCCATCACAATAAATCCGAGCGCGCTAATCAGGCCGATCACCAGGCCGCCGTACCAGGTGAAAACTGGTCCGAAATTATCACTGAGTAGACCGCCCACTACCGGACCAATTCCGGCAGCCGCTCCCCAGGTGAGGCCGTAGATGCTCATATAACGCCCGCGCATGTCAGCGGGCGCCAGGTTGGCGACCAGGGTGGTGGCGGTGGGGGTTGTGATCAGTTCACCAGTGGTTACAATCACCATACTGAACCAGAAACCCCAGAACCCCTGTCCAAAAGCGACACTGCCAACTCCCAGGGCATAAAACAGAGTGCCAACCGCCATGACCCGCAGCGATGGGTAGCGCTTGCTGATCCGGGTTATGATGAGTTGGAAGAAAACTACCATCAAGGCATTGGTGGTGGGGATGAAGCCGTATTGGCTTTCGCTGACATGGAAGTTTTGATAAGCATATACTCCCAGCAGCACCCAGATCAATGCAGCGCAGATTTGGGTCAGGGTGTAATTTAAAGAAAATACGACGAATTTCCGATCCTTCAACACCCGGTCATAGCCCCCCATCCGTTCTGGAAGTTGTGCAAGAACTCTGGGCCGCTGTGGCAAGGTCTCATGCGCCAGGAAGGTTACCAACAAGCTGTAGGTGATCAACCCGGTAGATGCTAGAATGAAAGCGATAGTGTAAGAACTGCTGGCGATAAAGCCGCCAATCGCTGGACCCAGGGCAACGCCAACATTATTGCTGGTCCGCAGCAGAGAATAGGCTTCCACCCGCTTTTCGGGAGGGATCAAGTCGGCCATCATGGCATCTGCGCCAACCCGGTACATCGGTTGGACGGAACCATTCCAGGCCATAATGAATACAAATGCGGTGAAAGTATTAGCCTGGCTCATCATCAGGTATCCCAGCCCGTTAGCTGCCAGGCTGACCGCCATGACCCATTTGCGCCCCAGGCGATCGGTCACTGGGCCAGCTATAAAGGCAAATACCAAACCACAAATGGCGTTAACGCTCATGAGGGTGGTGGCGGTCGCCAGCGGCAGGTTAAGGCGCCGGTTAACGTAGATCATTAAGAATGGCCAGATCATACTGGAACCGACCGTACTGATCATTAACCCCCAGAATAACAACCAGAATTGGTTTGGGTACTGCCGTCGCGTCGCATCGATGCGACTGCGTAATGACCCCATAGAATTATTTCCTTGGATTGAACCAGATAACGAATAGCGTCCTATTTTATCATGGTTATTCTGTTCTTTTTATGGTTTTAAAACACCCCCATTCCCTTTTTCTTTGGCGCGGTAAAGTGCTGCAGTTGCCGCCTGGAGCACATGATCGATAATGATCCCATGCGCGGGGAAGGCTGCTACGCCAATCGTGGTACTTAAGGGACCGATTGGCCGCCCTTGTATTTCTAGTACCAGCCGGTTAATTTCCTGGTTGAACTGCAAAGCGCGTGCATACGTGATATCCAATGAGGAATCGAATAACGCTACCATAAATTCATCATCCCCATACCGGCAGGTTACATCACTGCCGCGCACATGGGTCGCCAGGTAAGTTGCCACCGCTTTGAGGACCTGATCACCTACATCATATCCCTGGGAATTGTTGATCTCTTTCAGATGGTCCACATCTAATAATATTATGCCAAATGAACTTTGGCGGCGTTGGGCCCGGGACAGTTCTCTTTGAAGTGTTTCACGCAGGTAATAGCGATTGAATAAACCGGTTAATGCATCACGAAGGGCATGCTGCTGGATCATCTGGCGCAAATTTAAATTCACCATAGCCATTGCCATCTGGTAAGTGACCATGATTGCTAACTGTTCTTTGGCTTCAACCCAGGCGGTTAATCCACCTTCTTGCGAACAATCCTGGGAAAGGAAACGCAAGTGAAGAATCCCCATCGTTTCGTTGTTGGCAAGCATTGGCACACATAAAGAAACTTCACCATCGCGTGCCTTAAAATGTGGGCAGGGTAGCATCGCATCGGAGCTAATCACACGGTGAACACGGCCGCGCCGCAGTCCCCAACAATCTTCCTTGTTAATTAGCAATTCCTGAATTGGGGGATCGCCCCACGAAGATACTGCTTCAAGGAAGGAAACATTCTTTTGAAAGATATATAATGCGCCGGATGATTCTGGAAATATCTGAACGATGTACTGTTCGAAAACCTGGTAAGTTTCTTCGGCTGTCTGGCAGGTTTGAAATAAATCGCCCATTTCCTGAAGCAGCACAATTTCCTGGTTGTGTTCTTCGGTTTCCATCAAGGATTGGGATAATCTGCTGTTAGCTTGTTGCAGTTCGTGTTCGACCTGTTTGCGAGGAGTAATATCATAAACTGCTCCTTGTACCCATACCGGATTCTCATTGGTTCCGACTACATTGCGAGCCAGTTCCTGCACCCAACGGATTTGTCCATCTTTTCGTAAAATCCGGTATTCCAGTTCGATTGAATCGCCCGGTATCGTATATACTCGATTTCTTTCACCCAAGACCTGCGGTAAATCTTCCGAAAAAACCAGATCATCCCAACCCGGATGCCCGGCTAAAAGCTCAATTTCAGTATATCCGGTAATTTCTTCCAGGGCGCCGTGAAGAAAAATTGGGGTCCTATCCAAAGCAGCTCGCCAGGCGATCCCCTGGAAATTTTCCACAAAAGCGCGGTAACGTTCTTCGCTTTCACGCAGGGCTTCATACAATTGGCGGTAACGCAGCTCACTTTCACGCAGAGCTTCGACCATCTGTATCTGTTCGGTTATGTCGCGCGTGATCACAGAGAGCAGCATGCCTTTGTTGGTTGAAACCGGATTGACCAGGACCTGGATGGTACGGATAGATCTATCTGGCCCCTGGAATTTGTGTTCTGATAAACGTTCTCCGGGTGGTATCTGTCCCGACTGCTGGTAAAAAGAAATTGCCTCACGCATTCGTTCAAACATTGCCGGATCACGGGTATCTTCTGGTGCAAGTTTTTGCAGGATATCCGGAATATGTCTTCCAATTACATCTTCCATGTGCAGCCCGGTGATCCGTTCTTGAGAGCGGTTCCATTCAATGATCACTCCCTGTTCATCCAGCAGGACAATTCCATCATAAGATTGCTCGGCGATACTACGGAATCTCAATTCGCTCAACTGTAGAGCCTCTTCTGCTCGCTGCCGAATACTGATATCACGGCAGATAGCAAGTAAAGCCGGTTGACCATTCCAGACTCCTCGAGATATTGCCGTATCGACCGCGATTAAACTGCCATCTTTGGTTTGTAAAGGAGAACGATAAATGCGGGGTTTGCCGGTCCTTATATTTTCCGAAGCTACACGAATCTCGCGTTGTTCATCCTGGGCATAAAGTGACCAGAAACTTCGTCCAACGATTTCCTGCTTTGAATACCCCAGGCGCATACTGGCTGACAGGTTAATTTCGAGAATTTGGCCGGCAGGTCGGAAGACAAATAAGAGATCCTCCATTGAGAAAAGAAGCTGCTCGGCTTGAGACCAGCGCCGGTACATCTCACGTAAAGATTCGACCATACCCAGAACGAAGATGGTTATCACACTCAGGGTAATATAAGATTGGTATAGATTTTGTGAAAGCTGGAGAATCACCCAGCTCGCTGCGATACCATTGATAAAAACCATTGCCAGGTACAAGCGTCTGGGGTAGACGGCGCCGATCAGAAAGATAGGCGCTGCCAGCAGGATCATCCATTGTTCTTGTTTAACCAGGTAAACCAACAAAAAGCTGATAACCTCCACAAAAATGACATACACCAGGAGAAGCACCCATGGTGAAGTGTTTTTCAGTTTTTCCATGGCATCCCTCATTTACTCTCGCCGGCTACTGATACCTGGTCTCTCCCTCCAGTTTTAGCTGCATGCAGAGCTGTGTCTACAGCTTTTAACATATCCTCGCTGTTTTTTCCATTTTGGGGAAAACTGGCAATTCCTAATGAGATAGTTACTACACCTAAAGGCATTCCTTGATGTAAGACATGCATCCGCTTGGTATCTTCTCGCAGTTGGTTAGCACGGTTATATGTGTCGGACAATGAGGATTCAGGCAGGATCAGGATGAACTCTTCGCCGCCGTAACGGCAGGTTACATCTCCTTTACGAAGGCTGGATTGAAGGAAATCACCTAATTCTTTGAGGAGTGTATCGCCAGCGGCATAACTGAAAGTGTCATTAAAGTTTTTAAAATTATCAATATCGACCATAATCAGACCCAGAGGACGGTGGTAACGGATCGCCCGGTGGATTTCACGCTCCAGGGTTTCTTCCATGAAACGGCGGTTGTAAAGGTTGGTTAAAGGATCGCGGATGGCCTGCGTGTGCAAGTTCTCGCGCAGGTTCAGGTTTGCCAATGCCAGGGCGACCCGTTCAGCCAGCGATCTGGCTAAAGGTTTCCAATCCGCGATGGCCACATTCTGGTTTCCCTGTAGGTGAAGAAGCCCCAATACTTCACCTTGAGCATTCATCGGTTGGCAGAGATAAGGGATAAACCCATCCTCAGGACGGTCATTGACATGTTGGCAGTGCAGGCGGTTTGTCAGGTCAGAAACAACATGCACCCGGCCCCGGCGCATCCCCCAGCAGTCTTCCGGCGAGAATACAGAATCGCCGAAAATGGCGTTGCCCCAGGTGACAACCGATTCGAGCAAGTTCTGTGGCTTTTGCAGGATATAAATACCGCCTGCCAGGTCGGGAAAAAGCTCGCTGGCATAGCGGTGCATGATTTCATAAACGTCTTGTTCATTGCGGCAGCTCTGTAAAAGGTCTCCCAATTCGTTCATCACATTTGCTTCGTGGTTGCTCTTTTTTAGAGATGCCACCACCTGAACCATCTTATCATTTGCCTGGCGCAGGGCTTCTGCAGCTTCTTTTGAATCGGTAATATCCTGGCCAATTCCAATCAACCCGTTAATTTTCCCTTCGCTGTCTCGTAGGGGAACCTTGGTTGTCAGGAAAGTGCGCATGGTGCCCATCCGACTGGGTACAGACTCCTCTAATCGAATCTTTGCTTCGCCCGATTGGACTACCTGTTGTTCATCACTTGAGTACTTGGCAGCAAAATCAAGGGGGTAAAAATCAGTATCCATTTTACCCAACAGGTCTTCAGGTTGGGCTGCTCCCATAAAACGGGCGATAGCCTGGTTGGCCAGAACGAAACGACCTGCGCTGTCCTTGATGAAAACATGGTCTGGTAGATTATCGATCAGGATGCGTAGCAGATTACGTTCTTGCGCCAGTGCACCCTCGAACTCCAGACGCTCGGTGACATCGCGATTGATCGAACAACCCATGTAACCATGTTCGGTCTGGATGGGAAAAACGAGTACTTGCTGCATACGTAAGGTCCCGTCCTTACGCTGGAAACGTTGTTCCATCAAATGTCCGAGCCAGGGAGCCCGCCCGGTTTCCAAAAATGATTGATAACCAAGGCGCGCTTCTTCGTAAGCTTCAGGTGTTTGCAATATTTCAGGTAAAGCAGCATACTGCACATCCCAGATTGGCCGCCCAAGAACCTCGTCCTTCGATATCCCGGTGATGGTTTCCTGAGCGTGGTTCCATTCGATAATTTCGCCTGTTTCACCTATCAAAATGATGCCATCATAGGATTGTTCGACGATGCCCCGGAATTTTTTCTCACTGGCACGTAAGGACTCTTCAAACTGCTTGCGATCAGTCACATTGCGCGTGACCAAAATAAATTCTGTAACCTCGTCGTTATCAGGTTTGGTAATCCTTCGCCCACCTGTCTCGAACCAGGTATATTCCCCAGTTTTACGGCGGAAGCGGAAAATGGGGGGCGTGCCAGGATTGGAGGTCGCCGCCAGGCGGAATGCTTCTTCAACCAGGGGCAAATCATCCGGATGAACGAATTCCTGGAAATTGTGCCCGATCAATTCGTCAGGGGTATAACCACACATGTCCAATGCTTCTGACGATGCATAGCGGCAGGTTCCATCTGGAGTATGCCTGGTGATTAAATCTACCAAATTTTCAGTAATAAAACGGTAACGTTCCTCGTTGGCAGTCAGATCTTGTGTGCCATGGGAATTCTGGATGACCGCGCTCAACACTTTCACCGGCATGAATAATGCCTCTATTTCACGTTCAGTCCATTGGTGCTCGACCTGGCAATCAACAAAGCCGATGAATCCCCAAAGGGCAGCACCGGATAAAATTGGCAGCTCCAACACAGAGGTTACATTCTGTTTCTCTAGGTATTCGGCTTCTTCCCCGGATAAATTTTTAGTAAGGGCATAGTAAGGTTGGCCATTTTCCAAACAAGCTTTTCGGGCAGAGATTGATTGAGAGTCGAACGACAGGTCTGGTAGTTCTGATTTGCCAGTCCAGGGAGGAATTCCCTGGGCGGTCCACTCGTCGAGCCGGATAGCACGGAGAGTCGCAGCATCGTTTTGTTCAATCCGGGTGAGATATACCCGGCTGACGCCGGATGCCTGGCCAAGCTGAGCCAGCACCAACTGGATAGTTTGTTTCCAATCCGGGATAGACAGCAGTATAGCTGTACTGTAGTTGGCGGCAGAGACGAGCACACCATACTGATTGAGGTTATTTTCTACCTTTCGGCGCTCGTTGACCTCATTTTGCAAGGTTAAATTAGCATTTGACAATTGAGTCGTACGGAGTTGGAGGCGCTTGTCCAGGTCTTCTTGCTCTTCCAACAATGAAAGGTAGCTTTTCCCTAATTTTGAGGCGCGGATCAAAAAAACAATTACCAATCCCAGCCAAAAAAAGCTGGCGCCGGACAAAACATAAAAAAATATAGGTAAAAGTGCATTGTTTACACCAAAATTTATTAAGAGCTGGCGATAATAATAAAAGAAATACCAGGCCAACCCCAGAAGGATGGCTGAAGCCAGCACTACCCAGATGGATTGTCCGACCCACTGCTCACTTAATGTTTGACTGTGCTTACCTTTTTTCATCTGCGGCGATTCCTTTCACCCTCCAGGCTCTAACCCCCTATATCCTTTTCTGCAGTTATCCAAACCCCGGCCCGAATATCTACAATATTAGTTAAATTATAAATCGAATATCATTGAGAGGAAAGCTTATCTTTGTAACTTGAGTTGTAAGTTACAAGCTTCATACCAGGCTCTTTGGGATTTAACCGTGGTGAACTCCCGGATTTGG
>Ga0315282_10001929_pt1 | contig 38855 bp, 32 predicted proteins | sample YL17G07_20_MG_FD_203693 | JGI IMG/M metagenome (GOLD analysis project Ga0315282, IMG submission 203693) | Sediment microbial communities from Yellowstone Lake, YNP, Wyoming, USA - YL17G07_20 | ecosystem: Environmental > Aquatic > Freshwater > Lake > Sediment | place: USA: Wyoming | collected... | reverse complement strand
ATGGGTGTGCGACAAATCTGTGAGAGTCAGGCTGCGCGGGCACGGCGGTTCTCCCAGTAATCCTCGAACTTGCCGCTCAAGCGATGGCAGCGAAGAGCGATGATGGCGTTGGCGGCTCCTACCCTCCAGAACATTCCCGAGCGCTTCAGGCGACTACCGATGAGGGTCTTGCATCCGGCCTCGACGACCCCGGAACCGACGAACAGATGCTGTCGGCGAAAGGCCGGGTAACGCATGCGTGCAGCGTTCGCGGCAAAATAGTCGATCTCCTGGCGCACGAGTTCGGCCGTCTGGGGCGTGGCGGGGGAGAGGAAGCGTAGGGCGCGCAGCAGGGATTCAATCCGGCCGCCCTCCAACTGTTTTTCCCGTCTGCGGGTCCAGTTACGGCGGGAGCGCTGGTCACTGGGCCAGAGTTTGCCGGATAGCTCCCACAAGTGCTGTCGGGCATGATAAAGATCTACAATCTGAATCGCTTCCGGAAAGTGCTCGGCGGTGAGGTTCCAAATCCACGGGGCGCGGTCGCCGATCACCACCTTCTTCCGCGCTCGGCTCCAACCCCGATGATAGGCTTCGCGGCAGATGCGCCGCCCAAAGGCCTCCGCCGTTTCGATGCCGCCGGTGTAGGTTGTCGAGCCTTCCTCGCGCCGCGGTCGGCCGTGCGCATCCAGCGTGGTCTGGGTGAAGACACAGCCCAGCTTGACTTCCCGCGTCCGCGCCTGCGCACCCTGCTTGCCGGCTCGCCCTTGGGTTTCCGCGCTCACCACCGGCACTCCCGTTCCATCCATCTCCACATAGAGCGCCGGGATTTCTGGTCCCGCCAACTGGGGTAACGGCAGTTGCAGGCTTGGCTGGAGCGCGGCTTGTTCCTGGGCGGCGATGTCGGCGCCCAGGGCTTCCGCCTGCCGTTCCACGGCCTTGGTGGTCACCTCCAGTCCGGCCAGCAGTTGCAGTTCTTCCCGCCCTTGATCAAAGGAGGTCTCGCTGCCCACCACCGCCATCATCCGCCGTACCCCGGGAGAATATTCCGTGCCTTCCACATCCAGTTCTTGATCGCGCGGACTCTGCCCCCGGTGGCAGGCCGGACAGAGGTAGTAAGGCCGCTCCGTCTCCACGCGTCCCAGCACGGTGAGCAGTTGCTTAGGGCGCCGCTCGTGGTAGTGTGCCGACCCGCCGCAGCCACAGGGAACTTGGCGTGGACACTCGTCGGCGATGGCCAGCAACTCTTCCAGCACCGTCGCTCCCGCTCGGTGCAAGGCGGCACGCGTGGCCATCTCCACCGCTTCCAAATCCAGCCTCCCGGACTTGCGCCGCCCGGCAAAGATCACCGCCAGCAGCGACTCTACTTCTCGCGCCACTTCCCGCTGAATGGCTTCCGCCGTTTTTTTTCCTGCTCCGCCGCTTCCGTCTCCGGCGGCAGGGGACGCTGACGACAGATCTTTTCGTTCACCTCCACGAAGGCCCGACTCAGTTGTTGAAACCGGCGGAACTCGGCAATCTGTCGTTCGGCCTGGTGGCGGGCGGCCGGGCTGGGGAAGGTTTCGCTCACGGTCTTGCCCTGCCGCTTGTAAGTGAGCCGGAAGTTGGGGCCATGGCCGGGATGATGCGGTTGATGACAATGACAGTTGGGCTTGCCGCAGCGGGCGGTGATGCTGGTGATCGAGCCACTGCGGAAGTCACCGAGCTGGGCGATCTGGCGGGCCAATTCGGCGCGTTGATTCTCCAGGACTTCCAGGGATGGGGACATGGGGGACCTCCTTCTATCCTAACGTAACATATACGTAAGGATAAAAGCGACAAAAAAAGATACCACCCACTCCCTCACATTTATGTCGCGCACCCGCCCGCCATTGACCTTTCGTCATCTCCTCGAGCAAAGGTTTATAATATACGTGAGGCTGGGCAGTAAACCGCCACGGTAGTCTGCCGCATCTAAAAAAGTAAGGCCCGGAGCAAGGGTGGGTAAAAGGTTGTACCCCGGAATATTCATCGTGTCACGTTGGGCATGGTCGTCATGCGGTGGCAGTGATAACCGTAGGGGCGGGGCCGCGTCAAATCTATCTTGGGGGGACTTGAGCCCTCTGATCGACTTTGTGGGGTAGACGGCTGCCCGCCGGAATTTCTATTCGAGATGCAGACTCAGAGGTTGCGGATCAGCTTTTCCTGCGGATTTTGAAGAGGTTTTCACCTTACCCACGACGCGGAAAAGGCGGAGCTGACAGAGCAAAGGAGGAATAGTTCCATGCGCACTAACACAAAACAATTCCTGCGCGAGAATCTGTTTGGATTGAGTTTGACGTTTATTGGCGTAGTTTGCCTGGCCCTTTCGGGCTTGCTTTATGAGGGTCACCGAGTTTTCCCACAATTCGCCATGGCGGTGGGCTCGGGATTGAATGGCCAGGAGATCGACACTCTGGAGCAGCAAAATAAAGCCTACGAGCGAATCGCCGAGTCGGTCACACCCGCGATTGTGGCCATCCAATCGACACAAGTGATCAAGGTGCAACAGTCGCCGTTTATGATGGACCCCTTTTTCCGCCAATTCTTCGGCAACGTGCTTCCCCGCGTCCCTCGGGACAAGCGCGAGAAGGCGTTGGGAAGCGGCGTAATCGTTTCGGGTGACGGCTACATCGTCACCAACAACCACGTAGTCGCAAAGGCGACGCAGATTGAGGTTATACTCTCGGACCGGCGACACTTTAAAGGCAAAGTGGTGGGGGCAGACCCGCAGACCGACATCGCAGTTATCAAGATAGACGCGCAGAACTTACCCGTGGTGCCCTTTGGTAACTCCGGCCAATTAAAGGTCGGTGACACTGCGATGGCGTTCGGGAATCCCTTCGGGCTGTACTTCACGGCGACACGCGGGATCGTGAGCGCGCTGGGCAGGTCCCTTTATGACCCTGACAAGTTCGAAGATTTCATTCAGACGGACGCCGCCATCAACCCCGGCAATTCCGGAGGCGCACTGGTGAACGTACGCGGGCAGGTCATTGGCATCAACACGGCGATCTTCAGCGGAAGCTCGGGTCCCGGAGGAGAAGGCGGCTTTATCGGAATTGGTTTTGCCATTCCCTCCAATACCGCCAAGCACGTCATGGAAGACCTGATCAAGACGGGTAAGGTATCGCGAGGGTATCTGGGCGTCAGCATCAGGCCCTTAACGGACGACTTGGCCAAGCAGTTCAAGGTTCCGGACACGTCCGGAGCGCTGGTCGAGGACGTCACCCCCGGCGGACCTGCCGATAAAGCGGGCATCAAGAATGGGGATGTGATCCGCAAGTTGAATGGTCAAACCGTCGAAAGCTCGGGGCAACTGCAAGCGATGGTCACCAATATAAACCCAGGGACCGAAGTGCGGTTGGACATTATCCGGGACGGCCAGCCGATGACCATCCACCTCACGCTGGGTGAGCGGCCAGCCAATCTGGCTGCCACAGCCGGCTTCGGCAAAGCTCCCTCGGAAGGTGCATTGCGCGGAATCGCAGTGCAAAACCTCACACCCGACCTCCGCGATCAGTTGGGTCTCTCACCCAACGTTCGGGGCGTGGTGATCACTCAGGTTGACCCTAGCAGCCCTGCTGCTCAGGTCGGCCTCCAGGAAGGCGATGTCATCGAAAGTATCAATCGCCACGCGGTGAATTCCGTTGCGGAGTTCAATCGCTTGGCGGCTGAGGCGAAGGGGCAAACCCTGCTGCGCATCATCCGGCAAGGCTACGGACAATATGTGGTGATCTCCCCCGACGGTGACAGCGGGGGCGACGATAATCAGTGATTCTGCGCAACTGAGGCGGCCGGGGGCGACTCCGGCCGCCACTGACCTCGCGTCGTTCCGACGCGTTGTTCCCTGGGCCAGTCCTGTCATTCTGAGGCCGCCGTTTTGTGGGGGCCGAAGAATCTCAGCAGTTTCTTTGAAATAGTGATGGTTCTGCGAACTGCAAAGATCCTTTTGCCTCCTTGTCATTCCGATCCGTCAGCCGACGGAGAGGAATCTGGCCCTGGTTTGTGGAGGATGCAATCAGAGCGACATTCCTCTCCGTCGGCTGACGGATCGGAATGACATGTGGCCTTGGGGTGCGATGACGTGGGCAATGGGAATCGCTGCGGCGCTTCTCTTGACTGTCGCAGGAATCCGCCTCTTCGAGAATTCTTTCATCTACTTCCCGCCCCGTTTCCCGGAAGGATTTCCTCCGCCAGAACTTTACGCACGGCACGTCGAGGAGGTCTGGCTGACCACGCTGGATAGAGTCCGGGAGAATGCATGGTATTTGCCGAACCCCGCCTCGGAAAAGGCGCTCTTGTGGTTTCACGGCAACGCGGAGAACATCGGCCATGGGCTTGAACACTTCGAGTTCTACTCGCGTCTCGGGATCAATGTACTTGCCGTGGATTACAGGGGCTACGGGAAGAGCGAAGGTTCACCGAACGAACCGGGGGTGTATCGCGATGCCAACGCTGCTTATGATTACCTGATCCAAGAGCGGCACATCCCACCCCAAAACATATTCGTCCTTGGGCATTCGCTGGGCGGCGCGGTGGCCATCGACCTCGCCTCCCGGCGCGAGTGCGGCGGCCTGATCGTGCAAAGCTCCTTCACTTCCATCAGGGATATGGCGCGGCGCATGTTTCGCATTCCCCTGCTCGAATATATCCCCAAGAGCCGGTTCAACTCGCTGGCCAAGATTCGGCAGGTTCGGGCTCCAGTCTTAATTGTCCACGGGACGCGCGACGAAACCGTCCCGTATTCCATGGGGCAACGGCTGTTCGCGGCGGCGCCCGAGCCCAAGTTCTTCTTTTCTGTCGAAGGCGCCGGGCATAATGATGTGGTGGAGGCCGGGGGAAACAGCCTTCTCGAGCGTTTCATGTCCTTCATGGGATAAGGGCGCAATCGACCGAGCGGGGTGTCATTCCGAGCGCAGATTTCATGTCAGCGGTGCTGGTGATTTCGGAACGAAACTAGGCTGGTTCAATCCTAGGAGCCGGGAGGAGGTCCGGCGGGTTTTCCGGAACCCTCGGCCTTCTGGCCGCCTGCGGCAGGAGGAATCGGGGCGCCGTGGCACTTCTTATATTTCTTGCCGCTCCCGCAGGGGCAGGGATCGTTGCGCCCGATCTTCTCGCGGCGAATCACCTGCTGGGGCTTCTCAGTGACACCGCCGCCCACCATCTGCATCTCGGCCTGCTCGCGCCGCTTGCGCCGTTGGTACTGGCGGATCATTTCCTCCTGCTCTTCCGGAGTTTTCATCAGGAAGAGATAACGCAGGGTTTCGTCCTCGACCCTGTCCATCAAACTCTCGAACATATCAAAGGACTCGCGCTTATATTCCACCAGGGGGTCACGCTGGCCGTAGCCGCGCAGGCCGATGCCTTCCTTCAAGTGATCCATGGTCAGAAGGTGGTCTTTCCACTGCGCGTCCACTACTTGCAGCATGATCATGCGCTCATGGGAGCGCATCCGATCCGGGCCCCAAACCTGTTCCCGCTCCTCGTACCGTTCGCGGGCCAGGCGTCTCAGGTCAGCGTTGAGTTGGTCGAGTGTCTTGGGGTCGTACTTCTTCAGGTCGTGCTGGCGGAGATCGATTCCCAGCCGGGCCCAGAACTCCGTGCGCAGGCCATTCAGATTCCACTGGTCGGCGTTCTGCGCCTTGGGGCAGAATTGGCTGACCAGCCAATCCACCATGCGGTCGCAAGCCTCCAGGACGAATTCCTTCTGCTCCTGGCCCTCGAGCAGTTGACGGCGCAGACCGTAGATGGTCTCCCGCTGCTTGTTCATCACATCGTCATACTCGAGCAGGTGCTTGCGGGACTCGAAGTTCTGCGCTTCCACGGCCTTTTGCGCGGCCTGGATACGCTTGCTGATCATTCTCGACTCGATCGCGATGCCTTCTTCCATGCCCAGCTTCTGCATGAAGTTGGAGACCCAATCCTTGGCGAAGATGCGCATCAAGTCGTCTTCGAGCGAGAGATAAAAGCGCGACGATCCCGGGTCGCCTTGCCGCCCGGCGCGGCCACGCAATTGGTTGTCGATGCGCCGCGCTTCGTGCCGCTCGGTGCCCAGGATGTGCAACCCGCCCAGTTCGACCACGCGCTCGTGCTCGACGTCAGTGACCGTCCTGAAGCGGCTGATAAAGCTGTTCCACTTTTCCCGCCACTGCGAGTACTCCTCAACGTAGGCCCGATAAATCTCATCCGGCGAGCCCTCCGGGGGGCGATCCGGCGGCTCGGGATTGATCCCCTGTTCGCGGTACTTCTCCGGTGACTTGCGAAATTCCTCCCGCGCCATGGCCTCCGGGTTTCCGCCCAGCAGGATGTCCGTGCCGCGTCCGGCCATGTTGGTCGAGACGGTCACTGCTCCCTCGCGCCCGGCCTGGGCCACGATCTGCGCCTCGCGCTCATGCTGCTTGGCATTCAGGATGTTGTGTTTTATTTCCTTCATGCCCAGCACTTCCACAAGACGTGGGAGCGGACTCCTGATCTCAATCAAGTAGTCCAAAACCGCCAGGTGTTTTTCCTCCGCGCTCTTGAGGAGCGCCACAATGCTTTCTGCATAACCATCATCAACGGGAGGAAGTTGGTGGGCGTGATAATCCTTGGGAGCCCGCTTCAGAATGGCCTGGAGAAAGGCACGGCGCGTTCCGTTCGCGCCCACCAGCATGACCTTGTAGCGGTCGTCGTTCAGCATCTTCTGAATTGCCGTGGCGGGTACTCCCGCCCGGACCAGCCATTCCACGGCCGGCCCATGCGACTCGGCCAGCCGCTCCGCCCAGAGGCGCAATTTGGGGCCTTCCAGGCCCGCCTCTCGAGCCGTCTCCTGAAGCCGCGCCGGCACCACACCAGACTTCCTAAGTGCAGCGCTCAGCCGCTCCGATTTTTCAATGGCGATACTTCCCACTAGCACCGGCTGGCCGCGCAGGTGGTACTCCTTGATTTCCTCGATGGCGGCGTTGAACTTCTCTCGCTCGGTGCGATAGACCAAGTCCGGGAACTCGTGCCGGATAAGTGTTTTATTGGTAGGGACAACAACGATTTCGAGATTATAGATTTTCTCGAATTCCGCCGCCTCGGTTTCCGCTGTGCCCGTCATCCCGGCCAATTTCTTGTACATGCGGAAGTAGTTCTGGAAAGTGATGGTGGCCAGCGTCTGGTTTTCCTTTTCGATCTTGACGCCTTCCTTGGCCTCGATCGCCTGGTGAAGCCCGTCGCTCCAACGCCGCCCCGGCATCAGGCGGCCGGTGAACTCATCCACGATGATGACCTCGCCGTCCTTAACCACGTAATCTTTGTCCAGGTGGAAGAGCGTGTGTGCCTTCAGCGCCTGTTGCAGGTGGTGGACGAACTCCATATTGGCGGGGTCGTAGAGGTTCTCCAGGCCCAGCAGCTTTTCCGCCTTGGCGTTGCCGGAGTCGGTAAAGGTGGCTTGGCGCGTCTTTTCATCCACCTCGTAATCAGTGCCCGGCTCGAGGCGAGGGATGACCTTGTCAATCCTGTAGTACTTGTCCGTGGACTCGTCGGAGGAGCCGGAAATGATGAGCGGGGTGCGCGCCTCGTCGATCAGGATGGAATCCACCTCGTCGACAATCGCGTAATGGTGCTCGCGCTGCACGTAATCGGCGAGGTCGAACTTCATATTGTCGCGGAGGTAGTCGAAACCGAACTCGTTGTTGGTGCCATAGGTGACGTCGCAGCCGTAGGCGGCGCGGCGCTCGTCGTCGTCCAGATCGTGGACGATCACACCCACGCTCAGGCCCAAGAGCCGGTAGATCGGCCCCATCCAACCCGCGTCGCGCTTGGCCAGGTAATCGTTCACCGTCACCACATGGACGCCTTTGCCCTCGAGCGAGTTCAGGTAGACGGGCAGGGTGGCCACCAGCGTCTTGCCTTCCCCCGTTTTCATCTCCGCGATCTTGCCCTCGTGCAGCACCATGCCGCCGATCAACTGCACGTCGAAGTGGCGCATATTGATGGTGCGCCGCCCCGCCTCGCGGCAGACCGCAAAAGCTTCCGGCAGAAGGTTGTCCAGGGGTTCGCCGTTGGCCAACCGCTCCTTGAACTGCTGCGTACGGAGCGGGAAGTCGGAGTCCTTTAGGCCCTGCATTTCGGCTTCGAGCGCGTTCATTTCCCCCACACGCTCGCCCAGGCGCTTCAACTCGCGCTCGTTCTTGGTGCCGATAACCTTGCCTAAAGCGATTTGTAAGAAGTTTCCCATAACGCTAGCGCCAGCTTCCCCGGCTGGCATTTCGGGGTCCCGCCGACGTGTTCCTCATGGCGGCAATTCCACGCGTCAACTGAGGGACCACTGGCAATGCGGGCAGTGCCACTATTACGCCCCGCGCGCGTCGCCGATCCCTTCCATTGTAAGGCTCTGGGGCCATGTTGACAAGAAAGGTTCTCGCGCGGGGCGTAGCGTGGGCGCCCTGCCCGCCGTGGCACGGGCATCTTGCCCGTGCTCTTCTGGACATTGTCTTCGGTTGCGACACCCACTGTTTCTTGTAGCGTCGACCTTCAGATGGGCAGCCGAGTGCCGATCTAACCGACTGATGAAAAAGGTGCTCGGCGCAATGTAGCGGCTGGTTTACCCCGCCATGTCTCCAGTGAATTCAATGGCCGATGGTCCTTCGGCTGACGGATAAAGCCGCCTCTACACCCTTTTTCATCAGCCTGCTAAAGGCCAGCGCTACGCGCGGCAACGGGACGCATCCGCCACAGCGGGCGTGACGCCCACGCTACAAGTACCGGCCTAAAGGCCAGCGCTACGAGCCAATTTAGGACGGACCTCTTGGCCTGCTGGTTGCCTTCCTGACGCCTAAACTCAGCTCTTAAGTCGTGTTTTTTCGTCTCGTTTTGCACTTTTTGGGCTCAAAATTGGGTTAATTTTGAGTTCGTTTTTGGCGTCAAAAACCTGCTAAGTCTATTGTTTCCCATAACTCTCTGAGTTCGTTCCCTCTATTTTAGTATCTTTTTGCACTTTCTTGCCTTTTTGCAGCCGTTGCGGGCCTCTTTCGAGTTTCCTTCCCGCGGTCTCTGCTGGCGCCTTCCATGGGTCAAGGAATATAGGCTACCACATTTGCGGGTGGCTGTCAAGAGAAAAAGCGGGGGAGGAGCGGTGCGGGAGGCGATGGCCCAGGGCGGCCCGCCGCCGCAACCAAACGCGTCCTTACAAAACGCACGAATTTCTTGCGTCCCGGTGAGAAATTCGAATCGCGCGCCCCCGCCGTAGATGCGTATTGACTTGCCCCTAGCGACGACCTAAGATACAGCCCAAAGGAGGTTCCCTCCTTATGATCGGCGCGACCGTGTCGCATTACCGCATCCTGGAGAAGCTCGGCGGCGGGGGCATGGGTGTGGTCTATAAGGCTGAGGACACCAAGTTAGGCCGCTTCGTCGCACTCAAGTTCCTACCCGAGGAGCTTTCTAAAGACCGGCAGGCCCTGGAGCGCTTTCAGCGCGAAGCCCGCGCCGCCTCCGCGCTGGACCATCCAAACATCTGCACGATTCACGAGATTGGTGAGCACGAAGGCCAGCCGTTCATAGTGATGCAATTTCTGGACGGGCAGACCCTGAAGCACCGGATCGCCGGAAAGCCGTTCAAGACCGACGAGCCGCTGGAGCTGGGGATCGAGATTGCCGATGCGCTGGACACTGCCCACTCAAAGGGGATCATCCATCGCGACATCAAGCCGGCGAACATTTTTGTGACCACGCGCGGCCAAGCCAAGATTCTCGACTTTGGGCTGGCGAAGCTCGTGTCGCAAAGACCGGGGCTGGGGGCTAGGGACTTGGGGCTGGGAGAAACCGCAGCGGCCACGGCAGGCGAGGAGTCGCTGACCAGCACGGGGATGGCGGTGGGGACGGTTGACTACATGTCGCCGGAGCAGGTACGCGCCGAAGCCGTGGACCAGCGCACCGACCTGTTCAGTTTTGGCCTGGTGCTCTATGAGATGGCCACCGGGCGGCGGGCCTTTGCGGGCGACTCGCCGGGCTCCATATTCGACGCCATCCTCCACAAAACGCCGACCTCCCCGGTGCGGCTGAATCCAGACTGCCCAGCGGAACTGGAACACATCATCAACAAGGCGCTGGAAAAGGATCGCAAGCTGCGTTACCAGAGCGCCTCTGAAATGCGAACAGACCTGGTTCGCCTCAAGCGGGACACCGATTCAGGGAGATCGGCGGCTGGGGCGGTAGCGCCGCCGTCCCGGCGGCAGGAAACGAGGGCCGGCGAGACGCCGGCGCTACGGAGGCGGCTAGCACTGGGGGCAGGGGCCATTGTTGCGGTGGTGGCGGTGCTAATGGTCCTCAACGTCGCTGGTCTGCGGGAGCGATTCCTGAGGGCTGTAATCGGACGGCCCGCCATGTCCGTGCCGAAGATTGAATCTATCGCCGTTTTGCCGCTAGCGAATCTTTCCGCCGATCCCGGGCAAGATTACTTTGCCGACGCCATGACCGACGCGCTGATCGCGGAATTAGGGCAAATCAGTTCCCTGCGTGTGATTTCGCGGACCTCGGTAATGCAATACAAAGGGGTCAAGCGGGCACTGCCGCAGATTGCGAAAGAGCTCAACGTGGACGCTGTGATCGAGGGGTCAGTGCTGAGGGCCGGCAACCGCGTGCGCATCACGGCGCAGCTAATTGAGGCGAGGACCGATAGGCACCTGTGGGCGGCGACCTACGACCGCGACTTGCGGGATGTGCTGACGTTACAAAGCGAGGTAGCGCGGGAGATTGCCGAGGGGATCAGGATCAAATCAACACCTCAGGAGCGAGCCCGGATGGCCAGCCGGCGACCGGTTAACCCTGAGGCCTACGAAGCGTACTTGAAGGGGCGGACCGCCGACAAATCGGATATTGCGATCAAGTATTATCAACAGGCCATCGAAAAGGACCCCAACTTCGCCATGGCCTACGCCGGACTGGCGGGCGTGTACAGCGGCTTGGGGAACGCCGAGCTTATTTCGCCGCAGGAGAGCTATCCAAAAGCCAAAGCGGCGGCGATGAAGGCTCTGGAGATTGATGACACCCTTGTGGACCCGCATCTGACGCTCGGCTGGGCAAAGCTCCGCTTTGATTGGGACTGGACTGGCGCAGACAGGGAATATCGACGCGCTCTTCAACTCGATCCCAGCAATGCCTATGCGCATATGGATTATGCCAGCTTCTTGCCATTTCTCGGGCGATTGGATGAGGCTAAGGCTGAGATTAAGCAGGCCCAAGAGCTCAACCCCCTGAGTTCATTACCGTATTTGTATCTGGGAGTCGTATTCATATACTCCCACCAGTATGACGAGGCGATAGAACAAGTACGAAAGACGATCGAGATCTTCCACTTGGAGGACCGCAACTTCTTTGCGCACTTCCTCCTGGGGCTATCCTATAGAGGGAAGGGGATGTTTAAAGAAGCCATCGCAGAGCATGAGAAGGACGTAGCCCTGATTCCGGAGTCCCCCTTGCATTTAGGCCACCTCGGATACACCTATGGCCTGGCCGGAAAGAAGGCCCAGGCGCTGAAAATCATCGATCAGTTGAAGGAGCAGTCGAGGCGGAAGTACGTCGCACCGTACGACATTGCACTGGTGTATATAGGTCTGGGGGAGAAGGATCAAGCCTTCGCCTGGTTGGAGAAAGCCTACCAGGCACATTCGAACGACATGAGTAACATTAAAGGGGACCCGACGTTCGACCCCCTGCGCTCCGACCCACGCTTCCAAGACATCCTGCGCCGCATGAACTTCCCGCCGTAGTGGCGTATTGACTTGCCTGCGGCGGCGGCCTAAGCAGATAAGGCGGACCGCCCCGCCGTTCAAGTGAGCCCTCACCCGGCCCGCGTTCCGATGAAGTGCATCGGGACGCGGGCCACCCTCTGCCCTCGGGCTGATCGTTACCCATATCTTTTGCTGGGCACCGGGGGTGAGGTGATGTAAGCCTACAGCCCCAAAGGGGCGACCTAACACAGCCCAGGCCATCGGCGTCGGTCAAAAGGATTACACCGCTCGGGTTCGCAAGCCCTGAAAGGGCGTAATAATCCACCGCCCGACCTCAGGCGGGTGTTCGCGTGGATATATTTCGCCCTTTCAGGGCTTGCGCAAAGACAAGGAGGGATTCTCGAACCCAGGCCGTTGGCCCGGGCTGAGCTAGTCCGCCCCTTCGGGGCTCATTCTGGGATCAGTAGCTCTCGTAGCCCCGGAGTTCAGCAAAAGATTTGAGAAATGCTCCGCCCCTCACAAGAGGGCTGGAACCCAATTTCTCCCGGGGACACAGCAGAAGGCAGGCGCGGTGGGCGGAGGGCGACGCCGCACGGCGAAAGAAATTGGTTTGAGGTGAGAAGTTTCAAGGTTAGAATCCGAGCTGGAGACTCCCCTCCTCGGCGGGGAAGGGGGTAGGGGGTGGTGGACGCAGAATGAAGCCCGTCAGTCCGTCAGTTGACGGAGACCATCCACCCCCTCCCCCTCCTTATAAAGGAGGGGAACATGAGGCAAGGCAATGGTAACCACTGAGCAAGTCTACGAGGTTTTGCGCGATTGTTACGACCCGGAAATTCCGGTCAATCTGGTGGATCTAGGATTGATTTATGACGTGCAGGTTGACGACGACAACGTGAAGGTTGTCATGACTCTGACGGCAAGGGGTTGCCCGGCTCACAGCTTCATCAGCGAGCAGGTGAGGCAACGGGTGGCAATGATTTCCGGTGTAAAGTCCGCGAGCGTGCAGGTGGTGTGGGACCCGCCCTGGGACATCAGCCGCCTGAGCGAGGCGGCGAAGAAGCAACTTGGCTTAGGGGACAGGGAATAGGGAAGTGGATCCGTAGCCCTCTCCCTTGGGGAGAGGGTGGCGAGCCTAGCGAGCCGGGTGAGGGGTTACTTAATTGGAGCTATCGCCCATCTCCGCAATGCAAGTGACCCCTCACCTGGCCCGCGCCGGCTGGTGAAAACGCCGGTCGCGGTCCACCCTCTCCCCAAGGGAGAGGGGAGTGCCCCCACCGTATATATCCTCTCCTCCCTTTCCCCTCAGGAAGCATATGGGTGTCATCGCCGTGTCCTGTGGACGTTCCCTCTTCCCCACTCTGTATCGCCTTCACGCGCACAAAAGGTTGCGCAGTAAGAACAAAAGATTGGCTGGGCGTTCCGCCAGGCGGCGCATGAAGTAAGGGTACCATTGACGCCCATAGGGAACGTAAAGGCGCACGCGCTCGCCCTGGCGGAGCAGGTTGCGCTGCACGTCGCGGCGGATTCCGTACAGCAATTGAAATTCGTAGCGCTCGGGGGGGATGCCGTGCTCGCGCGCGTACTGCCGCGTGGCGGCGATCAGGCGCTCGTCATGCGTGGCGATAGCATGATAGATACCGCTCGAGAGCATTCTCTCCATCAACCGCGCGAAGCTGCGGTCCACATCCCTCTTGCGCGGATAGGCGATTTCCGCAGGCTCGTCGTAAGCCCCTTTGACCAGCCGGATGCGCGCCCCGCACTTCAAGAGCTCTTCCACGTCCTTGTCGCTGCGATAAAGGTATGACTGGATGACGATGCCCGCCACATCGCGCGGCGCATTTATGGTTCGGAAAACCCGCAGCGTCGCTTCCGTGAAGGCTGAACCCTCCATATCCACGCGCACAAAGTTGTGGCGCCGGGAGGCACACTCGCAGATCATGCTCAAATGGCGACACGCCAACCCTTCCTCAATCGCCAGGCCCAGTTGGGTGAGCTTGACGGAGAGGTGGGATTTCAAGCCTTCCGCCGCCAGGCGGTCGAGCAGGTGGAGGTAAACCTGGGCGGCCGCTTGCGCTTCGGCGTTTTCCTGCACACTCTCACCCAGATGGTCGAGGGTCACCATAAAGCCTTCGGCGTTCAGCCTCCGGACCACTCTGAGCGCGTCCTCGACCTCCTCGCCGGCAATAAATCGCGCCGCCATGCGGCGGCCCAAGGCGTGGCCTGTAAGCAGCTTCTTGGGGGTCTGTTTCTCTGCAAGGTAGAGGAGAGTAGAGCGGAGCATGAAGACAGGTTCCAGGTTTCAGGTTTCAGGTGCCAGGTGTCAAGTACAGGGAACAGGGAACAGGGAATAGGGAACAGGGAATAGGGAACAGGGGGCGGCGCGCCCGCTATCTTTGGTTTCCGTCCTCCTTCAACCTGCTCCGAAGCGAGGTCAGCATCTTGCTAACTTCTGTCACCAGAGCAAAAGCGGCTGAAGCCCCGGCCCGAGTAATGTACTTCAGCCGCACGGCGAGCATGAGAAATGTTTCCGTCTCCATCAGGGAACCCTTCGCCACTGACAAGAAATTGGCATAGTCGCGTTTGGTCCCTCGTGCATTTCCTTCCGCAATATTGGCGGGAACGGAAGCAGCGGCTCGAGTAGTCTGCGAACCAAGGCGATACATCTCGCTCGGAGGAAACCGGGCCGCTAATCCGTAAACAACCTCAGCAAGATCCATTGCCTTCTGCCACACGATGAGATCCCGGTGAGATTGAATCATCGTCATACCCCTTCCCCTGTTCCCTATTCCCTATTCCCTGTTCCCTGTTCGCTATTTCCTGTTCCCTATTCCCTTTCCAAAAACCGTTCGGCGTCGATGGCCGCCATGCAGCCGGAGCCGGCCGCGGTGATGGCTTGGCGATAAATGTGGTCCTGGACGTCGCCGGCGGCAAAGACGCCGGGAACGTTGGTTTTGCTTCCCTCGTGCGTAATCAGATAGCCCACTTCGTTCATCTCGAGCTGCCCGCGAAACAACGAGGTGTTGGGCGTATGGCCGATTCCCATGAACACCCCGTCACAGCTCTTGATGGTTTCGTCCCCGGTCTTGGTATTCTTGAGCTTAACCCCCGTTACTTCGCCTCGCTTCACGTCCAGGACGTCCGCCACCACCGCATTCCAGACGAACTTGATCTTCTCGTTGCGGAACAGCCGGTCTTGCATGATTTTGGAAGCGCGCAATTGGTCGCGGCGGTGAATAATGCTCACTTGCGTGGCATAGCGCGTGAGGAACAGGGCCTCTTCCGCCGCTGTGTCGCCGCCGCCCACCACTACCACTTCTTTCCCGCGAAAGAAATATCCATCGCAGGTGGCGCAGGTCGAGACACCGTGGCCGAGCAGTTTGCGCTCCGACTCGAGTCCCAGCATTTTGGCCGAAGCGCCGGAAGCTATGATCAAGGTACGCGTCTCGATCGTCTCGCTCCCCACTTCAATCACGAAGGGGCGAGGGGATAGATCAGCGCGAGTAACTTGGCCCTCGACGAACTCGGCGCCGAATTCGGCAGCCTGGTTCTGCATGCGTTCGATCAGCTCCGGGCCTTGCACGCCTTTGGGAAAGCCGGGGAAATTCTCCACCAAAGTGGTCAAGGTCAATTGTCCGCCGGCCTCGAGGCCGCGGATGACCAAGGGTTTCAAATTGGCGCGGGCGGCGTAAATGGCCGCCGTCAATCCCGCGCAGCCTGAACCTATAATCACCACATTTCGCATGGGGTACGCTCCTCCAATCCCGTGTGGCTGGCCCGCAGCCGCCTATCTTACTCCCAGTTTGTGGTTGCCCCCAATACATTTTGATGCTACAAACGTGTATCCGCATCGCAGCCCAACGCGTGACTTTTTTCGAGGCCGCCGGTTTCAGAAGAGAGCAGTCTGGGGGAATATCCGCGGGGTAAACTTCTCAAGGCCCCGCAGGCCGAACGAGTGCACCAATGGATGCAGTGGTTCTCGAGGGAGTTACCAAACGCTTTGAAACGCTGACCGCGGTCAGCAATCTGAGCTTGGGGATCAGGGAAGGCGCTGTCTTCGGCTTGCTGGGTCCCAACGGAGCCGGCAAGACCACAACCCTGCGCATGATCATGCGAGTGCTGATTCCTGACGAAGGATCAATTCAGGTGCTGGGAGAGCCCGTCAGCGAGCGCACCCAGGACCGCATCGGCTACCTCCCCGAGGAACGAGGCCTTTACACTAAAATGAAGGTGCGGGAGATCCTGCGCTTTTTGGGAGCCCTGAAAGGACTTTCTGAGACCGAGGCAGCGCTGCGCGCCCAGTCCTGGCTGGAACGCCTGGAGTTGGCGGATTGGTCAGAAAAGAAGGTCCAGGATCTCTCGAAAGGAATGCAGCAAAAAGTTCAGTTTATCGCCACGGTGATTCATAAGCCCCCGTTGCTGATCCTTGATGAGCCTTTCGCCGGTCTCGACCCGGTGAATGCCAGCCTGATCAAAGACATCATGCTGGAGCTGCGCGAGCAGGGCTCGACAATCATTCTTTCCACTCACCGCATGGAGCAGGTAGAGATGATGTGTGACGCCATCTGCCTGATCAACAAAGGGCGCAGCGTGCTGAACGGGGATCTCCGCGCCATCAAGCAGTCCTACGGGAAGAACACCCTGCGCATCGAATATTCAGGAGATGCGGGCTTCCTGGAAGCTACGGGACTGATCGAAAAAGTGAACCGGTTCGGGGCGGTGGTGGAGGCCCGGCTCAGGCCAGGCGCCGATCCCCAGGAAATACTCAAGAGCGCTCTGGAGCGCGACGTGCGCATCAGCCGCTTCGAGCTGGTCGAACCGCCTTTGAACGACATCTTCATCGAAAAGGTTGCCGGCGCCGGAGCGTAACCAATTTTGAATAGTGAATTTTGAATTCATCGCAACGTTCTTCCGGCGCCACACCCGACGCTTGTCATCCTGAGGAATCCGCCATTCTTGTTGGCGGATGACGAAGGATCTCCGCAGTTTGCAGGGAACCTCCACGGTCTTCAAACAAACAGCGGAGATTCTTCGTCCGTCTGCTGACGGACTCAGAATGACAAGGGGCGGCACGCGGAGGACGTCCACTGTGACTTGACTCTGCCGGTCGTGCTGCGCCATTCTGATTGGCGATGCGGCTTTCCCCAATTTCCATTTCATGCCCCCAATGCGGGTCGAAGGATGTCGTTTATTCCTGCCAGCCCTCGTGTTGTTTCAACTACGTCTGCAACCACTGTTATACGACCTTCGAACTCGAAACTACCAAGGTGGGTGAATTGCAGGAAGCCTTTGCGGCGCCGCCCGACCCCGAGCCCTCGAGCCCGACCGCCCCTTGCGCACGCTGTGGCGAAGCTCGAATATTTGCCCTCGCTGATAGCCAAGACCCACAATACGTCTGTGTCTCCTGCAAGGCGCTGCTTTCGCTTCGTTTCACGGAAATTTCGCCAGCATGATGGAATTGCCGATTGCCGATTGTCGATTGAAGAAGCGGCGCGGCAACTCCCACTCCTGTTAATCGTCAATGGACAATCGTCAATCGACAATCAAGGGTCTATTCCCTGTGGCAGCAGATGCCTGGGGGGATGGGGTCACCGTGAGGGCAGGTTCGAGGGTGCTTGAGGAAAATGCAGATTTTTTCGGCGACTTGAGGACTCAGAGTGTGCTCGATTCGTAAAGCATGCTCGTCCACCACATCCGCGCCGATGGCGAAGGTATCATGAAGCAAGCGCTCGGCCAGCCGGTGGCGACGGAGGGCCTGCCGGGCGCGCGGCTCCCCGAGGCTGGTGAAAAAGATCTCGCCGTCTTCGACACGCAGCAGCCCCTCCTGCGCCATGCGAAGGAAGGTGGCTCGGTTCGGCAGGAATTTCGGCACCTCGTCGGCGCTCACCACTTGCTTTCCCGTATCTTCCTGGGCGTGCCAGATGGCCTTGAGCAGATTGTCAATCAGTTCTTCCTCGCCTAGCGGGAGAAGCGAAGACTCGGCCAGGCGGCCGTGGTGCAATTCGAGGCGGCGCTCCGCCCGGCGCCCGACCTCCATGTCGTGAGTGACCATGACAATGGTGTGTCCGGCGCGGTGCAACTCCGTGAATAATCCCAAGATCATGGCCTCGTTCACCTCGTCCAGGTTTCCCGTCGGCTCATCGGCCAGGACCAGGTTGGGTTGATTGATAAGCGCCCGGGCCACGCACACGCGCTGCTGTTCGCCCCCTGAAAGCTGGGAGGGGAGATGCTGAAGACAATCAGCAAGCCCGACGCGTCGCAGTGCTTCCGCGGCCTCCTCCTCATCGGCGAGGCTGTGGAAATACTGGGCCAGCATCACGTTCTCGATGGCGGTAAGGTAAGGGACGAGATGGAACTGCTGAAAAATGAATCCGACTTTCTCCGCCCGGAAGCGGGCGAGTTCGCCGGCGCGGAGACTCGATAGCTCGCAGCCGTCCACTTTAACGTGGCCGAGGGTTGGGGAATCGAGGCTGCCGAGGACATTGAGCATAGTGCTCTTGCCGGAGCCCGACGGCCCCATCACGGCGATCCACTCGCCCTTCTCGAGACTGAAAGTGACGCCGCGCAGCGCTTCCGCGGAGTCGCCATATTTCTTCGTCAGGTTTTGTACTTCGATAAACGCCAAGCCGCTATTCTCCCTTCAGAACGACCGCAGGCTGAATCGCCCGCACCAGGCGAACCGGAAACGCCGAAGCCCCAAGCGTCAGCAGCACGGTGAGGCCGCAGACCAGTGGTAAGGTCCACCAAATCACGTTGAGAGAAACCCCAAAAAGGCGGAGTGCCAGCCCCTGGGCCAAGAAGCTCCCGACGAAGAAGCCCGTGCACCCTCCCACCATGCCGAAAGCGGCGCCCTCAGCCAGAAACAACCGCATCACCTCGAGATCGCTTGCCCCGAGGGCCTTCATCACGCCAATGTCCTTGCGCCGCGCGAGCACGATGGCGGTCATGGTCGCCATGAGGCATATTACGATGATAACCAGAATCAGGCCCGTCACAGACAGGAGAAACCATCGAATGACATCCAGCACCTTCCCTTCGGAGTAAACAATCTGGCGAATGGGACGCACATCGACGCCTGGCAGCGCCCGCGACAAATCGCCAATCGAGCGTTCGATTTCATCTCTCTCCCCGTCGAGCCGCAGTTGCGCCAAACTAATCTTGCCGGTCATGCCCATCAACCGCTGCAACTCCTCGAGGGGAAGAAACACCTGGTCGTCTTCAGACGATCCGGTAGTGAGAACCGAAGAGACGCGGCAAGTTGCGCCAGCTTCCGCGCGTCCCCCGGAAGGAGAGGTCAACGGCTCGAGGTAGATCGTGTCGCCCGAACTGACGCGGAGGCGAGAAGCGATGTGCGCGCCGATGGCGCACAGGGGCAGCGGGCCGCTGTAATCCATTGCCTTGCTTTGGCGCCAACTTGGGTTCATCCGACTTATGCCGGCCATGTCTGTTCCGACGGCCACCACATGCTCAAATTCCGGCAAGCGGGGGTCGGAGGGAATTCGTTTCAGGCGGACCACTCCGTAAAGCACTGGCACTGCCATCACCCCCTGCCTTTTCCGGGCGAACTCCTGCACCGTGCTCATTACGGCTTGATCCATCACGGCCGAAACGGCCGTGTTTTCGGGTCTCCCCCACCCTTGATTCCCCACCCTAGTTGGGGAGGGGAGCAAAGACTCCTGACTTCCCTCCCTTGTTGGGGAGAAGAGCGAGGCGTGGGGGTGCGTGATGGAAGTCGAAGATCCCGGCGCCAATAGGACGTTCGCGCCATAGGCGCGAAAATCCTGCGTCATCTTGCGCCGGACGCCCCCATACAGATTCAGCAGCAGCGATATGACTGCTGCACCCACCAGCAGCGAGAGAAGGGCCAGGGCGGCCTGAGGGCGCTGGACAGTAACAGCTCGCCACCATAAACGAAAAAATAACGACCCCCGAATTGGACTAGGCGGTTTATTCATGAAAATCGTCATCCTGATGCGCGAAGCGCCTTGGAGTGCGGCAGCGAAGCTGCCGCCTTGAACACGGGGCGAATAGTCCGTCGGCTGACGGATGCCGCACTCCAAGGTGCCTTCGGCACAATCATTTTCATGGCGAAGTATCTCATCCTGCTCGTCGTCTTTTATGCGCGCAGTTCTGAGCGAGATTTCTCGCTCCGCTAGGGACGACACTCGGCCTGGGGGAGTCCCCCGCCCCCAAAACCCAGGCTCTTACTCCCGCAGCACCACCGCCGGCGACACTTTCAAGGCCTGGCCCAAGGGGAGCGCACTGCCGGCAAGCGTGACGATCAAGGCCAAAGCGAGGCAGACCGGCAACATCACCAGATGAATGCCAATGGGAATCCCGAAAATCGCCAACGCCAACCGCCACGCCAGCAGGCTGCCCAGCAGGTAACCTGCGATTCCCCCCACGGCCCCCAGAACTCCTGCTTCCAGGAGCAGTAGCGTCGCCACCCGCGCATCCGTAGCGCCCAGCGACTTGAATAGTCCGATCTCCGCGCGCCTCTCCAGCGCCGTCGCCAGCATCATGGATGCCACGGCCAGCCACGATGTGACCAGCGCCGCCAGAGCCAAAACACCCATCAGGATCCCCACGCGGTTCAGAATTTCCCCCTCCGTATCGGCGACTTGATAGATGGGTTTGACCTGGGCTTCAGGAATCGCCTGCTGGATCTGATAGGCAATGGAGGTTGCGTAAGGCGTGCAATACCAGCGATCAAACTCCTCCCCGCTGAGCTTGCTCAAGTCAGAGCGGGCGAAGGCATCCTCAGGCTTGGTCAACGCGCTGACTTCCACCCGGCGGACTTTCCCCTCCAGTCCCGCCAGGCGTTGCACCGTGGCGAGTGGCGCCAGCACCTGGTCGTCTTCTCCTCCGCCGGTCTCGAGCACGCCGCGCACCTGAAAAGTGTTTGTAGACCTTGTCATTCCGAGCCCATTCGCTGTCATCCTGAGCGGAGCGAAGGATCTCTGCAGGTCGCTCAGGGTAAACTCCGCAGGGAATCTCGCTCTGGAATCAGCGGACGTGCGAGATTCCTCGTCGCCCGTCGGTTGACGGACTCCTCGGAATGACATCAATGGCGAGTCTCCCGTCAATGTGACCGTGATGGTACGGCCGGCGCTCACGCCCAGCCGGGCGGCGAGCCGGCGGCCAACGAGGACGCCCGTGCCATCTTGATCATCGGGCCACTCGCCTTCAACTCGCCATGAAGGGTGCAGCTTCTTCAGTCCGGTGGCGAAGACTTCAGACTTGTCCACCTTCAGTAGCTTTTCAAACCATGTTCCGATCAATACTGCGCGCTGCCCATTCACTTTGGCGGGCACATAGAGAAAGGGCGTGAAGGCCACGATGTTATTGCGCCAGAAAATCTTCTTGAGCTTTAACAGATCGTCTTCGGCAATAAACGCACCACTCCCTGCGGGCCGGTAGTCCACCCCGCCCACAGTAATGGCAAGACTATCCGCTGCCGGAGCAATCGAAAGGTTGGCTCCGTAAGAGCGCAATTCGCGGCCGAGCTTGTCTCCGATGTCCAGCGAAAGGGTTCCCACTGTCGCTGCGGCGGCGATGCCCAGCGCCACCGCCAAGGCGGTCAGCAGCTTGCGCCGACGGCGGCGCGCCAGGGATTCGAGGAGGATTCTGACCAGCATTTCTAGTGGAAGTGGTTTGCCGCTTCGGTGAGCGCGGAGGCGGCGATGCGAATCGCGGCGCCTTCCACCCGGTAGTCGATGTGGATGGGATTGCATCCGCCGGCCAAACCGATGGTGGGTACATAGACCGCTGCGGCACAATTGCGGCAAATCACGTTTTTGCCATCCTGGTAGTAGCCTTGGCTCCCACAAATCGCGCAGGCGTCTAAGGCGGCGCGAACCGTCTCCGAGGCATCGAGGATGGCAATGATCCGCACCTCCGTGCCGCCCACCGCAATCGCGTAGCGGTGGAGTTTATGGTCCGCGAGCTGGGCGGTGGGAATTTGCGCCTCGCCGTTCAGCAGCGTAAGCGGCTCAGGAATCGCCATGGCATGAGCCGTCAGCGAATAGATGAACTGAGAGCAGATCAAAACCATGACCAGCAGGCTCACGCCCGCTCCCGAAAGCTTCCAAAAGCGTTCGCGTTGCCGTCGCGCCAGGAACTTTCGCCGCTCCGGCGCAGGCCAAGCGTCAATGTCCACTCCGAGTGGACGGGCGGAGGGAATTCGCTGGGCGATAATGAGAAACATCGCCAGGGCCACGATCGCCATAAAGAAAAAGGCCTCCTTGTTGACGATGGGTCCAATCAGCGCCATCTCTCGCCGGCTCGAGGGGAGGACTTGCGCCTCCGAGAGCTCGTGCACCCCGGACACAAGCAACTGCGCTGCGACAACGAACAGCACCAGGCTGGTGACCGAGAAGAACTTTTTCAGGTCAACCTTCACACTGCCTTTGAAAAAGGCGTACCCCAGCGCCGTGGCCAGACCAAGGCCGATCATGCCGCCCATGAAGTTCAGCAATTCGTTGGTGCGAAGCGAAACCGCCGCCAGAAAAAGTACCGTTTCAATGCCCTCGCGAAATACCATCAGGAAAACAAACGAGAAAAGCCCTACAGCGGCAGCGCGGGAAGGTTCGGCGCCGAGGTCGTGAAGCTTGGTCTCAATTTCCTGCTTCATGCGCTTGCCGGCGCGCCACATCCAAGCCACCATGGAGGCCACGAACACGGCGCCCAGGAGCATCAGCCAACCTTCGTAGGCATCCTCACCCACCTCGAGTCGATGCACCAGATAGGCCGCTGCGACGCTCGCCAGAATCGCCGCAAATACACCCCAAGCGACGATCCGGTTCCAGCTCTGTCGGCCGGTCTTTTTGAGCCAGCCAAGAACGATGCTTACAATGAGCGCCACTTCGACACCTTCACGGAGCGTAATGACCAGAGATTGAAACATAACGGGGAAGGGCGGGAATCCACGACCGCCGCCTTCTTCCAATTGAGATTAAATTAGATGTTAAGGCGGAAAGGGACTAAATGTCAATGATGCGCGGAAGCGCGGAGATAGAAGCGGGTGGTGGACTAAATGTGGGCTGCCGATTTTGCGCTTTCCGGGTACGTAACCTCACCATCGGTCAACGTCATAAGGAGTATTCCGTTGTCTTTGACCCATTGGAAGGGAATATTCTTTCGGTATCGCTGAGGGTATGGATCAGGGTAGTCTGCGAGCCACTTGCTGAAGAACTGCTTCATCCCGCTCCCGTGTGCGTAGCGCAGGTCGACGTGGCGTAGGTTGTCGCGGTGGTCGAAGAACAGGTGACCAACTTCCATGTCTCGCCTCAGTTTATCCTTCCCGGTGTTCTTGTGGTATTGGTACTCGTAACTCCCGCAATCTTGCGCTGATTTCACCTCATATTGCGATAAATCAATGCCGGCTGCTAATTTCCGCCCCACGTCTCTTACCAAAATTGAAGCGAAAACCTCCCAATCCGAGGACATCGCCACACCAGGCGGACGAACTTCACGCGCCGCGTAGAGCCTTAACTTGCCTTGAAGGGGGCCGAACATGTAGGCGTGAAAAAACATCAGCGCCTTTTCAAAATCGAGCTCAGTAGGTGGCCCGCCGATTCTCGATCCTGCTTTGTCGCTCAATGTTGATTGCGTCTCTTGGAACTACGCGCTCTTTGGTTGTTCGAATTGCCAAAGGGTGGAGAAGATGTTCTTCCAGCCAGCTAACGACAGGTACCGCAACGCCATCTCCGAACACATGATAGGCTTCGTTATACCTTGCGGCAAGCGAATAATCGTCGGGTACGCCCATCAGCCGCGCGGCCTCGCGTGGGGAGAGAAGTCGAGTGCGGATGGAACCGTTCTCTACGATTATTACAGTCTGACGGCTTGAGCCTCCAACCGGAGTTCTCAAACATCCAGAGATGCCGTCGAACCGCACCTCGGCACGCTGCTCCATAATTCCGCCCCCGTTGGGTCGAGTGCGCTTGTAGATTGTTCCGATGTGTCGGCCCGGAAGCATTCTGACGTCGGCGACTTTCCTGCGGTGCAAAGGTCCCATTAGAGCGAGGATTTTCTTTGTCTCGGCTTCACTATGCCATTGCGTTCCTGTAGGTATCTTTTCAATTAGTGCGTCCAGGCTTGGAATCTGCCCACAAGGAACCGGCAAGTCCCACCAAACCCAACGAGGTTTGAGGGAGACAGGTAGGTTATCGACGGCCCGGACCAAGGTCCTCGGATGCCAACACGGCGATGGCCCAGGACACGCGAAATAATCCTCTATCTCGATCTCAGCTCGCAGACCGATGAAAAACAGGCGTGGGCGCGATTGGGGCAAGAAGCGCACGGCGTCCATGACTATAGCGCCGACTTTGTATCCGATTCCAGCGAAGGCCTGAACAATCGCGGTAAAGTCACGTCCCTCGTGCGAAGTCAACGTTCCGACAACGTTCTCAAGGACTATAAGACTTGGTTCCCGCTGACCCCGTACCAGCCCACTTACTAGACGCCAAAAGGGCTTGAACGTACCGCTTCTTTCCCCGTCCAATCCCGCTCCCGAACCGGCCAACGAAAGGTCTTGACAGGGGAATGAGGCCCACACTAGATCTGGCTGTCCGGGCAGGTCGTTCACGCTAAGGTTGGCGACATCCTCAACCCTGAGTTCGGGAGACGCGCCAAAGTAGGCGCGATAGGTGCATGCTTTCTTCTCACACCACTCATTGGCGAAAATGCACTTCCAACTCTTGCCAAGGCCCAGACGGGCCATTCCTCCTCCCGCGAAGAACTCATACCACGTGAATCGTCGTTCATCCATTGTCATCAGCCAAAAACGTTCGTATCCGATTCCTGGTTCTATCCGACTTGGCTTGGCATTCCCAGACAACCAAGGACTTCCAACCCATGTGGCGTAACTCTCTCCTCACTCTTCTGTCCCTGGCTATGTTTCGCGCCCTCTTGTTTGTCCAGTACGACCGATTCGATGAAGGGAGGTCGCTGGCCCCGCATGAATGCCCGTGCCAAAAACAGCCATGGACGAAGATCACCTTATGTAATCGGCGGAAGACCAAGTCCGGATGACCCGAAAGTGTTTTGGAGTGGAGGCTGCAACGAAACCCCATTTCAGAAACCAGCCTGCGAATTATGATCTCCGGCTCCGTATCTTCCGAACGGACCCGTCGCATTATCTCACTGCGCTTCGCTTTCGAAAATACGTCCATGGTTTCTAGGTTAACGTAAGACTACCACGAAACCACAGGCACGAGGTCAATACTTGCGCAGCACGCCCACCACCTTCCCCTGAATCTTCACCTCTCGGGCAGGCACGATGATGGGGTCCATTTGGGCATTAGCGGGCTGCAAACGGACTTTGCCATTGGGGGCCTTAAAGAACCGCTTGAGTGTAGCGTCGGTACCCTCGATCAGAGCCACCACGATTTCGCCGTTTTCTGCCGTCTGCGTTCCCTCGACCAGGATGTAATCCCCATTGCAGATGTGGTCGTCAATCATCGAGTCGCCCTTTACCCGCAGCACGAAGAGGCTGCCTCGACCGGCGGTGAAATCGCCAAAGGAAAAGGTCTCGGCATTGGGCACAGCCTCGACCGGCTGGCCAGCGGCAATTCGCCCCAAGAGCGGAAATTCCATGTTGCCTAAAATCGTGGCGGGGGTGGGCATGGCATCCCCTCCGGCCGGCTCAACTCCGCTTTTCGTCTCCGCTATCACCTTTCTCCGCCCGAAGGGACGAACCGCCGTCTTGGCAAACGGTACCGAGCCCGGCACGGCTACAACCTCGACGGACCGGCTCTGGTTGTAACTGCGACGGATAAAACCCTTCTTCTCGAGGGTCTGCATATGCTTGTGCACGGTCGCGAGTGACGACACCCCCAATCCTGTGCCAATCTCCTCGAAACTCGGCGAGTACCCATGCCGGTTAATGAAATCCACCAGGAAATCGAAGACCTGTTTCTGCCGACGCGTCAAAGCCATGGTTGCACCATCACAGAAATAATTCCCCCAGCTTTATTGGTCACGGGGTCAAACATGGTTGCGATTATAGGCGAATGAAAAGCGAATAGCAAGCAAAAAATGCGCGCGCCTCCGTACACGCGTCACCGTACCGCTTGCAACGACGAGGGCACAGGAATATCATCTGAGCCAAGTCATGTTCCCGATTCTCAATTGTTAGCAGGAGCGCCTGTGAAGGCGATGGAGGTTTGCTATGGGAAAGATTAATTGGACACGTGTGCTTCTCGGGGGATTGACGGCAGGCGTCGTAATGAATGTGCTTTGTATTGCAGCCTGGTGGCTTTTCGTTCGGCCGAGCTTAATCGCTACCCTTCAGGCATTGGAGCGGCCAGCACAGGAGACTGTTGGCGCCACCGTCCTTATGGTTGTGCTGTTCTTCCTCATGGGGATTGTGGCCATCTGGCTCTATGCAGCCATTCGTCCGCGCTACGGCGCGGGCCCCGGCACGGCGGCGCTGGCGGGCATTGCCGCCGGGCTCATGTTTGGGGTTTTCCCGGATATTGGATGGGGTTTGACGTTAAGGCTGATTCCGGCAAGGGTGTGGGCGGCGGATGCTGTGATGAGCTTGGTGGTCATGGTCATAGCGACCCTGCTCGGGGCCTGGGTCTATAAGGAAGAAACGCCTTAGCGGTTGAAGAACAACTCTGCGCAACCCGCTCGCCCCTGGGATGAGGATACCGCGCGTTACCCAGAAACAAGAAGGCTCGGTCGCGACCGGCGACCGACCCGTTCTTCTAGCGCGTGCTGCTTTCTCCCTGCTGCCTAATGAATCAATCCCAGGAAACGCCAGCGTTTTGCTGGTCCGTTCCCTTTTCTGATATCATTGTGCCGGAGGCCAAGGCGGTGGTTAGCATTCGAGTTTCCAAGCACGAAATTGGCAGTTTTTGCCGGAAGCGCGGGATCCGGAGACTAGCTTTTTTCGGTTCTGTTTTGCGCCCCGATTTCGACTCCGATAGCGACATTGATGTTCTTGTGGAGTTCAATCGGGGGGCTCGGGTCGGCTTCTTCGAGTTGTATGACATGGAGCAGGAACTGTCCCGCCTTCTCGGTGGACGAAAGATCGACTTGAATACTCCCAATTCCCTGAGTGAGCATTTCCGCCGGGAAGTCTTGGCTGAGGCCCAGGTCCAATATGTCGCGACATAATCCACTGGCGCGGCTCCTGCACATGCGTGACTTTGCCCGCAAAGCCCTCCAACTGACTCAAGGCAAGAACCAGACTGATCTCGAAAACGACGAAGTATTGCAACTAGCTCTTACCCGTCTGGCGGAACTTATCGGCGAGGCTGCCAGCCACGTGCCGCTCGAGACGCAAGCACAATATCCTGAGATCCCTTGGCCGAAGATGGTGAGCATGCGTAACCGGCTCATTCACGGTTACGATTTTGTGGACCTGGACATCCTCTGGGACACGCTGCGGGTGAACCTGCCAGCGCTGCTGGCCCAGCTTGAAACTATCCTGGGCGGCGCGGGTATTGCTTGAGTTTAGGGGGCAGTGGCAGGACGGCTCCGTCCTGTGCATGCCTGGAAGACTGTCTCGGATTTCAATCCAGTCCTGCACGATCAGAGCCTTGAGAGGATACACTTTGCCACAACCTTTCTGACCGCAGTTGAAAACCCGGCGGTTCGCTCGTTGATGTCGGGCACGGAACGGACAACACCTAAATAAGAGGGAACGAAATGAGATACGGTTGGTTTTTTGCCGCAATACTGGGATTGTTCGCGAACGCATGGGTAGTCAGGGCAGAACAGCTCCCCATCCCCTATCCCACGATTACCGCACCGGTGGTCCAATTCGGACGGTACCATGTTCTCACCTGCGGAAAAACCTCGGTGACCCTTGATGGCGCGCGCGGCATGTCCGTCTCCATGATCAGGTATTCCGATGATATGGCGAAGCCGCTCGATACTGCCGATACACTGCTCATGGACGCGAGTCTCCACGTAATCGTGGAAGGCGCGGGGGGCGGTGAGGAGCTCGATCAGATTTCCGATCCTGCCGCGCGGCTCATGATCATCGACCAGGGGCCGGGGCGAGTCGCCGCACGGGCTTTTTTCACGATGATTTCCGAGGACGGCCTCCCGCACGGCAGCGGCACGCTCGATGTCTATGTCTACAGCGACCGGGTATTCTTCGTTCCCAGCCTGTACATCGATTACGAAAGCGGTGGGCTGACCATCTCGGCGGCAGGATTCCGGGGAACCGTTCCGGCGAAGGGCGCGGAGATAAGTGTAGGTGGCTCGAAGATCTTAGCGCAGGGAAACAGCGGGTTTGTTCCGTTTGGGGAGGACCACGCCGAGTTCGGGGTTCTTGTGGAAAGCCCGGGCCGCGCCTCCATGAAGATCGGCTGGCCGAGGAACACGTTCCCTCACTGGCTTTATCTGAATGAAACCGATAAAAATCCCGAGACCCAAGAACTATTTGAAAAATGGCCTCTTTGGATCACGCAGCGGGACGGTCCGCTCTCGTGGAAACGGGGCGAGCATTCCGGGCTCCAGATGGGATTCACCAACGGTTCGGCGGAGACGCTCGATTTCCTCTGGCTGAAGGGCGACAGCCTGAAAGTCCCCGATGGTGGGCACGTCGGGTTGAACGGAATGATGGGAGTATTCGTCGCGCCGACACCAGCCCGCGCGGAGGAGAACTGGAACGCCTACCGGAATCCCGTGAAACCGGTGGTGAAGGGCGGCGAATTCCGGTATTTCAACGAGATCGAGGGAGCGTACGAAATTGATTCGAAAGGCGGCGATGTGGAAGCAACTTTTGACAACACCTCTCGTGCGTACGACCAGCCGGCATTCGTCCGCTTCTGGAACCTTGCTGGCAAGGGGGGATACGCCGTGAGGGTAAATCGGGAAAGAGTCCCGTTTGGTCTTTATAACGACGGCGACTTGGTCGAGGACCCCTTCGAGACCATTTCCATGCTCAAGCAAGCGACCGGTCCGGCGCGGTTCGCGGGGGTTGCGGTTCCTGCCAATGGGGTGTCCGCGACCACGGTTTCTTTGACGCGGGTGCGGGGGACTCAGTTCACGTACCAAATGTACTCGGACATGGAAACCTACGAGGCGTGGACCAACGACTGCACCGATCACCCTCTCTTCCGTTTCCACGTGGCGACGGGTGATCTCGACTCCGTCACGCTTCCAGGCAAGCGTGATTTCGCGATGGCCAGACTTCCCCTCTACATGATGCTGAACGGGGTGGACCAAGATACCTACATGAATCAAACCCGCGGATTCCGTCTGCTCGAGAGCAACCCGGGCGAGGTGAAATTCTCTTACACCAGCACGAACCTCCAGGGGACGGGACTTTCGGTGTTTAATGTGGCCGCCCAATATACTCAGGGACGGGTTGGCTTCAATTTCCGGGCGGAATTCACCCCGCTCGACGATGGCAAGCGGTGGACAACCGTCGAGTATTGCGACCTCTACCCTTTTGATAGCATTTACCGTCGAAACTTCCACTACCGTGATATCGTCTTCCTCAACAAAAACGGCGTGTTCGACCGGGTGGGGGTCGGATGCTGGTCCGACAGATTCAAGATGGTTCAGGAGACGGACCATCTGGGGTATTACTCCGATTCCGGGCCTCGTGAAAAGGGGATAAGCAGAACTCCGGAGGGAGATGACGGGACTGTCTGGTTGTTAGGCGACAGCCACGGCCGGGGAAACATTCTCTACCGTCGCGGCGATTGGCAACCCTCTAAAGGAGCTCGATCGGTCTTATCGATCTGCAACGCCTGGGTGGATGTGCACAACGTCGTGACAGGCAGGACCGATCTCTCGTCGAAGGAGACCATTTCCTATTCCATCGATATTTTCGGCGGGCCAGTGCCTTCTCTCGATCAACTGAATGCCATGTATGTGAAAGCCGCGGGCGAGAAAACGGTAAAAGAAGTAACAGCGGTGAAGTTCGGCCCTCGGGGGGCCATCGAGGGATTTGAGGTGCGGTAGTACGGGTGAAGCCATTCCCTATTCTTGCATGAACAAACAGATTCTGAAGACCTATTGACATGCAGATCCGCGTCCTGACGGAACGCGATGCAGCGGCCTATTGGAAATTGCGGCTCGAGGCTCTCGAGCGGGAACCCGAGTCGTTCGCCGAGTCCGCCGAGGAGCACCGCACCGCCCCGATCGAAGTGGCCGCGGCGCGCCTGCGTCAGCACGACAACGCCAGCCTTGTCGTAGGCGCGTTCCTTGACGGCGAACTCGTCGGCATGGCGGGTTTCTTTCGCGAAGAACTACTCAAGGCGCGGCACAAAGGCCGGATCTGGGGCGTCTACGTGAGGCTGAATTGCAGGGGGCAAGGCATCGGTCGAGCATTGCTGGAGGCGCTGTTGGAGAAGATCAAGACCCTGCCCGGTTTAGAGCAGGTTAACCTAACCGTATCCTCCCACCAAGTCGCAGCGAAGACGCTCTATCGCTCGCTTGGCTTCGAAACCTTCGGAGTTGAACGCGCCGCACTCAAAATCGCTGACCATTACCTTGACGAAGAGTGCATGGTCCTGCGGCTCAGGTGAAACGAGGTGTTGTAGGGGTAGGGCTTGTCCTCTCCATCGGCTGACGGAGACGGCAGGCCATCCCCCTACGAGAGCGGCTTCTTAGCGGTGACCGCCGCCTGCGCCCGCGCCGCCGCCGCGCGGGCCACCGCCCATGCCGCCACCGCCCATGCCCCCGCCGCCGCGTGAGCCACCACCCGTCCCGCCGCCTCCACCGCTGGGCGCGGAACGCGTGGAGCCGCCACCTGAGAAACCGCCTCCACTCCGGGCTGCGCCACCGGTGGAGTTACTGCCTGCTTTCGCCTGGCCACCCACCATGGTTCCTCCGCTCCGAGGTGCTGCGGCTGGGCCAGAATCAGGCCGAGAGGAAGAGCGGTGGAACCAATCCGTGGCACGGCCTTGTGGAGCATCCGTCGTTCCGCTGTTTCGCGAGGCTCCTGGGGTTACAGGCAGCGGCCGGATCGACAGTCCACCGGGCGTCTGCCTCGTCCCCGAGGGCAGGCGAGAGTTGTTCACGAATCGTCCTGCCGGCGGGTCAAAGACTATTCCGGACTCCGGCCCCGGGGCTCCGCGCCCGGCCACACGCCCAACCGCCGGCCCGCCGGGGGCACGGCTCGAGCCTGCGACCACGCCCGGCGCGGGGGTTACCGGCTGCGCAGCGCTACGTGCACCTATCACAATCAGCCTAGGATTAGCAACGCGAGCGGGGGGGGCCACAATTCGGCCCGGAAGCATGGCTTGCCGATCAGGCGAAATATCGGGCCGTTCCAACCTCTGGCCAGATTCCGGATTCACGGAGAGGATGGTGGTAGGCTCCACAATACGACCCTTGCGAAAAACACTCGCACTTACGGCAGTGCCGCAAGATTGGCCTTGTGGGCAGGGGTTATTATTGATTCCAATCGGACGACCGGTTCGCGGCATCCACCCAATCCATCCTGGGCCTCCGTACCAAGTCACCAGCCCGGGGGACCAGGCGCCAAAAGTCCCCGGGAACCACATCCAGCCTATGCCGGGGATGAAGTTCCACCCTCCAAAATGATAGGGTAGCCAGCCCCAGGGATCGTAAGAAATCCACGTGAATCCAAAACTCGGATACCAACACCAGCGGCCAAACGAGTAGGGTGACCAGCCCGCAGAGACACCTGGGATCCACCCGTACCCATAACCTGGCATGAAGGACCAATTGCCGTAATACGACAAATCGGACCAGCCATAGAAAGTGTTACTGTTGGTATTGGAATACGCCCCGGGTGATGGCCCGTTGCTGGCGGCTTCCACTCGGCTTTCTCGCTCCTCCACCCAGTGGTCCCAGTCGTCTTGCGTGATCCCTTCCGAGAGTTGGACAGACTGGTCAGCATCGGGCATCAGATCAAGCACAGAATTTTTGGCCAGCGTCCAGTTACCAAGAGAACTTGCGACCTCCACGGAGCCTTTGAAGACTTCCACGCGCTCCTCCGAGGAATCGGCATCAACTCGGAACATCGCTTTCCCGCGCAGGGTGAGCGTGGCATTGGGCGTGGTCAGCTCGTACACGTCTTGTGCTTCAGGGGCAACATGGAAGGTTGCGTAGCCCTTGTCCATAGTGAGTCGGTTGATTTTACTTCCGTCAGAAGCCAGGGCAAGCTGGGTGAATTCAAGCAGGGAAAGCTGGCCGAGCCGCACCGTCGAGCCGTTCTCGAATTCGACTTCAGCAAAGGCGCCTTCCGCCGTGGAAAGCTTGAAGCCTTCCTGGATAGGAGTATTCATGGGGGCTTCGGCCCAGTCCTCGACGTCAGGCCGCTGCACTGTAACCTGACCCTCGACAAAACTGAGGCGAACCACCCGGGCATGAGAATACGTCTGGCCCGATGCTGCGGAAATCCCAAGAAAAACCGCTGCACCGAACCCCAGCAGGATTTTTATTGCTTGCTGTTTCCTGGGTGTCATGGACCACCTCCCCAAGACGCCGAGAAAGGACTCACAGGCTACCCTAATCTTACATCAATCTAGACGAGTCGGATAGCCCAAAGGTTGCAGGAGGGGGTAATTCGAAAATCGAAAACCGAAGCTCGAAAATGGAAACTCGAAACTCGCACAAGACGCTGAGACAAGGCAGTGGAGCCGAGTTTCGATTTTCGAATTTCGAGTTTCCTGCTACCGGCTGGGTTGGATGCGCTCCATGATCTGCTGAGCCCGGACTTGCGCCAGGTGAAGAAAGCGCGAACCATGAGCAATCTTCTCGAGGGTGGGAATTAGCATCTCCGGGTCGACCAGGCTCTTGCTGTTGAGTTCAATCTGGATCTGCAAAAGCTCCTGGGAGAGACCTAAAGGGTCATACTTCATCTCAAATTCAAGCGACGAAATGTGCTCTTCCACTGCCGCCACAGCTTCCAGGAGGTTGACGAGCTCCCGCGCGGTTCGGTTCTCAGTGTAATTAAAAACCACTCGGTTCACGCCGTCGCCCTGCTGGTAGGTGATGGTCTTCTCGCCCAGGTTGGCCACCTTCTTATGGCTGTCGAGGTCAACGGACTGGAAGTTGTTCAGTTGCCCGGCCAGCGCGAAGATTCGCTCCGTGGTGGCGGTGGAAAGCTGAATGGGCCGAGGGCTCCGTGCTTCGTCCAGTTTGTGCCCTTCGTAAGTCCCCGACCCTTTTGAGTCCACGGTGATCGCCAGGTACTCGGGGGTGCTGCCCTTTAACGTCCTTGAATAGGTCAGCTTGGCCGGAACTGCGGCGGCTTGGGGAAAAACCACGGCAGGGGAGCCGCCTGCCACCAGGACGAGACCAAATAGAGGGGTGAGAGCCCCGTATCTCCAGGGATGATTCTCCATAGGCTCAACACCTGCAATGGTGCCCTTGCGCGCTTGCGGGTCCGAGGGAACAAAGGCTCATCAAACGCTTACTTGGCGGACCAGTTGGGCATCGCAGCGGCGAGTTTATCCCTCAGTCGACGGACCAGATTGCGGCATCCCGATCAGATCGGGACAGGTTCCGCCGCCTCTACTCCAGACCGACCCACTACTCTTATCTGGCCTGGGTAAGTGCGTGAAGCTCCGCTTCCTCGATGTCGAAGTTCGCGAAGACGTGCTGGACGTCCTCGTGGTCTTCGAGCTCTTCCATGAGCCGGAGCATCTGATCCGCCTGTTTGCCGGTCAGCTTCACGTAAGACTGGGGTACCATGGAAACCTCCGCGGCCGCGGGGGTGATGTGCGCCGTCTTCAGGCGGTCAACCACCTGGTGCAACTGGGCGGGAGGTGAAAAGACCTCCCAGTTGCTGCCGTCTTCGTTCATGTCATCCGCGCCCGCCTCGGTCACCAATTCCAGCAGCGTCTCCTCGCTGGCCTTTCCCTTTTCCACCACGATATAGCCTCGCTTGGTAAACATCCAGCCTACGGAACCGTGCTCCCCCAGGTTTCCACCGTGCTTGGAGAAAATGTGACGGATTTCGGACAGGGTTCGGTTCTTGTTATCCGTCGTCACTTCCAGCAGCATCGCCACGCCACCCGGCCCATAACCTTCGTACACCACTTCTTCGTAGGCGGCCCCAGGAAGTTCACCCGTCCCCTTCTGAATGGCGCGTTTGATGTTATCCGCCGGCATGTTCTCAGCTTTGGCGGCCGCGATGGCCGTCCGAAGGCGGGGATTCGCATCCGGGTCTCCGCCTCCAATCCTCGCCGCGATGGTGATTTCCTTGATGATTTTTGTAAAGATCTTTCCCCGCTTAGCGTCTAAAGCGCCTTTCTTGTGTTTAATTGTCGCCCATTTAGAATGCCCTGACATAAAGAGACTTTCCTTTCGGTTCAGCCTGTGCATGGCCCCATAGAGGATGATTCTACTGGGGTTCTCTCAACAAGGCACGCTACCCGAGACATGGTACCACAATGACACATGGGAATCTATGGCTAGAATTTGCGTGTAAGGGAAAATTCGGGTAGAATAGGAAAAATTATTGCGAAACCTGTGCAACCTGGGAGGGAGTTCGATCATCAATTATCGCTGACGGTTGCTAAAAGGGCTTTTCCGGAAGAAGCCAGAGGATGGTTGTTAATGCGAGCATCAGTGAAGTCTCCAAGAAACTCTTACCGAACATTGTTGTTGAAGAAACGAAGCGAATTACTGGCCTCGGCGAAAGGTGTGCCTGAAGCGCTGGCGACAAACGTTCAGTCTCCGGATGTCGTTGAATTTGCAGTTAGAACTGCCGAGCAGGATGTGACAGCAGTAACTGCGAGTCTGCGAAGTCAGCTATTGAAGGAAGTTGACAACGCGCTGGGCCGGTACGTCCGCGGTACCTACGGTGCCTGCGAGGGATGCCACGAGCAGATTAACCCCCATCGCCTCAAAGCTATCCCCTGGGCTCGCTACTGCCTTACCTGCCAGGAATTGCGCTCGAGGAATTAGCTCGGCGGAATCCCCACACTATCTGTCTGAAAAAGGGAGCGGGTGAGGAGAGGTGTCGAGTTTGCCGGTAGAGGCAAAACCCTTCCCAGCAGTTGGACCCCAGGCCGCTCCGGACTGGGCCTAAGCTGTTTATTATCATATAAATCCCCTACAAAAGCCCTCCGGTGTGTTATTGTTAGCAGGTGGGTGAAGATCGCGCTATGTCCAAGGTTCGAGTCCGGTTTGCACCTAGCCCGACGGGTTACGTCCACGTGGGGAATGCGCGCACGGCCCTCTTCAATTGGCTTTTTGCGCGGCACCACCGCGGCGCTTTCGTTCTGCGCATCGAGGACACGGACATCGAGCGCTCCAAAGAAGAGTATGAGCGACAGTTGCTCGAGGACCTGCGCTGGTTCGGAATCGATTGGGACGAAGGGCCGGACAAGGGTGGGCCGTTTGGGCCCTACCGCCAATCGGAGCGTAAAGAGACCTATTCCAGAGTGGCCACCCAGTTGATAGACCACGGCCAAGCCTATTTCTGCTTCTGTACTGCAGAGCAGCTCGAATGGGAGCGCCAGGAGGCCTTGAAGGCTGGACTTCAGCCCCGCTATTCGGGGCGCTGCCGCAAGCGTCCCCGGGAAGAGGCGGCGCGCAAGGTCGCAGCGGGCGAGCCTGCCGCGATCCGGCTGAAGATCGTGGACAGCGCGTTTTCCTGGAACGACCTCGTTCACGGGCCCACTAATTTCTCGGCTGAAGTCATCGGCGATCCTATCCTGGTGCGCTCCGACGGGAATCCGAATTACAACTATGCGGTGGTGATTGACGATCACCTGATGGAGATTACTCACGTCATTCGCGGTGACGATCACATTTCCAACACTCCGCGCCAACTCGCCGTCTACCGTGCTCTGGGCTGGGAGCCGCCGCAGTTCGCCCACCTCTCCACCATTCTGGGTTCCGACCGGAGCCGCCTTTCCAAGCGGCACGGTGCGACCTCGCTGGAGAGCTTTCGCCAGATGGGAATCCTTCCTGAGGCGCTGCGGAATTACCTGGCGTTGCTAGGCTGGTCGGCGGCGGATGGGAAGACGGAAATCCTCAGCCCTGAGGAACTGGTCGAGCAGTTTTCGCTCCAGCACATCACCAAAAGTCCCGCCGTTTTTGATCCGGAAAAGCTCTACTGGTTGAATCGGCACTATATGAAGGAATGCGCGCCCCGCCGCTTAGCCGAGCTTGCGGTTCCATTCTTGTTTGGAGCGGGCCACTTGGATGCGCATCCAAGTCCCGAGGTTCTGGCCTGGCTTGAACGAGTGCTGGATGCTGTCCTCAAAAACATCAGCTCGTTCGAGCAACTGCCTGACGCGGTGCGAATCATCTTTGAATACGATGCCGGCAAAGCTGTTCAGGAACTCGAACTCTCGGCGATGGCAAGCGCGCGCGCCGTGCTGAGCGCGTTTATCCCCGGGGTCCTGGCCCTAAGCGAATTGAGTTACGAGGGCTTTCGCGCAATCACGAAGGAAGTGCAAAGCGAAACTGGGAAGAAGGGAAGAGACCTGTTCCATCCCATTCGCGTCGCCATAACCGGCGCAGTCTCCGGCCCGGAGCTCGAGAAGCTGATCCCCATTTTTGAAGCTGGAGCGAAGCTGCCGTTGCCCCGGCATGTGAAGAGCGTCAGCGAGCGCTTGCGGGAATTCGCCGCCGCGGCCAAATTGTAATTTCTGATCTAATGCGGAGGTAATTCCCGTCTTTTCCACTTTTCCCGCTTTTTTGCAGTGTTTGGGGCCAGAGAAATTAAGTTCTCATGTGTTTTCAGGTGGTTATAAGCGCGCTAGAGAACATATGGAAAACCCTACAGGTGTACGATTTTTAGACACTTTTCGGCTCGCCCGCCATATTATACGCTACTTATGTAGCCTCTCAAAAACAAGCAGAAAAGACAACCGCGGAGATTCTTCGCCCCGGCGAGCCGGGGCTCAGGCGGCGAACGTTGATGAGGAGCGGGCTGAGTTCGTTCTCGAATCGGTCGCGTGAAACGAAAACGCAGGAGAAAACCACGTTGTTTTCCAGCGACAGCTCGGCAACGCCATTAAGGCTGCGACGAATTTCCTCCCCGGGCCGTACCGGGCCCACGAGGACCACGAGCACGTCGATGTCCGAGCCGGCTTCCGCCTGGCCCCGAGCTTGCGAGCCGAAGAGCATCAGGCGGACCAGGCGCGGCCCATAGAGCGCTTCGAACCGTCTCCGCTAATGAGCGCCACAGCCTTGGGCTGTGGTCCCGCATTGCGGGACCGCACTCCACGGCGCCTTCGGCGCAAGAGGTGCTGAAGGGAAGCAGTCGGCGCCATGAGCTGAGCACTCGCTTGCCGAGGTCGCGAAGTTGCGAATTGATCCCGCCCGAGGCGATCCCGCACCTCACAGCCGCCACAGCGGACACATTACATGCTAATTGACCTGGACATTTCATGTGCTAACAACAATAGTCTGCGTGGTGCGTTAAGAACCTCGCTCCATGCACGATTTCGGGTTTACAATGGTCGCAATGGCTACGCGCGACAAATTGATTGTAGCGCTGGACCTCGCGACCGGCGATGCGGCAACTCGCATGGCGGAGAGGCTCGAAGGGCACGTTGGGATGTTCAAAGTTGGCTCGGAGCTTTTCACCGCCGAAGGGCCGGTGCCGGTGCGGTATCTTGTGGTCACGGGCCACAAGGTTTTCCTCGACCTTAAATTCCACGACATTCCGAACACGGTGCGGGCGGCGGCCCGCGAAGCGGCGGAGCTTGGGGTGAGCATGCTGAACGTGCACGCCTCAGGCGGGCAGAAGATGATGGAAGCGGCGCTCGAGGGCGCTCGTTCGGCCCTACATCCGTCGGCTGACGGCGCGCCGGGCGGAGATGAGGCGCGCCCGAAGGTATTGGCGGTGACAATCCTGACCAGCCTCGAGAGGCAAGACCTCGAAGAGTTGGGGGTTTCTGGAACGCCCGTCGAGGCGGTGATCCGGCTGGCGCGCTTGGCGCAAAGCGCAGGACTGGATGGTGTGGTGGCCTCGGCGCGCGAAATTTCCGCCCTACGACAGGCGTGCGGACCTGACTTCCTGATTGTCACGCCGGGGATTCGGCCCGCCTCTTCTGCCACGAGCGACCAGGCGCGAATTGCGACCCCGGCGAGCGCCATCGCCGCAGGCGCGGATTACCTGGTGGTGGGAAGGCCGATTACGGGTGCGCCCGATCCGGTGGCTGCGGCGGAGGCGATTGTTGCCGAGATGGGTGAGGCCAAGTGACCCGGCTCCGTCGGCTGACGGACTGGTGAAAGCGCCGTCGCGGGCCACCCTCTCCCCAAGGGAGAGGACGAATACTCCAGTTGGATTCAAATCTCTCGCTCCGCTCAGAATGACGCCTCATGCTAACCCAAGGACACAACTTATGACTGACAAGGAAATCGTGCAAATCTTTCGCGAGAACTCGGCTCTGCTCGAGGGGCACTTCATTCTTTCCTCCGGCCTGCACAGCGACCGCTATATACAATGCGCGCTGGTGTTGCAACATCCGAAAGTGGCCGAACAACTGTGCTCCGAACTTGCCGCGAAGTTGCGGCATCTGGGCGCGAGGGTGGTGGCGGCGCCAGCGTTGGGCGGAATCCTGGTGGCGCACGAGGTGGCCCGCGCGCTGGGCGTCCGGGCGCTCTTTACCGAGCGGCAGGAGGGCAACATGACTCTGCGCCGGGGATTCAGCCTGGCGCCCGGCGAGCCGACCCTGGTGGTGGAAGACGTGATGACCACAGGGCTTTCGACGCGCGAAACGATGCGCTGCGTCGAGGAAGCGGGAGGGAAGGTGGTGGGGGTGGGGGCGATGATTGATCGCAGCGGCGGCACGACCGAGCTGGGCGTGCCCAGGGCGGCGCTCGTGACCTTAACGATCCAGAACTATAATCCTGCCGAATGTCCGCTCTGCAAGTCGGGCCTTCCTGCCGTCAAGCCTGGTAGCCGCAGCAAGCGGCCTGGCACTGCCTGAAATTAGCGCGCCAACCTGCCGGTTGCTGCCCAAAGGGGGAACCAAAATGAGATGCCTAATCTGCATAGTGTTTTCGTTCATTCTGGCTTCGGTTACCCTTGCGGTTGAGAAGCCATCAACTGCGCCACATCGGGCGAAATCACTTTCCGACATGATCGAGCTCGTTCGGCCAAGTGTTGTGCGAATAGAAGTTGGCCTAGCAGGTTGATGAAAAAGTCGAAAAGACGCCTACTTTGCCGTACTGCAGCAATCGTAAGCTCCTTGTTTTCAGCCTAGGCTATATTCCTAGCAACCCGAAAAAGGGTTTTTCATCATCCTGCTA
>Ga0315282_10001928_pt1 | contig 38858 bp, 30 predicted proteins | sample YL17G07_20_MG_FD_203693 | JGI IMG/M metagenome (GOLD analysis project Ga0315282, IMG submission 203693) | Sediment microbial communities from Yellowstone Lake, YNP, Wyoming, USA - YL17G07_20 | ecosystem: Environmental > Aquatic > Freshwater > Lake > Sediment | place: USA: Wyoming | collected... | reverse complement strand
GCGTTTTGAGGCGTTTAGGAGGTGATAATAGTGGCGACACCGATAATGCCAGCGGGGTGCGGGTTATCGGCGGCGACTACTAGGCGAAGCCGATAGCCTTGCCCACTATCGGATAGCCAAAAGGGGGGTGTTTTTGGAACAACTGAATATCGTGGGCAAGCGTTCAGGCGATGGCTTTGTCGCTCATAAGGCTATGCTGATAAACGCCTTGTCCAGAGCGTTAGCCGACAGGGTAATGCTGATGGACTTTACCATAGGGCGTAAAGGCTTTGTCGGATACCTTAAGGCTCTTGGGGGTAGTAATGTTGTCAAGGTTGTCCCCGACGGTAGTGCTAGCGTATCGCAGACTAACGGACATAAGAGGCTTAAGGTTCTGTGTGGAGCTAATACCAGCTACCTAGCCGATAGTGAGTGGATTGGTGAGAAAACGCCTCTTACCCTATGCGATGTTAGGGTAAGCCCTAATAATTCCGTCAAGCCTAACATCGGAAGCCTAGAGCTAGCCGAGGCACTCAATAGAGTGCTACCCTTTACCGCCTTTGGCGATGACCGACCAGTGCTCAATTGTGTCCTCTTTACCGCTAAAGACGGCAAGCTCACTCTAGTTAGTGCCGATGGTTTTAGGCTAGCGGTAGTCACCCTTGACTACGACGGAGAGGGGCAAGCCCTAGTCAACCGTGATGAGTTAAGGGGCATAGCCAATGCCCTACGGAGAGCAAAGCGGGCTAGGATTAGCTTTGAGCCAAGCGGAGAGAGCCTTGACGGTATATCCCTTATACTGGACACCGAGCTAATCCGCTACAAATGGGTTAGCTATCAAGGCACTTATCCTGATTGGCAAAAGCTACTCCCTACCGAGTTTAGCACCGTAGCACACTTTGACACCGTAGAGGCAATCAAGGCTACGCTATCACTCAAAGCCTTGTCGGATAATCCGAAAGCCTATCCGATAGACTTGACCATTGGCGACGGCAAGCTCACTATGGCTAATCCCGATGACAAGGGTCAAGCCGATATTCCAGCCGATACCGAGGGTCAAGGCTTTGTGAGGATAGACGGTAAATACCTCACCAATGCTCTCAAGGCTTGTGGTGGCATGGTAGATTTTAAGCTCATCAATTCCTATTCACCGACGCTATTCACTACCGACGGTTATCAATTGGTAGTAATGCCGATGGTAACCGACAAGGCACAAGCCCAAGCCAAAGCCGATAACGAGGCAAAGGCTAAAGGCGAGCCTCCAGCCGAGCAAGCCGAGCCAGTAGCCGAAGCCGAAGCGGTAGCAGAAGCGGAAGCAAAGCCCAAGCGTAGCCGAAAGAGAGACAAAGTAGCCGTAGCATAGAACGCTTGACCAAAAAGACAATCAAGGCAAAGTAGCCTCTGATAATACAGGGGTTGCTTTGCCTTTTTTGTGCCCTTTTTAGGGTAGTCAAGGATAACTTGGCTACCCCCTTGTTATTCTCTCTTTCACTCGCTGGGGAGCAGTCAAAAGCTGCTCCCCCTTTTTTGTCTCCCTCAGCTATCAAGCGTGGCGAGCAAGAGGACACACCTTAACCACCTCCAAAAACGCCTAGATTTTGATTCTAGAGCGTCTCACGCTGTAAAGTAGAGGCTCTCCCGAGGGGACTGGCACTCCGGGAGAGCCTCTCTTTTTGCCTATTGCACGAAACAAGCTATTGTGCAATGGCCAGTTGAAAGGTATAATTAAAAAGGCGGGATGCCACTTGCCCGATTACAGCTGAGGCTACCCACACGGGAGGGGGAGGTAAAATATTTAAACTAGCGGGAAAAAGGATTACAAACCCCTAGTACCTCAGTTTCCCCTGGCAGAGCCCGCCTATCGGTCAAAGGGTCAATGCTTCAGCCACCCAAGTAGGCCTTCTTGACTCGTTCATCGTTTGCTAGTTCTTGTGCGTCACCGTGCAAAGTGACCTCGCCCACTTCCAAAACATATGCCCTGTCTGCCAAGCTAAGCGCTATACGAGCATTTTGTTCTACTACTATGATAGTCACGCCCGCTTGGTTAATATCCCTGATTATGCGCGCAACCTCATCTACGAGGGTGGGTGATAGCCCCATGCTGGGCTCATCCATCAGCAGCAGTTTAGGCTGACTCATTAGAGCACGTGCTATGGCCAGCATCTGCTGTTCGCCACCGCTTAAACTCCCAGCCTTTTGATTTTGTCTTTCCTCTAAAACAGTGAAGTGCTTGTAGATATTCTCCAACTGCCTAGCTACCTCGCCCTTGCTTTTCCTGAGGTAGGCGCCCATTTCTAAGTTCTCCAGCACCGTCATGGGTGTAAAAAGCCTCTTGCCCTCAGGGATATGAGCAATCCCAAGTTGGGCTACCTTGTGAGCTGGCAATCCGTCTATCCTGTTGCCCTGGAACCATATCTCACCGGAGGTTGGCTTTTTGAGTCCCGAGATAGTCCTCAGAGTGGTTGTTTTTCCTGCCCCATTTGCCCCGATCAGAGTGACTATTTCCCCTTCCTCAACTTCCATTGAGATGGCTTTCAATGCCTCTGCCTTTCCGTAGTGGACTCTTAAATCTCTGATTTGTAGTAGCATGACCTATTTCTCGCTACCTAAGTAGGCCTCGATCACCTCTTTATTATCTCGTATCTCCTCCGGCAGGCCATCAGCTATTTTCTTTCCGTGGTTTAATACTGCAATCCTCTCACAAAGACTCATGATGGCCTTCATGTTGTGCTCCACAACAACAATAGTGGTTCCCCTGTCTCTTACTCTCTGGATTGAATTGACCATTGCTGATGTCTCTACTGGGTTCATGCCTGTCACTGGCTCGTCTAATAGCAACAGCCTGGGCTCGGTAGCCAAGGCAAGGCAAACCCCGAGCATCCTTTGGTGCCCATGGGGCAGGTTCACAGCTCGCTCATCCTTTACTGATGACAAATTCATCAATTCTAGAATCTCCATGACCTTTTGCTTTATCACCAGCTCCTCTTTCTTGGTTGACGGAGTGTGCAAAAAGGCTTTCCACTCTGGTTGCTTATACTGCATGTGAAACGCAGTGAACACATTCTCAAAAACTGTACTCCCCATAAATAGGACTGATGCCTGGAAGGTTCTCCCAATCCCTTTCTCTGCTATTTGATGTGGCTTTAGACCAGTTATATCCTCTCCCTTGAATTTCAACCTGCCTGACGTGGGCGGGAGGATACCGGTGGTAACGTTGAAAAGCGTCGTCTTTCCAGCACCGTTGGGGCCTATCACACCTAGTATCTCTGATTCGAAGACATCGAGATCTATATTATCAAGTGCAGCTAAGCCGCCAAAATATTTGCTTAGGTTTCTAATCTCTAGAAGCTTCATGGATGCTCTCGCCATAATGTTATTTCAGCTGCTAAATAACCAGCCCTTGATTTCTCCCTCAGGCAAAACATTGGCTAAGACTCACTTGTCACACTGGCTGTTAATCATATGTTTCTAGGGAATAGAGTCCTTTTGTAGAAATTCAGGATCGTGGAGAGGAATCACAATATCAGCCATTTCCTTGACTCTTACGACGCTATCATGGGCTTGAAAAAGATTAACATGTTCTCCTGGAGTGAGTATGGGTCTGAGCTCTCTTGTTCCTAGCATATTTGTGGTTTCCACAGGTGGCACCTCGAAATTCTCTCGAAAAGAACAGAAGCCGGCAATAATAGCGATACCTTTAGCAGTCTTGATGCTTACTGACTGTGTGCCCGGAGTATGACCTGGTGTGCTTAGCACAGATATTTCTTGGTAGATTTTGGTATCTCCATTCAGTACATCAAATTTAATCCCTTCAAATTGTTCCTTATGATACATAAAAGCAACCGCAGGATGGGGGTTTTTGGCAAACTCCAGTTCGTCCTTCTGCACCAGTATCCTGGCTTTAGGGAAGCGGTCTATCCACCCAATGTGGTCATGGTGAAGATGGGTGATTATAAGGGTATCTATGTCATCTGGACTCAGTCCAAATTTACTGAGGCCAGCATCAAGGGTTTGAATTTGTCTCGCTTTTATTGATTTGCTTCTAAAGCGGGAAACATCACAGCCAGCGTCTACCAAAACCTTTTCCTTCAATCCCTCGATGTACCAAATGTAGCCTATCACCGTAGCTTCCACACCAAAATTGGCCATGTAGGTCATCGTCGACCTATCACCTCTACCCTCAAACACCGGTATTGGATGAATAACACAATTAGCCATAGCTACCTCCTTTATCCATAGAGTAGATACAATCTAAGCATTCTATTTTAGCAAAATCATCATCACTTCTTGTAATTCTATCGGCTAACTACAACCTGAGCCGGATTGATTGCCTTGTACTTGCTCTTGTTGCCAGTAATCTCAAAGGCCTCCGGGACCTTATCTAATCCCTCAAGTATATGTGTTACAAGAGGAGCTAGCTTCATGCGTTTCGATGTCACCAGGTCAATTGCGTATTGCATCAACTTCTGCGAGCAAAATATCTGTCCTAGATACTTAATGCCTCTCCTCTGTATTGGGTTTACCTCCAACGTGGCGCTAGGATCCAATATAGCAACCTGTACGACCTTCCCTTCATCTCGCACCATGCTTATGGCCTGAGCCAATCTCTCCGTGTCAGAAAGCTTATGACTACCGCCTCCACACTCGAATATTATATCACTGCCTGCACCATTTGTAGCTTCCATGACTGCCTCTACTGGATCTCTCTTGCTTGCGTTAATGATGATGTCCGTTCCAAGCTGACTGGAAAGCACTAGGGCTTCATCACGTCCACTCACAGCTATAGTCTTACCTACCCCACATACTTGGCTGAACTGCACTAAATATAACCCCATTATCCCCTGACCTAACACTACCACTGTGTCCCCCATCTTAACCTCAGCTGCGTACATGGCTGCAACAGCTGCCGAGAGTGGCTGCAGAGCCGCTGCCTCGCTATCAGAAATGGAGCTCGGAACGTTTATTACTCCCTCAGCTGGGAGCAAAACATATTCAGCTAAGCAACCTGGTATGTCTATCCCTAAGGCTGGGCCTTTGTGGCAGAGTTCCTCATGCCCGGCAAGACAGAGCCGACACTGGTGACAAGGTGCTCTTCGATAATAGACGACACGTTCACCCACTTTCACATTCCTAACACCTTCTCCCGCCTCGACAACTTCACCACAGAACTCATGGCCAAATAGCTGAAGAGGGGCCTTTTCTTTAATCAGTTTCTCTATCTGTTTGATACCGCTTATGGAAACGCCTCGCGACCATTGCACTTCAGTGTAACTGGGCTGAACCATTCTTACCTTCACCAGCACCCACCCTGGTCTAACCTGTGGGGTAGGAACGTCGTCCAACCTCATATCGCCAAAATCATACATCCTCCAGGCCTTCATATTGTCCCTCACCTCTATTGGTTAATTCAGCATCAATATTGTTATTCTACGCAACGTTTCAGCCAACTATTTCAACTTTATTTAGTCTTTTACTTCCAGTGTCGGTAATCAGGTAGGTGTAACCCATACCGATACCATCTTCTTCATGTTCGAGCAACATACCAGGGTGAAGCGCAAGTGTCATGCCCGGTTTGAGTTCCATGGTCTCAGACTCAGTGAGAGACCAAAAATCAACAACATCCAGTCCAATTCCATGACCATACCGTTGCCCAAGGGATGAATATCCTGCATCACGGATGACATTTGATATTAGCTGGTAAACATCAGACACTTTTATACCGGGGCGCAAAATATCTACCGCGGCTTTAAGCGCCTCTTTCCAGACGTGTATCATTCCTCGGATACGGGGTGGATATTCTCCCACAGGTAAACTCACTGCTAGTTGTGTATAGTAACCATCGTAAGATGGTGTGATTTCCAGAGCCAATGTGCCATCAGTTTGTAGCATATCGCCTGTCGGATAGAACAGGTTCGCTTTTGTTGTTTCCGCGTCTATGAGTTCCATAGAGTATTCACAGCCCATTTCATGTATAATCCTTCTGACCTCGCCGTAGATTTTGTAGTCACTGAGACCTGGTCGAATCATGTCCCTAAGCGTAGTAAATACCTTGTCTGCAATTGAAGCTGATTTTTGCATCTTTTCAATCTCTTCAAGACTTTTAATCAGTCGCGTTTGCTTGAATATGTAAGTGGCGTCGATGACCCTGTCAGGGAATTCTGCCTGCACTGCCAGATACATGGGAACTGAGATGTCCGTCATTCCTACGATCCCGACCTTATTCCCCCTATCGAAATTGGATAATTCTTTCTTAACTTGCTCTTGGGGATTGGAAGTCTCGCTGAAAGCTGGAATCCACCCCGCCTCACGCAGTTTGGCTAAAAATGGCGTCTTCCGGGCAATAAAGATGGGGGCACCCGTCGAAGGGAAAACACAATATTGCTCGCCGGTGATAATTCCGTAGTTAGTTATATATCGAATGTTACCCCGACTCATGTGGTCCCCACGCCCGGCAATGAGTAAGCTATCTAACTCCTCTCTGGCCATCAATTCTCGAATAGCTCTATAACGACGGTCGCGTTCTTCTAGTGATATACCCATCTTGCTGTTCTCATATCATATATTACATATATTACTGCTAAAGACCTAGATAACATCAGGATATCTACCCGATGTATACTATCTTTTTGCAACAGCACCTTTCCGCCAGTTTCATCGGTTCTCATCAGTGTCGTATCAAGTTACTAGGGAACCTCTGCTTATCGCGAAAAGGTCATCAACTATTGACTCATAGTCAACCTTCTTACCATGGGCCTTTTCTCGTTCAGCTATTTTCCCCCTATGAAAGTCTACTATTTCCTTGGTGAAGGGTAGATTACCGTGGTCCAAATATCTTACTGCACCCTCATTATCCCTCACTCCCATCACCCGGCTAGCAACATACCTATTGGTGGGGAATACTTGGTCCAGCACACCCAACTTAACAGCTTTTATTGCGCCAATAACCACATCACCATCCCCCAACTCTATAACTCTGTCCACGATGGCCTTTGTCTCTAGCTCTTGCATTTTCATCTCAATTTCCGTCACCTTGCTGTCTAGCTGTATCTTTTGATTTTTCAATATGTCTATTACCTTTTTGGCAACTCTGAGGCTAGCAGCATTAGCTTCTTTTTTGGGGATAGTTATTGCTTCCTGAATTGTCTTCACATGAGCCACTTGGGCTTTACCTAATATAGCTGCAGTGACACCCAAGCAGATCATAGCAAAGGCCTGGGCAGGATCATCAGGGAACTTACCAGACCAAGATGTGCTGACGACAGTCAATGTCACATCCCTGTAACCAAATCTGTCTAGATACCCTTGACAAAGCTTGGGGAGGATCACTATGGCAGCAACGTCTTGAGCCAGGTTTCCCTGAACGTGAACCATGAGGCATATGTTCTTGACTCCCTGTTCTGCGGCATTTAGAGAGTCTATTATCGCTATTGCATGTGTCAGACTATTAGGGGTTAATACCCCGACTCCCCCTGATATCTCGGAGAGAATGGGCACCCCTGCTTCCTCATAATATCCCATCAACCTATACATATATTGAAAGTTACGTGTTGTTATCTCTAGAGGTACGTCCCGACAAAACTGGGAGAAGGAGATCATTGGTGCACCGGCACTGGCTGTATACCCAGCGGCTATTCCTATCTCTGCTATTAGCCTCCAGTCTGGAGCAATCCCTCTCAGCTTAACTGGCAAATCTACTGCTTCCACTAGCTTCCTGGTTTTTGCTACACCATAATCTACGATAGGGAATCCGTTTATGAGCCATTTGCCAGTCCTCAAGCTTTTTTTTAGACCTTGCTCAGCTTCCTCAAATCGCCCAGTTCTAGTGAAACTGTCAATGATTGTCCCCAGTAGGTCACACTCTCCTTCATCTTGTAAGTACTTTAAGTACTCCGTTTGCTCTTCAATCGATGGTACGCCTGAGTCACTACGAGTTAATATAGCCCCGGTCTCTTTTGCAACTGCCACTTTCTTAGCATGGTTTTTGCTTGGGGGCAAGCTCTTATGGAACTCAACTGCCTCGTCTAAATCAACCTCCTTGCCAGTCGGCCACATAGCAAGCACTTTTTCTCTCTCTTGCCTAAATTCGTCATCATTTAACCTTTTGTTTCTAATTTCCATGATATCTCCCCTTCATAGTCCAAGGTCAGTTTCCAAGTCTTCAATTACTTTAGACATTGGCACATTTGGTTGATACACTCTGTCAAAACCCATCTGCTTAAACATCTTCTCAGCATCTTCCCAATTAGACTCACCGATTAGTAACTGCCCCCCTAGGTATAGACGAATATCTCGTAATCCAGCCTCTATACACTTCTCTCTCAACCCTGGAACCAGTACATTGGCATGGCCGCTCAGTGAGGAGACTAGAATAGCATCTGCCTTCGTTTCTACAGCGGCATTCACAAAGTCTTCTTGAGAAACCTGGGCTCCTAAAGGAACAATCCTGAAACCAGCGTTTCTCAGTGCATGCTCCAAAACCCTGATGCCAACGATGTGTACGTCGTCACCGATTACCCCTGTTACCAGAGTTCCTTTGAAATTGTTGTTGCCTTTCATAATTAACCCCTTACCATCTTGTAATGTCTGATTGTCGTAAATTCTATCTAATATGCTACCAAGACCTTATTCTCCTGGCTATTTTGGCAACTGGCGTCCACAGCCGAGAAATTCGCTCTGGCAGGCTTAGGATACCACCAGGTAGAAAAACGACCAAGATTACCAAAATAAAACCATCAATTATTGGTTCTATCTCTTTGGAGATGCGCAGAAGTTCAGGCATCCAAGTCAGAATAAATGCCCCGACTATTGGGCCTGCGATGTAAGAGTTCAACCCTCCCAAGATGGCATATATTTGGATAAAGACTGACTCGAAAACTCCAAAACCCTCTGGAACTAGTGCCGTGCTATAGCTGGCGTAAAAACTGCCGGCTAATCCAGCAAAGATACATGCGACAACAAATGCTAGCAATCTGTATCTAAAGACGTTTATTCCCAATGATGCAGCTAACTGGGGATTTAGCTTGATTGCCCTCCATCCCCTACCAATCCGAGAGCTATAAAGGGCATAGAAAACAACTATGGTTAGCAGTAATAGGAAGAGAACTAGGTAGTAGTAAGGTATTTTACCTAAGAATTGTATGGGGGCATGGAAGGGGATAGGAATTGGCTCTGGGCGTGGAATATTAGTAATCCCAGCCCATCCGCCTAGTAACTCTGTATGTCCTATCAGTGAAATTATAGTTAAATTGTAAACCACAGTCAAAAAGAGGAATGCCAGTACTGAACTCCTAACGATAATCAAGCCAACAATCAGGGCGATAATCCCTGTTGCTATTGCAGCTAAGGGCAGGGCAAGCCAAAAAGACAGCCCAAGCATTGTAGTTAAAATAGCTGAACAATAAGCTCCGGTAGCATAGAAACCAGCTGCCCCTAATGTTATTGAACCAGTGCTGAATATTATGGAAAAAGTCATGCCTAGGATGCCCATGAGGGCCGCCATAATAAAGATACCCATCAAATATGGCGATTTAACCACAAACGGTAGCAGTGCCAAGATTACTGCTAAAGCGAGTAAACTAATTAGTTTCCCTGTTTTCACCAGCCAGCCTCATGAGGATGTCCAAATAGACCCCAAGGTCTAAAAAGCAGAAACGCTGCAACAATAAGAAACACGACGATCTCATTATAAACGCCAATGAACTGGTACCCGAAGCTTAGTAGCAAACCTACTGCCAGGCCGGTTATGACTGCACCATTCAGACTTTCAAGCCCTCCAACGATTATCACCAAGAGAACAATCATGAGCATGGATACTCCCATGTCAGGGAAAATGGCATAAACAGGCGCCATTGTGGCACCGGCAAAACCAGCAAGCGAACAGCCTATAGCTACAGTTATCAAGTAAATTACGTTGCTATCTATTCCTTGGAGGGAGGCTGCCTCTTCGTCTGCCATCACAGCACGTATTGACTTGCCTAGCCGCGTTTTCATTAGAATTAGATATAAGACTAGCATTACTAGCAGGGCGAGCATGATAATAACTAGTCTCTCCACCTTCAAGCTAATACCAGCCACAGTAATTAAACCAGGGAAAACACTTGGTATGCCTTTCTGCAAACTTCCAAATAGTACTAATGCCCCTTGTCTGAATATCAGGGACAGACCCATGGTTGCTGCTGCACCCAGCAAAATGTTACTCCGAATATGACGAAAAACAGCGGTATAAGTTAGCCCACCAAGCAAGGCTATTGCCAGTACAGCCAAAATCAGGCCTAGTGCATAATTAAGGCCAGCAATGCAGCAGGCAAAAAAGGCAGCATACGCCCCCAGCATATAAAATTCGCCGTGGGCAAAGTTAAATATCTTGGCAACTCCCAGTATCAAGACCAGCCCTGAGGCTACCAATACAAATATCATGCCCCGCTGCAGTCCATTTACCAACACTTGTACAAGTAGCGTCGCTGTCATCTTGGCACCTCGCGTATGCAGAGCTTCGGAAGGGCATACAACAAGAGGTGTATGCCCTTCCGACTGTAATGCAAAGGTCTAATTCATCACTCCTTTGTATACCACTCCCCTTTATAACCAAATACCATTTCTACCCCGGCTAAGACCTCTGCAAATGTAAGCGATGCGGCATAGGCTTCCTGCATGTTCTTGACTACCCCAAAGTCAGCCTCAGCCAAGCAGTCCATATACTGAGTAATGCCGAGGTCTGGTCTTCTAATCGTTGTGCACTGGCCCATTGGGGTTGGATAGCTTATTGGTGCCGCTCCCAGTATCGCAGAAATTCTGCCTGGATCTAAGCTATTAGCCTTCTTTATAGCCTCAACAAAGAGATAATACGAATTCACCCACATCGCACCGACCCCGTTCCAAGTCCCGTATTTTGCTTCATATAGTTTACGTAACTCCACTGCTGCCGGTCGGTCCTTTGCTGGTCCGGTTGGGAATACACTGGGGTCCCTTGTCTGGTAACAGAATCCCTCCATTGCCTCTGGAGTGCTTACCGCCTTGATTTCGCTCCATACCGGCGATGAGCCGGATACGACTAGCCCATGCCAGCCAGCCTCATACAGTGCCTTCATGGTCAGACCTGCTGTTGTCCCTGTTGTTCCAACAAAGAATATGAAGTCTGGCTTTAAGGATGCAGCCTTAGTGGCTAAGTCGGTAAAATCAGTTGTTTGCATTGTGTAAAAGAAGTCGCCGACATCCGTTATGCCAAAGGTCTTACCGCAAGCATGACCACCGTCTACGTATCCATGCCCAAATGCATCGTCTGATGCGACAATACTCTGGGTTTTAATATTCGGGTTCATCTTCAGGGCAAACGTGTACATAGCGGATACGCTAGCTTTTGCCGGCATTGACCTGAAGGTGTAGCGATAGTTAAGGTTAAAAGCTTGGTCGGTAGAACTAGAGTGGATGAGCAGCACCTTTTCTGCTTCAGTAACTGGAATAATGCCTAGCACCGAAGATGAGGCGAGCGGCCCCACAATGAACTTTACTTTGTCTTGGTAAACTAACCTCTCAGCGGCTGCCTTTCCTCCGTCAAGAGTGTATTTATCATCATAGGTGATGAGTTGGACATTGTATTTCTTCCCCTGAACTTCTAGTCCTCCTGTTGCATTCAAGTTGTCGAAAAGCAGACGCAGGCATTTATCTGCTTCCACGCCCCAGGGATTATTCATAGGAAGAATGGTACCAACCTTCAATATTTCTGCTGGTGGCGCTTGAGGTGTTTCTGGTGGTGGCGCTTGAGGTGTTTCTGGTGGTGGCGCTGGTGGTGTCACTTCCTTTGGTGCACAACCTGTCAAGAAGGGCAGCGCCACTAGTATCAAGATAAAGCAGAAGCTACAGAATAGTGCTAATAACCTCTTCGTTTTCAATACTAAACCTCCTTAGCAAATTCAACTCGCCGGATACTCAAGGTGCTACTCCATCTCTCACCCCCTTTGTCTCCGAGTTTAACTAATTTACTCGACTGTAATTTCCCTTGTTATCGCTAAAGCTTAGTGATTGGAACACACTTATGAGGGACCAAAAGGCATATCTCTCGTTTTCCTACAGAAAGTTTATCTTATGCTTTCATAAATGTCAAATTTTGGCCGCATTGGTTGTCAAATAAACTGATATGTGCTAAAATATGAGCGAAAGAGCCATTATGGACAAGATAGATAATCAATTAATACAGCTACTAGGGGAAAATGCGCGACAAAGCAGTTACAGGCTGGCTACGAAGCTTAAGTTAAGTCCAACCACTGTCAGGCGCAGGATAAGGAAGCTCATCCAAAGTGGGGTGTTACGCATTGTGGCAACTGTTGACCCAGATAAGGTTGGTTTCCCCCTCTCTGCTATCATTGGTTTCGATGTAGACCAGGACAAAGTAAATTCGGCCTTACAGGCGTTAGCCAGCATGCCAGAGGTTAAATGGCTGTCAACCAGTACCGGGCAATTCGACTTGCTAGCCTTAACACGGTTCCGTTCTCCTGATGAGCTTTCTGACTTCTTGCAAAAAGAGCTAACTGGAATAAAAGGGCTAAAAAACACCGAAACATTTATCTGCCTGCGCGTGGAAAAGGGCAAGCATATGCGGGTAATCACCTGACTTCAATGTACCGTATTGGTGTACTCGGGGGCAAGATTATACAGTCTTTTGCGAAAAGGGAAGAGGGTAAATCTTTAGTTGCGAGAAAGCGGAGCTGACGGATACCCCTTGACAGGAAATAGAATTGTTTAACACGCTTAAGGAGGGCAAGCAAAATGAAATTCCCTAAGCTATTTGAGCCATGTTGGGTGGGCAAGCTGGAACTGGCTAACCGAATAGTAGCGGCTCCCATGGCTACCTGCTTTCCAAAGGATGGCTTCGTGACTGATAGGATGATAGATTACCATGCAGAAATTGCACGCGGCGGGGTCAGCCTTATTATCGTTGAGGACACCGTTGTGCAACTGCCCCTGGGAAGACAGGCTGACAATGACTTAATTTTTAGTGATGACAGATATATGCCTGGCATGCGTCGTCTTGCCGAAGCCATAAAGAATCAGGGGGCAAAGGCTGCTATCCAACTTAGCCATGGTGGCCGTATAGCTGGTAAATTGCGTAACGGCCGGCTATCTATTACCAATGGTCAAATTCCAGTGGCTCCTTCAGCAGTTACATTTCCGATACCTGGCTGGGTCGTGCCGCGAGAATTGACTGTTGAGGAGATTGAGGAAATAGAAGACAAGTTTGCCGAGGCTGCTTGGGGCAGTAAGGAGGTCGGCTTCGACGCAATTAGTCTGCATGCCACCCATATGTACCTTATCAATCAGTTCTTATCCCCATACTCTAATAGACGTCAGGATGCCTATGGCGGGGATTTTAATAGGCGCCTTCGCTTCCTGTTAGAGATAATACGCAAGGTCAAGCAAAGGGTGGGGGATGATTTTCCCCTTATTTGCCGCATCAGTGGTGAAGAGCTCGTGGATGGTGGCCTGACTATTGAAGATGCTAGGCAGATCTCGCGGCGATTAGAGGCCTCTGGGATCCATGGCATTAGTGTTTCTATGGGGGCTAACCCGGCTGCATTCATGAACCTTGACTACTTTCCAGTGTTGCCGGCGTCACCGATGAAAAGTCCTCGTGGTGAATTGGTTCATTTGGCTGCAGCGGTGAAAGACGTAGTTTCTATACCGGTCATGACTTCAAACCGTATTATTACCCCGGAGCAAGCAGAACGAATATTGGAGCAGGGTAGGGCCGATCTTATTGGCATAGGCAGGGGTTTGCTCGCTGATCCTGAATGGCCGAAGAAAGCACGAGAGGGCAGGGAACGGGAGATCAGGCACTGCATTTCTTGCACCTATTGCGCTAAGGTTACCATGGGACCAATGCCAGTAGCATGCACAGTCAATCCTCGTCTTGGCCGGGAGCGGGAACTCCAATTAACTCCAGCCACTAAGCCTAAGACTGTTTTCATTGCTGGCGGTGGCCCCGCGGGTCTAGAGGCTGCGCGGGTGGCTGCCATTCGCGGGCACAAAGTAGTCCTCTATGAGAAGGATAAACTTGGTGGGCAACTCAATCTAGCCTGCATACCTCCGGGTAAGGATGAAATTAGACTATTCCACGACTTTGAACAAGAACAGCTAGATAAACTGGGAGTCAAGATAGAGAATAGGGAACTCACCTTGGAGATTGTGCAGAGAGAGAAGCCTGATGCCGTCATCGTAGCCACTGGTGCTGTCCCTCTGCACGCCGACTTGCCTGGAAGCCATAACAAAAACGTAGTCACTGCTTGGCAAGTGCTTGGCGGATACACTCCTAAGGGCAAGGTGGTTGTCGTCGGCGGAAAGCAAATAGGTGCTGAGACAGCAGAATATCTGGCGACTAAGGGCAACGAGGTGACCATAGTGGAGACCTCGGCTGCGATAGCAAAGGATACCCTCGTTCGCATCCGCCAATTTCTGCTATTAAGCCTAAAGTTTCTGGGGGTCAAAGTGTTGACCAACGCAACAGTTGAGGAGATAACAGAAAACGGAGTAATAGTGAATCGTAAAGGTCAACGCTTCCCTATCGAGGCAGATACGGTAGTATTGGCGCTTGGCAACAAACCAAACCGTGAACTCGCCAGTCAGTTAGAGGAGCTTGACATCGAGCTTCACATCGTAGGAGACTGTGCCGGGGTTGGCAAAATGATCAAGGCTATAAAGGAAGGGTTCCATGCTGGGCTGGCACTCTAGGCGTACAATTGCCTTAACCCTTAGAATATAGCAGTGAGTGAAGTGTCAAACGCTTCAATAGTCTTGTCAATATCCTCCTCAGAGTGAGCCGTTGAAACTAGACCGGAAGGACCTGCCCGCCCCGATACATGTACACCATTAAGTGCTAGGTTCATAATTGCAAGTCTAGTTAAGTCTGGACGAATAACCCTGCTGGTATTCAAACACACTGTTCTATCGCACCTGTCGCGTAACAGACACTCACCAAAGTACGCGTTAAAACTTGAAAAGCTACCGTAGGCGCAGCCACTTACGCCTTTCTCGTCCATAGTACGTTGGATTCCTTCTCGCAGCCGACTTGTCATCTTGCTGGCGTGCTTTTGTGGTTCTCCGGTAGCCAGTATCTTGAGTGTTGCTATGCCTGCAGCACAAGTCAGTGGATTTGCACACCAAGTGCCCGTATGAGAGACGCGTTTGTAGCGGTTCCACTCAGGGTTGGCAAAGGCCATCATATTCATAACGTCAGCACGACCAACTATGGCGCCAACAGGTATTCCACCTGCTACCGCTTTGCCTAACATGGTTAAATCCGGGATAACCCCAACCACTTGTTGGATCCCACCAGGTGAATAGCGAAAACCTGATACAACCTCATCGAACAGTAATAGAGTGTCATATTTCTTGGTTAGCTCCCTCATTGTTTGGTAGAAAGAAAAGGACGTCCCTGAGTTTGAAGGTTCAACCATCAAGACAGCGACATCCCTTCCAGATAACGCATCTTCGAGCGCCTTTTCATCATTGACCGGGATAGCTACAGTGTCCTCAACCTCACCATCAGCTAATCCGGCTGAATCAGGTGTGTCCCATGGCTCACGCATCCCTATCATCACCGGTGATGACAAGCCGTGAAAGTGAGTCCTAAACTTAACAATCTTTTTTCTACCGGTGAAGGCACGAGCCAGTCGTATCCCTATGATGCCAGCCTCGGTGCCTGAGTTAGTGAACTGGACAAGCTCGGCAGAAGGAACAAGACTCTTTATTAACTCAGCCCACTCAATCTCTAGCTGGTGAGGTGCACCATAATGTATCCCTTTTTCAATTTGACCGTTTACTGTCTTAATGAGAGAGGGGTGGTTATGGCCCAATATTAACGCGCCATGCCCCCCAAAATAATCTATATATTCATAGCCATCGACGTCCCACATGTGTGAACCGCTAGCATGCGTGATGTAAATAGGGAAGGGCAGGAAAAACCTGCCATCATGGGTAATCCCACTAGGAAAGATACGCTTTGCTTTTTCATACAGAAATCTAGACTTTGGGAATTTGGCCATATACCTTTCTTCGCTACGCAGTTTCTCGTCCAGCATGATTATCCTCCTACGTTACTACAAGTTCTCATCATTTACCTGACCCTAGACTGCTCCTCAACATTTATTCATAGGTTAATACTGTGTGTAGACAGTAGCATTGACACAGCTCATCACCAGACACTCTAAATAGCTGAGCTGTTTTTGTCAAACTCCGTAGGTCACTGGTCATATTTGCTACATCAAAAACTAGAAATGCCATTTAGGTAACAAAATGAGTAATTGTTACTTGTATGAGGCACTGGAGTGAGATAAACGAATCGTAAATACATCGTTAAGAACGATCGCTAAGGGCAAGTCACCTTTCTCTTGTTTTCGACGCCCCCTCCCAATAAGACCAATCCCCAAGAGAACACACAAGACTCCTATCAGGTGTGACCACAAGAATGACTCTTTCAAGATAAGGTAAGAAAGCAGCACAGCACTGACGGGCATAATCCCTGTAAAGACTGCCGCTGTACTGGACGGAACCCTTGATACACCTTGAAACCAGAGAATGAAAGCGACCACCGTCACTACGATGCCGTAGTAGATGATGGGTATCCATTCCTCAAGAGTCAGCCTCGAGAAATCAAAGCTTCCAGCTTCATAGATTGAGAAGGGTAAGAACATTAAAAGCCCAAAAATGCTTACAATGGTTACGCTGGCTAGGGGTGTTACGCCGTCTCTACTTTAAGGTCGGGAGGAAGAAGGGAGTACAGCTTGCTAAGGTAGCCTCAGCGAGGGAACCCCTGGAGTGGATTTACCATATACTCAGAGATGGCAGGACCTACCAGGAGATGGAGAAGATAGCAGACCTGTTAGGTCGAGGTGAGCTCAGTAATTACTCTGGCAGTGCATAACAGGCCGTGAAAATGATTGGGCAGCCTCAGTCTGAACGACATAGTGGGGCTATAAAGCTACGAAGGGATGGATAGGTTTCAACCTGCTAGAACTTGACAAAGTCAGCGTTTTCAGGGATGAGTAATTGTTAACCTATTTAGTGTGTTCTCCCTCTCTTTGCCTAGCGGCTGCTTTCGGTTTCCTCCTCCACTTGGCCAGTAATGCCTCCGGATTGCCTTTACGGAATACAGTTGCTTCTCGTTGTAATACCCCACCCATTTCTCTAAGAGATCTCTGATCTAATAAAGGTCTTCTATTTTTCTATTGCCAAGTGCTTCCTCACGCATGCTGCGACACCATACCATTGACGGGGCATGTCAGCCATAAAAGCTAAAGTTTCCCGGGCATAAAGCCTGCCAGAGATTGACAACAGGCTACATATATGCTAAAATGTGCCAACTGTCACCTTCATACTCAGCAGAAGCGGAATTATAGTATATCTTGCTAATACTAGACAAAAGTCAGAGAACTGGATGAATTGAAGTGCGGATCGAGCATGGCAATGAGAACGCTAAAGTGGTCAATTCTTTTTTTAGTTTCGGTTATGATGTTCTGTTTCGGTGCTGCTTATGGTCAGATGACAGTTAGGCCTCACGTAGTAACCAAAGTAGTAACCCAAACTGAATATGTGCCCAAATATATTGTTGAGAAAGTTGAAGTTACCCGAGAAATTGAGGTCCCCAAAGAGGTCTATGCCACCGAGTTCCGCCAGTTTGAGTCCCAGGAGGAACTGGGAAAGTGGCAGGCGGAGCAGTACCTTGAGCTCCAAGAACTAGGAAGACGAAACAACTGGACTTGCGTAGACTATGCCTTAGAGATGCAGAGGAGAGCTTGGCTTGATGGTTACCAGATGTCAATCGAGAACTTGATTGATAAGGACGGTAGGACAGGTCATGCCATTTGTTCAACTTGGATAGGTGATAAGTGCATCTATCTAGAGCCACAAAGCACAAAGAACTGGGTAGGCGCAGTGAAAGGGGATGTGGGACTCATGTATAGACCAATGCTAATTTATCCGGAGACTGGCCAGACAGTGTACAGAGAAGAATAAAGGGACTGAGTTTACAATTGTTTAAGCAGAGCTATATCAACACTGAACCTTAGCAATCTAGCCTACCCTCTACGGCGGGATGCCACTTGCCCGATTCCGGCTGAGGCACCGTACGGGAGGGGGAGGTCCTAATCTTTAAGCTAGTGGGAGAAGACATTAGCCCCTAGCACCTCAGTTTCCCCTGACAGAGCCCGCCACATTTACCTCCTGAGGCCAACCACAAGTCTGGACACACCGAAGGCGAAGATAACCAATAACATCGCCGTCTCCAGACTTCAATTGTGATATTACGCTTCCTCTCAAATCTCATTGGCGATTAGATTCTTTATATTCATCCTGCTTGCTTTAGTATAATAGCTGAGCAACAAACCTTGAGCCCTCAGCCTGTGTAGGCCAAGGGCTCAATCTGCTCTAGTGTTTAGTATGCTCTCCTTCTAACCAAGAAGAAAATGATTAATCCCACTATTACTACACCGGCTATGCTCCCGCCGACTACAGGCCAGTTAATACGCTTAGGTACTTCTGGCGTAACCGGTGGTGTAACAGGTGGCGTAACAGGTGGTACTACCTTTTCCTTGACGGTAAATGAACCCTTAAGACCCTTAACATCTACTGAGTAGGTGCCCGCCTTATCCTTTGATACAGTGAAACTAACCGACTCACTCTTGGCAGCAGCAACTGTTACTTTCTTTGTTGCTTCCGTCACGCCATTTATCTTGAGGGTAACTTCATAGCTACCTGAGGCATCACCAGTATTGGTAACCGTGACGCTGATGGTTACGCTTCCCCCAATGTCAACCTCGCTCGGAGATATGGAGAGGTTGCTGCTAGTGAAGGCAGCAGCTGGTGCTTTTCCCAGAGTGGTGAAGGTATATTCAGGAGACGTTGCCAGGTTACCTGCTGTGTCCTTTGACATGGTCTTGTAATGATAGGTGGTACCAGGGGTCAAACCGGTAAGGTGAACATGATGGTTAATAACATACGTCTCATCCAGAGGTGAAAGCGTACTAGGGCTAGCCCAATATTCCACTTGGCTAGTGCTCACCTCGTTTGTTGTCCAACAGATATCAGCAGTAGTCTCAGTAACACCTCCCGGACAATTGCCGACATCTGAAATTGTAGGTGGCGTAGTGTCACCTCCTCCCCCTCCACCACCGCCTGCCGATGTTCTGGTAGTAAAGGCCATATCTACACCATAGCTTGTGCCTTGACCCACTGCTTTAGCTCGGAAGTGGTAAGTAGTACCAGGCGATAAACCGCTCAAGGAAGCACTGAATGAGCCGATGCTGGTCATCGTCTGCGGGCTGGTCTGGTTGCCGTAAGCAGTAGTAAGCCCCCACTCAAAGGATACCTGAACCGATGTAGCACTTCCCAAGGCACTTAAGCTACCGTTCAAGGTAGCTGTTGTGGTGCCTATGGCGGTAGCTGCGCTGGTGACCACTGTAGGTGGGACAACAGTTATTGTTACCGTAAGGTTTAGCTCTGTCACCTCGCCACTGTGCCACTCGGCAGTCTGATCAGCCTGAACACCATTTACATAGAAGGTCAAGGTAGCTCCAGGTTCAATATCACCTTGCACCACTAGCTTGGGGTCTAAACCACGCGGTCCACCATACTTGCCGGCCTCGGTAACCGTTATCGGATTTCCCACGATGCCGGTTAGCACCCCTTCGCCTCTAGCTTCCACCGCGGTCCCCACGGGTGCTGGGCTGCCATTTATCTCCACTGTTCCGTAGAAGGCATGAGGCAAAGGAGGAACTTGTGCCAAAACCGGGGTAGCAAAAAGACCAGCCAATAAACACAAGCCAACCAACAAAGGCGCTATTCTTTTCATATTAAAATCACCCCCCTAGGCGAGGGGGCTTAAACCCCCTCGCCTTGATTTTGCCATCTTGCCCTACGGTATTGGAGTGGTGCTGAAGCCCCATAGAGTATCAGCATTCTCCATAACCACCCAGTAACCCTTATAAGGGAGCAAATCTCTTATTACACCACCAAGGGCATAAGCCCAGCCCGGCTGGTTATGTTCAGGGCTAACCACTATGACGTAGCCTGTAAGACCACCTTCAGCTTCGGCGATGCTGATTAGAGCCTGGTCCAGCGGCATGGCAGGGAAAACACCCCCTTCTAAAGCTGGGGCAGGACCGATTAAGTTAACCCCCGGCACAAGGTCTCGGGCTGGTAGTCCTGAAAGCTCCTCGGAGGGGATGAACTCAGCTACCGCCATGGCATCTGCCTTGACCTTCACATAGATTGCATATAATGGCAGAAGCTCATAATCACCAAACACTGGCACCCATAGTTTATCCTGGGCATCCCAGCTTAAATAAATCTCTATATTGGCTTGCGATGCCGCATCGAGAATTTGCTCTAAGGAATCGCTATCAGCATCTAGCAGGATGGGTGTGGATAGCAGGTTCCAGTCAGCAAATAGAGTGGCGTAAAAGCCGACTCTCTCAGTGAAAGTAGCAGTTACTGTCTTATCCTTATCCAGGGTCAGCGTTGTTGACGCTAAGCTAGGTTCGGCTATCTCAGCCATATCATCAGTAGTCCAGCCAGCAAACCGCCAGCCGGGGTCTGGGGTGGCGGTGATAATCCTATCTCCTGCAGGATAACTACCAGAATCAGGAGTTACTGTCCCTTGCCCTACCTTCACCATGGTCAGGGTATAATAGGTAACCCCCACCTCAGTGAAGGTAGCGGTCACCGTTTTATCTTTGTCCAGTGTCAGCGTAGTTGAAGCTGAGTCAGGGTCGGCAATCTCCGCCATATCAGCAGTAGACCAGCCAGCAAACTCCCAGCCATCTTCAGCTGTGGCGGTGATAGCCATGTCTCCCCCAAGATAAGTACCGGACTCAGGAGTTACCGTCCCTTCACCGACCACTGCCATGGTTAGCGTATAATAGATTACACCGGGAACTGTCAGGTCAAGCTCAGTGACCCTGCCTTGGTGGAAAGTAGCCGTCTGGTCAGCCTTAGCACCATTAGCATAAAATTCTATCAGGGCTCCCCCTTCAATATCGCCCGCAACCACAAGCTTGGGACCCAGAGGTTCGGGACTGCCATATTGCCCCACAACGGTAGTGGTAATACTGCCACCACCCCCCGCAACCACAGCCGTGACCTCAGTCCCTATCGGAGCGGGAGAGCCCCCGATGGTCAGCGTGCCATAGAAAGAATGTGGTATGGGCTGAGCAAAAGCCGGCACCGCTAGCGAAAGCACTAGCACCAAGCTCACAATTATCCCCAGGAGCCCGCTTCGTCTCCACATCGTCTCACCTCTCTATATAGATTTTGGGGAGGGGAGTAATCCCCTCCCCAACTTGGCTTTACTTAAGGCCCCATCCACGGTGGCAACTGGCAGTTAAGGATTGCCATTTCCCAGTCGTCAAGATACCACGGCGCCATGCGGAAGCCAGCTAGTGTCGTCGGCTTGGTGATGAATACCCAGTAGCCATCACCAATATACATTTTTTCGCCCGAAGCAGTGCTGGGGGTGCACACCCAGCTATCCGTCTGACCGGGCATAGCCGGGCTGATGGCATTGCCCCAGCTGCCAGCAATGGAACTCAGGGCTACGTCAACAGTCATGTCCGATATGCCCTCAGTCCAGAAGGGGGCATTCAGGCTCACCAGGTTCCAGCCCGCAGCCAGGTTTCTGGCTGGCATGTAGTTGGTGGTCCTCAGCAGGATAGGCAGCATGTCATCACCTGCCATCTTGACATAGACCGCCTCCAGAGGCAGCAACTTGAAGTCACCGGTAAGCAACTGCCAGCCGCTCGCCGGGTCGTAGGAGTAGCCAAGGATGTAGTTCTGCATCCAGCCGCCCAGAGCGCATATTTCGCCCATCTGGTCAGCCCGCTCATCCAGGGGTACCGGTGTGGACATCGTGTTCCAGCCCTGCTCCAGAGGCACTATTGGCGTCGTGGGAAGACTGTAGCCAGAGCCGTAGCAGTCGCTGCCGTAGTAGCGGATGAGGTCTTCCTGCACATCCTCAAAGGGGGTGGTCAGCCACCACTTGTAGACAACATAGTGACTGACACCGTCGCCCTTACCCAGGGCGTCACTCTGCTGCCCTGTCTCATGAGGCTTTGGAGCCGGACCGCAGCTGGGTCCACTGAGGTCGCCCCACCAGTTGAGTGAGGCTACCAGGTAGCTATCCTCCCAGTTCTTGATGCCCCAGTCAGTATTGCCCTCTATGTTGTTGTAGACACAGGCAATCATGTATGGGTTATCAGCCTTGGTGGAGATGCCGAAGACGCCGTTATCCACAATCTGGTTAAACTTGATGACAATGGTATCGTTCGTGGCAGCATCCCCGAGGTAGATACCGGCATGGGTGTTGTTGTGAATGTTGTTGCCCACAATGTAGAGGGTGTCGACCGCTTTGGCGGTACTGATTATCTCAATGCCGGCATCAGTCCAGCCTGTATAGCCGGTGCCCATTCCGCTGGGACCGTTCTGGTAGAACTCATTGTTGACAATCTTGGAGTCAGCAAGAGGGGGACCTGCGGGGTCAAGGCACTCCACGCCGACGAACAGCCCATCGCCAACGAAGCCGTCCCAGAGGTTGTCATAGACCTCGTTACCGTTGACCAGGACGCAGGCATTCTCAGCCTGTATTCCGCCAGCTTGGCTGCCGTAGACGATGTTGTTCAGGATGTTGACCCGTCCCTGCCAGCAGTAGTAACCGGTCGGTTCACCCGAGGGGCCTAAGATAAGCCCTGATAATGATTTTGATGAACCCGTGGGATAGACGTAGATGCCCCTGGCATCGGGAAGAAGGTTGTTATCAGCATCAGGATAGCTACCAACGGCAACACCGACTCCGGCGTTCTTGACGGTAAAGCCGTCAAAGGTAACGCAGCCAGCAGTGATTAAGACAGCGGCTATGCGGCTACCCGAACCCACCGGGTCAAGACCAGTGGCATCAATTATGGTCTTCTTAGCGCCATTCTCCGATACCATCTCCACACCGGGAGTATCTATCTCAAAGGTCTCGGTGTAGGTGCCGTCTCTGACCAGCACTTTAGCACCAACAAGACCTCCCGCGGTGGGACAGGCAGTATAGCAATTCCATCCAGGGATCTCTTTCGTGACAGTGGTGATGTCGACTACGTTCGCCGGTCCTACTGGCACCCAGAGAGGAGTGCCATCATTCAGTATGGCTAGAGTTGCCTTGTTGCCGCTAGTGGCATTATCGCCATTATAGGTAACCTCATAGACCCCGGGTTTGACGGTGGTAACATTTACATTTAACGCCTCGCCTATGGAAGTGCCATCCGTCCAGGCACCGGCAGTGGTCTTGCCAAAATTACCGTAGGCTCCAGCAGCCGTGTTATAGATGTCTCCAGTGAGATTGAATGTATCCTGATAGCCAGGGGTGGTTCCCGCGGTCTTCCCCACCGCCTTAACCACGTCCACTACACCACTGCCTACCGCAACGTCGCCAATACCCGCGATGTCTATGTCTACGCTAGCTTGGGTGCCATCGTTCTTGTTATAGGTGACGGTGAAGGTCTCATCTTCAATATGGCTTACGCTTGTAGCCTTCACGGTGTCGCCTATGGCGGTACCATGGGTCCAGGAGCCATTCATGGTGCCGTAGTCGTTGTCGGTATCAGCACCTACAAGGTCAAAAGAAGCTCCAGGCTCGTAGTACAGGGTATCGACATACTCCAGGGCTTCCTTAATCAGGAGGAAGGTGCCTACGGGTATATACTCTGTATAGCCGCACTTCTCTATGGGGTACTGGTACTTCAAGAAAACGTCCACCGGCACTGTTGCCTTTATGTCATACTCGGCATATACCGGCTCTGGCTCCTCATCGGTGTAGACCCAGGCACCGTATGTTCCTTCAGTGGACGGGTTCTTGATACCGAAGGCAGTGGTAAACACCACCCGACCATGATGGAAAGCCATTATGCCCAGACCCCCTGTAGGCATGTAAACGCGAACCAGTTTTACCATCCCGGGCTTGGTAGGGGAATCGTACACGACACTAGATGGTTGCTGAAGAGTAGCGGCACCATCCATGTCGTAAATCTCTACCTTAGTTTTATCTATGATAGTGGGTAGAGTGGTGCCGGTGGGGAACTCCATGACAAAGCAGTTGTAGTCGTTGGTCAGACCGGTATGGATATAGAAGTCAATCTGGTACTTGGCGGCGTGGCTTATCAGAGTTGGAGTCACCGTGATTTTCACCGCAGAGAGGTCTGGCGCGGCTGCCGCCGGCACTGCCATTGCCATCCCCAGGCTTGACGCCAGCACCAGAGCGATGACCACTCGCCATATATAACTAATTTTTCCTTTCATCCTATTTTTATCTCCTCCTATATAATTAGGTTTTTTAAGATTTTCTTTACTCTTTCTGTTCTGTTCCCTATCCATCACCCCCTTTCTTCATAATTTGCCAAACGGCGAAACAGCAGGCAAAAAATAATAACGGTGGTCAGGTTACCTGTTCATCTCACGCCTGTAACCACCTCTCGTTCAGGAACCCGACCACCGGTTTGGCTGAATGTAAAATGATTCGGAGGGCTATCTTTCCATACTTGTGATTTACCCTTGCGGTCATTCCTTGCCCTCCTACGGACATAAAAACTACCACAACTCCCCCTATTTGTCAATAGGCAAATCGGTTATTACTTACTCCAAGGGGCACACTATGTGCTTTTGCGGACAATAATAGCATTGCCTTTCTGGTTTGTCAAGAGGTTGGGGGGTATTTGGGGCTTTGCCTCGGCAGAAGCGCAGAAGCTAATGTTGACAGCCCACGGTATAGCTTGTAAAATGTCAGCGTGAGCACAGAGGAAGTCCCTATAGTCTCATTTCTGAAAGAAGTAATGCGCCGGAGGAAGCGCTTACCAAGTCAACTAGCCGCTGATTTGGGTGTTAGTCATGCTACGGTTAGTCGATGGCTTTCCGGCGCAGATATTCCTAGTACCAAGTCTTGTCGTAAGTTGGCTGAATATAGTGGTGTGCCCCTGGGAAAGATTCTCTCCATTGCTGGTCACATGCCCGGAGTAGCTGAGATGGGACCTCCTAAGTGGCCTGAGTTTCGTGAGTATGCTCGCCAGAAGTATCCCAATGAACTAGATGAAGACCTGATTACTATGATTGAGGACCTGATTGAGCGCCGAAGAGCGAGAAGGTATAATGCTAAAGATTCCTAAGTGGGAAGCTCAGCTCTGGTCTTATGTAGGTAGTGGCGATGGTATGCGTTGCCCTTTTTATGGCCACTGCCAGGTCAGAAAGAGGGGTGGCTGGTGCCCTGATGAGAATAAGGAGCGCATCAACCAATTACTTGATGAGAAGCAATTTAATTTTCATAGCTATGATTTTATAGAGAGTGAAGCTAAGGGACTTTGTAAGCTATGTCAACTGGTGGAAACACTGGCACAGAGGTGCCTTAACACGGGAGGGGTTCGCTGCCCCCCGGTACCAGCTGGGCTGGTTACGCTATTTGACTTGCAGCATACTGTAGAAGTCCGCCAATTGCCACTGAAGGTCTATCATGGTGCTATCTGGCATCAGAAGGATGGATGGGTAATACAACTTAAGAACGGTGACACCTCTGCCACAAAGAGATTTACTCTGTTCCACGAGGCTTTCCATATCATAGCCCATTGTCGAGCCTCCCCTGTGTTTAGAAAAAGAGGAAGTATAGTGGGTTCCTTCAACGAGTTGCTGGCTGACTACTTCGCCCTCTGCACACTGATGCCTAGAGAATGGGTAGCAGAAAAGTGGGCAGAGCTTAAGGATTTGGACAGGATGGCAGAAATCTTTGCTGTTCCAAAGTCAGCAATGTGTATCAAACTTAGACAGCTGGGCTTGATTTAGCAATCCTGCCTCGGTCTTCCTATAGCCTGAGTGGTGCTATCTCGTCAACAGGACCGTTTTTTGTAGCCTGCCTGTAGATTGCACAATTCGTCATTTGGTGCAGCGACTCTAATTGAGAGAGCCTTCGTCTTCCTAACGGTAACGTCCGCGTATTGCTAGGTTTCAGGATCAAAACAAAGATAGGAATAACCAGTAAACTAGCAGGTTAACTACCGTCAGCGGCACCCCTATCTTGACGAACTCCAGGAAGGTGATGGTCTCCCCTCTCTTTTCCGCATTCTGTATTATTATTACATTGCTGGCGGCGCCAAGTATGGACAGATTTCCGGCAATAGTGCTTCCAGCGGCCAGAGCTATCATCTCTTTTGCTGAGGCTCCCAGGTGGTTTAGCATTGGTAAGTAGAGCGCCACAAGTGGGACATTGGAGATTAGCTGGCTTAGGATAACACTAATACCTAAAATCACACTGACTGAAGTCAGGCTCAGGTGCATAGCGTTCATCACCGACTGGAAGAAACCCGACTGCCAGACACTCTCCATCAGGACAAACATGGCGGCAAAGAAGACCAGGGTAAACCAGTCAATCCTTCTGATTATGCCAAACCTTCTGGGGCTAAAGATGATGATGGGTAGGGCAGAGGCTAATGCGATATAGGTCAATTTAAAATCAACGTCTAAACTGAGGAGAACCGTTGTTATCTTGGCCAGCACCAAGACAAACAGTGAGATTAGAGAGACCTTGCTCAGATTAGCCAGCCGGCTATCCTTTATCGGTTCTGGGTCATGGTTTAATAGTTTCTCATGAAAATGTCCCCCGTAGAAAAGCCGCAGTAAGAGATAGGTCATAAAGAGGTTAACCATCGTCGGCAGCAGCAGGAATTTCAAAAAGGTAACAAACGGGTTAGCAATGTTACCATTGATAGCGATTAGCAGGTTCTGCGGGTTACCGATTGGGCTCATGACGCTACCCGTGGTCACAGCAAAAGCGAGAGAAAGGAGCAGTATCTTGGGCTGAAAGCCATTCTTTGCCGCCAGTGAGAGTACCACTGGTGTCCCGATTATTGCCAAGGTATCATTCATCAGAAAGGCAGATAACACACCCATCCCGAAGAGGACGAGAAGAATCAGGCGACTTGTGGACTTTGCCCTTCTGAAGAACAGATAGGACAGGTGAGAGAGGTAACCACTTTCTTCCAGGGCTTGCCCGATAACAAAGACGCCAAAAAGGAAAAGCATTACGTCGGGATTAATTGATTTTAGCGCCTCCATGGGTGAGATTTCCCGGGTAAGCAGCACGGCTAGAGCGCCAAAGAGCATTATCTGCCATATCTGGAGGCGGATATTGCCTAATTGCCTTACCGCAATCAGGACGAAGACAATAAGCAGGACTATTATTGAAATCATATTAAAGCTGGCGCCTAGGCGCCAGCCCTTTTTCCATTTCCTTACACGTAGAAAGTTGGCTTAAAGGCCAACTTTCTTAAATCTATTTTAAACATTATTTTACCAAGTTTCTGGATTTAGCACAAGTTATCTATCAGCTCCACGCCAGCACGGATAAGGTCACAGAAAGCCATCTAGTGTAGCTTGCATTTTTGAGGGATGTTCACCATTTCTTGTTGACAACTCATTTCTTACACTCCTACAATTGGGTCGGGAGGAAGTGGAAACGTGGTTATCGTGACCGGGGCAACCGGACATATCGGCAACGTTCTTGTCCGCGAGTTGCTTGCAGCTGGAAGGGTTGTACGTGCCTTGGTTTTACCTGATGATGACAAACGCCCTCTTGCTGGTCTGAATGTAGAGATCGTCTATGGCGATATTACTGATCCTGAAAGTCTCAAATCTGCATTTGCAGGAGCGGAGCTGGTTTTTCACCTTGGCGGTATTGTCACCATTATGCCTGGTATGGCGGGTATACTCGAACGGGTAAACGTGGGAGGCATGCGCAATGTCATCGCCGCTTGTTGCGCCGCCGGTGTCCGCCGGCTTGTATATACCAGTTCCATCCACGCTATCGCCGAACCACCTCATGGCACGGTTATCGATGAGTCACAACCCTTTGACCCTGACCGAGTCCTAGGTGATTATGCTAGGAGTAAGGCCCGTGCCACGCTTCTTCTCCTCGATGAAGTTCGCAAAGGCGGACTAGATGCGGTTATCTGCTGCCCAACAGGGGTCATCGGTCCCTATGACTACGGGATCTCCAACATCGGCCAGCTCATACTTGATTTTGCAAGCGGGCATCTGAAGTCCTATGTGAGTGGCGCTTACGATTTCGTCGATGTGCGTGATGTTGCCCATGGTCTCATTCTTGCTGCTGATAAGGGGCAGGCGGGGCGTCACTACATCTTCTCCGGCGCACAGGTACAGGTGCCGGAGTTAATGGCGGAACTAGCGCACGATATCGGCTATCCTGCTCCCACCTACCGGATACCAACCATGATAGCCCGGGCTGCCGGGATACTCGCGAGTGTCTACTACCGACTACTTCGACGTAAGCCGGTGTTCACCGCTTACTCCATCGACGTGCTGCGGAGTAACTCGCTGGTGAGCTCAGAACGGGCGCGTGAGGAACTCGGCTTCACATCTAGGCCATGGCAGGAGTCCATCCGTGATCACGTAGAGTGGTTTCGAAGCGAGGGAATGTTACCTATACGACGCTAAGACTTAACCGCCTTGCACAATCTAATTGGTCAAAAGTACGCCTTGATTCCTTCAACCTACCCTGCTAGAATAGCAGCCAGAAAGGAGGCAAGCGGCCTCCGCCTTTTATCAAGGCTGAATGGGGTTTAGGTGGTCGACGGTTCAAATCCGTCTACCCCGACCATAGGCACAAAATCCAGTGGCTAGACCACCTGAATCGCCAGAAAAGGTAAATCCCCGGCGAGCAAATTCTCCTAAACGTTTATTTACCACCATAGCAACTTATACAATTTTATAATAGAGAAGCCAGATTTTACCGGCCCCCTTTGCTAAAATATCCACCATCGTGAACGCGGAGCGGTGTTTTGCCCGTCACCTTGACCCTGAGAATTAACTTGGGGAAAAGAGCCCCCGGCCAAGGGCAGGGGCTCTTAGCATCCGGCTGAGGTGTTATCCCTTTAGTCGGTACCGGATTCCCAGAAAAATCAGTGATTTTTCTGGGAATTTTTTCACGGCACTCGCCTGGTCGTGACTATCACGACAATCACCGCAATCACCAGAGTCGCAACAATGATGACTATCGCCCAGATCCAGGCTGGAGTGGTCGGTGCTGGCGCTGGAGGTATCACCCCTGGTGGTGTTGCTGCTGACGGAGGTATCGGTTTAGCCATGGTGGTGAAGTTCCATTCCGCTGACCACGGGCTAATATTGTGTCCAGGGTGAGGAGTTACTACGGTGAAGTTGCTCTGCGTTGACCCGGCAGCCCGTGAGCATACCATCCAGTAGTATTTCGTGCCTGGGATCAGATCAACTGTAGTCCAGCTAGTGGCGGTGGTCACGCCGGTGACAGGCCCTGAACCGCCAGCATACGTGGAAAACCCGGGGTCAGTGGATACCCAGACTTCATAATAGGTGGCAGTGGGCAGAGCCCCCCAGCTCAACGTGGCGGTAGTCGTGCTACCAGTACTGCTACCATTAGCCGGGCTAGTCGGCGTTGGTCCTACCGTCAGCTTATCAGTGTAGGTCCAGATGGCGTTGACCGTGCTCTTAGGTACCGACTCAAGCATCCACAGCGTGTTGGGGCCAGAGGTGTACCACGGACCGATATAACAGCCCTGAGTTTCAGTAAAGCCGTAGGACATCGGCTCAAAGTAGACACCGCTGGTTAAAGCTGTTGATGCCGTCGGGTTCACCGAGCGCAGCACAGCAGGGTTATATGTCCCTGCACCTGTATCGCCAACATAGAGCACCGTCCCGTCACCATCAGGGGCAGCCACAATTCCGGTAACCTTAACCGCCACAGTAGAAGAAGCCGGCCAAGTGGTAGCGGTAAGGGTATCTATCCGCTTCCACGAGGTATCGGTGCCGTAAACCAGCCGATATACGCCATTGGTTGTCTGGTCGGTGGCGTAGACCGTGCTGTTGGTGGCATACTTTTGGTCAAAGCAAACAAAGGTTGGACCGCCGTTGGTAATAGGTACACCAGCCGGTATTGACGACCAGGTGTTGCCACCATCGGTGGAGCGGAAGATATAACCGCTATCACTGCCGCAGAGCAGGGTGCTGTCAGTGGCATAGGTCGGTGACTTAGCAAAACTAACAATTTCTGTCGTTACAACGGGAAGCGGCTTATCCGACCAGGTGGTGCCGTTGTTCGTGGTAATGGTGGCATTTGTGCCATTACCGACAATGATGGTGGATGAATCAAGGATTATCCAGCTAGCTCCAGGAGGGCCAAAGGCAGTCGGTGCCCCTATTTGTTTCTGGAACCAGCGCCCGCTATCGGTTGACCGCCATATCTTGGGAGCAGGACCCGTGGGAGGAGTACCCATCTGGGCGATAAATACCGCCTTGTCAGTGGCGAAGGCAGGCGAGCAGGCAACCTTGTCTATCGTCGTCATGGCGAAGGTAATATTGTCATGGACGCGCTCCCAGTAGGTACCGTCACAGCGCCAGACACTGTAAACGCCTGGGAACTTGGTTGCAGATTTGGTTATCATGAACATGGTCGTGTCGCTGGCGTAATTGGGGGAGAAAGCCAGTGTGTTTATCTGGAGTATGTCGGTGTTAATCAGGGAAATCTGGCTCCAGCTTTTGCCCCAGTCGTTGGTCAGGGAAATGGCTGATCCCTCGCCTACGGACAACTTGTCACCGGTGGCTACCCATGCCTTGCCACTGTCAAAGTAGTCACTAGCACAGACGACGTAGGCGGGGAAGTCCCCGCTGGGGGCTTTCTTGGTGTTAAGCCAGGTTGAGCCGCTGTCGGTGCTGTACCAAATGGCACCAGCAGCGGGGTATTTGAGGGTGGGAGTACCAAAGTCGCCAGCCAGCAGCTTGCAATTACCTGAGCTGCCGCCAAGGGCAATGCTGCCTACCCGGGTAGAAGTGTTGGCACCACCAATGTCCAGGTCAGAGGCAGCGTTGGAAGAGACATGGTACACATCAGCGCCATAGCTGGTGCCAACTGCGTCATCAACAGCAACAAACAGGTCTCTCGCCCCGTAGGTTGAATTGTAGTCAGCGGGGAAGGCAATAGCGGCATACCTGACCACACCAAAGGGTGTTCCAGGCGCCGGGTTATACTTTAGCTCCGCGTTAAGGCTGGATGCAGCGTTCCAGGCGCCGCCGCCATACTGGTAGGTAACATAGGTATGACGTGTACCAGATAAGCCGGTAATTACCGCCACAATCTGCGGTTTGGCTTCAGTGGCAAAGTTGGGTGAGCAGGCGACAGCCATGACATTATAGGGACCACCAGCTGGCTGTCCAACCTTCACGTTCTGGGCAGCCCAGGCAGAGCCATAGACATCTGACTTCAGGTAGACCTCGCCGCCAGTGCTTGAAGCCGTGCCGACAACAATCCAGTGGCTGCCGCTGTTGTAGCCAATGTCCATGCAGGTGATAGTCCCGCTTGCCCACGGCCCTGCCATCAGTGATGAGAATGTAGCACCAGCATCAGCCGACTTGAACACGGTGGTATCATCAGTGACATAGACGGTTTTGGCATCCTGGGGAGAGCAGGCGATGGCAACTAGAGGTGTACCGACAATGGCATGTAAAGGACCAGTAGCACTATCGCACCGTGTCCAGCTCCGAGCGCCGTCGGTTGACTTATACAGGTTGGTCGCCTCACCGACATCCCAGTAGGCATAGAGGTCGCCGTTTATCGCCTTCTGTATGGGACCGGGACCGGCAGACCAGGTAGTAGCTGGGGGTGTGCGAGTTGTGTCGAAGGGCGTCAGGACATAGCCGCTAAGACCGCCAGCCCTGGGATAGAGGAACTTGGTCCAGGCGCCATCTGCTGCTGCCGCCGGCGTTGCCAAACCAGCAACAAAACTACTAAGCAGCGCCAGGGTCAGGACTACGCACAGTATTTTATAGATTTTATTTTTCATTGACCTTTAATTATCCTCCTTAATTGTTCTACCCCGTAAAAAAGACAAAACAGTGTCTCTCTTTTTATCGAGACAGTGTTGATTTTGGTCGTTTTGCTTGGTTTATTTTCGTCTCCCCTTCAGGATAATACCCCTCCGGGCTTTTGCCGAACAGAGAGTATCACGTAGCACATTGCTAGTCAATAGGTTTTCTAAACATTTCATCGAGTTGTTAAGTCTGCCCCTCACATGGTAAATTATAGCGAAAATACGGTAGGGTTAGAACAGCGCTCTCGCTAGGCCACTCCTTGACTTTCGGTGTTGCTGGTGCTACCATAGTGCTATGAAAGAGAAGCATCGTTGGCCAACGACAAGTATCAGGATCAACCCTGACATACTTCATCAAGCCCGAATTGCTGCAGTCACCGAGAGAAAGACACTAGGACTGTGGCTCGAGGAGGCAATATTGCAGAAGATAGAAAGGCACGCAGCGGGAGAAAGGAGGGTCAGTAATGAGAGCAGCATTATACGCTAGAGTTAGCAGTGAGGAACAGACCGAGGGGTACAGCATCGACGCACAGCGACGAGCATTTGAGACACTGGTTAAGAGTAAGGGCTGGACTAAATATGGAGAATACATTGATGAGGGGAAATCTGCAAGAAGTGATAATATAGGTAAGCGCCCCGCATTTAAACAGATGATAGCGCACGCTTTAGCCAGCAACTTCGACATCCTTGTAGTTCATAAACTTGACCGTTTCTCAAGAAATATCCGTACCACCCTAGAATACTTCGACAAGCTCTCAAAGGCTGGGGTTACTTTCTTATCTATTAACGAGCAGATGGACTTTTCTACTCCGTGGGGCGGACTAGCCCTTACTCTCCTTGGCGGTTTGGCACAATTCTATTCTGACAACCTCAGCCAGGAAACCAAAAAGGGATGGCACGAGCGGAGAGCACAGGGACTATATTGTGGTCTTCTGCCTTTCGGCGCAATGAAAGGAGAAGATGGCATACCTATTCCACATCCGGATACATATCCCGGGCTCGTTATGAGCTTTGAGTTCGCAGCCCAAGGGAAAAGCGATAAAGAGGTAGCACAAGCCCTCAATGCAGCAGGATATCGCACTACCGGCAACCAAGGTAATCGACTCTTTAGCAAAGACACGGTAAGGGGAATGCTGCAGAACCGATTCTACATTGGGCAGCTTTCTGACGGCAATGGGGGATTTCTCAAGGCTAAACATGAACGTTTCATCAGTGACGAGCTGTGGAACCAAGCGCAGGAATCTAGACAACGTAATAGAAAGGCGCCAAAGCATCACCCTGCCAAATCCACTATCTCCTCTTTGACAGGAATAACTTATTGCTGGTATTGCAAGGGAAGAATCCACATTGGGACTAGTCATAGCGGCAAGCGTCGTATGCTATGCTACAACCGGAGCAAGGGATGGGCCTGCTCACAAAAGTCAGCCCTACTTGAAGTCTACGAATATCAGATTGAGCAGTATCTAGACACATTTCATATACCAGACGATTACCAAGCCAAAATTCTCCAAGCTCATAAGAAGCTACAAGCTGCTTATGAGGACAGTGAAAAAGAGCAAGCCAGATTAAAAGCCCAACTCGAACGTCTACGGAAGCTATTCACTTGGGAAGACATAAGTGAAGATCAGTACCTCAGAGAGAAGGCAAAGACACTTGAAACCCTGCGAGCATTGTCTCCCATAGAAAATAAATCAAGCGTACTTGAACGGCTGGCTGAACTCTTGCGGAATGTCACTAAAGCATGGAAGGATGCAGATCAGGAGCTAAGGAACAGACTAGCACGGCAGCTCTTTGACGAAATCTGGGTAAAGGATAAACAAGTGATAGCAGTTAGGCCGAGACCCGAACTAAAGCCTTTCTTTCAGTTATCTTATGAAGAGTGGCTGAAAAAGTTTGAATCAGAGAACCCGAAGCCCCTCGGGGTCGCTTCCAATATCTCTAGCGTGCCTTTCAAAGTTTATCTTAAAGAAGGGGTCTAACTCGGCTCTTGGCTTCACAAATACCCTGATACCGCAAAGAGGTTAGTCTCACCCTCTCTGTCCATCCACCGCTTGAGTGCATCAAGAATATGCGGGTCAGAGGAAGGGAGCTTGAAGGCAAAAAACAGTCAAGAAGAACTTCTGTCACGGGGTATTCATGGTAGTTAAAGGGGGGTGCCCTTCGGGCACCCCCCTTTTTAGCGACAAAGCCGATTACCGCTAGAACCCCCAGAAGGGGAAGGAAGGCAGGTAAGGCGGCTCATCGCTGTCAGCACCAGCTTCGGAATAGGCAATAGCTCGGTTAGGTTCTGCATTAGTAATTATGGAGACCAACTCATCAAAACCCACATATCCGTCTTCCCAAGCGCTGGCACCAACCTCATCGTAGCCAATGCCGGCTATGCCATAGTTGACATTCGGCTTGAGCAGGGCTTTAGCCCAGCCGTTGTCTACCCAGGCTTCGGATGGCACACCATCGGCATAGGCATGGGCATTAACTCCAGTTACTGAAGCTGAAGAATAGGTCAGAGAGCCATCAGTTGCCGTGACACCGCAGCCAAAGCCAGCAAAGGCGTAGGTTGACTTGCTGTTGTAAAAGTCGTCAACAGTCTGGGAAGCCACGACTTCGGCTATTGCCTCAGCCACACCACCCTTGTTGGTAATGGCAATAATGCCACTGCCGCTGACGCTAGTTTCAGAGGAGGCAACAGGCTCGTCATAAATCCACCAGTCACTGTCGGTTGAAGCATTACCCTTGTTAACCACAGCCTTGGTTACTGCTGAACCACCCTCACCAACGCTACTTCCGGAGTCAAGCACAATGACACTCTGGCCAGCAAGTTCGTAATAGTAGTCATCGCCCGTCTCAAAGCCCAAGATTATTGCCGTACTGCCAGCACCGGCTGGTCCCGTAGTTGTGGCTGAGCTGAGAACTGAGCCAGAAGCTGTAGTCTTTGACCCGCCTGCGCTCTCCCAATAATAAGCATCATACGGATACCAGTAATAACCATCAACCTCAGAAGTGGTAGCACCAGTGGCAGTAGCAACAGCGTTGGCACTACTATTGGCACCACTGGAAGCATTAGCCGTGGCTATCAGCAGACTCAAATCCCCAAGCCCCAGATAGTGACTACTATCTTCCTGCCAGTTTTGTGCCCCGTTTCCGGACGCCAGCCCGGAAATAGCCATGGCTGTAGCATCACCACTGATGGCGGCTAGACTGGTTGCCTTGGCTAGACCGCTAACGCTATCAGCTAAGGTAGCCCCCACGGCGGTAGCTGAATGAAGGGCAAGGTCAGGATAACCCACAATAACAATGGTATCGTCCTCATAATAATACTCGCAATACCCCTCAAAGAGCGTCCCTGAAGCTGAGGTTGCCGCTGCTAACGTCCCCATGGCTGAAGCCTTAGAGCCCTGACCATAACCATTGGCGTAGGATTCAGTCCCTGCCAGGCTCAGGTCAAAAACGGTGGGAACATAACCATCAGCGCCCATCGGCATATCAACAAAGCCGGCGATATTGACTGAAATCGCACCGGCGAGACAATTGCTCTCAGCCATCTGGGCTTGAGAGCGAGCCATAGCCGTGCCCTGGGCAGCCGTGTCTGACGACTCTTCCCAGAGGTACTCAGTAGGTACAAACTGCTCGCCTACGAACTCTCCTACGGCATAGCTATAGTCGCCTGAGGCATCGGTTGAGCCCTGAGCCGTGGCTAAGGCAGTAGCCGTATCGCGCCCGACGTCAGAGGTCTCAGTCATAGCACCAAAGAAGCTCAAATCAACCACTGCTCCATAATCACCAGAACCAAAGTCAACCCTAGTACCGCCGTTCTCCACGGTGATGCCAGGGGAGACGATGGAGATGATGATATAGCCATAGGCATCCACCAGGTTTAGTGAGGCAATACCGGCTAGGGCGTCGGCATGACCGTACATAGTCGCTCCAGCCCTTGCCATAATAGTCTTGCCCGAAGCCTCAGTGTCAGAAGTGCCCCGCTCCACATCCACATAGCCGTCATCATAACTATACCATCCATACGTGCCTGAAGCTGAGGTCTCGCCTTGAGCCTGAGCTACGGCTGTGCCCTTATATAGCTCGCTAGAGCCATAGGCATGAGCCCCGGTGCTAATCCTTGACATCTCAAACATAGAAGCATACTCAACATCCAGGTAAAAGCCAGGCAGCGTAATAGACTCACCCCAGTCCATAGGCTGCCAGTTTTCAGACTCGATGATACCATCGGCATGAGTCACACCCGCAGCTTGCTGGGCTAATTGCGCCGTTACCCTGCCTGAAGCCGAGGTATCAGAAGTGCCACCAACACCTTCGCTAAGGTAGTAGTTATAATCAGCACTGCCGTTGGAAGAAGCACTTCCCTGAGCCAGGCTTAAGGCAACCGCCACGAAACTATCTGAGTCGCTCCCAGCATTGCCATAAGCGTCGAGACCGCTATCATCATAGACATAGTAATCGTAGCCCTCAATATCATCATAGTCAGCATAAGCATCATTTTCGGCATAGATTTCAGCTCCGGTCTCGGTAGAGCCACTAGATTTCTGGGCTAAGCGGCTTAATACCGCCTTGCCTTCCACTGAAGTGTCGGCGCTAGCTTCAACAGTCTCAATAACAATGCTCGGGGTGATGACCGCGACGCCGAGGTCGTGGATGGTCTCGGTATAAGTGTAGCTGGCACTGCTGCTTGCCGAAGCACTTCCTTGAGCCTGGACTAAGACAGCCCCCACGAAGTTCTCTGAATCACTACTTGCCTCACAATAAGTCCAGAGCTCACTTTCACCATCAGCGTAGGCATAATAATAGTAATAGGGCCCGCCGTCGTCGTACCAGCCGTCCTCAGCATAAGCCTCGTAATCCCAATAGCCGCCATAGATTTCAGCTTCGGCATCGGTATAGCCATCAGCCTTCTGGGATACGCGGTTTAATATCTTGCCTTGAGCCGAACTCTGGGCGCTAGCTTCATCGGCAACAACAGTAGTAATAGTGCCCCCATCGATGAGCTCGATGATAGGCTCGATGGTGGTATAAGAGTAGCTGGCACTGCCCTCGGTCTCAGGGAGCCAACCTGAAGAAGCACTGCCTTCAACCTGGGTTAAGGCGCTCCCCACATAGTTATCTGAGTCTCCCTCTGTCCAGCACTCAGTCCAGAGGTAACTTTCACCATAAGCCCAGGCATAATCATATTCGTCGTAGTAGTCCTCATAAGCCCCAGCCTCATTTTCGGCATAGATTTCGGCGTCGGCATCGGTGCGCCCCTCAGCCTTCTGGGCTAAGCGGCTTAATAACTTGCCTTGAGCCGAAGTCCCGGAGTTAGCTTTAGCAGTCTCAGTGCCGTCGTTGGTGTAAGAGTAGCTGGCACTGCCGCTTGAGGAAGCACTGCCTCCAGCCTGGGCTAAGGCGCTCCCCTGATAGCTATCATCGTAGCCATAGGCTTCGCAATAGGTATAGAGCTCACTATAGTTATCAGGAACATAGGCTCCATCATAGTAGTTGGAGCCCTCACCAGCCTGAGCCCAATTTTCGGCATAGATTTCGGCGTAGGCATCGGTATAGCCATAACCTTTCTGGGATAAGCGGCTTAATACTGTGCCTGAAGCCGAAGTATTGGAGCTAGCTTCATCAGTAACAGTGCTGTCGCCGTAAGAGAGGGTGGCGCTGCCGTTTGAAGTAGCCATGCCTTGAGCCTGGGCTAAGGCGCCCCCCAGAGCGTCCCCTGACCCGCCGGAGCTATAACTATAGGCATAAATGTCGCTATAATCATAAACATAGACGCCGTAATAGGAGTAGCCCCAGTCATCGTAATAGCACCACCCAGCCGCAACATCATTGTAGGCATAGATGTCGGCGTAGGCTTGAGCATAGCCGCCGCCACTGGCAGCCGCTTGAGTCAGAACCCTGCCCTGGGCACTGGTGGTTGAGCTTAGCTCGTAGTCAAGCTCGCCCCCGCCGGCAGTGGCTGAGGCAGAAGCCTTGCCTTGAGCGGTACCACTGGCAAAAGCCTTATCCCCGCTCGCCTCGCTATAGCTGTAGATGTCAGAATAGTCATAAACCTCGACATAGCCGTCTGGGTCCACCTCGGCATAGCTATAAATGTAAGACCAGTTATCGGCGAAAGATTCGTCACCGGAGGTGGCTCGGGAAGTAGTTATGCCTTCAGCATAAGCCTCTATCTCGCCATTAACTGTCTCCCAGGTGCCGGTAGCCTTTGCCCAGCCCGAAGCCTTAGCCTGAGCGCTGGCACTGCCGCCATCGCTGGATGAGGCATAGGCATAGGTCTCAATATCAGCGTCTACATAGACACTGGTCACAGTGTCATCAACATAATTCTCATCGCCACTAGCATAGACTTCGGCATAGGCTTGAACTTTGCCACCCGCAGTAGCACTCACTGCATAGCTGACAATGTTACAGTTAATCTCCGCTGTAACATAGTCGTCGTAGTCGGAATCGTGGCCTGAGTCACTCAAGCTGGCGCTACCCGGTCCGATGAGCTGAATCTCCACAGTCTTGATGGCTTCAGCCGAATCACCGGCAGAGAGGGTGGTTACGCTTGAGAGAGAGCCTTCGCCATTGATGACAGCTACCGTGTTGCCATCTTCTGACTTGACTTCAGCGGCATAAACTGCTGTAGCTAAAGCTAAAGTCAGGGCAATAGCCACAAAAAACACTAACAATAAAACAGGTAGCCTTCTCAATAGGATCCTCCTTTCTTAAAACATTGACTGGCTAACGATTTTCAACCTACTCAATAGACACCACCTCCTTTTCAGCCCGGCAAAGCGAGGTTGCTTTGCTCCGGCCACAATAAATAGCAGACTCTAGAATTGACAAATGGCGAAGCAATTATACCGCAGATTATACCCCATTTGTCAATAGGCAAATTATGAGATTGTTTATTAACCTCACCCCCTTAATCCCCCTCTCCTTGAGAAGGAGAGGGGGAAGACACTTTAGAGAGGGGCTCCGCCC
>Ga0315282_10001927_pt1 | contig 38859 bp, 53 predicted proteins | sample YL17G07_20_MG_FD_203693 | JGI IMG/M metagenome (GOLD analysis project Ga0315282, IMG submission 203693) | Sediment microbial communities from Yellowstone Lake, YNP, Wyoming, USA - YL17G07_20 | ecosystem: Environmental > Aquatic > Freshwater > Lake > Sediment | place: USA: Wyoming | collected... | reverse complement strand
GGGTCCCTCCTCTCTCCCGGTCAGGGGATAAGAGGGTCTCTCCCTTTCGTTGCAGAGGCAACTGCTTTTAGGCGTGGGCTGAAACAATTCGTATAGAGCCTCTATGTGCTGGCCGACCGGCGACCGGAGCGGGAACAGCTCAGGGAAGTCGCCAGCCGCCTCGGGGCCCAGATGCGCGACGTGTTCATCGGGCGGAAAGACCTGGAGAACTGGCTGGAAGCCTTCGAGTACCTGGCGGCGCATCTCCGCCATGACTCGGCGTCCCCGCGCCACCGGTTGCTCCTGGTGCTCGACGAGTATCCGTACCTCGTGGGGAATAACCCCGCCACCTCCTCCCTCTTCCAGAAGGGCTGGGACGAGACCCTGAGGCGCCTCCCGGTGACCCTGGTGCTGTGCGGGTCCTCCATGGCGATGATGGAGTCGGAGACATTGCTGCACCGGGACCCGCTCTACGGCCGGCGGACCGGGGACCTGCTGGTCCGGCCGCTGGACTTCGCGGGTGTTCGCCAGTTTCTGCCCCGGCGCTGGCCCTTCGAACAGAGCGTGGAAATCTATGCGGTCCTGGGCGGGATGCCCGGGTACCTCCGCCAATTCGATTTCGGCCAGGACGTGATGCGCAACATCCGGAGCCAGATCCTCGCGCCGGGTGCGTTCCTCTTCCGGGAGGTGGATTTTCTCCTGAAGGAGGAGCTCCGCGAGCCGCGGAACTACCTCGCCATCCTGCCGGCGATCAGCCAGGGGCGTCGGAAGTTCGGCGAGATCACCAACGACACCGGGCTCCCCAAGAACATCCTCCACAAGTACCTGCACGTCCTCGAGGATCTCCAATTGGTTGAACGGGAGGTCCCCGTCACCGATAAGGCACCCCAGCGCTCGAAGCGGTCCCTGTACGCCCTCCAGGATCCTTTCGTGGCGTTCTGGTTCGAGTGCGTGTACCCCTATGCCGGCGACCTGGAGCTGGGCGAGACGCGGCCGGCGCTCCGCCACGTGGAAGGAGTCCTCCCCCATCTCCTCGGCCGCGCCTACGAGCGCATCGCCCGCGAAAGGCTCCGGCATACCGAGAAACTTCCGTTTGCCCTGCACCGCGTGGGGCGCTGGTGGGATGACCAGGCCGAGATCGACGTCGTCCGCGTCAACGAGGAGGCCAACGCCATCCTCTTCGCCGATGTCAAGTGGAGCGCCCGCCCCATCGGCACGGACATCTACCAGGCCCTCAGGCAGAAGGCCGGCCGGGTTGCCTGGGGCAGGCCGAACAGGCGCGAGGCCTTTGCCCTGTTCAGTCGGAAGGGGTTCACGCCGGACATGCGGCGTCTCGCGCACCGAGAAGGCATCCTCCTCTTTCGGCAGGATCACGTGCTGCAGTAGTGTCGCGGCGGGACACTCCCGGCTTCTCGTCCGCCCCCTACAGCATTTGGACAGGCCCCCGGAAGCATCGGGCAGTGGCAGCAGAATTCGCCCCCGACCCTGAGTGCAGCTCCAGTGGCTCTACTACCTTTCCGGATGGGTTCTCGCCCCGCAGTCTGACTGGACTCGCCCGAGGGCGCCGAACTCCTCGCCCCGCGGGCGATCCCGCGGTGACCGTCCCCATTCTCCATGCTGAATACGAGTTCTCCGTTCAACCCCGCAGCCCGAGACGATCATGCGGCAACGCCAATAGCACGGGGCAATTCACATAACCATTTCGTCCTGACGCATTGAACGGTCTGCCGATTCGACCAAACGCCCGACCGGGCAGGAGCGCTCCAATGCTCGACAAGCGGGTTTCCCCAAGCAGACCCCTCCAGCATCACCTCGTCGGCCGCACCTTTCTTGCCGGACGCGGAAGACGACCAAACCCGATGCTCGTCGAGCGCGTCATCGGCGGCCAGGCCTACTGCCGCTCCCTCGACTTGCGGTGGGTGGCTAGATGGCCCGTGGATGCCGTCACCCGGGCACTCCACGCGGATTCCGACCCTGTGTCACATCGCCTGTAGGAGGGCGCCATGAGGAACCCGCGTCTTTACTTCGGCGTGCTCATCAGCCGTGCGATGCTGCGCGCCCACCCGCAGACCCTGTTCGTCTTCGGGGACAACCTCCAGCGCCGGGGCCTCGGGGGACAAGCCGCTGAAATGCGCGGTCAACCGAACGCCGTCGGGCTTCCCACCAAGCGGGAGCCAAGCACCCTTCCGCGGGCGTACCTGCGCGACGCCGATCTCCCGCTCGTCCAGGCCGCCGCGGCGCCGGATATCGCCCGCCTCAGGCGGCACCTCGCGGGAGGCGGGAACGTGGTCTGGCCATCCGCGGGCATCGGGACGGGTCGGGCAGACCTCGCGCGCCGCGCCCCGGCGATCGCTCGCTGGTACACGAGCGTTCTCGTTGAGCTGAAGCGGCTTGCCGCTCTTACCAGGTCACCGCTCAGCACCTGAAGCGCCTGATGCGCACCGGGGTCCCAGGACACGATGCATTCCGCCGCACCCGGGCTGCAGCGATACGATCCGGCAGCTCCGAGCCGGCTTGCACCTCATCCAGGCCCTCGCCGTTGACTATGAGGCTAGGCGCAGCGCCAGCGGCCTGGACGCATTGCTCGACGACACCACCGACCGCTGCCGCGGCACGCTCCACGGAATGTCGCTCTAATCACGCTCTCACAGCCCCCGCCGGCACGCACGCCGATCCAGCCGGACCAGGCCTCCACGCACAAGGAGAATGACCCGTGACCAGCGCGCCCGATCAGGCGCGGAAGGAATGGACCACGATGGGCAGAGACGACCCCTCCCCCCGCGAGACCGATGACTCGCAGATCTTCCGTACCCTGCTCGAAGAAGCCGTTCGGGCGTTCCCGCAGTTCGACGTCCCACCCGCCGAGACTCCGAATGTCTCCGGCGCAGACCTCGTCGAGTGGTTCGACGCCTGGCGGCAACGGGTGAAGGTCGCCCTTGACCGCTCCGGTGATGTCCAGTTCACTTCACGCTACCTGGCACATCGAGGCACCCGCTGCCCATTCTGCGACTCCGAGGAGATCGAAGGCGCCGAGGTGACCACCGGCAATGGGACCGCCACGCAGGAGATGTCCTGTCGCTCCTGCCAGCACGGGTGGGTGGATCGCTATACCCTGACGGCCATTACCGTCGAACCCGAGACCACGGTGACCTGCAGCCTCTGCCACCGCCCGACACCCGCTTGCCTTGCCCATCTCCACCAAGGCGAGTGGATCGGGGACGAATGCTGGGACGAGCGGCTTCGGGCCTCCGAGTAAGGGACCAACGCCGAGTTCCCACCGTGCGCGCCATAACCGTGATCCTGCCGTGGCAACCCCCTCCTGCTCGCCTCGGCTACGAGCACCAGACCGACACCGCTCCCCGTCCTGCGCTCCAACAGCCCCTCACAATGTACCAGCACGCGGTCGAGCGATCCTAGAGCTGTTCCTACCACCTTGACGCGATCCGCCCCCCTGGCCACGTCCATGGCCGGGTGGCGTTCGCCGCAATCTCAGCGCTTTCGATCCTCCGCACTCCGGTATAATCGCGTCGTCCAACACCCTTCGCTCTCTCACCCTGACCGGGAAGTGACACTGTTGCCCAGGTCCAGTACCCCAGGGCCTCCTGGCACCTCCAACACCCCCCCCCCACAGCCCACCCCACCCCACCCTCGACCGAGGATCCGCGCACCGTCCTCGTCTGGTCCATCCTCCAGGCATACCAGCACGCCGCCGCGCTCGACGCCGACGAGGTGCTTCGGCGCCTCGCCCTCGCCGAAGGAAGCATCGAACGCTGGCGCCGCAGCATCGACGCCAGCCTCCTGGCCTGCTACCCTCCGGGAACGCAGATCCCTCACTTCTCCGCTCCCGATCTGCGGCCATCGACCCGGCGGAAAAAGCGATAGCCCCCCTCCCTTCCCGTGCGGCCGTTCTGGCGGATCCCCTCTGGGCGCGACCGGAGGCCGACTCATCGTGCAGCGCGCCCTGGAAGACCACCCGGGTGTGTCGGCCTCCCCAAGCGACCGGGACATCCTTCAGCGGATTTCCACCTACCAGCCGGCGACCATGGACGTGGAGGGCAAGGATCAGATCGCTGCCCTGGTAAGGAAGGACGGCATTTGAGGCTCGCCAGCCCACGGCAAGCGAGCCAATGCCGCTGCCTTGGCCGTCGTAGCCGCACCTACTCACATCGACATCGAGCACTGGTATGGGACCGCGGTCATCTCGGGTGCGTGGAAGCCATTGAAGCTGCCTCCGAAGACCGTCTCCCAAGTCTACCGGGGCCTTCGCGACGACCTTGGCAACCTGGTCGACACGTACTTCGCGATTGCTGCCCATCGATGCGACACACCGGATGCCCCGTGGCCGCACGGATACCGCTGGATGGCACTCTTCCCACCCCTGCTCTCGCTCCCAACACCACAGGAGGCTCGCATGCGTGGCCACCTTCCCCTCGAGGGAGCCCTCCTCACCCTGCTCGCGATCGCCGGAGTGTCCTGGCGCTCACGCCCTCGTCCTTCCGTCCGATCTTCCCGGCCCACACGGCGGATCGGCCGCAACGAGCGCTGCCCCTGCGGGAGTGGCATCAAGTTCAAGCGGTGCTGCGGACGGTAGCGTTCACCCGGCGGGCCCGCTCGCCCTCGGTCTTCCCATCCACCTCTCTCGGAGGCGTCCCATGCTCATACGGCTCCTGGCCTGGCTATTGGTGCGCGCGAACGCCCAGCCTCCATCCGGCCGCCGCGAGGCTTTCTACCGGATGAAGGACGCCCTGCTTCGCCGCTACGGGCACCTCGTCGGCACGGAGTGGCAGCACATCCGCAAGGTCTGCTACGCCTGCGGCGGGGACGGCGAGACCGACGACGGGGACCGCTGCTGGAAGTGCAGCGGGACCGGCGATTACGTACGGAAGTGGGTCCTCCTCGAGCGTTGGCAGCTCGGCCCCAGCGTCTTTCACCGCCCCAGGTACGAAACGCGCATCGCGCCCCGGGACCCCGTTGCCATCGAGGGCTACATCCGTCACCCAGGGTACGGCCCGGACACCACCGAGGCCCTCCTTTGGCTCGCGCTGCTCTTCGAGCGGCCGCTCTTCCGCGACCTCTACCGCCACCACCACTACATGGAGTGGTCCTGGTGTCGGCCCCTCTCGGTGCTCTACTGTGCCTGGTGGTCCCTCCGCCAGGGCCGCCTCTGGGTCCGCCGGCACGTGGTGGAACCGGTCGAACCCCGGCGCTGCGCCCACTGCGGGCATCACTTCATCCCGGCCTTGAGCTCCTCCTGGTACCGCTGCCGGGCTTGCATGTACGTGCAGTCGCAGCAGCAGGCGGTTGACGACCTGCCCTTCTGAGGCCACAGAGGAGACCGATGATCGCCACTGAGGTTCGGAAATTGCTGGACGAGGACCGCGCCCTCCGCGTCGGCCAGCCCGTGCGTGTGCGCTGGGGTTACGGCCTGGGCTTTCGAGCCGAGGGTCGGGGACGGATCGCGGCACTGTACCCGAAGACTGTCCGGGTGGAGTTCTTGGAGGACGTCCCCAACCTCTCCGGTACGGGTATCGGCTGGGCGAAGGGCTTCGTGCTGAAGGGCATCCCGCGATTCAGCGCATTCACCAGGAGGTGGGACCGCTGGAACTCCGTCGAATCTCTCTCCGAGGCGGTACCGGCAGCCGGTTAAGACGGAGGGGGACCTCCTCCCGGCACATCACATAGGACGGGGGTTCCGCTGGGCCGGCGCGGGGGGCCGTGGACGTGTACGAGGCTTTTCCCTCCACCCTGCCCTGGTGCCCCACGCCTAAGGATTCACATGGGACAGACACCGCATCGGATCGTTCGGAAGCTCGAGTCTGGCGAGAGCTTCATCGAGACGCCTCCTGAGCATTGGACGGCCCGCCTCCACGCCTGGAAGCGGGATCCGAGCCAGCCCTGTCCGATGCCTGTCGGGCACCTGATGTTCCGCTCACCCAAGGAATACGGGGCGATGCTGGAGGGCGAGCCCCTGTCGCAGGAGCTGTTCGTCACACCACATTGCCAGGCGCTAGAAATGCCACGCTCGGAGTAGCCGATCTTCGCCGCGGTGGGCATGGTCAGAGGCGGTTCGGGAATGGTCAGACGTGACGTCAGCAGCCCTCCCACGACTCAGCAGAGCCGTGCCGCCTCCCAGCTCCAGCACAGCAGTGAGGTCGATCGCCACATGCCATCAGATCCCCGTGTCAAGTATCGCGATACGCCGCGTCCGCAGGTACTCGACCGATCCCCGCTTCCGCAATTCGGCTGGATCACCCTGAAATGTCCGGGCTGCCACAGGGAGATCTCGGGTCCTCGACTCGAGGAGCGCGGCGTCACCTGTCCCTACTGCAACCTGGGCATCCCGCCAGACCTCATTTCCCAATCGTCCTCCGCTGACCCACACGTGACCGATCTTCTCGACATGGCCCTTGCCGACGCGGAGGCAGAGACCGGGACGCTCCAGGTCCTGCCGTCATCTGGTTTCATCGGCTGACCCTTCCAGGAACGGCCACTCGCGCTCCAAGGGGTATCGTCATACGAGCATCCGCCCCACTCGTCACGCACTTCTGGGTGGCCCCTCACACTGAATCAGAGGGATCCATCCCCTCAAGGGTCACCTTCCCTGGGGAGAGTCCCCTCATCATTTCATCCCCTGAACACAATTGTGCCCTTGCTGTAGAGGCCACCTCTGGTACTCTTCGTATCGTGGAGAGGATCACGGAGGAGGACGGCCTCACCCCTTTCTCCTGCAGGCCAGTCAGGCGCACCCCCTCGTTCCCACCGGTGCCACTGGGGGCACCCCTCCTGCGGGGATCGCCACCATGCGCCTGGGCCCCTGGGCGAATCACCACGCCGAGGAGTTGGCCATGAGCCAGCTCCGAGCCATCTCGAAGGAGCCCATTCATGTCCCTGTACTCGCTCGTCACAGCCGATGCTCCTGGGGCAGAGCCTGGTGTCACGACCACTGGCAGTCTCCTCACGCTCACCGTGGATGGTCGCTCCTTCCGCCTCGTGAAGCAGGACGCCCACGACCTCCTGCTGGCCCTCACCGACCACCCCCCTGAGCTTCCTGACCGGATCGCACGGCAGGCCGAGTCCTACGAGCTTGCCGGCCTCCCCTCCGCCGATGCTCCGCATCCCTATAGGGCGGCCAGCCGCGCCATCGACCACCTGATCGGCCGGCTTAAAGGCATCCGCGCCGACATTCAACGCCTCGCCACACACCGGCATGCGTGGGCTCCGGCGACAGACTACTGCATCCAGTGTGGCGCCGACGGGCGTGCCTGACCCGTTCCCCGCATGGTCATGGGACACCCAACCGCCCTCGCCAAGTACCGCTGCCGGTTCCGACCCGCCTTGGAGGTTGCCATGGTGAACACCCACTCCCGCGTCTTGACCCTGCCCGCGGACAATCCCGTCCGCATCGCCCAGCTTACCGCCAAACTCGAGGAGTACCGCCGGCGTTTCGACCCGCACAAAGCACCCGAGCTCCAGATGCATCTCCTCATGAAGACCATCCTCCTCGATACCCTCCTTCAACACGGAGCCGTCGAGACGGGGCCCCTCTCGGACCGTCTCGCTGCGCAGTTCGGCGTCGCGTTCAACCTCCGGGTCTTCGCCGATGCCTGCGCGGTGATCGCGGACTACTGCACAACCGGCGGGGAACGCGTTCGCGGCGGCACCGGCCTTCCATCTCCGAGCATCCCGTCGCCAACCCCCTGACCTCACGGAACTCGCCACGGCCTCCTGCGGCCCGCCCGCCGCACCCAGGCAGTCGCTGGGGCGTCTCCCTGCGCCTCTCTTCACGGCCAGCGGAGACACCGGCCGGACCGCACGGGATACTGTGGAGGAGTAGCTCTGCCGTGAACGTGCTCCCCTCGCGCACAACCACGGCCGTCTGTAGCGCCCTCTCTGCCTCCCTCGAAGGCTCCCTCTGTGCGCCGCGGGCAGAAGATCTCAGAGCCCACTCCCTTCCACCCGCCGATTCTGGCTGCCATTGCCCGCCCACCCTGCCCCGGACCCGGTTCCTCCCGGCACCCGAACCAGGGAGGCGGCCCGGGTCTCCAACCCGGCCTTAACACATAGGCTGAACGGGCACTGAGGTCACTGCGCCCCCCATGCCACATTCGCACCTCTCCCGCGACGTTCGATCCACGGCGGCGACGATCCGCGACAGGCCCGAAAAAAGGCTTGACGCTAGTTCGTAATTTTGCGAACATGAGGTCCTCATGAGCCCTATCCGGGTGGTCCTGTACCGGGAAGCGGACGGCTCGGTGCCGTTTCTCGACTGGTTCGATGACCTGCCGGAGAAAGCGCAAGACAAATGCCGGGTGCGGCTCGAACGCCTGGCCGCGCTGGGCGATGAGCTCCGCCGTCCGGAAGCGGATTACCTCCGCGATAATATCTACGAGCTGCGCGTGCGGCTGGGAACCACCAACTACCGGATGCTGTATTTCTTCCACGAGCGGGCAATGGTGGTGCTCTCGCACGGCGTGGTCAAGGCAGATCGGGTTCCCCCGGCCGAGATCGACCGCGCGGCCGCGCGGAAACGCCAGTTCGATCGGGACCCGGCCGGACACACCTTCGCGGAGGAGTAATCATGCCGCGCAAGAAGCCAAGGACGACGGACGCCATCGCCATCATCCACCGGCGGCACTACGCCCACCGGCCGGAGCGCGAGACGTCTCTCCAGGAGGAGCGGGCCAACGCGGAGATCGCCCGCAAGATTTACGATTTGCGCAAGGCAGCCGGCCTCAGTCAGCGGGTCCTAGCCCAGTTGGTCGGCACCACTGCGTCGGTCATCTGCCGGCTGGAGGATGCGGATTATGAGGGCCATTCGCTGGCCATGCTCCAGCGGATCGCCGCCGCCTTGAATAAGCGGGTTGAGATCCGCTTCGTTCCCCGCCGGGCCGCTCTCCGCACCGCTTGAGTCCATCCCGCGGCAAGTCCGGCCTCGCTGGGGACCTCTGATCCGCCGAGGTGATGAATCTCTGGCCGATTCGTTACCAGGGGCCGTAGCGTGCTCGGGTGCGCGGGCGAGGGACCACCCCCCCCCAACTCCTTGTGAGCAGGGCATGGCCGAGAGTAAAGTCCGGAGGGTCGCCCGCCAAGGCGCAGTCCTTCAGGCCGTCGGAACCTGCGAGTGCGGCGGCCAACTCATCCCGGCCCAGGTCATCCTCCGCGCGCCCCGCACGATGAAAGTCTGCGAGACATGCGGCGCCCAGGTTCCCCGCAGCCGCTGGCCCGCAACCCATCCGGCGTTCTCCGCGAGCGTGCCAGGACGAACTTGACACCTGTCGGAATTCTCGCAGTAGTTCTGATCGACTTTACAGGTCATACCCGACGACTCCAGGTGCCCCTATGGGAAGAAACGTGCGCCGGATGACGACGAAAGGGCAGGTGACCATCCCCCAGGAACTCCGCGAGCAACTCGGCCTCGCGCCCGGCGACGAGGTTCAGTTCACCAGCACCCCGGATGGGCTCCGGCTGAAGAAGGCCACGCGAGGGTCTGTGTTCGCCCGCTACCGCGGCTGTCTCCCCCACCTGCGCGTCCAGGATACCGTGAAACTGATCCGTGAGCGTCGTGGTCAAGTCGATTGACCCCTGACGGCCACCGCGATCGATACCAAAAACCTGCTGGACCTCGTCATTCCCGATTCACCTTTTGGCGCCATGGCCCAACGGGCGCTGGAACGATGTACCCGAGCCAGTTGCCTTGTCATCTTCGACTCGGTCTATGCGGAACTGGCCCCGCACTTCGAGCGCGACCGACTGGACGCATTGCTGGAAGAGAGGCGCATCCAGCGGCAACCCATGAGCGCGGTGGACCTCCAGCGGGCTGGGCGAGTGTTTGAGGCTTATTGCGGGTGGCGGCCCGCTGGCCTCCAGTGTGGCCAGTATGGCGAGTGGTCAGGCCCGGTGTATCCGAAGTGCAAGACGCGGGGTTGGATCGCGCAGCACCTGCTCACCGATTTTCTGATCGGCACCCACGCCGTTACGCACGCTCGCCGGCTCCTCACCCGCGATCAACGGATCTACCGTACAGACTTCCCGGGCCTGACACTCCGTGACCGGACGACCCTCCGCGTCGTTCGCTGACCGTCCCCCCGTTTCCCCCATCGAATCACAGACTCGCGAAAGCCCTCCAGTCAGGATGGGCAGGAGGTCAGGATAGCCCCCCGCCCTGGCCGTGGTATCGCGCGGGTGAACGCGCAGGGTGTGGGCTAGAAACACCGGGGGCGGCACCTGGGCACCTGCTCTGCCTTCAACAGTCGGGCCCGCCTTTGGCAGGCGTGGCCCGTTCCTTCGCCCGCGCATACCGAGGATCTCTGGCACCCGCTGACCACCCCCCGGGGCGCCCTGCGCCCCGGCTGGAATAACCCGCTGTCCCCATGGCACCACGATGGCTGGCGTCCCCCAGCCGGTGCCCCTCCGCAATGGGCTCGGTCCCATCCCCGAGGCCGAGCCGGGCGACGCAGACTCCCCGTCCCTTGCGTCGCCCCTCCAGGAGCGGATTCATGAATTGCGGACGTCCCGTCGCCAGGCTCGATCCGGCCGGGACCGCATTTCATGCCGCTCCGCGAAAGTCGCCAGGGGCCCCCTCTCCCCTGGCGATTTTCATGCGCCCCTTGTCCCCCGGTAGATTCCCGCACGTGTCCCATCCTGTCCCCGCTTGTCGTATAGGGAGGCTGGGCGGTCACTTGGGATTCGTCACGAGGAGAAAGGGAATCGCATGGCGCCGGGCGCGGCGGCGAGATTTGCAGTGAGACTTCGAATCAGCCTCCTAGACCGCAGCCTCCGGCCGATGTCCACCCACCCCGATGATGCCCACCGCGGCGAGCCCGACACCACCAAGATCCAGGTCGCCTTCGATCCTGCCGACAACCTGCTGGCCCAGGCCGATGCGGTGCCCACCCACGCCGGCCTCCCGGCCGGAGGAACTGCCCCTGATGGCAACGACACCGAGACGCCCCGACCCGACGGCACCCCTGCGGCCCTTCCGGCTGCAGGAGGTCAAGCTCAGGCTTGTCCGCTCCGGGCGCCCGCCCTTCACCGCCCGGTGCGCTGGCGATGTCGCCCGTGCGCTCCGCCACCTGGCCTCGGATGTCCGGGAGTCCCTGGTCGTCCTCTGCCTCAACGCCGCGAACGGGGTGATCTGCCTGGATCGCGTCTCCACGGGGGGCGTCGGCAGCACCGCCGCTGATGCGGCCGAGATCATCCGCACCGCTCTCCTGGTCGCTGCCAGAGCCCTCATAATCTGCCACCCCCATCCTTCCGGATCGATCGAGCCGTCCGCGGACGACCGTGAGGTCACCCAGCGCGTGGGGGAGGCCGCCGCCCTCTTCCATCTCGCGCTTCTCGATCACGTCATCATCGGGACGGAGGGCCGGTACTATAGCTTCGCCGAGGCCGGTTGCCTCCCACGGGCAGCCTCAGCCGGTGGCCGCGGCGATCCCTATGCCCCCACATACCTCGTCTCGTGGACCCAGGCCCAGCCGGGTCCGCGTACGGTCATCGAGCGTGCCCACCTGGTCCCCGCCGAGAAGGCCAAGGTCCAGGAGGCCCTGCGCCAGCTGGAGGCGGCCGGCCGGATCCTCCGCCCATCCATCCTCCCCGTCGAGCAGCCTCCACTGTCCTACCGGTCCCTCCTCCACCGGTACCCCATCCTGGACCCTCGCCTCGGCCAGCACAGCGCCCAGCGCGAGCCCGCCGGGGGCACGCAGCTTCGCCTGGAGGGCGCCTGAGGCCCCGATCTCGCCGACACCGTTCTGGCGACCTTGGACAGCCCCGCCACCCTGCGAATGCCAGCGCTCCGCTCCGCGATGCGAGGGCTCCCTCCCCCTGGTGCTTGAGGCTTCAACGTCCAGCGCCCCCGATTCACGGAGGACAGATAACAGGAGCGCCGCATGTCCAAGACCTTCGTCGCCGACCTCCTTGCTGGCCACCCGGTCACCTCCTCCTTCCTCGCCCAGAAGATCCAGATCCGCCAGAAGCGCACGGGTGAGGAGTATCTCTCCCTCGTCCTCGCCGACCGCACCGGCCAGGTTCCGGCGGTCATGTGGCAGAATCTCTCTCCCGAGCTCTACGCCCTTGCCGACGGCGACATCGTGAAGGTCCAGGGGGTCTTGGGCACCTATCAGGGCCAGCCACAACTCACCATTTCGCGTCTCCGGAAGGCCACGGCGGAGGAGATCGACGAGCGCGACTACCGCCCCTGCAGCGCCAAGGATCCCGGCGAGTCCCTCCGGGCGATTGTGGGCGTCGCCGGGACTATCACCACCCCGCCCCTCCGCCAGCTCGTCCAGATGGTCTTGGAGGACGCCACCCTCCGGCCCCAGATGCTCGAGGCCCCCGCCGCGACCTCGAACCACCATGCCACGCTCGGCGGCTTCCTGGAGCACACCGCCTCGGTGGTCGGGCTCTGCGAGTGCTTCGCCCGGCACTACCCTGCCCTCAACCGGGACCTTCTCGTCACCGCCGCCATTCTCCATGACATCGGCAAGCTCCGCGAGCTCCGCTGGGACCGCCGCTTCGACTACACCGACGCCGGCCGGCTGATCGGTCACATCACGATCGCCATCGCCATGATCGAAGGCTTCCTCCGTGCGATTCCGGAGTTTCCCGAGTCGCTCGCCCTTCAGCTGATCCACTGCGTCCTCTGCCATCATGGCGAGCTCGAATGGGGGTCCCCCAAGGAACCCATGACCCTGGAAGCCCTGGCCCTGCATGCCGCGGATAACCTGGATGCCAAGATGGGGATCTTCCTCGCCTTCGCGCAGCACGCCGCGGATCCCCGACATCCAGGCTGGACCCACTTTCACAAGTCCCTCGGGCGGTACCTCTTCGTCTGTCCTCCCGCCCCACAGGGACAGTCGGGTCCCACCCCGTCCCCTCGCTCGTAATCTCCCCACGTGCTTCCGTGCCTCATCCTGGTACGAGGTCCACCGGCCCATTCGGACGGAGCCTCCTGGGTGTACGCACCAGGACATCGGCGAGGTCCATCATGGGCTGGATCCACGAACGCCACATGCGATCCGGGGGCAGCATCGGCGGCGGCAAGGGCCCGCACAAGGGGCCGCTCAGAGCCATCGTCCGCTACCTCCGCCCCGCCCGCTCCCTGTTTGACACCGATTGGGTGGAAATGGAGTGTGGACACCAAGGGCCCGCGTACGGCGGACCGCGCAAGCGGGCGCGCTGTGCTGAATGTGGCAAACAGAACCCGCGCAGGTCGCCCCCATAATCTGGCGCCCTCTTCGTCGCTGTGTGCTGGTGCAACCCCAGCAGCTCGCGAGGGCACTCCCCGCCGATCGATCAGCGGCTGGGAGGTCTTCGCCCAGTACCCAGTGCCACCAGCACCGGGTGGGACCCTGAGCACGCTGAGGGGTCCCCTCAAGGAGTGGGGCATCGTCACCTCCCACCCACTCCGCCGCGGAACGTGTTTTCGGCCGACCCTTTGATGGCTATCCGCGGGGCTCCCTGGAGCCACATAACAAAGCCTTGAAAGCGGTCGCGGTGCGCTCCTACCGACGGAAGTGGAGCCCCTGAGACGGACCGACGCGCCCATGGGGCCCCCGATCGCCGCATGCCCGATCGCTCACCCCCGACACATCGCGTCCGCTCACCCCCCGCGAGACGGCAGGCCCTCCCGCTGCCGTATCGCGGTCGGGCCCCGTGAGCGTTCATCCCTGTCGGGAGGTTCGGGAAGGACACCTGGCCCCGGAACCGAGGTGGGTCGCGGTGTGTCCTCTCTGCCCCTCGCGTCCAGTGACATCGGCGGCATCCCGGGGTCCCTCACCCATCGGAGGAGCCCAGCATTCGGCGGAAGTCCCGCTCGGCAGGCGCCCAAATCTCCACCCGGAATCGACTGAAGCACTTCGTCGCTGCCTTGCCCGCGACTCACCGCATGCGGCCGCCTCCCCGGGCGACCTCGGCACTTTCCAGGAGCCTCCCATGCTGGCCAGCCCAACCCGACTGAGCGACTGCCCGTCCCGCTGGACCGTGGACGATACGCCAGACGACCCATACTATGTTGAGATCGATCCAGGGACACACCTGCTCATCGAGGCCGGGACCTTCTCCGGAACGCCCGCCAGCCGATTCACCCACCCGAACATTGCGGCCACTCTCCAGCGGATCTACGAATTCAAGTCCGCCGGTCCCGGCCGGCGCTGGCGGAGCAAGGCCGGCGTCAGCCACTACTTCATCCTCCCTCGGGACACCATCGTTCTCCTCCCCGAGCGGGGCTACTCCTACATCCCGGCCACCGTCAATGGCGTCAGGGTCCGCTTCAACGTCTCCGGCGGCACCTGCGGGCCCGCCCCTGGATGGACGGACTCCCTCCGCACCTTCACCCAGATCGGCGTCGGCCACCCCCTGCGCGACCTCCGGCGCTTCGCCGCCGCGGCCGTCCGCGGGACGTCCCTCGAGCCCCTTCCCCTGACACCCCTCTCGCCCGATCGGCTCAACCACTGGCAGCGGCTCGCCGCCCAAGCGAATCCCGCGCTCAAACAGCACCTCTTCCAGCTTCTCGAGAAGGGCGCGAACCCCCTGGTCCACTTCCTCCCCCGGTACAGCTACCACGGGGCGACCTGCGGGCCGGGGATTGCCCTCGTTCGGTCATGGCGAGCCCCCCGACACGTCACCGCGCTCATCCTCCACCTGCTCGGCACGCGCGTGCGCGTCACCCTCCACCAGATCGACTGGTTGACGACCGCAGCCGCACACGGCCTGGCTCCGGACTCCACAGGAACGATGACGCGTCCCGCACCCGTCGGAGTTGCAGCCCTCCCCGCCGCCCACCGAGTCGACTCCGTGCCCTCCCCAGATGACGCGCCGCCACGGAGACGGGCAACCCGCCCTTACACTCTAGACCCGTGGAGCGGAGCGAGAGACCCCTGACCAAGCAGTAACTCGCCTGGCTCCGGAAGCTGCACGCCCGCCCAGAATGAACACCCTGGAAATGCCATGGGGCTCCTCGATGCTCTCATTCGTTGCCGAGTTCATTACCGATCGCCCTTCTCCTTGGAGGCCTGCGTGAAGCTCATCCTGAAAGTCCATCACTCCGACCACGGTCCTGACTCCCAGTCCGAGTACGCCTCCCTCCACCTCACGGTGGAGTACGCTCGCCTCCTTCTTGAGCGCCGCACCGCATTCGAGTCGGCGAAACACGCCGACGGGAGCCTCTACCGCCTCACGTACTGGGACGCCATCGATTGGTTCGGCGGATCCCCCGGCCTTCGCGACCCGATGCCGTATCCCGAGTCCTGGCACGTCGAGGACTACGGGGAACCCACCGAAGGCTTCCTGCGCCAGTACCTCACCGAGGAGCAACTCAAGAACCTCAACCACGGGTGCGGCCCCCAGTTGGTCGCCGCCGACTTCGAGGTCCCGGAGGGTCTCCTCGACAACACCGATTGCAATCTGGTGGACGTCCTCGAGGACGGCATTCTCTTCAAGTCCTACCCGAACGGCGACGACGGCCAGCAGGAGACTGATTGTATCCCGTGGACGCTGATCCTCCAGGCCACGAATACCACCGGCCCAGATCCTTCTCCGCCAGCGGGACCATCTCCGCTGTTCGGAGCGGATCCAGCCGCCGGCTCGCCTGCCAGCGCCGCCCTTTCAGGCCGTCCCTAATCCCGCCCCAGGCACGGTGGGAGGGTTCCGGCCCTTCAGCGCATCAGCATCCCCGCCATGATCCCCCCCTTTCTCCGAGGGTACTCACTTGACATCACCACCAGCACCCTAAGTTCTTCCCGTTTCCGCTGCCACACTCGCCGCGTCGTTTACCGCCATCTCTCCCTCTTGCACATCGGTCCCGGCAGACCAGCAGATCTGAGTGGTTGAGTCGGTAGCTTCCCTCCGGTCCCGTTCGCCACCAACTTCCTGGACCTTCACAAGGGCGGGGAGAGCCGCTCCCGGAGACAGCTCTGCCTGCTTCGTGGTTCTCACCCGTCCGACTAAGCTTTCCTCGGGATCTGGCCACCGCCTCCGGATTGAATCCTTCCTCATGCTCCTCGAGGTATCTGGTCGCATCACCCGGGAAGGGAGGTGCCATGTACAGCCCCAAGGTCCGGGAGGATCTCATCCCCCGTATCTACCAGGCCGCCAAGGCGGCCGGCGTCCCCATGACGCACTGGGTGAACCACGCCGTCGAGACGGCCCTGACCGCCCCACGCCAGCTCGGCGGCGAGGCCCCGCAGTCCATCGGGAACCAGGAAACCCCGCGGCCGAATGTTTCACCAACCGAAGGAGGACCCCGCCCATGACTGGAACGCTGTCGCACGCCCAGAGCCAGGTCGTCACCCGAGCCGAGCTCCTGACCATTCCCCCGCCGGTGGGCACCGCCACGTGGAAGCCCATCGCCCACGCCGACCTCATCCAGGCGATCGACCGGCAGCTCCTCGTCCGGGGCATCCGCATCCAGCAGGAGCGGTTCGCCATCCAGCGGGAGGGTGCCCGCCTCTTCGGCGTCCTGGACCTCGCCGTCGAGGACACCGGGGAGTTCTGCGCGGCCATGGGCATCCGCACCGCGAACGACCGCTCCATGGCCCTGGAGATCGCCGTGGGGGTCAAGGTCTTCGTCTGCGACAACCTCTGTTTCTCGGGCGACCTGATCGCCCTTCGGCGGAAGCACACGGCCCGGTTCAACCTGAACGCCGACATCAGCATCGCCATCGACCGGTACCAGGAACACTTGACGGTCCTGCGGGGACAGATCGCCGGGCTCCAAGAGCGCCCCCTGGAGGACCGGGAGGCGAAGCTCCTCATCTTCGAGGCCTTCGCCCAGGAGATCCTCCCCCTCCGCTTCTTCCCGGCTGTGACCGCCGCCTACTTCAGGCCGCATCCGGAGCGGATGACCGATTGCCAGCCTCGGACCGCCTGGGGCCTCCACAACGCCTTCACGCGGGCCATCCGGCCGATGGCTCCGGCCCCGGCCTTCGCAGCCACGACGAAGCTCGGCCGGCTCTTCGGGCTTCGCGCCGACACGAACGGGGGACACGGAGGAGAAGAACAAGGCTGACGACAGGACCCAGGTGCCGTTCCTCCTGCACGCCTTTCGGGATCACTGGAGAGGTTCTCAATATCCTGGGGCAGGGTCCTGGCGGGTGGCGAAGGGGGGATTCGATGGCGGTCTGCAAACGATTCGGCCCGCTTTTGGCCCGCCGGAGAGCCATATGCAACACGCCGGGTTGCATATGGCATCCCGGTCCGCTCAGGTGTCCCGGGGATCCGCCAGCAGGAGGCGGAGCATGTCGAGCAGGATCAATCGGTCGGTCTCATCTGGCATGGCGGGCGGGACGAGCTTGAGGTGTTGACGAAAGGGCCCACGGATTGGGCCGCCATGGCCTCGGGCGGAGAGGGAGCGAGCAGCAGAAGGGGGCGGTCCACGCCATGGATTCAGACATCGAGCCCGAGAGGCAAGGGAGCATCGTTCGGCCCAGACGACGCTCTCCTGGACGTTGAAGTGAATGAATTCTATCGAGTGCCAACTTCTGCTCCCCAATTTCTCACGGACCCGGGCGTGGGCCTTCCTGGGAACCGGCGGGTGTGAATCGCAACACGCCTGCGTGCCCTCAGGCACGACCTGGACACCAGCTTCCCTCTTCCCTAGAATGCGGACTCATCGCGCAGGAGAGAGCCGTGGTCGCACCCGCCAAGGCACCCGTCGCGCTCATCCAAGATCGCACGGAGTGCGAGATGATGGATGTAGTCGACGACGGTGTTCTCTTCAAGTCCTACCCAAGACACGGCGACTGCCAGCAGGAGACCGACTGCATCTCCTGGGAGTTCATCCTCCAGGCTGCGAACGCAACCGATCCGGACCGCTCTGAACCAGCCGAAGCCTCTCCGCTTCCCGTCGCCGGGCCGACCTCCACGGCGACGGTCGTTTCCGCTCCCCCTTCGGGCTCGTCCTAACCGCTTCTTCCGAGACCACTCGTGTGCTCTATCCACGCACGATCCTCAGGCAATAGCCTCGCCCACACTGCTGCCGTCTGAGCTCTCCCTTTCTCCGCATTTTCCTTCCCGACAACGACTTACGGTTCATCCTACGAACAGCTATCGGCCTTCCGACCCTCTGTCCTCTTGTTCCACGGAGCTGGGATTCCTTCAACCATAGCCTCCCGCATCTCGGACGGTAAGCTGCAGGACTCGGCCAGAAACGGAAAAATACCTTCCCTGGCCTGCACTTTATATGGTACACTGTCCAAGGTTGAGAACAGAATGGAAGAGGACCTCCAGCCACACAAGATCCCACTGATCTTCTACCGCACACCGGCGGGCAGTGAGCCCGTTCGAGAGTGGCTCAAGGAGCTGGAGGAGGCCGAGCGGCACGCGATCGGGAGAGATCTTCTGCGGGCGCAATGGCGGTGGCCGGTGGGCATGCCGCTGTGCCGCTCGATAGGCAAGGGCCTGTGGGAAATCCGGACGGAACTGCCGACGAAGCGAACTGCACGCGTGCTGCTCTGCGTCTACCGCGGGCACCTCGTCGCCCTGCACGGGTTCATCAAGAAGACGCGGGCGATGCCGGATGAGGACTTGGCACTCGCGCGGACACGGCAGAAGGAGTTGGAGCCATGAGCACGAAGCACATGGGATCGAGCATCGATGACTTCCTCAAGGAGGAGGGCATCTTCGAGGAGACGCAGGCCCAGGCGATCAAGGAGGTCGTGGCGTGGCAGCTTGCCGAGGCCATGAGGAAAAAGAAGATCTCGAAGAGCAAGATGGCCACGCTGCTCAGGACAAGCCGTTCCCAAGTGGACCGCTTGCTCGACCCAAAGAACGACATCACGCTCTCGAGCCTGCAGCGGGCGGCGGCGCTCGTTGGGCGACGTGTCAGCATTCAGCTGGTATAGGGCCGGCCTAGGACTCGCACTTCCATCACAATCCCGCCCGCCGCGCCGGACACCACCCCACTGTTCTTTCGGCGGCACAGTCGCCTCCCGGAGAATGCTATGGCCGCGCCCGCCAAGGCACCCGTCGTCCTTATCCAGCTCCACGGAGCAGAGGTCCCAGGCTCCCCCGGAGCAACCGCCCGCTCCTGGGAGGAGGCCGACACGGTCCTCGCGGCCTGGGGGACAACCGCCCCGTTGCCTCGACGTGGCTACCACAAGGTCGACTTCCACATCCTCTTCACCAACGGGACGGAGTACGAAGGCCGCTTTGACCTCCAGCGGGGCGGCCGCGAGTCGGACGGCGCCACCCTCCAGCAGCATGTCCACGCCTTTGCCCTCTGCTACGCGGGCCGCCGGCGACCGCTGCACCTCACCCCGGAAGCCTACCGGGATCTCCTGGAGCGCCTCGGCCAAGAGGGCCGGGCCTTCTACGCTCGCGTCCTGGACACCTGCGACGTGGGTCCGGAGCCACCGCCGCCCCTCATGGACGCCACCGCCCTAGCCCGGGAGGCCGGCATCCGCTACCCGGTCTTTCTCACCCGCAGCGTCTGGGACCGGTACGTGAAGGTCCCGGAGGGCGTCATCGCCCAGGATGAGACCGGCCGGCTATGGGACATTCTCTGGGTCTATCGGTCCCGCGCACGCCAGGGCCACGACAGCGTCCTCCCCTTCACCGTGTTCGTCCGAAACGACAACGTCCGCCCGTGCCCCGTTCGCCTCACCGCCACCTGCCACCCGGACGATGCGGGACACCCGTATCTCACGATCATGAGTTCCGACGAGGCCTGATCCTGCCCCAACGTCGCTTCGGTTCCCCCTGGTCGCTTGGTGCACCATCCTTTGGGGAGCTCATCCAGGCCGACTCGGATCCAGCAGAGCTGCTACAGCTTCGCCATCAAATGGGAACTGCGGGGGCACCTGAGGCCCGCTCGTGGGCTGGTTCAGCCGGCACGAGTACGAACGGTTCCTCGCTGAGGTTTCAGTCGTTTCGGACTTATAGGAAGAGGAGACACCAATGCGGTGTGGTCCCTGCGGCTGGCCATTGACCTGGGGCGGGTCTGGAGAGCAGGTGGTCTGCGGATGCGTCGAGCCTAGAACGAAACCTTTCGCCCGAGCGCGGAAGCCACGGCGACAACACCGGCGGCCCGCCCGGAGGCGACCAGGGCGCGGTTCTGGCGGCAGACACCGCCAGACCTTGGTCGTCGCGGGAGGGGTGAAGCGGGGGGCTGAAAGCTCCCCGCCGCGAGTCAATCGGTACGCTGTAATACGTCCACACCGGATCCTGCTGCGGGAGCCTCGACGCATGCGCAGGGTCCCACGACCTCCGCAGGCAAGGTGAGACGTGAGGAGGTACCAACCAGGGTTCGGATCCAAATTGAGCTGAGTGCATAGCAAGAGCAGGCCCTGGAGCGCCTGAGCGAGCGGCCCGGGGTCTCTGTACTGCTAGACCGTGGATTCTTTGCCCGCCCCGAAGATTCTCATGCTGCGAGCGGAGCCAGTTGACGAACGGTGGCTCGGAGCACCGTCACGGGGGCGGTGATAGCCTTGCGACCGGGGGGGCGGTCAGTTGGTAACGGTGCGTGCCGGTGATTTTGGTAATGAGGCCGTGAGCACGGAGCAGGCGGAGCTTCCGGGTCCCCCAGGCCGAGCGGCGGCGGGCCTCTTCGGGCGTTGTGGGCGCGCGGGGGAAGACCAGGGGGCGTCCTCGCCCAGGGGGCGCAAGGCCTGCACTCGGCGGCCGTTCCACTGCTTCGGCTGGGCGAGCCGCCGGATGAGTTCGTCCAGCGTCAGGTCGTCGTCCACGCTGGCGAAGGCGTCCAGGTAGCGTTCGGCCGCCCTCCGGGAGACCTCGGCCCGGCGGTGCAGGTCCGCCATGCCGCGCCGCCGCGGGCGATCTCCTCCTTGCTCGCCTGCGGGGAGGGCAGGTACTGCATCGGCCGCCCCAGGGGCTCGGCGTCGGCCAGGGACGCCTCCTTGAGCCCCTGGGTCACCTGCTCCACGTGGGCGGCGAAGTCCTTCAGCAAGACCTGATTGGCCGAGAGGTAGCGCTGCATGCCCGCCTCGTGCGCAATCGAGCGCAAGGTGCCTCGGAAGACCAGCCAGTCGAAGCCGGGACAGGGTGCCGGCGATCTTATCGCGGTGTCTTGTGATAAACTCGTGCATGGCGTTTCTGTCCCTCCTGGGGTGAGTGGTCCTGGAACAACTAACTCATTCTAGGAGATCAGAAGCACCTCTACCCCTCTACCCTTTGGGTGCGGCTATGCCGCGCTGTTCCCCCTGTAGCTTGCGCCTCCTGACCTGCGGCGGGCGGACTACTTCAGGACCGCCCCTCTGCGAAGGCCGCCGCCCACGAGCACAACCCAAGGAACGCCCATGCCCTCTTCCTTCATCGACGCGCGCTCCCTCCCCCGCTACCAGCGCATATACGCGGCGGCCCTCCGAGACGGCGTCTCCGCAGTCGCGCAGGCGGAAGGCCTCACCCCCAACCGCATCCGTCAGATCGTCACCCGCTACCGCCACCACGTGGCGCGCCAGCAGGAACAGGCCAACGCCCGCAGGCAGTATCAGGACAACATCCGCGAGGCCCCGGTGGGCGACGTCCTCGAGCTGTCGGCCCGCATCGAACGCGCCCTGCTCACGGCGGGCATCCGAACTATCGGCGACCTGATCCTTCACAGCCCGGACGACCTTCTCCGCCATGTCAGGAACCTCGGCCGGAAATCCCTCCGGGCACTCGTGACCGCGCTCGGCCCCCTCGGTCTCTCGCTCCGAAAACGCTCCGCGACCCCCCGCAGAACCCCCGTGTTCTGACGGTCCCTCATCAGGGACCGGCCGTCCTGCTTCCGCCCGGCTCCCAAGATCGAATCTCCCTGTGCCCCCATGGACTCCGGCCGTCCAGTGGCCGCTCCGCCACCGTCTGCTCCCGCGGGTCCTCCTATGCCCTCCTGGAAGCGCTTCGACATCATCGAAGCCTGGTACCTCGCCCTGAGTCACGCCCACGGCGGACAGAATTCCACTGCGTACCGGCGGCTCTGCCGGACGACCCGGTACTTCCGGCCGTCGCCGACGCTCTCCTTCCGGAGCCTGACGGAGAACGGCCGGCAGATGTACGGCGCTGCCCTCCGGCGCCTGCGCGGCGAGGGAGCAGGCGCGTGAGACTCCCTACCGTGCCCCTGCTCTCCCTCTCCGCAGCGGAGGAGCGTCCCATGCTTACCCACTCCGCCCTCCAGCCCTGGGGCTGGACCTCGTACCGGCGCACCGGCTGGGCCCGCCCCAACGGCACCCGCGAGTACCGCGCCCACTTCGCGAGCCACCTTCCCACCGGCGAGATCGAGCGGTGCACCATCAGCTTCTGGGCCCACCGCCCCGTCCTCGCCATCCGCCACATCATCCAGCACGCCACCTCCGCCGAGACCATCCTGCGCCGGCACGGGCAGACCCTCAACTGAGAGGCCCCATGTCCTGCGAGATCGTCACCACCACCGAGGGTCGCGCGATCCTCATGGACACCACCACCGACTGGGCCTTCGGGCCGGTGTTCGACTCCCCGGAAGACGCCGGGGCCTTCTGCGCGTGGCTCGGCACCGATCCCCGGAACATCATGCTCCGGGCCATCCTCGACGGGAAGGAGCCCGACGCCGCGCTCGAAGCCCGCTACCTAGACTGGCGGATCCACCAGCAGCAGGCCGGCGCGTGATCGGGCACCACTCAACTACTCATGCCCAGGCCCCCGGAGAGACGCCAGGAACAGGGCACCTCTCTCGACGTCCATCATGAATACCGACTCATCCCGGCAGCCGGCTGTCCCACACCTCCTTGCGGTCACGCGCTGGTCCTGGACCAGCTGGTACGCCCGCTGGGAGTGGCGATACCTCGTCAACGGCCGGGGCCGGCCCCGCACATAGGCCAAGATCAGTGGCCGCTATGCGGAGCGACTCGGCTACACCCGGGTGCACGATCTCCTGCCCGCCGCCGAGGCCAACTATCGCGAGCCGCAGAGTGGCTGGGTCCCCGTCGGGATCTTCGCCGGGCGAGGGGGTCCGTGTGCCATCCGCCACGGCTCCCCAGCGCCCACGCACCCCCAGGAGGCCGTCCCGATGATCAGCCTGCTCGAAACCGAAGGCGGCATCACCGAGATCAGTCTCCGGAACGCCCGGACCCTCCTCGCGCGGCACGGGCTCCCGGACGAGGTGGAGCTGTACCAGGCGCAACTGCCCCCCCACAGCGGCGAACATCTCGTCGAGGCCCGCTGGCAGGACGGCACCCGGCACACCTTCTCAGGGTTCTCCTGGGGTTACCTCGGGGAGGGCCCCCGCGGCCTGGAAACCTTCCTCGCCCTGCTCGGCTGCGTCCCGCCGGTCTCGCTTCGCCAGATCGCCCGCTGGCCCCAGGAGAGGTTCCCCTCTCTCACCTACCTCAAGGGCGAAGACTTCGCCTGTGGCCCCACTGCCGATTCACCGGCCCAGCCCGGATGAAATTCCGCCGGTGCCTCTTCCGCCCCACCACGAAGCGGGGCATCAGCCCCCAGCGCCTGGCCGCCGCCCGGAGGTGGCTTGATCGCGAGGCCGCATCGCTCCCCCTCTTCATGGACCAGGTCCGCACGAGCCAGCCCACCCCTGAGGAACGGGTGCAGGCTGCGGACGAATCCTTCGCCGCCTGGCGACGGCAGTTCCGCACGCTCACCGCACGGCAGTGGCGCGAGGCCCGGCGGATCCTCCACGAGCTGCCGCCCGGCGAGCGGGCCGCCCTCATCGCTGCGTGGAATGCCTCGCCGTACCCCAAGGACAGCGCCTACTGCCTTGAATTCATCCGCCAGCAAGCGAGGACCGAGGAAAGCCACCCGACAGCTTCCCACCCAGACCCCCCGAAGTCTGAGCGCCCGATGATCACCGGCATCGCGTACCTGATCCTTCGAGAGCCGCGCGATCCCACGCGCAGGTTTACCTCCTACGCGCATCCCGACGGCGAATCCGTCACCATCCGAATCCAGGATAGCGAGGGGACGGCCACCTTCGGGCCCTGCGACCTGGAGGCGGCCGAGCGGCACGCCGCGCACCTCTGGCAGGCCGGCTACCTCGTCGCCGAGGAGCGGCGCACGCCGCCAGCGCTGGAGCCGCGGGCTCTGCTCTTCCCGCAGAAACGTGCCCTTGTGGCCACCGCAGGGCCTGATAGCCTCCCCGATGCGGATTAACTCGGGCATCCGCTCCGTGGCGCCGCGACCGCGTTCCTCCCGCCCAGTCGCCGCACGGGAGGCCCCCGAGGATGCACCGCATGGCAGCGAGACCGCGCGTCGTCCCCCGCCTGCTCCTCCTCCCGCTCGTCCTCCTCCCCCACACCCCTGCCTGAGGCGCCCGCGTACGGGGGCTGGAACCTCTCCGAGCTGGTCGCCATGCTCCAGGACCCGGACCGGATGCAGCGCGTCGCCGCCCTCATCAGCCTCCGCGATGCCGGGGCGAGCGCGCTCCCCAGCTTCCTCTGGGCCCTGGACAACGAGGAGGCCGCTGTGTGCATCGCCGCCGTGAAATCGCTCGGGCCCCAGCCATGGGAGAAACGACCATTGAGTCCTCCAAGCACGCCCAGACGCGCCGGGTAAGTTCGCCTCACCGCCGCATGCCACCCGGACGACGTGGGAAACCCGTATGTCACGGACATGGGTTCCGACGAGTCCTGATTCCGCTTTCGCAGACATCCATACAGATCCTGATCGATCCACGCTCCTCGATCACCGCACCCAACACCCTTTCCAGATCTCACTCCGGCGCGTGCTACTGCTCCGGGACCTCCATGCCGCCAGACACTTTCCGTATCCCGCCCCTTATGCCTTCATTCTTTCCAACTCCCGATCCTCCCCCGTCTCCACGATCTTACCGCTCCGCAAGGAGGAATCCTCATGCCAGCAGTCGGGCTGCGTATCTGGTGCCGACGGGCGACTGATTCCGCCTCAGACACGCCAAGGGTTCTGAAGCAAGAAGGCCGCGAGGAATGCTCTCTTCCTGGATCTTGCGGCCGCTGCCGTGCGACTGCAGGAGCCCGCGAGCCATCCTCGATGAGTTGGTCAGCCTCCCCACTTCACTCCTCCTTGCGACCACAAGGTGGACGGTTCATTCACCGCAATTGACATTCGGACCATTTATGATACATTTGGACCCGGTGACCTGGACCGTCCGCCAGTACATCACGCCAGAGGGCCATCGGCCGTATGGGGAGTGGTTGGACATACTCCCTCTGCAGGCCCAGGCACGTATTGCCGCCCGCGTGGCGCGGTTCGAGGCAGGGAACCTCGGCGACCACAAGGAGGTCGGTGGCGGGGTCTGGGAGGCCAGGCTCCACTTTGGCCCCGGGTATCGCCTCTACTTCGGGAAACACCAGGGGCACATCGTCTTGCTGCTCCTCGGCGGAACCAAGACCTCGCAACCCCGGGATATCCGTCGTGCGCAGCAATATTGGCGCGATTTTCTGGAGGCCCAGCATGGTACGTCGTAGCGAAGACTGGAACATCGATCTGGCCAGGCGGCTGCGGAACCCGAAATTTGCCCGCGCCTTTCTGCTCGCCGCCATCGACGAGGGGTTGACCATCCAGCAGGCCCTTGGGAAGGTCATCCGTGCGATCGGGGTCACGGAGTTCGCCGCCCAAATCGGGATGCCTCGACCGAATGTCCAACGCGCGATTCGTCCCCGGCACAACCCCACCCAGGAAACTTTGAATCGGCTCCTGACCCCTTTTCGCCTCCGACTCAGTCTCGGGCCCCTCCCGACCTCGCGACGTGGCCGGGCGGCGTGAGGCACCCTCACCGATCGTCCGGGTCGTTGGTGTACCCGGGCCGTGGGCATCTCGCTCACGCGTCCTGCGCGGCCGGAGTCCACCACCGCCGCGCCCCTACCCTCGACCACCCTGCCGCGGCATTCCACCGCGACCACCCCACGGATGCAAGTCCTCCCTCGTCCCAACGAGTCACTCACCGAGCGCTCCAGGCCTCGGAAGGCATCGGCTCTCTCCCCCTCGCCCTATCCGAAGTACCCTTCCTTTGAGCCCGCGGAACACCCGGCATACCCGCCGTCCCCCTGCAGCTTCTCTCCACCATCCCTCCTCGTTGCCCCGCTCCTGATTCCTCTGAATCGCATTCTCCTCGCACTCTCATCGCTCCGGCATCTCCGTCGGAGATCCCCCCTGAGCCCGGCCCCCGCCTCCGGCCCAGGACCTCGTATGGCGGCCCACCCCAGCGGCGGGCCCGACGAAAGGAGTTGCGACATGGCAGGCTTCAACAAGGTCATCATGATGGGCAACCTCACCAAGGACCCGGTGCTCCGGACCACCCCGGCCGGGAAGACCGTGTGCGACCTCTCCCTCGCCAGCAACCGCACCTTCACGCTCAACGGGGAGAGGACCGAGCGCACGACGTTCATCGATATCGCCGTGTGGGGAAAGCAGGCCGAGACCGCCGCCCAGTACCTGAAGAAGGGCCGGGCGATCCTGGTGGAGGGTCGGCTCGATCAGCAATCCTGGGAGAAGAACGGCCAGACCCACTCGAAGCACACCATCACCGCCGACCGCGTGCAGTTCCTGGGCAACGGCACCCCCAAGGGTCAGCCGGCCGAGGAGGTCTCGCCCGAGACGGATGAGGTGCCGTTCTAGCCCACCGCGGCTGCCCACGGACGCCAGGGAGATCATCCCCTGGCGTCCTCTTCTTGGCCCTCCCGCCTTCCCGCGTCTTCCGCTGATCACACCTCCACCGCCGTCCTTTCTCGCCTTCCTTCTCCGTCTCCTGGACTCGCCTCCATGCGGGAGTTGACCGACGTCGCGTGACTCCTGCACAAGGCCCCCTCGACCGGGATCGCACGCTCCTCCTGCCCTTCCCCGAACGACCATCCACCAAGGAGGTCTCCGTGTTCACCGAACTGCTTCCCCTCCTCCAGAAGCGCCGCATCACGATCACCGTCGCCCACCTCGGGGATGGCATCATCCGCGTCAACGTGATCCCCATGCGCATCGAAGCCGAAGGCGACGATACCCTGGCCCTGACCACTCCCCTCAGCCTCGAGGGAACGGCCCAGGAACTCGACGCCCGGCTGGCCACCGACATCCAGGGGTTCGTCGCCTCCACCTTGCAGACCGGCTCAACCCTTGAACAGGTCAAGGCGGCTCACCAGGCGGCCCTGAAGGCCATCGATGCGGAACACCGCAAGGAGCTGGCCAGCCGCAAGAACCGAGGGGGCAAGCTGGCGTCCTCGCCCGCCCCCGAGACCGCTCCGGAGGCAGCCGGAGACGCCACAGCGGCCGCCGCGCCATCCGCGCCTCCCGCACCTGCCACCTCCCCTCTCCCGCTCTTCGAGTCCCCCCGGGCCTAGGAACGGACGATGCCGGCCCGGACCGCGTCACCCATCGTCGACTACACGCCCCACTTTCCGGGCGCCCTTGCGGCCCAGGGCCGGGGGCCCGATTTCCTCGTGGTTTCCCGGCTGGACCACCCCACCCGTGCCAGGCTGGACGGAAGGCGGGCCCAGTACGAGGTCATCTACCGCTGGCTCTCGCGCTCCTGTGCGCACCCCGACGATGGCGCCCCCTGCTGCGTCCGCGGCAGCGAGACCACCTACTGGACCCGCCGGGAGCTGGGTCCCGGCTTCTTCCGACACCTCAAGCAGGGTACCCTCGCCCTCTTCGACATGTTCAGGCTCTTTCCCTGAGCGTCCCCCACATGCCCCCATGGAGGAGTCCCCCATGAAAGTCGCCGCCCTCCCTCGCGAGTTCCTCTACAACGGCACCAAGCTGCCCGATCCCGACCCCGCGATGAGCCCCGAGCAAGTCCGGGACATGTACGCCACCACCCACGGCGAGCTGGCCACCGCCCAGATCAGCGGCCCCGAGACCACCGGCGACTGCGTCCGGTATACCTTCCATGTCGCGATCGGCTCCAAGGGCTGACAGCCCGTGGGCCGCCATCCTCCAGGAGCTGGCGGCTCTTCGCTCCGAGACGCACCCCCAACTCCAAACGGAAGTGGCCAAGGTCCGCCGATGCCCCGCCATCGCCCAGAGCTGCGCCCTTCTCGCCCGGGCCCTCCGGAGCGCGCATTACTCTCGTCCCCGGGCGACCCTTCCCCCCGGCCTGTTCCCGCCGCCGCCCTGATCGCCCCGGGCCCGACCCATGCCGTGCCTCGCCTGACTGGGATCCCCCAGCACCACGAACTCCTGGAATCCCTTCCCCTCGCCGCCGCGCTCGCGGAGACGCTCATCCATGCGGGGATCGCCCACCCCCAGGACTGGGTTCCCGCGACGGGCCCCCTCGAGTTTCTCCAGCGGCTTATTGCCCGCCACCTCCACGAGCACGGTGCCGCGGACATCGACACGGTCTTTGGCTTCCACGTCCAGTTCGCCGATGCCATCCGCCCCGAATACGATCCCCCTCGTCAGGCGGCCCCCACACGCGTCTACCTCACCGTGGATCCCGTGCACGCCGGCTACTGCTGCCTCCGCGACAGCGTGCCCCTGCTTCGCACCTACCACCCCCGGCTCCCTGCCACCTTCTACCAGCGGTTCCGCCGTGCCCTCTGGCCCTGCATCCGGGTCTACGACTACATGGCCGCCCAAGACTACCTTCGCAGGATCCGGGAATGCTGCGACGGGGACGAGGAGCAGATCGACCTCCCCGATGTGGACCACGCCATCCCGCCAGCCATGGGCGCACCGGCGCTCACCCCACAGGCCTTTCGCTCACTGCGCGACGGCCTTCGGCGCTCGAAGGTCGAGCCGCTCCTCGCCGCCCTCGACGCCCTCGAATCTGCGGCCCGGGGCCTGACGTTCCCCAGCATCTCCGAGGAGGACTGCGCGCCGCTGGGCGAGTGCGACCCGCCCCTTCCTTCCCTGCTGGTCGTCTTCACCGAGAACGATGCCATTGAGGGGTGCTTCGACGACGAGATGGAATCCGAATCGGAGGGGAGCCCCCTCCCGACGCTCATCCTCCCCATGCTGCTCACCGCGCCGCGAACCGTTCAGATCGCCTTCCGTCTCCTGGGTCGCTTCTGCGACACGGTGGCCGCAGCCGCGCGCCTTCTCCTCAGCCTTCCGGGCGGCCGCGTGCCCCACACGGGGGGTCCTGCCTCATGAATGCCACGGTCGTCCTCGGGGCAGACCGAATCTTCGACCTTGAGCAGGCAGTCCTCCTCTACCGCAGCGGCGACCGGGCGTTTGCCACCGTGCACGAGGTGCTCAAGGATCCCGAGGGCCACGCCCCGACCCTGGCCCCCGGCCGCGCGCTTGGATCCGAATTCCTCGACGATCTCGTCCGGACCCTGCGAGGGACCACGCCCCCCGAGATCCTTCCCGCCAACGTCCTCCACCGCACCCCGGACACCGTCTGCTGGTGGACACCCGCACACCGCCGGCGCATGTTCTTCCGGACCGATGACGCCCACCTTCGACGGCTCAATGGCCAGCTGTTCCCTCACCCGCCCCTCGTCTTCCGCGCCACCGCCTGCGATCTCTACGTCCGGGCCCTCGCCAAGAGCCGGCGCCCCCGGGCGACGACCCGGCTGTACGTCGCCCCCTACTGGAATACCGATCCCGCCGATGGGCACGTCTGCCTCGGATCCACGCCCATCCCCTCCAGCCTCAGCCTGGGCTCCTACCCGCGCTACGAGTCCGCGTTCTTCGCCTCGGCCTTCACCCACGCCGCAGGCGCCGGCCGCCTCACCCGCCACCCGAAAGGCTTCCTCGCGTGCTGGACGGCCCTGGTGGGCAAGGCCCGCTTCCCCGCGCGGCGGCTGGTTCCCGGCTCTCAGTCCCTCCTCGACTTTGTGTCCTGGGCCTACGACCCGATGGCGGCACGCCCATAACAAACGGGCCCTGGGGGGCGCCGTCCGCGGATCGCGCCGCCCCCTCGGGAACATCTCCCTCCTCCTGACGACCGCGGGACCGCTCATGCGCACCCACCTTCCGCCCGCCTCCTTGCTCCGGCATCCGGTCCACGTCGCCGTGATCGGCTGTGGCGGCACCGGGAGCGCGATCCTCGGCGGTCTGCCCTACCTCGACCAGGCCCTCCGCGTGTATGGCCATCCCGCAGGCCTCCGCGTCACCGCCTACGACGGCGATCGCGTCTCCCCCACCAACTGTGCCCGCCAGCCCTTCGCCCTGGCGGAAGTCGGGCTCTTCAAGAGCGTCGTCCTGGTCCATCGGCTCAACCTCTTCTGGGGGCTCCACTGGGAGGCGATTCCCGAGCCCCTCACCCCCACGGCGCGGGGTTTCGATCGGGTCGACATCGTGATCGGCTGCGTGGACACCCGCGCGGCACGCCGGGTGATCAACACCCTGGTCACCGATCGGAGCGCCGCCGTCCACTACTGGCTCGACCTCGGCAATGACGCCGACACCGGGCAGTTCATCCTCGGGCAGCCCCTCAACAGCGTGAACCGGCGCGCCCGCCTCCGCCTCCGGACCGTGGCCGAGCTCTACCCGAGCATCCTGGACGCCAGCCTCGATCCGGCCTCGGGGCCCAGCTGCAGCGACCTCGAGGCGCTCGAACGCCAGCACCCCTTCCTGAATACCACCCTGGCCCAGCACGCCCTCGTCCTGCTCACGCGCCTCTTCCGCACCGGGATCCACCACCATGGGGCGTTCGTGAATTTGACCACCGGCCGCGTCATGCCGGCTCCTATCGACCCGATGGCCTGGGAGCGCGCGGCACGGCGATACCGACGCGCCCGGCGACTCCCGGACCCGTCTCCCAGCTCGCCGTCTCTCGCGGAGGCCCCCTGATAATTCCCCCATGACCCGGTCATTCTCCAGAAAGGAGTGACGGCAAGAGCCCATCCACCCGAGAGCCCTCCTTCCCCCTTCCAATTCGGGGTTTCCCACAGCAACAACCCATGCATCCGCTTTGCCGCTTGTACAACCCACGAGGCACGGCCAGGAATCTCTATCGAGGATTCGACATCCTTCCGAAGCTCGACTCTGGCGGGCGCCCATTCTGGTTCAATGGCCGAATGATGGATCGCGGCTTCGTCGTCGTGAAGAATCACGTCAACGCCATGCCTGGGGCCATCTGGTTCGAGACCCTCACCCAGGCCTTCGACGCCATCGACGACTGGATCAGCAGCGGCCAAGACCTAGCGACGTTCTGGGCGAAACAGACCGCGCAACGCGCCTCCTCCACACCCCCGCGGCTCGCCGAACCGCACGCGCTCACCTGCGACCGTTCCCATCTCCAGAGTTGACACTTATGGAATCGCGCGCGCATCGAAACTCGATCCCCTCTTCTCCGCTTGGGCGCCGCTGACGCCCAACCAGACACTCCGGATGCTGCGTGCTCGACCCGCGCCATGGCCACCAATCCCTGGCACCATCTGTCCCACCATGTCATGTGCCCTTCTACTCATCTCGGCGGCCCCTCAGGACCGGCAGTGCCCTCTCAAGTCATCCCCCTTTCCTCAGGAGCTTCCATGGCCCCCCGGATTGTCTACCTCAACACAGCTACGAACCCTTTCGGCGAGCACACCGCCCCCATCGCTCTCAACGACTGGGCCGTCTCCAATGCCCCGCGCCCCATCCCCGGCGAGGTGACCTTTCAGGGCGCATTCCGGCACGGCATCTTCTACGCCGCGGGCCCCCTGGAGAAGTATGCCCAGGATTGGGCCGACCTCGACGCCTGGCCTGTCCAGCTCATCTCCAATCTGCAGATTGTCGACCACCTAGCCGCCATGGCCAGGGAGCGCAACACGACCCTCGCCGAAGTTCTCGAGGACAGCAACCTTCCGGAGCTGGCGCGGCAGTGCGGCTTCCCATGGTACGAGGCCCCCTGCCCCGAGGAGCGCCTCCCGGCCGACGAGACCGCGCTGAACACCTCCAGGGAGAGGCAGGAGGCACAATACAATAATGGACGCGGAGAACCTCCGGATGATCCAGTGGGGACGGGCAACGGCCCCGAAGCGGATACCGCTCGCCGAGGCCCTCGTCATCGCCCGGAACCTGAAGTACGGGCCGCTTCCCACGCCCAGCGATCCGATCCCGTCCCCGGAAGAAGCAGCCTCCATCATCGCGGAAGAAGCACGGACCTGCGGGTTCACCTGGCTCACCGGCGCTTGCGCCCTGCAGGCCCTCGGCGACCACCTGCACGTCTAATCCCAGGCACCCTCTCCAGGAGACTCGCGGCTAGCCCCTCCCGGTCGCTTCGCACAGCGCCAGAGCCCGAGTCCCACATCCCCGCAGGAGATAGCTCATGTCGGAGCCCGCCGTGGTCAACGCTTCTTTCATCACCCAGATCGTCGTCACGGACCCGGACACCGGCGCGCGCGTGGAGATGGAGGTCTGGAAAGACCCCACCTCTGGCGGCCTCTTTGCCATTGACGCGAGCTTCCTGGACGACGTCACAGAGGAGATCCCCAGCCCCTTCAACCCGCACGTCAGTCTCCACCTCTGGGAAGATACCCTCCCGGCGCCCGGCTAAGCCCATGCACGCGCCCCTAGCGGACACGCACCACCGGAGCCGCCCGGTGACCTTTCGCGATCTCCTCGTGGAACGCGAAGCCTTCAACCAACGGTTTCACGCCCGGCTGGACGCCCTCACTGCCGGGTATCAGGCCGATCTGGCGGCCGACTTCAGGCGGGCCTTTCCCACGAAGCCCTGGCATCTGAGGCGGGCGGCCATGTGTCCCAACCAGGCCCGCATCCAGGCCCACTGGAAGGTCAAGGTCGAGACGGAGTGGGAGGCCCACGAGTGTCAGCATGCGCGGCTGAAGGAGCATATGACCATCGCGGCGATGCGTGAGGCGATCCCGCGGACCGAGGGCCTTCGCCTGCTGGTCACGATCTCTGCAAGCAGCTACCACACGCAGGGATTCGGGGCCTCGCGGTACGCCGAGGCCGCCGCCGAGCAGCACGCCGATCAGGCGCGGCTGTACGGGATTCCCGTCGAGGTGCGGCCCGTGGGGGAGGCGCACACCGACCAGTGGGGGGTCCGGTATCAGGACTACGGCGTATTCGCCGCGACGGACGAGGTGGGCTGGGAGATGCTCGAGCTCCGGCCCGGTCCCAGCCTCAGAGAAGGGATCCGGCTCTGCTAGGCGCGGCACGTCAATCCGCGGGTGTTCAATCCCTGGCTTCCGCCCGGGCTGGAGGAGATGCTCGGACTCGACTGCTTCGGCAACGAGATTTGCCCAGATCTCCCGACGATCCCGGTCGTCGAGTGACCCAGCAGCGCCCCTGACCATTTCGAATCCGAACCCTGGATTGCACTTCCGGTTTCGCCGAATCGCGAGGGTCCCTGGCGCTGAAGATGATCCCACCCGCTCCGAGCCCAGCCTCGGGAGGCCGAGTCCCTCGTGGTGGCCTCCCCCCTCTCCCACCAGCACGCGCCCTCCGACGCCTCGCCCTTTGTGCCGTCCCCGTGTCCCTGGAGGCTTCCACTGTGTCGCATACCTACCTCGACGAGCCGCACAGTGCCGTCGTCGCCACCCTCCGTCTCCTTCGCCACTTCCAGGCCTTTCTCCGGTCCACCTGCCACGAGATGCGCGACCCCATCGCGGGCTACGGCTTTTATCTCACCAAGCCGGAGGCCCGCCACAAGCTCACCTGGCTCATCAACGTGGCCATCAACCGGAAGGCCGGACTCGCCGGCCGGCCCTTCCGCAAGCACGAGCCCGATTACCAGCGCGGTCTCCGTCAGGACGCCACCCGGCTCAACCACCCCCGCCTCCGCATCTACAGCCTCACCACCCCCGAACTGCGTGCGCGCTTCGCCCACCGTCTCATCCCGCCGGACGACTCTGCGTGAGAGCGCTGCACTCTCCCCCGTTGTGCCTCGTGCAGCACAATGTCCTTCCGAATTCTCCCCCATCCTCGACCCTTCCGGGACGATCATCGGCCGTTCGCGAGCTCTCCATGCGCCAGCGACCCGCTCCACCCAGTCTCCTGTTCAAGGGCCTCAGGGTGCCCATTCCCCTTCGCGCCGCGTTGATCAAGCGCGATTTGCGCCTACCTCGACTCCACCCCCTTCCCGGCGGCACGCGCCGCGACGGTTCAGGGACGCGACTACTGGGATGGTAACCTGATGACCACCTCGGACTGAACGTTCTTCCCTTGGCCTGCAGATTCGTGCCCTCGCTCAAGCTCACGACGGCGGATAATTTTTCTTTTTCCATTCCAATTGTGTCTTGACGTGAACAATGATCCGGTGGTATGTTAATAATGAAGTTGTCCAAAGGAGCCGTGGACGTGGTCAGCCGAGCCTTCACCAGACAATCACAGCGGACGATAACCCCGTTGGGGAATCCCCGGCGGTCCTGGTGTGTCGAGCTGTCGATGGATACCTTTACCCTCGGCCGCCCACACGCGTATCGCCCTGCGGTTTTTGTCCTGAGAGGTGGCAGCATGTAACTGGCCACCGGGAAGTTGAGGAGCGAGACAGAGGCCGCCGGAGACGATCCTGCGGCCTTTGTGTTTGCGGGTAGCTTCACCCGAACGTCGTCCGAAGGAGCATTGGACGTGATCACCCCAGCATTCACCAGACAATCACAGCGGACGATAGCACCGTTGGGGAATCCCCGGCGGTCCCGGTGTGTCGAGCTGTCGATGGATACCTTTACCCTCGGCCGCCCACACGCGTATCGCCCTGCGGTCTTTGTCCTGGGAGGTGGCAGCATGTAACTGGCCACCGGGAAGTTGAGGAGCGAGACAGAGGCCGCCGGAGAAAATCCTGCGGCCTTTGTGTTTGCCGGGTGCTCCGGGAGCAGGCGGGCCTCCAAAACCCGCGAGCCGCGTTCGACTCGTGGACCCGGTGCCAATGCCCCGTGGTGCGGAAGCACCAAGCGGGCCTTCTAAGCCTGCAGGCGAGGTTCGACTCCTCGACGGGGCCCCAGGAGACGCTGATGGCAAATTGACGGTCCGGAGCCAGATCGGACAAGGCGTAAGAGGGTCGTACCCCTCGCCCCCGACGAACTGGCAAAGGTCCTGGGCGGTGCCAGGACGCCGTCCGCAGAGTGGGCTGTTTCTCCGAACGGAAGGTGGAAAGGAGGGAAAAGGTGCATTCGGCTCTCACCCAGCACACCTGAGAGATCGCGCGGGTCTGGCCGAGCGGCAAGAGCGCTATCCTTCCGAGTTGGCTCAGGCGGGTTCAACTCCCATGGCCCGCTCCAGGGTCTGTTAGGGGAGTCCGGAGTCCCCGTCACCCTGTCACGGTGAAGACCACGGGTTCAAATCCCGTACAGACCGCCAGTGGGGTGTAGCTCAGCAGGCAGAGCATCGCGCTCTGAACGCGAAGGCCAGAGGTTCGATCCCTCTCACCCCAGCCATTGCCGAGTAGCTCAACTGGTAGAGCAGCCGGCTGTTACCCGGAAGGCGTGCTGGTTCGAGTCCAGCCTCGGCAGCCATGGCGTCGCAGGCGAATTGGAGAAGCCGCCTGCCCTTCAAGCAGGTGAATGCGAGTTCGAGCCTCGCCGACGCCACCATGCGCGACTAGCTCAATTGGAGGAGCGTCTGGCCTACACCCAGAAGGATCGAGGTTCGAGTCCTCGGTCGCGCACCAGGCCCGCCTCGCGCCGGGCGGGTGCCACGCCGATCTAGCTCAAGCGGTAAGAGCGGCCGGTTGAAGCCCGGCAGGTTCGAGGCTCGAGACCTCGGATCGGCACCCTGGAAGACGCTGCCGAATGGTCGGCGACCGGTCCCGAAAACCGGGGAGCCCGAAAGGGCTGGGGCTCGATTCCTCCGTCTTCCGCCCTGCTCGCCTAGCTCAGCAGGAAGAGCACCAGCGTGCGAAGCTGGAGGTCCGGCGTTCGAGTCGCCGGGCGAGCGCCAAGCCGGCGTAGCCCAACCTGGCAGAGGCATACGCCCCAGGCGCGTACCCGTGGGCGTTCGAATCGCCCCGCCGGCACCAAGCCCTGCCCGATTAGCCCAACGGCAGAGGCGGCTGCCTTAGGAGCAGCATAGTCGCGGTTCGAATGCGCGATCGGGCACCATGCTGGACTAGCCCAACCTGGCAGAGGCGGCGGGCTGAGAGTCCGCCCAGTCGGAGTTCGAATCCCCGGTCCAGCACCAGGCTCCCGTAGCTCAGGGAAAGAGCGGCGGGCTTCGAACCCGCAGGTCGGGGGTTGAAAATCCCTCCGGGAGCTCCATGCAGCGACGCGGTGATGGGTGACACCAGCGGGCCGTAACCCCGTCGACCTTCGGGTCTTGGAGGTTCAAATCCTCCTCGCTGCACCAGGCCGGACTAGCCCAACTGGCAGGAGGCAGCTGCTTCAAACACAGCCCAGTCCCAGTTCGAATCTGGGGTCCGGCACCACGGCGGAGTAGCCCAACGGGCAGAGGCACCCGCCCTAAACGCGGGTCAGTAAGGGTTCGAATCCCTTGTCCGCCACCACGCATCCCGTGGCCCAGGCGGAAGGGCAGCACTGTCCGAAGGTGGAAGCCGCGAGTTCGAGTCTCGCCGGGATGGCCAGGCTGGTATAGCTCAGATGGCAGAGCACCGGTTTCGTACATCGGAGGCCGCAGGTTCGAAGCCTGCTACCAGCTCCATGGGGTGCTCGTCCAACGGGAGGATGCGTGGTCCGCACCCACGCGATCGAGGGTTCGAATCCCCGGCACTCCACCCTGCGGGTCTGGCCGAGCGGCCAGGCACCAGGTCGCCAGCCTGGAGAGAGGGGTTCGACTCCCCTGACCCGCTCCACGGAGGGTTGCCCGAGTCCGGCAAGGGGTCACGTTGCTACCGTGAAGCCTCAGAACTCCGTGAAAACCTCTCCCGCCGAGGGGGTGTTTTGGTTAACGGCCGGTTCGAAGTGGAGGCGCACGTCGGTGTTCAGCCAGCGGGGCTTCTTGGCGTTGAGCTCCGCACAGAGGGCCGTGAACGCCTCCCGGGCCCGGCCGTCGGCCGGCGGGGTGATCCGGACGTGCAGTACGCCCTCCGCGAGGGCGAGCGTCCCCGGCTGCTGGAACAGGGCCGCAGTTATCGTCAGGTAGTCTTTCGCCTGCTGGTAGGTCGCGTTGAACCGCTGGGCCAGCCAGCGCTCGGCGTCGTAGGCCGCCACCTTGATGGCGGTGACGAGGTGTCGCCGGTCATGCTGGAGGATCGCCCGCTTCGCCCGCGGCTCCAGGGCCGTCCGGGGCACCCGGGCGGGGGTGCGCCGGAGTCGGTTCTCCAGCCGCGTGATCTGCGCCGCCAGGGCGGCCACCTGCCGGCGGAGGGGGGCCAGGGCGATCTTCAGGCCACGGACGGTCCGCCGGTGGGCCTCGGGGTTGGCCGCCAGGGCGCGGCCGAGCTCGGCCTGCCGGGTCGTCAGCTCCTGGCGGAGGCGCGCGAGCCGCTCCCGCAGTGCCCGGCGCGCCGGGTTGGCCACGAGGCGGGTGTCGCGTGCCACGTCGGCCCCGTACTGGATCAACTGGTCGATGGCGTACTCCTCCACCAGGTACTTCAGGCTGTTCTCCTGCCGCCAGCGGCAGCGGAGGAGGTGCACGAGCTTGGGGGCCGGCCAGTCGGCCCGATTCGTGAGGACGGGGATCTGGCTCCCGTCGGGCGGCTGCCAGAGCACCGTGCGGAGCACCCCGGCCCCGGCCACCCGCGTCCCCTTCTCGTAGAGGTGGTAGACCCGGCGCGTCCCCTCGAAGGCCCACCAGCGGCGGGTGAACTGGGCCGCGGGGACCCGCCGGTGCGCCGCGCGGCCCTTGAGGTACGTGACGAAGCCGATGCGCTCGGCCGTGAGCCAGCGGAAGACCGGGCCCGAGAAGCCGCCCCGGTCGAAGAGCAGGGTGAACGGGGTGGTCGCCCCGACCACCGCCCGGATCTCCGCCACGATCCGGGGCAGGACCCGGCTGAGGGCGTCGTTGCAGGGCAGGTGGAGGGCGAAGAGGGCCCGGCCGGTGACGTCGTGGACGAAGGCATCGCTATGCCCCGGGGCCGCCAGGCGCCGGCGGGGATCCCACCCCGGGGGGGCGGGCTGGGTGCCGTGGTAGGCGGCGAAGTGGCCATCGACGTAGTAGACCTGCTCCCACACCGGCGTGTGGGCGAGCAGGGCCCGCAGGAGTCCCCGGTGCAGCGCCTGCGGATCGACACTCTCGGCCAGGTGGAGGAGCTTGGTCCGGACCGTCTGGGCCGTGGGGGCGCGGCGGCAGCCCACGAGCGGGCCCAAGGCAGTCGGGAGCACGGTCTTCAGCCGCTCGAGCGACCGGAGGCGCAGGGCGAAGACGAGGGCGACGACCGCGACGGTGCGGGCCCAGTCGTACCGCCAGGCCCGGCCCACGCTGGCCCCCAGGCTCTGGAAGGCCTGGAAGAGCCCGAGGGCCTGCAGCGCCGCGAGGAGGAGCAGCGCCCCCGCGTAGCGCACGGGCTGCGGCGTGGGGGCGACGACGGGCGGGGTCGGATCGGCGGCCGGCACCGGGGCGGCGGGGAGCGGGAGCGGCGCTTGGGCCGGCACCGGGGCGCGCAAGACGGCACTCACGCTGCCGACCGAGACGCCGAGCCGCTCGGCGATCGCCGCCACGGTGAGCCCTTGCCCCCGCAGGGTCCGGATGCGGCGCTGGGTGGCAGGCGTGAGGCGGGAGGGGCCCTGGGGCCCCCGCTTCCGCGTCGCCAGCCCCGCCGAGCCCTGGCGCCGCGCCCGGCCGCGCAGCCGGCTCAAGTGCTGCGGGGTGATCCCGAAGGCCGCGGCCACGTGCCCGGCCTTCAGGCCCGCCTCGGCGAGATTGACGGCGGTGATCCGTTCCATGCCGGGATCGTCCTGCGGGTAGCAGGCCACAACCGTCCGCCCCACCTGGACGACCCGTGCCCCGTCGAGCGCCTGCACCTCGACGAGCGGTGCTCGCTTCCAGTCCGGTCCCATGAAGGCCTCCTGTCGTGGTTCCATGGGCCGGAGGATAGCATAGGAAGCCAAACATGTTAACCATTATTATTGAAAATCCACCGGTTCGTAACCTCGCTTCTCACAAGGGCTCCCGGGGGCGCTAGCCTGACTTTCGCAACTGGAGGGTATGCGCCAGCGTAAGTCGTTGATATTCCGGCCTACCCTCTCCAAAGGTCTGTACTACATTTGCACG
>Ga0315282_10001926_pt1 | contig 38860 bp, 33 predicted proteins | sample YL17G07_20_MG_FD_203693 | JGI IMG/M metagenome (GOLD analysis project Ga0315282, IMG submission 203693) | Sediment microbial communities from Yellowstone Lake, YNP, Wyoming, USA - YL17G07_20 | ecosystem: Environmental > Aquatic > Freshwater > Lake > Sediment | place: USA: Wyoming | collected... | reverse complement strand
TTATCTCCGTGACTTCACGGCCCGGCATGGCCGGCAACCTCTCTGTAGAGCGTAGTGCGGGAAATCCGCACGCTACGTTCGTTCGGGGGACGGAGGCTTCGTGCTCGGAGCCTCCTCCTACCAGCTGAAGGAGGCGCTAAAGGTCGGGACCGAGAACACCGTCAAGCTGACGGGACGGACGGATGGCTACTTCATGAACCAGGCCATCAAGATCCTGATGCCCGAGAAGCTTCAGACGTTGGAGAAAGGGCTGAGGCTGGTGGGGTATGGCCCGCAGGTGGATGAGTTCGTGCTCAGCATGAACCGAGCCGCCGAGCGGGCCGCCCCGCAGGCGAAGAAGATCCTCTGGGACGCCATCGGCGAGATGACATTCGATGACGCGCGAAAGATCCTGAATGGTTCCGACACGGCCGCGACCGAGTATTTCCGGGCCAAGACGACCGACAAGCTGACGGCCGCGTTCCGGCCCGTGGTTGACCGGGCGATGAACGAGTTCGGGGTCACTCGCCAGTACAAGGAGCTGGTGGGACGGTACCAGGCCATCCCCTACGCGAAGAGCGAGGCGCTGGACATTGACGGCTATGTCGTGAGCAAGGCCCTGGATGGGCTGTTCCACGTCCTGGGCGAGGAAGAGCAGAAGATCCGCACGAACCCCGCGGCGCGGGTCACCGACCTGCTGAAAGAGGTCTTCGCCAGATAGGGTGTCGGCCCCCCGGGAAGCGAGGGGTCAAGGAGGGTCCCATGGAACGAGTCGCCCGTGTCCGGCGAGGGCAATGCTCTGGCGTGGCTGAGGAACCGGTGGAAAGGACAAGCCCTGATTGTCGCGACCTCGTGGAAATCTTTTGTCAACCGGAGGAGCACCGGTAGCACCGATGGAGGTGTCGGATGGCTGAGAGGATCGGGTTTCTCGGTCCGGGTCTCATGGGAAAAGGGATTGTGAAGAATCTCCTGGCGAAGGGCTACACGGTCATGATCTATGCCCACCGGGAGGGTCTGAAGCTGGACGATGTGGTTGGTGCAGGCGCAACGGTGACGAAGTCCCTGACCGAGCTGGGCCAGAAGAACGCGACGGTCATGCTCTGCGTACCGTCGTCGAAGGAGGTGGAGGCGGCGATCCTCGGCGTCCCGGGGCTGTTGCAGAGCATGCGGGAAGGCTCCGTCGTGATCGACCTGAGCACCAGCCTGCCGGCATCCACCCGGATGCTGGCCGACCGCCTGCGGGAACGGAAGATCGGGATGCTGGATGCACCCATGACGGGCACGCCGGTCCAGGCGAATGCCGGCGAGCTGAACCTGATGATCGGCGGAGAGAAGGCCGTCTACGAGAGATGCCTGCCCATCTTCCGCGCCATCGCCAAGAACATCGTCTATTGCGGGGGCTCCAGCCACGGCAACATCATCAAGCTCATCAACAACTTCCTGTGTCAGCTCACCAACGCGGGGCTGGCCGAGGTCCTCCCCCTGGCCGCCAAGGCCGGCGTGGACATGAGGGCGCTCTTCGACGTCGTCAAGGTGAGCGGCGGGTGGAGCCGCTGGTTCGAGGGGGCCGTCCCGGCGATCTGCAAGCGCGACTTCAAGGTCAGCTTCCACCTCAAACTGGCGCATAAGGACATGAGCTACGTGTCGGCGCTGGGCCGCGAGTACAACATGCCCTTGCCCATGGTGAACCAGCTCCTGAGCGTGCTGGACATCGCCAAGGCGAGCGGTCTGGGGGACGAGAACACCACGGGCCTGGTCAAGCTGTGGGAGCGGATGGCCGGCGTCGAGGTGCGCGGGGAGGGCGTCGGGCAGTAGGGTCCCTCGGTTTCGCGCGCTCATCGTCATGAGCGATGTCAGGAGCGACTGCGTGGCTGGACACGTAAGGTCTGCGAACGTGGGACGGCTGACGCCCGGGAACGTCCCTGTTCCGGCGGACCCGGATACGCTCCGCCGGCTCTGCCGCCAGTTCCGACGGGACTTGCTGGATCTCACGCTCCACTCGGGGACGGGGTCCAGCCACATCGGCGGGGAATTGTCGGTTGTAGACATTCTGGCCGTCCTCTTCTTTCATGCGCTGCGGCTGGATCCGGCGCGGCCCGAGTGGGAGGGGCGCGATCGCTTCATCCTCTCCAAGGGCCACGCCTCGGCGGCCATGTACGTGGCCATGGCCTGGCGTGGATTCTTTCCACGAGAGCGGCTCTTCGACTCGTTCAATCGGCTGCACGGAATCCTGCAAGAGCACGTGAACCTCGAGACGCCGGGAGCGGAGATCCCCACGGGATCGCTGGGGATGGGCCTGTCGGCCGGCGCCGGCATGGCCTGGGGATGTCGGTACCTGGCCACGCATGAGGGCGCTCGGCCTTGCCGGGCCTTCGTCGTGCTGAGTGACGGCGATTGTACCGAGGGGCAGACCTGGGAGGCCGCCATGGCCGCCTCCCATTTCGGTCTGGACAACCTGATCGCCATCGTGGATGACAACCAGCGGCTGGTGACCGGCCCCACGGGGCAGGTGATGCGGCTCACGCCTCTGGACGGGAAATGGGAGAGCTTCGGCTGGCACGTGCAGCAGGTGGACGGCCACGACGTGGCAGAGATCCGCGAGGCCGTGGATGTGGCGCGGCGGGCAGAGACGGCGCCGGGCCGCCCCCGGGTCATCCTGGCGCGGACCCTCAAAGGGAAGGGCATCTCGTTCATGGAGGGAAACGACGCCTGGCACGCAGGCCACCTGTCCGAGGAACAGCACAGGGCGGCCCTCAAGGAGTTGGAGGGATGACGGACACTCGCGAGGCGGGCGGGCAGGGCTCGACGCCGGCGGGCGTCCAGGTTTTCGGGGAGCTTTTGGGGAACCGGGACATCCGTCAGGTCTTCGGACAGACGCTGACGGAGGTCGGGCGGCGCGATCGGCGCGTGGTCGTGCTGGACTGCCAGACGGCCGTCCCGACTATGGCCATCAGCTTTGCCCGGGCGATTCCGGAGCGGTTCCTCGACCTCGCCGTGGCGGAGCAGAATGCCGTGAGCTTCGCCGCCGGGCTGGCCCGCGTGGGGTTTACGCCCATCCTGCCCCTGTTCGCGTGCTTCGTCACCCGGCGGGCCCTGGATCAGATCTACACGCAGGTGGCTTATCCGGCCCTCAATGTCAAGGTGTGCGGGCTGTATGCCGGCCTCACCAGCCCGAACACCGGGGCCACCCACCAGATGCTTCAGGACGTGGCGATCATGCGCTCGCTGCCGCACGTGACGGTGGTCGAGCCGGCCGACGCCATCGAGTTGTCCCAGGCCCTCCCGGCTGCGGTGGCGCATCCCGGCCCGGTGTATTTCCGCATGGTCCGAGGCGACCTGGGGGGTCCGTGCCCGCGCGTGTCGCCGGACGGATACGAGTTCCGGATTGGTCGGGCGACCCTGCTGCGGGAAGGCAGGGACATCACCTTGATCGGTTCCGGCCTGATGGTCTCGCGGTGCGTGCGGGCGGCGGAAGCCCTGGCGCGAGAGGGGATCTCGGCCGATGTCATCAACGTCTCGACGCTGAAGCCGCTGGACGACGACTTGATTCTGCACCGCGCCCGTCGCACAGGGGCCGTCGTGACTGCGGAGAATCACAGCGTCCTCGGCGGATTGGGCGGAGCGGTGGCGGAACTCCTCGGAGAGGTCTGCCCCGTCCCCCTCCGGCGGGTGGGCGTCCGCGATCGCTTCGGCGAGTCGGCGCCCCTGAAGGATCTCTTGCCGGAGTACGGCCTCACCGCCGAGGCCGTCGTGGATGCCGCCCATGCAGCCTTGGCGGCCAAGGACGCGTCGCGTGGCCGATAAGGCGGTGCGAGGGGGCACGATGGATCCTGCTCCCTGGCGGCCGCACGGGAGGGCCCTCCTGGACTTCTACAACGGCGACGCCGCCGCACGCGTTGTGACCCACGCAGATGACGCGGAAACGGAGGTCGTTCCGATCCGCGTCTTCTTTCGGGGACCCTCGGAGTTCTCGGCGCTGGAAGAGGCCGCCCTCGACCTGTGTCGGGGCCGGGTGCTGGACGCCGGCGCCGGGGCCGGCTGCCACAGTCTTGCGCTCCAGGAGCAGGGCCTCCCGGTCTGCGCCATCGACATCGCCCCCGAGGCGGTCGAGGTCATGCGGCGGCGGGGCGTGAAGGACGCGCGATGCACGGACCTCTTTCGCTTTCAGGAGGGGCCCTTCGAGACGATCCTGCTGATGATGAACGGCATCGGGGTGGTCGGGGACCTCGCCGGTCTGGATCGCTTCCTGGCGGAGGTCCCGCGGCTGCTCGCGCCCGACGGACAGATCCTCCTCGACTCGTACGATCCCACCTGGACGGATGACCCGGACGAGGCGCCGCCCGGCGCCGGCGCCTCCGCGGGCCGCTACATCGGCGAGATGCGCTTTCGGCTGGAGTACAAGGGAAAGAAAGGCCCGACCCTCCTGTGGCTGTTCCTGGATGCGAAGCTCCTGGCCGAACGGGCCATGAAGGCGGGCTTTTCCTGCGAGGTCATCTGGCAGGAGGAAGAGGGCCATTATCTGGCGCAGCTGACCCGCAGCAGATGACCAATGACCAATTGCTCGGGGACGCCCAGGGTTTCGGCCGCGCTCCGCACCACCTCTTCCGTGGTGGCGGCGGGCCGCAGGGCGTCTAACACGGCGGCCGCGGTGCGTTCGAGGATCTCCAGCGCCATCAGGGCATCCGCCAGATAGGCCACCTCGGTCGTGGCGATGCCCACCTGGTTCATGGAATGCCCCGCCGCCGGCAACACCTCCAGCTCCACCCCGCACACGGTGACTTTCGCGTCCAGGACGTGGGCCACCGGCGTCGGGGCGGCGGGGCGCCGGTGCGCTTCGCGACGAAGGCGTTGCCGCCGCAATGATCGGCGTGGCTGTGCGTGTTGATCACCGCCGCCAGGCGAAGCCCGGCCTGCTCGATCGCCTGCACGGCCTTGCGCGCGGTGCTCTCGTCCAGGCCGGTACCGACCAGGGCCGCCTGGCCGTCGCCGACGATGACCCCGATGTTCACGCGACCGGGCAGGTAATGGGCGGGTCCTGCAATCTTCACCAGGTCCATTGGTCATTCCCGGGCCAGAATCCCCGAATGCTGTCTCAGGCCGACCGGCGAGCCTACGGGTAGTTTCCCCGCAGGCGGTGCCCGTCCACCACGCGTTTCACCGCGAGCATCAAGGCGGCCGTGCGGAGGTCCGTGCGATACTGCTGGCTGGCCGCGTGGACGCGCTGGAAGGCCCCGCTCATGATGTCGCGCAGGCGCAGGTTGATCTCCCGCTCGGTCCAGAAATAGAACTGCAGATCCTGGACCCACTCGAAGTAGGAGACGGTCACGCCCCCCGCGTTGGCCAGGATGTCGGGGATCACGAAGACGCCGAGTTCGCGCAGGATCGGGTCGGCCGCGGGTGCGGTGGGGGCGTTGGCCCCCTCTGCCAGGATCCGCGCGCGGATCTTGTGGGCGTTGCCCTCGGTGATCTGCGCGGACACGGCGGCGGGGACCAGGATCTCGCAGGGGATCTCGAAGAGCTCCGGATTGGTGATGCGATCTCCGTCCGGGGCGTCCTCCAGCCGCCCGCCCTCCGCCACGTGGGAAACCAGGCGATCCAGGTCCAGCCCGTCCGGCTGGTACCGCCCGCCGCGCGTGCCGGTCACCGCGACGATGCGACACCCCTCTTGCTTGAACTGCTGCGCCACCGTGCGTCCCACGTTGCCGAACCCCTGGACGGCAACACGGGCCCCATCCAGGCTGAGACCGAGGAGCTTGGCCGCCTGCACGGCGACGTAGTAGACCCCGCGGCCGGTCGCCCTGCCCCGCCCCAGGGAGCCGCCGAGGAGCAACGGCTTCCCCGTGACCACGCCCGGGACCGTCACCCCTCGCTGCATGCTGTAGGTATCCATGATCCAGGCCATGGTCTGCTCGTTGGTCCCCAGGTCGGGGGCGGGGATGTCCATGTCCGGCCCGATGACCAGGAAGATCTCGCTGGTGTAGCGGCGGGTCATCCGCTCCAGCTCGCCGCGGGACATGCTGCGGGGGTCGCAGGGGATGCCGCCCTTGGCCCCGCCGTAGGGGAGGCCCATGAGGGCGCACTTCCAGGTCATGAGCATCGCCAGGGCCGTGATCTCGTCCAGCGTGACGTCGGGGTGATAGCGGATGCCCCCCTTGAATGGTCCCAGCGTGTTGTTGTGCTGGACGCGATACCCGGTGAAGACCTTGAGGCCGCCGTCGTCCATCATCGTCGGCACGGACACGATGAGGGTACGATCGGGGGCGAGCATCCGCCGTCGGATCCCGTCGTCCAGGCCGAGTCGCTCGGCCGCCGCCTCGAACTGCGTCAGCACGTTGGGGAGCGAGTTGACGTTGGCCATGGGTCAACCCTCTGGTCTGCGGGGAGGTGCGGTTGCCTTCGCGCCTGCGTCTCTTGCGGCGGCCTGGCGCGCCTCGTCGTAGACCACGTGGATCGGGACGCCCGCGGCCTGGGCCAGCCGTCGGCAATCATCGTATTCGGGGGCGAGGATCGTGATGCGATCGCCCGACCGGCCGCGCTTGACCCGCACGGAGCCGTAGGACGTGTTCACGGTGATGATGTCCCGCGGGAGTTTCCAGCGGGTGGCGGTGTGGGCCCGGACGCCGAAGGTGGTGCTGTGGGTCAGGACCAGGGCGGCGCACCGGTCGGCCACGGCGGCGTCGGCCAGGATGGTAAGGACGGTGCCGGGCCGGGATTTCTTCATGCTCACGGGGGAAAGAAACACGTCCAGGGCGCCGGCCTCGAACAGGCGATCCATGAGGGGCTCGAAGAATTGCGGGTTCATGTCGTCGATGGTGGCCTCGAGGACGGCAACCTGGTCGCGGTCGAAATCCCCCGGCGCCTCGCCGATCATGAGGCGAAGCAGATTGGGCTGCTCGCTGAGGTCGCGGCCTCCGGCGCCGTAGGCCACCCGCTGCACGGCCATGGGCGGCATGGGCCCGTAGGCGGTCGCCAGCGTGGTGAGGATCGCGGCCCCGGTCGGGGTCGTGAGTTCCGCCTGGATCTCGCTGCCATAGGCGGGGGCGCCGACGAGGAGGGCGGCCGTGCCGGGGGCCGGCACGGGCATCTTCCCGTGGGCCGCCTGGATGAACCCCCCGCCGAGGTTGATGGGGGACACATGGATGCGCTCGAGGCCGAGGCGGCGGATGCCCCAGGCGGCGCCGACCACGTCGGCCATGGCATCCAGGGCCCCCACCTCGTGGAAGTGGATGCGATCGGCCGTGGTGCCGTGGGTCGCCGCCTCGGCCTCGGCCAGACGACGGAAGATGCGTCTGGCGTCGGCGCGGACCGTATCCGGGATGTCGGCCCGATCCAGAATCGCCTGGATATCCGGCAAATGACGATACGGGTGGCCCCGTTCTTCGGTTCGGACGTGAACGCGCATCCCCTCGAAGACGCCCCGCTTCACCCGTTCCGCAGCCAGGTGGATCCCCGAGACGCCGAGACCGGAGATGGCCGCCTCCAATTCTTCCACCTTCAGGCCGGCGTCCACCAGGGCGCCGAGCATCATGTCCCCGCTGACGCCGCTGAAACAGTCGAAATAGCCGATGCGCATGGGAATCGGTGCTCCTGTGGTTGTGTTCCGTCGGTCATGCCGTCCCGTTGCCCTATGGAAGGTTTCGACGGGGACAGGGATAGCGACAGCGAAAAAGCTACCGGGGCCTATTCCTCTTCCTGGGTCCGCTGTCCCTGTCGCTATCGCTGTCGGGTTTCGTCCCCAGCGCGTTGATCCGGTGGGCCAGGACGCCCGCGCCAAACCCATTGTCGATATTGACGACCGCCACGCCCGACGCGCAGGAGTTGAGCATGGTGAGCAGGGCGGCCAGTCCCTGGAAGCTGGCCCCATAGCCGACGCTGGTCGGCACCGCGATGACCGGCTTGGACACCAGCCCGCCCACCACGGAAGGCAGCACACCATCCATGCCGGCGACCACGACGATGACGCGGGCCGTATCCAGGGCCGCCTGCTTGTCCAGAATCCGGTGGAGGCCCGCCACCCCCACGTCATACAGCGTCTCCACGCGACTCCCCAGGACGTCGGCCGTCACCGCGGCCTCCTCGGCCACGGGGATGTCGGAGGTTCCGGCGGAAACCACCAGGACATGGCCGACCGGCGGAGCGGATTGGGAAGACTTCACCACGATGGCGCGGCTCAGGGGGTGGTACTTCGCCCGCGGCTCGGTTGCCTTGACGGCGTCGAACATCTCCGGCGTAGCGCGGGTCGCCAGGAGGGTCCCGTGTCGCTCCAGGATCCGCATCGCGATGGCTGCGACCTGGTTACCCGTCTTGCCCTCGCAGAAGATCACCTCGGGGAATCCCTGACGGAGGGCCCGGTGGTTATCCGTCCGGGCGAAGCCGAGATTCTCGTAGGGGAAATGGCGAAGGCGTTCCACAGCCGCCTCGACTGTCGTCTTGCCGGCGCGGACTCGTTTCAGCAGCTTCAGCAGCTCTTCCCGATTCATGCGCTTCTATCCATGATGGCGTGAATGGGTCCGTTCCCGTCGAGAAAGAGACTACCACGAAAGGCCAGGCGGGCCAATGCCTTTCGAGCATTCCCGCCGAGCATCGTACAGCGGTCTCAGGGGTATCTGCACAGCCACTGTCCTCGGCGTGAAGGATCTCCACCGAGGGTCCGCCGACCCGATGCGAGTCGGGGATACCGTTCGGGACACGCTGAGGGCTCCAGGGGCAGAGAGGGGGAGGAAGGACTACGGCCGCAAGAGGGCGCGCTCGTCCTGATAGCTCAGAACCGCTCCCTGGGGACTGATCTCCTCCACAAGGTAAAGCCCGTCGACGTATTGCCCCTCGACGTATCTTCGACCGTTGATGACGACCAAGCGGTCCGCCTTGACGTTGGTGTACACGAACACATCCAGCGTCATCTTGGCCATTGCGTCCTGCAGCGCCGTCGGCTTGGCAGGCAACGAGGGGGCCGACGGGACCACCACGTCCGCACGCGCCCGATCGGCGCCCTGGCTCGGCTCCGCCCGCGACGGCTCGATCGCCTTGCCCTCGCCCAACCGCCGCTCGATGGGATGCGCCGTGCCGGCGCCACCCGGGAGGCCTCCCGGCACGGATGTCTGGGGCGGGGGAACGTGGATGGAACGAGGCCTTGCCAGAGGCGCGCGGCTCGGGTGCGGGGGGGCCTCGCGTTCTTGTCCAGCCTCCGGGCTATGCGGAACGCGTGTCCCGGAGGCACGAGGCGGGACGCCTTCCGGCGTTTCCGATGCGATCTTCCGCTCAGGACTCAGCCGGCTTGGCGGCGTCGGGGCGCTGACGCGGGGGCGGAAGTCCGTCGCGGCCGGGGGCACCCCATTGGATGCGGGCCAGAAAAACCATACCAGGAGCCCAGCCCCCGCCAGCAGCACGCCGGCGGCGGCCCCGAGGCCGATGGCGCGCGCGGTCTGACGGGCTGGTGCATGCACGGTCGCCAAGGTGGGGACCCGAGCACGCACCCGCTCGGCCTTTGTCAGGGCGTCGAGGATGAACGACATGGCTCTCGCCTCTCGCTAAGGCGAACGGCGCGACAACGAGGGGGCCCCCGGGTCGCGGATGGCGAGGGTAAGCTGTGCCAGCGTCTCCCCGCCGACGAGTCCGTCCGGGATGAGCGACCGGCTCCGCTGAAAGTCCTGGACGCGCCGCTTCAGCGCCTCGTCGTAGACGCCGGGGTCAGGGACCTTCCCCATGCGGCCCTCGAGTTCGTCAAGCCTTCCCCGGAGCCATCCTACGTCCTTGCCGCGCATCCCAGGCGAAATCAGGCGCGAGCCCACGGGAGCTGCCTTCCACAGCAGGAGAAAGTCGCCATCCCAGAACCGGTCGATCTCCCTTAGTGGGAGGGCGTACTCCCGCCCCCCGAGCTCCAGGGTCGCGGTCTCCTCCCCCAGCGCAACGAGCGGTACGCGATACTTTCCGGCGGTCGGCACATCCAGCTCAAGAATGGCCGGGAGATCGAATCGGCGCAGCTTGTTCCAGCTGCCGACCATGGAGAGGCACTCGAGTCCAGTGGAACGCCCCATCTCGCAGGTCGGGCCGGCGGGCCCCCTCCGGTATTCCACCCCCCAGCGAGAATATACACCGGCAAATGCTGCGTCTGCGTCGTCGCCGACGGAAGGGTCGGCAAGAAGTTGAACGAGCGAGGGCGACGCGGGCGTTCGGTCGCCGGTCGCGCCGATCCCGCCCTGCGGGACAGCCACCTCCCAGAGGGTGGGACCGGCGCGGCCCGCTTCATGCGCCAGGGGAGTCTCGCCGGTCGCAGAGGTGACCGCCGTCGGCTCCGCATCGCGGGACACGGCCGGTCGCTGGCCTTCATCTCCGGGATGGAAGATCCGGCTTGGGGTCAGCACGATCGCCGTTCCGGCGAGGGCCACGCCGACCGCGCCCAGTCCGAACGCCCGGCCGAAGCGGCCGCCCCGCCGTGCGCCCGACACCCTTCCCGACACCTCTCGCCCCGCCCGGCGCACCGTGGTGGCGTCGACGTGATCTTGCTCGTGGGCGTACGCCCCGAGCAGGGCCCGGTCACAGATGACGTTGATCATCCGCGGGACGCCCCTCGACCAGCGGTGGGTCCGGCGCATCGCCGCCGGCGTGAACAATGTGTCGCTTCCGCCCGCCACCCGCAATCGGTGCCGAATGTAGGCGAATGTTTCCGGTCTCGAGAGTGGCAAGAGGTGGTAGCGCGCCGTAATTCGCTGGGCCAGCTGCGGCAGCCTCCGCCGGTCCAGCAACCGGGCAAGTTCCGGCTGACCGATCAGGATGATCTGCAGGAGCTTCTCGGTCGTCGTCTCGAGATTCGTCAGGAGGCGGATCTGCTCCAGGACGTCGGCGGAGAGATTCTGCGCCTCGTCGATGATGAGCACGGTCCGCCGGCCCTGCCCATGCGCCTCCAGGAGATGCCGATGCAGGAGGTCCACAAGGACCTTGACGCTCTTCGTCTCGGACGGATAGGTGGCGATCCCGAGTTCGTCGCACACCGTCGCTAGGAGTTCGAGGGCGGTTAGTCGTGGGTTGAGGACGAACGCGACGTCCACCTCGGGCGGGAGTTGTGCAAGCAAGCAGCGGCAGAGGGTGGTCTTGCCGGTCCCGACTTCGCCGGTGAGCTGCACAAAGCCCCCCGGCTGCCCGATTCCGTAGAGGAGATGCGCGAGCCCCTCGCGGTGCCGCTCGCTCATGTAGAGGTAGCGCGGGTCAGGGGTGAGTGAGAACGGGGCCTCGGTCAATCCGAAATGGGAGGTGTACATGCCGTGCACCCGATCTTGCTGACTTGACGAACCTCCCGCCAACTATCCCTGGCTCGATCCCCGGTCGTGCCGGTAGCTTACATGGTAGTGCGCACGGAGGTCAATAGGAACTCGGCCCGTTCTCCTGCGAGTTTCCGCTTGACACTGAACGGGGCGGTGATACGGTTCGAGACGCTTCAATGATCCAAGTGGGTGCATGGGCTCCGTCGGGAGGCATCTTCAGCCTGCCTTGGCTCAAGCCGGAATGTAACCTGGAAGCCGCGGCGATGGACTTGCGATTCCACAAGAATCACGCGAAGTGGTTCGTGACCCCCGTGTTACGGGCGGTACGCAGGTATGCGCTCATCGGAGAGGGCGATCGAGTCTGCGTCGGGCTTTCGGGTGGGAAGGATAGCACGACGCTGCTCTATATTCTGAGGTATCTCCAGGACCACTCCCACCTCGAGTTCGAACTCTCCGCGATCCATGTCAGGACATCGCCCGACTATGAAACCACCAGCCTGCGCGACTACTGCGATGCCCTGGCGATCCCCTACATTGAAGCGGCCCTCGAGCTGCCAAGCGACCTCGCCGCGGGGAAGACGTGTTCCATCTGCGCCCGGCTCAAGCGCGGAGCGGCGGTCCAGGCCTTGGCCCACAGGGGAATTCGGAAGCTTGCCTACGGCCACCATGCGGATGATGCGGCCGAGACCCTGCTCATGAACATCGTTCAGAACAAAAAGCTGGGCAGTTTCTCGCCCAAGGTGGCGGCCGAGGGCAGCCCAGTGATTATCATCCGGCCGATGATCTACCTCAACGAGGAGACCGTCGCCTCGGTCCACCGGCACGCGGGCCTGCCACTCCTCGATTTCACCTGTTCCTATGCGCAACACAATATCCGTCAGCGCTACAAAGAGGCGCTGCGCCTCCTGGGAGAGTCTCTCGGCATACGCCCGCTGTCCCGCCATGTCGTGAGCGCCCTGGAGAATGTGGATGAGACCAATGTCTGGCAGAGTCTGCGAGGGGAAGCCGAAGGAGGGGAGGGAGCAATCAACAGTATCACGGGCCATCGTCGTGGATGATTGCGCGTCACCGGGGTAGAAGGGCAAGGGTTTGACGGCAGCAGGCAATGGCGTTGCCCTCGCATCTTGTCAGCGCCGAGAGCTGGAGTTATGCTGCTGAGTTGGGAGAGGTGCCCGGCGCGATTTGGCTCGACGGGCGGGGCGCGTGATCGAGGTGAACGTCCGCGAGGGAGAGGCGGTGGAGGCGAACGACGTGATGGCGAGAGTGGACACCACCATATGAACCGAGGCCCGGCTCGTAGGAGCACGTGATGAGCATGCTGGCGACGGCGCTCACGCAATTTGACGAGGTGGCGGGACGGCTCGACCTGGAGCCGCAGATCCAGCAGCACCTGCGCCATCCACGGCGGTCTCTCATCGTCTCGGTCCCGATCCGGAACGATGCGGGCGACCTGGAGGTCTTCACGGGATACCGGGTCCAGCACAGCATGACGCTGGGGCCCAGCAAGGGCGGGATCCGGTACCACCCGGATGTGGACCTGGAAGAGGTGACGGCCCTGGCCATGCTCATGACGTGGAAATGCGCCCTCATGGGGCTCCCGTACGGCGGGGCCAAGGGGGGCGTCCGCTGCGATCCGTTGAAGCTCTCCCCCCGCGAGCTGGAGCGCATGACGCGCCGCTACGCCTCGGAGATCCACCTGTGCATCGGTCCCGACCGCGACATCCCGGCGCCGGACATGGGGACCAACGAACAGGTCATGGCCTGGATCATGGATACCTACAGCATGCAACGGGGGACCACCGTGCCGGGAGTGGTGACCAACAAGCCGGTGCTCCTGGGAGGCTCCCTGGGCCGCGTGGAGAGCACCGGGCGCGGCGTGGCCTACGCCGCCGCCGAGGCGATGGCGCACCTCGGCCTGCCGCTCGCCGGGGCGCGGGTGGTGGTTCAGGGCTTCGGGAACGTGGGGTCGGTGGCCGCCCGGATGCTCAACGGGATGGGCTGTCGTGTGGTGGCGGTGAGCGACGTCCAGGGAGGGATCTACAATCCCGAGGGGCTGGACGTCCCGGCGCTGCAGGCGGTGGCACGGGCGGGGCAGTGGGTCCGCCAGTACCCGGAAGGCGAGCCGATCTCCAACGAGGAACTGCTCCTGCTCCCCTGCGAGATCCTGATCCCGGCGGCCCTGGGGGGACAACTGACGGCCGGCAACGCCGGCGCCGTCCAGACCCGCCTGATCGTGGAAGGGGCCAACGGCCCCACGACGGCGGAAGCGGATCGCCACCTGCGGGAGCGGGATATCTTCATTGTCCCCGATATCCTCGCCAATGCGGGGGGAGTCATCGTCTCTTACTTCGAGTGGGTGCAGGACCTCCAGTTCTTCTTCTGGAAAGAGGACGAGGTAAATTCGCGGTTGCGTGATATACTAACAGGGGCCTTTCACCGGACGCTCCGGCTGGCGCAGCAGGAAGGCGTGGACCTCCGGACGGCGGCCCTGATGGAGGCCGTCACCCGCGTGGCCCAGGCGACCAAACTGCGAGGGATCTACCCCTAGCCCGACCCCAACCCAACCCCGGTCCTGGCGCGGGCCGATGCGACGGTCGGCGGCTCCGGCGTCTCCAGGAGAGGATCATCATGAGAATCACTGGCGTTCGCAACGCATGCGCCCTCGTCCTCGTCCTGGGGCTGCTCTGCGCCTGTTCACTCTTCGGGGGGCACCCCGAGACGCCTCCCGGCCCGGGGGTACCCCGGATCGCCAACCTACGGTTCGCTCCGGACGTGATCCGGGCCGGAGAGATTACCCAGATGAGCTTTTATTTCGAGGTGGGCTCGGCCGATCTGCAGGAAGGATTCATCATCGAGCGGGGGATCAGCCAGTTCCAATTCTATCAAACCCTCCAGACCATCCCCATGGACCTGCGCGACTACGACGGGCAGGTGGCCGGGACGGTGGAGGTGCCATTGCGCTGGTCCGCTGAAGGGGTCCGGCTGCTCGAGTTGTACGTCGTCACGAAGCGGGGCAACGCCAGCAACCGCATCCGGGGCACGATCACAGTCCGCTGAGCCGGCCGCCATGGATCCTGTGGGGGTGTGACGAATCACGCCCCCACATCCTTTCGATGGCACGCAAAACGGCTGGAGGGAACCCGTCCCCCGGCCTTGACTTTCCGGACGTGCTACTCTAAGGTTCGGCGCGTCACGGGTGAGGGGAGATTTGGGAGGATCGGTGGATGCCTGAACTGCGAAAAGACCCGGTCACGTCGCGCTGGGTGATCATCTCCACCGAGCGGGGCAAGCGGCCCTCGGACTTCGGCGCCGAGCCGGAGCGGAAGCGCACCGGCTTCTGCCCCTTCTGCGCGGGGAACGAGGACAAGACGCCGCCCGAGGTCCTGGCCTACCGCTTGAACGGCGGCACGCCCAACGGGCCGGGCTGGCACGTCCGCGTCGTGCCGAACAAGTTTCCGGCGCTCCAGATCGAGGGCGACCTGAACCGCCAGGGCGAGGGGATGTACGACAAGATGACCGGGATCGGCGCCCACGAGGTCATCATCGAAACGCCGGAGCACGGGGAGACCCTGGCCGGCATGTCGGAGCGGAGGGTGGAGGACGTCCTTTGGGCGTTCCGCGACCGGATCCTGGACTTGAAGAAGGACCAGCGCTTCCGCTACATCCTGATCTTCAAGAATCACGGCGAGGCGGCCGGCGCGTCGCTGGAGCATCCCCATTCCCAGCTCATCGCCACGCCCATCATCCCCAAGCAGGTGCAGGAGGAGTTGCAGGGGGCCAAGGAGTACTACAATTACAAGGAGCGTTGCGCCTTCTGCGACATCATCCGGCAAGAGGTGAACCAGGGCGTGCGTCTCATCAGCGAGAACGAGGACTTCGTGGCCATCGCGCCCTTCGCCGCCCGTTTCCCGTTCGAAAGCTGGATTCTGCCCAAGACCCACGATCCGTTCTTCGAGGACGCGCAAAAACACGAGTACGTAAGCCTCTCCAAGATCCTGCGGGAGCTGGTCTTGCGAAACGAGAAGGTCCTGACGAACCCCCCGTACAACCTCATGGTCCACAACTCCCCCCTGCGCGACACTGACGGGCGCCACTACCACTGGCACATCGAGGTATTGCCGAAGCTCACCCGGGTTGCCGGTTTTGAATGGGGGAGCGGGTTTTATATCAATCCCACCCCGCCGGAAGAGGCTGCGAAATTCCTTCGCGAGGCCAAGGTGTGACGGCCTCTTCCGTCGGGCGGCCCACCCCGCCGGAAGAGGCTGCGAGGTTCCTCCGCGAGGCGAACGTCTAGCCTCCTCCTCCGTCGGGCGACCAAGCCCGCGGGAAGCGGTCGCGCGGGTCCTGCGGGAGGCCAGGGTCTGATCTCATCCTCCGGACTCTTGCGCCCCCTCGGCTCCCGGTTTCCCGGTCCCGGTGTGACCAACGCCTTGGCCTCGCGTTCGAACCGGCCCTCCATGACACGGGGCGAGCGTCCAATGCACGCCTGACGGATCTCAGGTGGACTCATGACCCCCCGCGAACAGGCTGATCGAATCTTGGAGGAATGCGGGAGATGGAGTGATCCCGCAACGCCTTTCTGGATCTGGCTGCAGCATGTGGCCACGAGGCTGCGCGACCTCTACCGGGCGAGGGAGTGCGCCGTTTATCTGCGTCAGCGGGGCAAGCCGACGCTCACGCTGTGGGCGTACCGCGGAGACGACGCCCCTGGGCCCGAAAGAGCCTCCCGTCGCATGGGCGAGGTGGCCGACGCCTCCGGCCCGGTCCGAGGTGCGGGGCTCCTGCGGGCCCCCATCGGGGTCGGCGACTCCTGCCTGGGCATCGTGGAGGTGGGCCGGGACCCCGGGGCGAGCTTCGACCAGGACGAGGCCGAGGCCCTGGCGATGGTGGCCTCCAGCCTGGCGCAACCCATCCGGGCCGCCTTCCTCACGGGCTGTCCCCTGGTGCACGGGTGTGAGGTCTACGACCAGGCCCGGTATCGCCTGGCGGAGGTCTCGGCCCTGTACGAGGTCGGGCACGCCCTCAGCTCCACCCTGGATTTCCATCAGGTGTTACAGTCGGTCACCCGTCTGGCCGCCACGGCCCTCGGGGCTCGGACCGCCATCCTGCGCCTGGCGGCGGGTGAGACCGCGGAGCTTCGACAGGTCTCTCGCTTCGACCTGGAAGGGGGGGCGGCATGCGCCGCCGCCGATGGGTCGCTGGCGGAGGTGGTCCGCCAGGGAAGGGCGCCGGTTTTGATTCCGGACCTCCGGCAGAGTCCGCCGTTTGCCGGGCACGCGGGCAGTCAGGCGGCGTCGGCGGTGTGTGCGCCGCTGTTTGGCCAGGAAGTCGTGGTCGGGACCCTGGGGCTGTACGACCGGGTGGGGGACGGCTCCGTGGGGCCGGCGGAATTCGGAGAGACCGATCTGCAGCTTCTTGTGACGCTCTGCACACAGGTGGCCGTCGCCATCGAGAACGCGCGGCTCTTCAGCGCGGCCGAACGTCGCGCCTCGGAGCTGGCGGCGCTGCGCGAGATCGGGCAGGCCATCACGGCCCGCCTGGAGCTCTCGGCCGTCCTGGAGGCCGTGGTGGCCGGCGCCATGCGCCTCCTGGGAAACCAATTTGCCCAGATCATCCTCTGGGACGAGGCGAACCAGCGGCTCCGCTACGGGGCGGCCATGGGCCCGGAGGCGGAGCGGGTCCGGAATCAGAACTGGGAACAGGGACGGGGCGTCAACGGGGCCGTGGCGGTCACCCGGGAGCCCATGATCCTCGACGATTACCAGGCCTCCCCCTACGCCCTGCCGGAGTTCCCCGACGTCGTGGCGACCATCACGACGCCCATCCTCTTCGGGGAGCGGCTGCTGGGCGTCCTGCACTCCCATACCACGGAGGTCGGTAAGCGCTTCTCGCCCGACGACCTCCGGCTGCTCCAGATGCTCGCCGACCAGGCCGCCATCGCCATCGAGAACGCCCGCCTCTTCGAGGAGGCGAGGATGCGGAGCGCCCGGCTGAATGCCCTGAGCCAGCTCAGCCGGACGGTGACCAGTTCCCTCGACCTCCAGCGGGTCTTCGACTACGTGGTGCGGGCGGCCATGGACCTCTTGGACCTGGCCCTGGCCCGGGCGTACGTGTGGCAAGAGGCGACCGGCCATCTGCACCTGCAGGCGAGCGCGGGGGCTCCCGACCTTCTCCCCTTTCCACGGGACACGTTCCAGCCCGGCGAGGGGGTGGTGGGGACCGTGTTCCGCTCCCAGGGGGTCATCACGCTGGCGGATGCCAGCAGCGATCCCCGCTACCTCGAGCGGGCCTGGGCCCAGCAGGTGGGGGTGAAGAGCGTCGCAGTCATCCCGCTTCGCTTGGGTGACCGGGCCCTGGGCGTGTTGAGCGTCTCCAGGCGCGCCTACCGCGCCTTTGACGCCGGTGAGATCGGCCTGCTGAAATCGTTCGCCCAGCACGCCGCCATCGCCATCGAGAACGCCCGCCTGTTCCACGAGGCCGAACGCCTGGCCCAGGACAATTTGATGCAACTGCGGGAGATCTCGATCCTGAACGAGATCGGGATGGCCATGCAAGGGACCATGCACCTGGACGCCCTCCTGGAGGTGATCCTCACGGGCGTGACCTTCGGCGGAGGTCTGGGGTTCAACCGCGCCATCCTGCTCCTCACGGATGAGTCGCGGAACGTCCTGGAGGGACGCATGGGGGTGGGCCCCAGCTCGGGCGAGGAGGCGGCCCGGGTCTGGACCGCGCTGGCATCGAAGGCCCGATCGTTGCGCGACGTGATCGCCGAGCGGGCGGCGGACCTCCGCCACGGCGCGGACGCCCCCTTCAATCGCCTGGCGCGGGGCCTCGCGATCCCGCTGCGGCCGGGGGCCGGCGTCCTGGCCCTCACCGTGCTGGAGGGCCGGGCGTTCCGGATCACCGACGCGCGGAAGGACCCCCGAGTCTCGCCGGAGTGGGAGGGCCGCCTGGACGTGGACGAGTTCGCGAGCGTCCCCCTGGTGGCCAAGGGCAAGGTGGTGGGCGTCATCGTCGTGGACAACAAGTTCAACCGGAAGCCCATCAGCGACGAGGACCTGGAGTTTCTCTCCGTCTTCGCCACCCAGGCCGGGTTGGCGGTGGAGAGCGCCCGGATGTACACCCGCCTGGAGGAAGCCAGCCTGGAGGTGCAGCGGACCCACCATCAGCTCCTCCACCGCGAACGGCTGGCGACCCTGGGCGAGATGGCCACTCACGTCGTCCACGAGATCAGAAACCCCCTGGTCTCCATCGGGGGGTTCGCGCGCCGGCTGGTGCGGCGCCTGCTGGACCGGGAGCCGGAAGGGCAGTACGCCCGGATCATCGCCCTCGAGGTGGACCGCCTGGAGCGGATCGTCCGGGACGTCCAGGGCCTGTCCCGCGAGGTCCGAATGGCCCGGGTGGAGACCAACCTGCACGGGCTGCTCCAGGATTGCGCAGTCCTGTTCGCGGAGCGGATCGCCACGCAGCGCGTCCAGCTCCGCATGGATCTGGGAGAGCGGGCGCCGGTCCTGTCCCTGGATCCCGTGCAGGTGAAGCAGGCGGTCCTGAATCTCATGACCAACGCGCTGGAGGCCATGCCCGACGGCGGGACCCTTACCCTTGCCACGCGCACTGTCCGTCAGGATGGTGGTCAAGTTGTCGATTCGTCAAATGGTCAACTGGGGGGGGCCGGATCCGATGGCGCCGACGACTCGACCACTCGACCAGTCGACGAATCGACCGCTCGCCTTGCCCCCGAGGAATGGGTGGAGGTCAGCGTGGGCGATACGGGAGGCGGCATCCCGGAGGAGATCCTGCCGGAGGTGTTCAACCCCTTCTTCACCACCAAAGAGGCGGGGACGGGCCTGGGCCTGGCGCTGGTCCGCAGGATCGCGCGGGCCCACGGGGGCGGGGTGGACGTGGACAACCGGCCGGGCCAGGGGGTCACCTTCCACATCAGACTGCCCCTCGTGACCGAAGCGCCCCGGGGGGCGGCGGCTTGACGAGGGGCGACGCCGGACCGTTCTGGCGGCGGTCTCGGCGCGCGCCGGGGGGTCCGGTGTCGGACAGGCGCAACACGTGGCGAATGGGGAGACACGCGGAGGGGCGTTCATGAAACGCATCCTGGTGGTAGATGACGAGGAGGATATCCGGCTCCTGTATCAGGAGGAGCTGCGGGAGGCGGGCTATCAGGTGACCGTGGCTGCGGATGGCCACGAGGCGCTCCGGATGGTGCAGCAGGACCGGCCCGATCTCATGACCGTTGACATCAAGATGCCCGGGATGGATGGAATCGAGCTGTTGCGGCGCGTGCGCGAGATCCACCGCGACCTGCCCATCATCATCTCCACGGCCTACGGCAACTTCAAGTACGACTTCGGGACGTGGGCCAGCGACGCCTATCTGACCAAGTCGGCCGATCTCACGGAGCTGAAAGAGAAGATCCACGAGCTTCTCGGCGATCCGTAGGTTGGTGAAAAAAGCGGCAGCGTCGAGGCAGGGTGCCTACTCACGTGGCAGGCGGGAGGACGGGTGCGCCGTCCGGCGCGCGGGGCCAACCACGCAAAGCGTGGCAAAGCGCGCTGCGGCAAGAGGTTGTGTGAAGCAGACCGGTGGTTCCTGGAGAGAGGGAGCTTGGCATAGGGTTTGCTCCCTCCGGGCATGATGTTCAGGGTGTATACGGTGGGAGGAGACACATGAAGAAAATCGAAGCCATCATCAAGCCGTTCAAGCTGGACGAGGTGAAGAACGCCCTGGCCGAGGTCGGCATCCAGGGGATCACAGTGAGCGAGGTGAAGGGCTTTGGGCGGCAGAAAGGCCACACAGAGTTGTACCGGGGCGCCGAGTACACCATTGACTTCCTGCCCAAGGTGAAGATCGAGATCGTGGTCCCGGACAGCAAGTGCGACAAGGTGGTGGAGACGATCCAGTCGTCCGCCAAGACCGGCCGGATCGGGGACGGGAAGATCTTCATCCTGCCCTGCGAGGAGGTCATTCGCATCCGCACCGGCGAGCGCGGCGAGGCGGCTATCTAGACCGGGCCCGGGGCTTCGAGTCGTCGGCCCGCCCGTGAGCGATCAGCGGTAGTCCGGACCCCGGCCCGCACCCGTGAGGTGCAGGCCCCACTGCGGGAGGAGCGAGGGATCATGACACCAAAAGAAGCCGTGAAGTTCGCCAAGGACCAGGGCGCGCGGATGGTGGATCTCAAGTTCATGGATTTCCCCGGGATATGGCAGCACTTTACGGTGCCCATTTCTCAGCTCGAAGAGGCCTCCTTTGAAGAGGGGTTCGGCTTCGACGGCAGTTCCATCCGCGGATGGCAGGCAATCCATGCCAGCGACATGCTCGTCATCCCGGACGCCACGACGGCGGTGATGGACCCCTTCACCGAGACGCCGACGCTCAGCCTCATCTGCAACATCGTGGATCCCATCACCAAAGAGAAGTACACCCGCGACCCGCGGAACATCGCGCAGAAGGCCGAGGCCTATCTGAAGTCCACCGGCATCGCCGACACCGCCTACTTCGGCCCCGAAGCGGAATTCTTCATCTTCGACGACATCCGGTACGATTTCCGGGAGAACTGCGGGTACCACTACATCGACTCGGTGGAAGGGCAGTGGAACACCGGCAAAGAAGAAGGGCCGAACCTGGGCTACAAGGCCCGGTACAAGGAGGGGTATTTCCCGGTCCCGCCCACCGACAGCATGATGGACATCCGAACCGAGATGGTCCTGACCATGGAGAAGATCGGCATCGCCGTAGAGGCCCAGCACCACGAGGTGGCCACGGCCGGCCAGGCCGAGATTGACATGCGCTTCAACACCCTCACCCGGATGGCCGACAGCCTCATGTGGTACAAGTACATCATCAAGAACGTGGCCCGCAAGCACGGGAAGACCGCCACCCTCATGCCCAAGCCGATCTTCGGCGACAACGGCTCCGGCATGCACACGCACCAGAGCCTGTGGAAGGGCAGCCAGCCCCTCTTCGCCGGCAACGGGTATGCCGGGCTCTCGGACCTGGCCCTCTGGTACATCGGCGGGGTCCTCAAGCACGCCCCGGCCCTGTGCGCCCTGGTGGCGCCCACGACGAACTCGTACAAGCGGCTGATCCCCGGCTTCGAGGCCCCCGTCAACCTGGCCTACTCCAGCCGCAACCGCAGCGCCGGCATCCGCATCCCCATGTACTCGCCGAATCCCAAGACCAAGCGCATCGAGGTGCGCTTCCCCGATAATAGCTGCAACGGGTACCTGGCCTTCTCGGCCATGCTCATGGCCGGCCTGGACGGCATTCAGAACAAGATCGACCCCGGCTCGCCGCTGGACAAGGACATCTACGAGCTGGGACCGGAAGAACTGAAGGGCGTGCCGTCGGTCCCGGGCTCGCTGGAAGCCGCCCTCGCGGCCCTGGAGAACGACCACGAGTTCATGCTGAAGGGCGACGTGTTCACCCAGGATGCCGTGGACACCTGGATCGACTACAAGCGGAAGCGCGAGGTGGATCCGGTGCGCCTCCGCCCGCACCCGTACGAGTTTGTGCTGTACTACGACATCTAGGCACAACCTCTTCCTCCCTCCGTGCCGACGCCCCGCGGGCAGCGCGCCTGCGGGGCGTTTTCGTTCGGCTCCGTCCGCGTTGATGTGGTACGCGTGGCACACCTGACGCCAATGGAAGTTTTCGATTCCTCGCGCATCGAGATCTGGCAAGAGACGGTTGCCTGCTCCCGGGAAACGGACCGTGTCCACGGGCCGTGCGGGGCGGGCAGAGCCTGCCCTCGGTGGTAAGGCTCCGGCACGATCTTCCATGCGCCTCACTCGGTGCGGTCTGGTTGCAGGAAGGACTCCCCAGATTGCGTTTGACCGGCAAGCGCGGCCCTGCTATCGTACATGCGACCTGAAGGCCTCCTCCAGGGAGGGGGATTGACGAGTCGCGGTCCCTCTTCGGACGGGAGCGAAGGCCTCTTGTGCATTTCACCGGCCTGAGCCGGCCAATCCCGCGGCACATCTGAGATGGGCTCAAGCAGCTACGTTCGGTACCACATTTCCCCCCAGCCGGCTCCCGACATCGCTCCCCATCCGAACCGGTTCCGCGTCGAGGTCAAGCGCACGCGGCTGGCCGCGCTGCTGCTCAAGGAGTTGTATTACTACCATGCGAACCTGGCCGTGGTCAGCAGCCGGCCCTGCGTCTATGGCACCTTTTCCGGCCCGGTGGGCGGATTTGCCGTTCGTCCCGCCTTCTGCGTGGGATGCTTGCGCTGTACGGTGGAGCATCCAGACGTTGTTCAGATCCGCCCGAATCCCCAGCGCGCACGGCTCGGAGACTCGTACTTCACTCCCGACAAGGTGGATACGGTGATGCAGGAGGCGGCCACTGGCCAAATCCCGGTTCGCGGCGCGGGGTACCGGGGTGCCTTTGCGGGTCAGGGTTGGGACAGCATGTGGACCGACATGTCGGAGATCGTCCGCCCGACCAGAGATGGAATCCACGGGCGGGAGTTCATCTCCACCGCGGTTGACGTGGGAGAGCGGCCTGCCTTCCTCACCTTCGACGCGGCTGGCAATCCCTGCGGACCCGTGCCGCGCAGCCTCAACCTGCCGATCCCCTTCCTCTTCGATGTGCCTGCCGTGGCGGCCGAGTCGGCGACCCTGTACCGGGGCCTGGTGGAGGCAGCGGCTCGCCTCCAGACCCTGGCAATCGTCCCAGTCCGCCGCGTGCTGGACCTCGGACTGCACGGGCCCGCGATTGCTCCCCTGGCAACACCAGCGGAGATAGAGCTGCTGCAACGGCTCCCCGGCCCCCCCCAGGTAGCGGAGCTAGATGCGTGGGAAGAGTCCGCCTTCCACACGACTCGCGAACGCTTCCCCGAAACGGCGGTGTTCGTGCGGATTCCTCTCGAGCGCGATCTGATGCCCCTGGTGTGCGCGGGCGTCCGCTTGTTCCACCTCACGGCGGATTACCATGGCCGGTGCGGCGGGTCATTCGCGCGCGACGCCATCCGTACGGCCCATGCCTCACTGGTCAAGGACGGACTGCGAGAGGAAACGGTCCTGATCGGGAGCGGCGGGGTCATCACCGCATCCGACGTCGCCAAAGCGATCATCTGCGGCCTGGACGCCGTGGCCCTGGACACCGCGGTGCTGGCGGCGCTGCAGGCCGGCTTCGAAGGCGAGGGTGTGAGTCGGGCTTCGGCCGTCATCCGGATGCCGGAATTCGAGCCGGCCTGGGCCGCTCAGCGGCTGACGAACCTGGTGGCTGCCTGGCGAGACCAGATCCTGGAGATACTGGGCGCCATGGGCCTGCGCGAGGTCCGAAGGCTTCGCGGCGAATTGGGGCGAGCCATGTTCCAGGAGGATCTGGAGCGCGACGCCTTCGCCGGCATGGCTGGATTCGAGGGGTAGGATGGTCGCATCATCCGAGGAAAATCCCTCGCAGGCTTTGATCACCGAGCGGCACGTTGCGGCCCTGCGTCGGGGATTCCAGGACTGGCCGCGGAGGAGTTCCCCGCCCCCGGCCCTCGGGGACCGGCGCTGGACCGCCGATCTGATCCTTGCGACCTGGACCCAAGCTGAGACGGGCCTACCCCCCGCCGACGGTTCCGAGTACCGGGTGGGCGCCTCGGGGGGCGGATTCGACCGGCTGGAGTTCCGGTTCCTTCCCGAGTCGCAGTGGCTGCCTGCCGACACGCCGATCGACCTGTCCATACCGCTCAACCGCCGCCCCTGCGATCCGAAGATCGACATACCCATTCCGTGGTATGGGGCCGGCATGTCCTTCGGCTCCGTGAGCGAGCAGGTAATGGTGGCGCGCGTGATAGCCGCCCAGCGGTGGCAGACGTTCACCTGCACCGGCGAGGGCGGGTATCCGGAATCGCTCATCCCGTACCGGGACCACGTGATCACCCAGATCGCCACGGGCATGTTTGGCATCCGGGAAGAGACCATCCAATTCGCCCCCATCGTCGAATTCAAGTACGCCCAAGGGGCCAAGCCCGGCCTGGGCGGGCATCTGCTCGCCGACAAGACCACGGTGGCGGTTGCCAAGATGCGCGAGGCGGTCCCCTGGGTGAGCCTGTTTTCCCCCTTCCCGTTCCACAGCGTCTACTCGGTCGAGGATCATCGCAAGCACGTGGATTGGGTGAAGACGGTGAATCCCCAGGCGCTGGTTGCGGTCAAGGTTTCGACCCCGACCGACATTGACATGGTGGCGGTAGGGAGTTATTACGCCGGCGCCCACATCCTACAGATCGACGGATCCTACGGAGGGACCGGCGCCGCGCCCGAGGTGGCCAAGAAGGACATCGCCATGCCGATCGAGTACGCGATCCCCAAGGTCCATCGGTACCTCGTGGCCGAGGGGGTTCGTGACGAAATCGTCGTCATGGCGAGCGGGGGTATCCGCACCGCCCACGACATCGCCAAGACCATCGCTCTGGGGGCCGACGGGTGCGCGTTGGGCACGACGGAGCTCGTGGCACTGGGCTGCACCCGATGCTCGAACTGTGAGCGGGGCCGCGGCTGTCCCTATGGGATCACGACGACCGATCCGGAGCTTTCCCTGCTGATCGAGCCGGCCTGGGGCGCCGACCGCATCAGCAACGTGTACGCCTCGTTCCAAAGCCAACTGTGCGAACTGTTGCGCCGGTTCGGGCTGACCAGCGTGCGCGCGCTGCGGGGCCGGACGGATCTGTTGAGGTACCGAAAGCCCGGCGGCGCCATCGGGTAGGCCGACAGGAGCGCGACGTGTCTGGCGAGGATCGGATGACTCAGCGTGAGCGAATCGCGCGGGTGATTGCTGCCCGGCGGGATCTCGGCCAGACGTTCCAGCCGGGATCGCCCCTGCGCAAGGCAGAGGCGGAAGGGGGCTGCGGCGTCATCGGGATGGCCTGCAGCGAGCCCCTGGCGGGCCGCCACCTACTCCGGGCCCTCGACCAGATGCGCAACCGCGGCAACGGCAAAGGGGGCGGGGTGGCGCTGGTGGGGCTCAGGCCCGAGGAGTTCGGCGTCACGCACAGGATCTTGCGAGAGGATTACGTGCTGGCCATCGCCTACCTGGATGCCTCGGCACGCGCGGCCGTCGAGCGGGACCACATCCAGCCGTTCTTCATCGTGGATCACGGGGTGCACTTCCCGATGGATGAGGTGTCCGGACTGCCGATCCGACCTCCAGCGGTCGTCGCCTACTTCATTCGCGTCCGCCCGGATGCGGTGGAGGCCTTCGCCTCGCAGCACCGGCTGTCTGGCGTGCCCGCGGACGTCATCCAGGATGAATTCGTCTATCAGAACAGTTACCGGCTGAACACCGCTTTCTACACCTCGCTCGGCGAGAAGCGCGCCTTCGTCCTGTCCCACGGCAAGGATCTCCTCGTCCTCAAGCTGGTCGGTTACGGGGATGACGTGATCCGGGCCTACGGGCTGCGGGACGTCCACGCGCGGGTGTGGATCGGGCATCACCGCTATCCCACCAAAGGGCGGGTCTGGCACCCCGGGGGCGCCCATCCATTCGTCGGGCTGCACGAGGCGTTGGTGCACAACGGGGACTTCGCCAATTACGCCTCGGTCTGCACCTACCTCGCGCAGCGGAACATCCACCCGCTGTTCCTGACGGATACCGAGGTCTCCGTCCTGATGTTCGACCTCTTGCATCGGACGTACGGCTATCCGCTGGAGTATGTGATCGAGGCGCTGGCCCCCACGACGGAGCGCGACTTCGCCATGCTCCCCGCGGACAAGCGCGAGATCTACCGCATGCTGCAAACCGTCCACATGCACGGCTCACCGGACGGCCCGTGGTTCTTTCTCATCGCCCAGTCGGCGAGGGACGGGGGCGGACCGCGGGTTGCCCGCTTGATCGGGATCACCGACACCAGCATGCTGCGTCCGCAGGTCTTCGCCCTTCAGGGCGGCGGGCCGGGCCAACCCGCCATCGGCTTCGCCGCCTCGGAGAAGCAGGCGATCGACGCGGCGCTGGAGAGCCTGGCCGCCGAGGATCCGCGCTTCTGGTCCCGTCCGGATCGGGCCTGGAACGCACGCGGGGGAAGTCACACCGACGGCGGCGCCTTCGTCTTCACCGTCACGCGCGACGGCCGGGGCGAGGGCCGCCTGGTCTGCAGCGACAAGTTCGGTCGCCCGATCGGGGTCGGCGAGCGTGCCCATCCCTACCGCCGGGCCCCTTCTCGCCCCTTCCCGGACGAGGGGGCTCTGCCGTCGAGGGGTTACCGGGCATCGCCGCTGCCCATCCAGGGCAGCCCGCCGGAGGTGCTTTCCCGGGTTGTTGAACAACTGCCTGCCTGGACCTACGAGCAGGTCCTGGTGTTCCGAGAGGACCTCACCGGCCAGCTCGGGGATGACGCCGGGCGCCGCCACGCCCTGGATACGCTCACGCTCCTGATTGACCGTCGTTATCCGACCGGAGGCCTGCGTCGCAGTTGCTTGCTCTCCCTGTTCGATGATGGGCTGTCCCAGATCTTCGACGCCATCCGGATGGCGCCCTCGCCGGGGTTCGCGTTTCACGCCCATGGGCGCACCACGCGGGAGCCCGGTGACGCAGCCCAGGTGTTGGTGCTGGACGCCTCGGGGTTTGCAGCGGATGGGCCGGGTTCGTTGGCCCGGGAGATGGTCCGCCTGGTCCAGAGCGGATTCCGTCGTCTGGTGGTCGTGCGGGCGCAAGGGCATCGCTTCATTGCCGTCGGTCTGGGCCCCGGGACCACGGGGGTGCGGATCGACGTGTATGGGTCGTCGGGCGACTACCTGGCCTCGGGAATTGACGGGGCCGAGGTGGTGGTGCACGGCACGGCGCAGGATCAACTGGCGCAGATCATGAAAGCGGGGAGGCTCATCGTCCACGGTGACGTCGGCCAGACCTTCATGTACGCCGCCAAGGGCGGGGAGGCTTTCGTCCTGGGGAACGCCGCAGGCCGGCCCTTGATCAATGCTGTTGGCCGCCCCCGGGTCGTGATCAACGGCACCTGCCTGGACTATCTGGCCGAGAGCTTCATGGCCGGCGACCCGCTCCATGGAGGGGGATTCGTGATCCTGAACGGTGTGGCGTTCAACCCGGACGGCTGGCTGGTTGACCTCGACACCCCGTACCCGGGAGGCAATCTCTTCTCCCTGGCCTCCGGTGGGGCCGTGTTCATGCGCGATCCCCGCGAGACGGTCGGTGAGGATCAGCTCAACGGCGGCCAGTTCGGCACGTTCGACGCGGCGCACTGGGAGCTGATCCGGCCGCTACTCGAGGAGAACGAGCGCGTGTTCGGCATCCCGGTGTCGCGCTTGCTGGAAGTGAACGGCAGGGTGTGCCCGCCGGAGAAGGTGTACCGCATCGTCATTCCCGCCCACCATCGTGCGCTCCAGGCCGAGGAGGCCTGGGTCAAGGACTGAATTGCTGCTCCTCGCTCAGCCTTGGGACCCCGACACTCCGGGTTCGGTCGGCTAATCCGAACGTGCGAGGGTCCCTCCAACAAAAATCCCGCAAGTCTTGACACTCCTCCGAGACCAGTATATGAAGCACGCTTGGGTGCGCTTCCGGGACGATTGGAATGGACCAACAGCGGAAATCTTTCAGGCGGGGTCTCGAGGGGGGTGGACCCCTGACGAAGTATCCAAACTGACAGAGGTAACCTGACAAGCGCGGTAGCGGCAGGATGGATGCGGCCGTCTTGCGTTCTGAAATTGTCCGTTGTCGCTTGTCGGCTTTCCATTTTGCATTGGCAGAGGGCATGGAAACCCCCACGGCACAACTCTCCCAGAAGCTCGCCGCCGCCGGCTGCCAGCATCCCGAGCAGGCGGCGAAGAACGTCGAGCTTTTGGCGCCGGACGCGGCGGCCCGGTCCCAGCTCGAGGCGATCATCTCCCCTCTCTTGACCGGCCTGCGGCGCGTGCCGGATCCCGACCTGGCCCTGAACAACCTGGAGCGGTTCCACCAGGCGGCCCTGGATCGCCGCTTCGTCCTGGGCCTGTACCGGGACAACCCGGGGATCCTGTACCTCCTCCTCACCATCTTCGGAAGCTCCCAGTTCCTGAGCGACATCCTGGTCCGCCATCCCCAGCTCTTCGAATGGCTGCTGGAGCCGGGGGTCGCCCGCCGTCCGAAGGGTAGAGAGGAGCTGCAGGACGAGGCCCGGCAGGCCGTCGGCGCGGCGCGCACTCTGGACGGGAAGTGGGGCGCCCTGCGGCGGCTCAAGGTGCAGGAGATCCTTCGCATCGGCCTGCAGGACCTCGTGGGCCGGCAGCCCCTGGCCGGGATCACCGAGGAGCTGTCGAACCTGGCCGACGTGGTCCTGGGGGCGGCCTACCAGATCTGCCAGGGCGAACTCATCCAGCGCCACGGGATCCCCCAACTGGCGGACGAGTCGGTCCGCGCCCGCGAATGCCCCTTCGTGATCCTGGGCCTGGGGAAGCTGGGAGGTCGAGAGCTGAACTTCAGCTCGGACATCGACCTCATCTTCGTGTACGAGGGAGAGGGGGAGACGGCCGGCATTCCGGGCGCGGGCGGGGTCAGGTTGGGCTGCATCAGCAACCACGAGTTCTTCCGAAAGCTGGGAGAGATGCTGGCCAAGGGCGTGGGTGAGCTGACGCCCGAGGGGCACCTGTACCGCGTGGACCTGCGCCTCCGGCCCGAGGGCCGCTCGGGGGGGATCGCGTCCTCCCTCCGCTCCTGCGAGATCTACTACGAGTCCTGGGGACAGACGTGGGAGCGCCAGGCGCTCATCAAGGCGCGCCCCATCGCGGGCGATTCCGTCCTGGGAGAGAAGTTCCAGCGCCTGGTGGCGCCTTTCGTCTACCGGCAGTATCTGGACTTTTCCGCCCTGGAGGAGATCCGCGCCATGAAGGAGCGGATCAACCTCGCGGTTCGCGAGGATCGCCGCGCCCGCCGCAATGTGAAGCTGGGTTACGGCGGCATTCGCGAGGTGGAGTTCCTGGTCCAAGGGCTGCAGCTTCTGCACGGCGGGAAGAATCCATGGGTGCGGGAGGCGAACACCCTGCGGGCCCTGCACCGGCTGATGGGGCAGGGCCTGATGGCCGATGCCGACTACGAGGCCCTGGTGCGCGCCTACATCTTTCTGCGAAGGCTGGAGCACCGCCTCCAGATCCTTCACGATCGCCAGACGCACACGCTGCCCGATTCGGCGCGTGAGCTGGCGACCCTGGCCAGGCGCATGGGGTACCAGCCCCCGGAGCACCCCGATCCCGCGGCAAGCCTGCTCACGGAGTACGAGCGGCACACGGGCGCGGTGCGGGCGCTGTACGATGCCTTCCTCCAGGCGACGCGGCCGCGCGAGGAGGAGTCCGCCGAGGAGCCCGCCGACCCCGTGGCGCTCTTCTTCAGCGCCGACCTGCCGGTGGAGGAGCTGCGGGGTCGTCTGGCCCCCGTGGGATTCGACGATCTGGATCGGGCGCTCCGCAACTTCCAGGCCATCCGCGAGGGTCAGCCCTTCGCCCGCTCCTCCGCGGAGGCCCGCCGCGCCCTGGCAGGGCTCGGCCCGGGGCTGGTGACCGCCCTCGGCGACGTCCCGGACCCCGACCTGGCGCTGACCACCTTCGAGCGGTTCATCGGATCGCTGGCGGCCCGGACGACCTTCGTCGCCCTCTTGGCCGAAACGCAGGGCCTGGTCGGCCTCTTGGTCCGGCTGTTCGGCACCAGCGAGTTCCTGTCCGCCACCTTGCTGCGCCAGCCGGAGTTGCTGGACGCCCTCCTCGCGCCGGAGCCGGCTGCCCGCCACGGCCGGGAGCGAGTCGCGGCGGACCTCCGGCGGGCTCTCCTCGGGGCCGGATCCGGCAGCGCCAGGCTGGACGCCCTGCGCCGCGTGAAGAAGGCGGAGGAGCTGCGCATCGGCCTCCAGGACATCCTGGACCAAGCCGACGTGACGGAGACCCATCGGGCCCTGACCCACGTGGCGGAGGCGTGTCTGGAGGCCGCCCTCCGGATTGCGGAGCAGGATCTCGCGGAGCGGTTCGGCGCGGCCGATCCGCCCGGGTTCGCCATCGTGGGGCTGGGCAAACTGGGCGGCATGGAGCTGGGCTACGCCTCGGACCTGGACGTCGTGTTCGTGTACCGGCAAGACGGCACGACGACCGGGCCGGAGCGCATCAGCCACACCGAGTACTTCAGCAAGCTCGCCGACCGAACCACCAAGGCCCTCACCTCCATCACGCAGGAGGGCTCCGCCTACCGGGTGGACGCGCGGCTGCGTCCGGGGGGACAGAAGGGGGAGCTGGCCCTCCCGCTGGCGGCGTTCGAGACGCACTTCAGCCGGCTGGCCGAGCTCTGGGAGCGGCAGGCCTACATCAAGGCGCGCCCCGTGGCCGGGGACCCCGAGGTGAGCGCCGCCTTCCTCGAGCGGACGCACCGGTTCGTGTACGAGGGGGAGGAGCCGCCGGATCTCGCCCTGCGCATCCAGGCCATGCGTCAGCGGATGGAGGTCGAGCGCGCCGGCGCCGCGAACAAGGGCGCCCACGTCAAGCTGGGCAGCGGCGGGATCGTGGACATCGAGTTCCTGGTGCAGTACCTTCAGCTTCGCCACGGGCGGACCCGCCCGGGATTGCGCACGCCCAACACCCTGGAGGCCCTGCGGACGCTCAGCGCCGAGGGATTGCTTTCCGCCGCAGAGGCGACCGCCCTGGAGGAGTCCTACCGGTTCCTGCGCCGGGTGGAGAACCGGCTGCGCATCGTGGCCGATCTCAGCGTGAACACCCTGCCGGCCGCTCCGGCCAAGCAGGAGAAGCTGGCCAAGCGCATGGGCTATCGGCCCCGGCCGGAGGTGGCGGCGCGCCAGCAGTTCCTGGACGATTACGGCGCGCAGACGGCGCGGGTGCGGGCGATCTACAACCGGGTGTTCGGGGTGAATGAGGCGAAGGCGCCAGGACGCTAGCCCCGATCCGAAATTATCCACCGCCAAGGCGCCATGAACGCCAAGACCGACATAGTTCATTGGGGGAACAAGCAAGACTTCTGAACGCCTCAGGAGCGCGGTCTTGCGTTCCTCGGTGGAGAGATCGGAACATCATAACCTTGGCGGCCCGGGTACCCAGCGCTTGCGCTGGGTGATCATGGCGGTTCAAGGTTTTTCCCGAACCGGCAACTGACAGGAGGTGCGCCATGCTGCAACACGAAGGCATTCAGATCACCTGGCTGGGCCACGATGGGTTCAAGCTCAAGAAAGGCAAGGTCGTTTACGTGGACCCGTTCAAGCTGAGCGCCAAGCCGGAGCCGGCCGACCTCGTCTTCGTGACCCACGAGCACTTCGACCACCTGAGCGTTGACGACCTGAAGAAGGTGGTGACGCTGGCGACGACCGTCGTCACCATCGCCGCCTGCGAGGCGGCGGTGAAGCCGCTCAAGCCCAAGGCCGTCCGCCTGGTCGCGCCGGGCGACCGCCTGACCGTTGACGGCGTGACGGTGGAGGTGCTCCCCGCGTACAACGTGAACAAGTTCCGGTCCCCGGGCAACCCGTTCCATCCCAAGGCGGACGGCAAGGTGGGATTCATCCTGGGGATCGGCGGCGTGCGGATCTATCACGCGGGCGACACCGACGAGATCCCCGAGATGGCCGGCGCCAAGGGCGTGGACGTCGCGCTCCTGCCGGTGAGCGGCACCTACGTGATGACGGCGGAGGAGGCGGTCAAGGCCTGCAACGCCATCCAGCCCAAGCTGGCCATCCCCATGCACTACGCGGCCATCGTGGGGTCGGCGGCCGACGCGGAGGCGTTCCGCAAGGCGGTGAAGTGCCGGGTGGAGATCCTCACGGCCGAGCCGTGACGGAGAGTCGAGATAGGGACGGAGATGGAGATAGAGATAGAGACAGAAACAGTCACTGGCGATCTTCGTCCTCCTGTCGCTATCGGAGATCGCTGTCGGATTATCCGGAGGTGAGCATGAAGGGGAAAGCGGCGATCTGGTGGCGGGCGCACGAGCCGCTGGAGATCCGGGAATATCCGGTGCCGGATGTGAGGCCGGACGGCATCCTGGTCAAGCTGAGGTTGGCCAACATCTGCGGCTCCGACATCCACTTCGTGGAGGGGCGCGGGCCGCGCCTCAAGGGCGGCATCCCCCAGATCCTGGGGCACGAGATGATGGGGACGATTCTCAAGCTGGGGAGCGAGGTCAAGACCGACTCCCTCGGCCAGCCCCTCCACGAGGGGGACCGCCTGGTCTACTCCTACTACAGCCCGTGCGGCCACTGCTGGGCCTGCTATACCGGCGTGCCGGGATGCCCCAACCGGTACCGTCGCTGGATCGGCGTGCCTGCGGACACGCCGCCTCATTTCAACGGCGCCTTCGGAGAGTACTACTATGTGCATCCGGACCACTGGACGTTCAAGGTCCCGGACGATCTGCCGGATCACATGGTCTCGCCGGTGAACTGCGCGCTGTCCCAGATGATCTACAGCCTGCACAAGGTCGGGATCATGCTCGGGGATACGGTGGTCATCTACGGCGCGGGCGGCCTGGGACTGTACGGGGCCGCCGTCGCCAGGGAGATGGGCGCGGCCCGCGTGATCAGCCTGGACAAGCGGGACCACCGCCTGGAGATGGCGAAGGCCTTCGGCGCGGACGTGACGATCAACGTCGAGAGGACGTCCCGCGAAGAGCGGCTGGAGATGATCAAGGACATCACCCGGGGCGTCGGTGCCGACGTCGTGGTGGAGGTCTGCGGGACGCCGGCCGTCCTGGACGAGAGCCTGCGGCAGGCGCGGGTCGGGGGCCGCTACGCCCTCATCGGGAACATCAACCTGGACCTGGAGGGCCCCATCGACCCGGGCAATGCCGTGCGCTTCAGCAAAGCCATCACCGGGATCTCGGTGTACGAGCAGTGGGTCATCCCGCGCGCGCTGGATTTCCTGGTCCGGTGCAGGAGCAAGTATCCCTTCGACAAGATCATCTCCCACACTTTCCCTCTGGTGGAGATCAACAAGGCCATGGACTTTGCCCGGTCCGGCCAGCCGATCCGGGTGGCGCTGGAGTGCTGAGCAAAGAGGGTGGAGCCTCGGGCGGTTTGGATGCGAACGCCGTATGGACCATGGGAGAACTGCGCAGATGAGACTTGAGACGCTGGCGGTGCATGCCGGCCGCGAGGCCGATCCCGCCACCGGGGCGGTGACGCCTCCGATTCACCTGTCCACCACGTTTGAACGGGCGGCAGACGGGAGCTACCCTCGCGGGTACTTCTATTCGAGGGTTGCCAATCCCAACCGGGAGGCGCTGGAGAAGTGCCTCGCCGCGCTGGAGGGAGGGGCCGCCGCCGCGGCCTTCTCTTCCGGGTCGGCCGCGACGATGACGGTGTTCCAGGCGCTTTCGCCGGGGGACCACGTCATCGCGCCGACGGACGTGTATCATGGGACGGCGCGCCTGTTGCGCGAAGTCCTGGCGCCCTGGGGTCTCGACGCGTCCTTCGCGGACATGACGAATCCGGGGCAGGTCGCGCAGGACGTCAGGGCGAACACGAAATTGATCTGGGCGGAGTCGCCGTCCAACCCCCTGCTCAAGATCACCGACATCGGGCGGATCGCGGAGATTGCCCACGAAGCCGGGGCGCTCTGCGCCTGCGACAACACCTGGGCGACACCCGTCCTGCAGCGCCCGTTCGAGCTGGGCGCCGACTTGATCGTCCATGCCACGACGAAGTACCTCGGCGGGCATGGCAGCGTCCTGGGAGGCGCCGTGATCGCGCGGGCGGAGGATGGGTTCTTTCAGCGGATGAGGGAGATTCAGACGCTGGGGGGCGCCGTGCCCTCGCCGTTCGAGTGCTGGCTGGTTCTTCGCGGTGTCTCGACGTTGCCCTATCGCATGCGCGGACACTCGGAGAACGCCCTGAAGGTCGCCACGTTCTTGAGCGGGCATCCCGCGGTTGAAGCGGTCCACTATCCCGGGCTGAAGGAGCACCCGGGATACGAGGTCGCGGCCCGGCAGATGGCGCTCCCCGGCGGGATGCTGGCCTTTCAAGTGCAGGGCGGGCGAGAGAAGGCGTTCGAGGTGGCTGCGAAGGTGAAGGTCTTCACCCGGGCGACGAGCCTCGGGGGCGTGGAAAGCCTGATCGAGCACCGGGCCTCAATGGAGGGTCCCGGGACCCGGACCCCCGACAACCTTCTCCGTCTTTCCGTCGGCCTCGAACACCCCGACGACCTGATCGAGGACTTGGCCCAGGCTTTGGGCTAGTGCTTGGTTGCGGAGATTCGTGTCACAATGCTCCGGCTTCCGTCGCGGCCCGGCCCCGTAGGAGCTGCCCCGGGGGCCGGAGATGCTTGTGCGGACTGCGGATTCAGGAGACTAGCCTTCCAGCTTCCCAGCATGCTCGCCGTATCGGCGTACGGCGGCCAGGACGGCGTCGGCGATGATCCAGGCTTTCTGGGAAAGCTCCGAGAGGTAGGTGGGATCGCTTCGCGGATCAATGTCCACGAGCTTCGTCCCCGCCTGCACGTGTAACCCATCCTTTACGATCCCTCGAATGATCCCTCCGACCTTGGCGACGAGCGGCTCGCCCTCGACGCGGCCGACGATCTGGCCGGCCTCGACCCTCGCGCCGAGGTCCAGCGGAGTCCGGAAGATCCCGGCCCTCGGCGCGTAGAGATAGCGGTCCTTGCCGTGGCCGGCGATCTCGATCGGCTCGCCGGTGTACGCGTCCGCCTCGCCCTCGGTGATGATCCGCCCCAGGTTTGGCCCGCGGTTCGTCTCGATGACAAGATGAGCCTCGACCCCGGCGGCGAAGCCGGGACCCAGGCCGATGACCAGCGGAGCATCGGTCACTCGGGACGCGCTTCGTTCTTTCTTGCGCAGGCGGGCATCCACGATGACTTGAGGCTGCAATGCGGCCAGAGCCTCCTCGTGCGCGCTGGTCACGACCGGAATTGCCGATCGGGATGCAAGGAGTGCCAGGACGCGGTCCAAGGTGGGGGCATGCTTTGCCGTCACCCCGTCCAACGTGATGCGCCCGTCGTAGACCGCGGAGGAGTACGCCATGCCCCGGCGCACGGTGAGCGGCTGCTCCGCCTCGAGGATCACCACGGGATGCCCGGCCGTGAACAGCCGGTGGGCCACCGCCGAGGCAATATCGTTGCCCCCGCGAACGATCACACGGCAGGCGCCTGGATTCGGATCTTGCGTGGGGATCATCTTGCGCAGGAATCTACCATGCGCCCGCAATGGGGTCAAAGCGGGCATGAGGATTTCTTGAAACGGTCATCGGGTTGGAGTATGCTGACCTTGGCCGGAGAGGGCCGGGTGGTCGCTGTCTTCGCCGCAAGGCGGGGGCAGAGGAAAGTCCGGACTCCGCAGGGCAGGGTGGTCGGTAACGCCGACCGGGGGTGACCCCAGGGAAAGTGCCACAGAAAACACACCGCCCTGAGTCACGCCGCAGGGCGTGATCGAAGGGTAAGGGTGAAAAGGTGCGGTAAGAGCGCACCGCGGCCCTGGTGACAGGGCTGGCACGGCAAACCCCACCCGGAGCAAGGCCAAATAGGGGAGCGTCCCCGCCGAAAGGCGGGGTCGTAGGATGGCCCGTCCGAGACTCCCGGGTTGGCCGCTAGAGTCCCGCAGCAATGCGGGATCGAGAGAAATGATCACCGGCTCCGGCAACGGAGCGTCACAGAATCCGGCTTACAGGCCCTCTCCGGCTGTTTCATCGAGGATCACCGTCAATCAGAGTGGAGATGCGGAGGTCAGTCGTGACGATCGAAGGACGGATCGAAGTCAACCCTCGGGTCATGCTCGGAAAGCCTGTTGTTCGGGGAACGCGCATCACTGTCGGACTGATCCTCCGGAAGCTGAGCGAGGGCGCCACCAAGGCAGAGCTGTTGGATGCCTATCCCCGGTTGAGCGCCGAGGACATCAGGGCGGCGATTGCCTATGCGGCCGACACGGCTGCGCATGAGAGGACGGTACTGGTGGGAACAGCGGGGAAGCGTACCACCCGGTGGCCGATCCGATTCCTTGCCGATGAGAGCTGCGATTTTTTTAGAGGTGTTTGATTAGACTCGGGCAACACCAACATGGCGGCGGACCCAAGGAAGCGAGCGACCAACGAGCGGAAGTTTGGGAATTGGGGGGACCTCCCCGGCGGCGGCAGGAGGTATTGGCACGATGTTCCTGGCCGTCGAGGTTGGCGAGCACGCTACGTCAAAGAGGTAGATTCCGACGAAAGGATAGTGCGGTTCTGGCAGGAGGTGTACAATGAAAATGGAGTCTTGGTGGAATGGCACGACAAGTTTCCTGTGGATCGGGGGCACGTGCGCGTAAGGGAGTAGGGCTATGGTGATTACCCGGCAGATGCTGGCTGAGAAAATCTCCGCATACCTGCAAGGCCGGCAGTCAATGGAGGACCTTGTGGCGTGGGCTGAGGGTGCCATGCAGGAGACGGAGTTCGACGAGCAGGACTTTCCCGCCATCCGCGATGTGGTGGCTCGACTGGGGGTCGCAGACGTGGCGGCGTTTGGGCTTACTTGGCAGGACGCCGTAGATATGCTGGGCCGCCTTGGATACCAAGCCACCGTAGGAATTCACGCTGTCCGCTGAGACAGGCTGAGCTTTGGGAAAAAACCTGCCACGATACCTGGGGGACGGGATGCTGCCAAGTGCGACAGGTGACGATAATGGAAGTTCGCGCCGCGAGCCGTGGGCATCGGATCGGCGAGGTGATCAACCTGGACCTGGCCGAGGTGGACTTGCTCATTGGGTGCCTGACGGTGCGCCGGGGGAAGGGCGGAGCAGAGCGGACCATCCCCCTGGACCCAACGTTGCGGGAAGCCTTGACTGATTGAAGCCTCGTGAGGGGTGAGAGTCCGAGCGCCTTGTTCCCTGGTCGTGACGGGCCTCGGCTAAATCGGAAGACCATCGGGCGGATACTGAATCGGATCTGCTTGGAGGCCGGGGTTCCTCGGTTTACCGCTCATGCTCCGCGCCATACCTTCGGGACCGAGGCCGCGTTTGCCGGCATCCCGGCGACGGACCTACAGGCCCTCATGGGCCATGAGGACGTGTCCACGACCCAGCGATACATCCGGGTGACGGAGCGGGAGCTGGAGTGAACGATGGCCCGGCTCAAGGCGTGGCGGGACGCGAAGGATTCACTGACCCAAGCGACTCTTGAGGGCGCAGACAGTTCTCGTGGAGGAAGGAGCTTGTAGTGGTAGCGGCAACGTGGGTTATTGCAATAGCCAGCTTGGTAAACGTTGTCGTGCTGGCCGTGTACGCATACTTCACTTGGGGCATTTGGCAGGAGACGCGGCAAGGGGCGCAGCAGACGCTGAATTTGGTCCGCCAATCAAGAGACGCCCTTAAAGCCCAGTTGATGACGGTTGTACTTCAGGGAGAGGAGGCCATTAAAGCACGTGTGAGCGGTACACCTGCTGCCATGAACCCCTGGGGAGAAATAAGGGGTATTAGGCAACAGTTCTCCAGGTGTTACCCTGACCTGTGGAGAGAGATAGGGCCAATGCTCAGCAAGCTACCCGATGAATGACTGATGTCTCGCCCTAGGTTTATGGTGGCAGGCGCAGAGGTGCTCACGGAGCGAGGCAGAAGGGATTCTGTGACACCGGAGCTCAGGAGCACGTGATGCCCGCGAAGACGCGCCCAGAGCGGTTCCGCAGACCCAGAACAGAATCCGGCTTACAGGCCCTCTCCGGCGTTTCCTTAGAATTCTTACGTACCGGGATGCTTGGCAGGAGACCCATGGGTCGTGTGTGGGTGGGCAGCAAGGCGACTAAAGTTACTGCGTCCCCTTTCTCGTTCCTAAGTAGGGGACGTTGCGGCTTTAGTGGCTTTACGTGGCTTTACGCCACAATCCCCTTTTCGTTTTCCATTGGGGGAGGGAACGTCGCCCTCTTGTTCTCCTAGCTTTCCTGCTCCCCCGGGCCTCTGAGGATGGATGCTGCTCACGAAACGTGCTGGTCGGGCGACGCGTCCCTTGTGACGAAAGACGAAAGAAAATGGATCGAAGCGTTGACGCGAGAGGTGAATTCATGGCATGCTAGCACGGAGGAGGGGATCACACTCGCTGGAATAGGAGAGCCGACATGAGACGTGTGATACTTGTCGCAGGCCTCATTGCCGTCGCGGCAGCGGGCCTCTGGGTGCCGGCGTCGGCCCAAGCAGCCAGCGTCAACATCGGCGTGCGGACCGACAACCTGCACCTGGGCATCAGCATCGGCCCGACGCCGCCGCCCCTGGTGGTGGTGCCGGGACCGGTGGTTGTAGTGCCAGGACCGCCGCCACCGCCGGTCTACACCGCACCGGGCTTGCCGTACAACTACTTCGTCTACCAGAAGGTGTACTATCTCTACCATGAGGGGCGCTGGTTCCGCGCCCGCCGGCACAACGGCCCCTGGACGGCCATCGCCATCGCCCAGGTGCCCCGCCCGATCCTCGCTGTTCCGGTCGAGCACTACAAGGTGCGCCCCGAGCACTGGGAGCGCCATGGGCCCCCGCCTTGGGCGAAGGAGCGAGGCCGCGAGCGAGGTCGGGGCCCCGGGCACGGGAGAGGGCAGGATAAGTAGCGAGGTCACGACAAGGACCGCGACTAGCGCGTGAAGTGTCCTTTCGGCTCCCACTCCACGGGCGCAACGCAATCGAGCGCGTCATGTGCTGGGTTGTTCACGCCTGCGCCGACCGGGTATAAGACTGGAGTCGCGGCTTTAGTGGCTTTT
>Ga0315282_10001924_pt1 | contig 38897 bp, 35 predicted proteins | sample YL17G07_20_MG_FD_203693 | JGI IMG/M metagenome (GOLD analysis project Ga0315282, IMG submission 203693) | Sediment microbial communities from Yellowstone Lake, YNP, Wyoming, USA - YL17G07_20 | ecosystem: Environmental > Aquatic > Freshwater > Lake > Sediment | place: USA: Wyoming | collected... | reverse complement strand
CGCCCGTGTGCGCATTTGTCACACTCCCCAAGGTTGCTAATGGTCACAGTGTAGCACACCCGTGTGTCGGGTGCGGCCGCGATCTCCGGCAGGCACGCCGGAGCCACGGGGAGACGGGGCGCCTGCCGAGCCGGGGCCTCCGCCAACGAGGAAGGGCGCAGCGCTCGGACGGTGAACCGACGTACTCGCCTTGGTGCCGAGGCGGCATGAGTAGCCTAGGAGAAGCCCCACATGATCATCATCGGCGAACGCATCAACAGCACGCGCAAGAACGTCAAGCCTGCCGTCATAGAGCGGAACGCGGAGTACATCATGGAGGAGGCCAGGAACCAGGCCGCCGCCGGAGCCGCGTACATCGACGTGAACGCGGGCGCCCTGACGGAGGGAGAGCCGGAGGCGCTCTGCTGGCTCGTCGAGACCGTCCAGTCGGCCGTGGACCTGCCCTGCTCGCTCGACTCCCCGCGACCGGCCGCGATAGAGGCGGCCCTCAAGGTGCACAGGGGCACGCCGCTCATAAACTCCATCAACCTCGAGAAAGCCCGTGTCGAGCAGCTCCTCCCGCTGGCCGCCGAACACAGGACCAAGGTCATCGCGCTCGCGATGGACGAGCGCATCCCCGACACTGTCCAGGGCCGGATCGACTGCGCCATGAAGCTCATCGACACCGTCACCGGCGCCGGGATCCCCGAGGAGGACATCTTCCTGGACCCATGCATCCTCGGCATCGGCACCTGGGATGGCATGACCGGCGACCACCCCGGCGTTATCGCCATCGAGACCATGAAGGCTGTGCGCGCGCGTAGCGACAAGATCCACATCTGCTCCGGGCTGTCCAACGTCTCATTCGGGCTGCCCGAGCGCAAGCTTGTCAACCGTGCTGCTTGTGTGCTATTCATTGGGGCTGGAATGGACTCGGCCATCTGCGATCCGCTGGACGGATCGCTCATGTCGCTGGTGCTTGCCGCGGAGGCGGTGCTCGCCAGGGACGATTTCTGCGCGAACTACATCGCCACGTCCAGAGAGGGCAGGCTCGTCCTCTGAAGTGAGGCACAACCGGCACAAAGGAGCCCGGCGGCACAGGCCCGTGGGGCTCCTTTGCTGTCGGCAAGCGAGAGGTGAGAGACCCGGGGAGTAGGTTGCTGGCGTAGCGGCCCGAGCTTCGGGCCGCGTGTTCGGCACTCCCGATCGACATCACGGGAGGCCTTAGTGTTCTGCGGTTGTTGCGGAGCACCGATCCGTTCGGGTGCCCGGTTCTGCACAGAGTGCGGCACGCGGGTCGTATTGGCGTGCCAGCAGTGCGGAGGCCCGGTCCTCCCCGGGGACCGTTTCTGCGCGACCTGCGGCATTGCGTGCATGCCGAACGCGATGAGAGGACAGCCCGGCCCCGGGCAGCCAGGTGTCGGCAACCAGTTCGCCTCCTCGCCCGTCACACCGGCCTATCCCGTTCAGCAACCGTATGGGGCACCGGTTGGGGTGTCCACTCAGCAAGCACAACCGGCCCGCCAATGGTCGCCACCACTAGCAACGGCGCAGACGCCCACGGTGGTTCAAACGCAGCCCGGGCCCGAACTGGAGCCCGCCCCCCCCGAGCCTGCGGCGGCCGGGCAGGTGACCGAGCCCCGTCCGGCCACGGCGGCGGAGGCCCACGATGAGAACGCCGCGCGCACCGAGGCCCTCCACAGCCGCATCAGCGCCGGCGCCAGGGAACGGGCCGCCGAGTTCCTCGCGGCCTCCGAGGGAGAGCGGCGGCTCGCGACGATCCTCTACGCCGACGTGTTCAGCTTCACCAAGTTCGCGGGGACGATGGACCACGAGGACGTCCGCCGCGTCATGGAGCGGATCTTCGACGTCTTCAAAGAGGTGGCCGACTCCTATGACGGCTGGCTGGTGAAGACGGTCGGAGACGCCGTGCTCGTGACGTTTGGTGCTCCGCTGGCCGTGGAGGAGCCCCACGAGCGCGCGATCCGCGCCGCGCTTGAGGTTGGCAAGCGGATCGCCGAACTCGACCTCTCGGATGTCGACACCGGTGGCGTGAAGCCACAGCTCCGGATCGGGATCAACACGGGCGAGGTGATGGCGGGCGGGGTCATGGCCGACGGCACGCCCAGGTTCGACGTGATGGGCGCCGCCGTGAACATCTCGCAACGCCTGGAGGGCGCGGCTCCGGTGGGCGGCATCTTGGTTTCCAAGGAGGTCAGGGACAGGGCCGGCGAGTCGTTCGAGTTCGAGTCGGTCGGGGCGCTGGAGCTCAAGAACGTCGCGGAACCCGTTCAGGCGTACGTGGTGGGGGGCGTCAAGAAGCGCGAGTCCAGGCTGGAGCGTTCGGCGCGTCTCGGACTCAGTAGGATGATCGGGCGGCGGGGGCACCAGAAGGCGTTCCTCAACGCGCTGGAAGCCGCCGCGGAGGGGCGCGGCCAGGTCGTGGCCATCGCCGGTGAGGCCGGGGTCGGGAAGTCGCGGCTCGTACACGAGGTGCTCGTCAAGGCTCGCGACCTGGGCGCGCGCGTTCTTGAGGGCTACTGCCTGAGCTTCGGGCTCAACGTCGCGTACCTGCCCCTCGCCGACCTAACCCGGGCCGTGTGTGACATCGACGACCTCGAGCCTGAGCCGACGCAGAGGGCGAAGCTCACGCGCGCCCTGGAAGGGCTCGGTGACGGGCTCGGGGAGCACGCGGCCGCCATCGGCTGGGTCATGGGCCTCACGCTCCCGGGGTCGAGCATCAGGGACATGGCGGCAGAAGCGCGCGCGGCGGCGATCAGAGCGGCGTTTCTCGACATGATCCGCGCACTCGCGGCGGAGCGCCTGCTGGTCGTGGTACTCGACGACGTCCAGTGGCTGGATCCGAGCTCGGAGGACATCCTGCAGGCGCTGGTGCCCGAGGTGGCGGGCCGGTCGATGCTGGTTGTATTCGCCCATCGTCTGGACTTCTCGCCCTTCTGGGACTCGGCCGACAACCTCACCAGCCTGGAGCTGAGCCGCCTGACCGCGGATGAGTCCGCGGAGCTCCTGAGCGACCGACTGGGCGGCTACGTGCTGCCCGCGAGCATCAGGGACGGCATCATCGAGCGCGCCGCTGGGGTGCCGTTCTTCCTTGAGGAGATCGTGCGCAACCTCGTCACGTCCGGGCAGCTCGACGGGAACGTCGACGACATCTCGCTCAGCGAGGTGCCGGCCACGGTGTACGACCTCCTGATGGCCAGACTCGACGTGCTGGCCCAGGAGAACATGGACTGGCGCACACTCCTACAGATCGCCTCCGTGGTACGGCCCCCGGTGCGCAGGGAGATCCTCGAGGCTGTGGCGGGGCCGCGGTCGGATGTGAAGACCGGGTTGGCCGCGCTCGTGCGCTACAGGTTCCTCCGTCAGAGAGCGGAGGATGAGTACGATTTCGAGCATCACCTCGCTCTGGAAGTCGCGTACAAGTCCATCTCGCGCCGGCGGCGCAATCAGATGCACCGACGCGTGTCCGAGGCGATGGAACGGCTATACGCGACGAGGCTGCAGGCTCAGGCCCACGTGATCGGATACCACTATGAGCAAGCCGGCGTCCCGAAGCGCGCCCTGCAGTACCTCGGCCTCGCGGTCGACAAGGATCTGAAACAAGGCACGCTCACCGATCTGGAGGAGCGCGTTGCGCGCGCGTTCGAGCTGCTGAAGCCGCTCGGCAGCGACCCCGCCTACGCGGCCCTGACGGGCAAGTTCCACGTCGACAGGGCGGCGGCCAGGGCCAGGCTGAAGCGCGCGCATCTGGCCATCGACGACGCCAAGCGCGCGATCGAACTCGCCCTCGCGGCGGGGGCGCCGGATGTCGAGGCCGAGGCCTACGACAAGCTCGCTTTCGCGTACACGATGATGGGCGACTACCCACGCGCCGAGAGCTACTACGAGCTCTCGCTGCGCGTCTTCACGCTGTTCGGACCCACGACGTTGGAGCTCCCGGTACGGCAGGGAGCGGCGTTCGTGCTCCATCAGAGGGGCGAGTTCGCTAAGGCCCTGGAGATGTACGAGCGGGTCTTGCGGGACGAGCACCGGCAGGCCAAGAAGACGGGCAAGCTCCGAGGCGTCCTGTCCGTCCTGAACAACATCGGCTCGTGCCTGATGTTCCTCGATCAGTACGACGAGGCGCTGGAGTACTACCGGCAGTTCGACGAGGTGTACGCACAGGATGCCACCAACGAGCCGGACGGCAAGAGCAAGGCCGACCCGGTGTTGGTCGCCTACGCGCGCACGAACGCCGCTGTCGTCCACCTCGCACTCGGCCGGCACCACAAGGCATTGGAGGGTTTCCAGGCCGTGCTGGAGACATTCCGCGACTTCCAGCATCCGATGGAGGCCTACGTACTCAAGGACATCGCGAGCGTGAGGACCGAGCTTGCGCAGTACGACTACGCGCTGGCGTCGGCACGGGACGCGGTGACGGTGGCGACGGAGAGCAGCATGCAAGACGCGGCCGTTGAGGCCATGCTCGTCGAGGCCACCGTTCACAACCGCCTCGGCGCGGCGAGCCAGGCGGAGGAGATCGTGCAGAGGGCGCTCGAGATCGCCCGCAGACTCGAAAACCCGCTAATACTCACCCGGTGCTACTGCACCCGCGCGTACGCTCGTCTGAAGCAGACGGACGCGTCCGGGACGATCGAGGCCGCGCAGCTCGGGCTCGACGTTGCACGCGAGGGAAGGGCGAAGAAGGCACAGGCGGAGGCGCTCGTCGCGCTCGGTTACGGGCGGCTGCTCGCGGGCGAGACCGAGCAGGCGGAGCGCACATTCGACGAGGCCCGGCTCCTGGCCGACGAGATCCGAGCCAGGCTTCCGCTCGCCGAAGCGCACCTCGGCCTCGGGCGGGCGCGGATGTCGATGGGGGACGGCAGCCGCGCGTCTCAGAGCCTGCGCGTGGCCGTGGACCTGGCCAGCGAGATCGACCGCCCGGAGACCCTGTGGCGCGCGTACGCGGAGCAGGCGCGGCTGAGGCGCTCCGCCGGCGAGGGCCAGGATGCGCTCAAGAGCTACGTGAAGGCGATCGAGGCGCTGAAGCGGATCGTGGGCAACGTGTCGGCGGGGGCGGCGAGGGGCTCGCCCGCCGACGCGCTACTGGAGCTTCAGGCCGAGACCGCCGCGACGCTCATCGAGCTCGGCGCCGGCGCCAAGGCGGCCTCGTCCAAGGAGCTCATGTCGCTGCTGCAGTCCTCGCCCGGGCCCGATGCTCTCAGGGAGCACTCGCCTGAGATCGAGAAGCTGCTGGACAAGCTCGTGAGCGACTCCGGCATCGACGTCTCGGGCACGCTACGGAACTGATCCGCCCCCACCGATGTGAGCCACTGCCTTCCAATGACCGAATCGCCGGTCGAGCAGCGGTCGGCTCCTCGGCACGGCTGCGAGCCGCGGATCTCCTCTACCGGCGGTACAGCTTGAGGTAGTCCGTGATGATCCTGATGGCGCCCACGCGCATGTCGCCGTTGAGCGACTCGTCGCTTAGCACGCGTTCGGCGAGCAGCCAGATGCGAGGCCAGTGGTCGGCGTTGGGGAACACGCGCTGGCCCCGCGCTATCGCGTGGACGATCGCCACCGTAAGGCTGTCCGGGCGCTCTGACACGGCCCGGCGAAGGTAGGGCAGGGCGCGCTCGGGATCGTTGTAGTCGTCGAGCAGGGCGAGGTAACCGACCACGAGCGCCTGGTCGCCCTCGAGCGTTCCGGGCTCAGGGAGTCCGTCCCGCGACAGCCCTCGCAGCCTGCAGTACACCTCGGCATTGTGCTTGCCGTCGACGGACCAGCCCAGGGCGCAGCAGACCGCGGCCTTCACGTCGATGGGGTTCTCGGGGTCCGCAAGGTAGGCCGCGGTGTCATCCCCCACGACCCCGGCCTCCTTGGCCTGCTTGACGATTCCGTAATCGAGGTACGCATCGGAGAACGGCGTGCTGGTCACCGGCGAATCCGCGCTGCCGATGCCGGCGCTGAGTGCGAGGAGCGCCATCGCGAGCTGCCAACGACGGTCTCTGGTCACAACGAAGCCTCCCGATCCGGCGGCTCAGCCGCCTACGTCCCACACCTCGATCTCCAGCGAAGGCCAGGTGCTCTCAAGGAGCGTCTCGACCTCCGCGCTGTCGGGGCCGATGTACAGCACCGATAGGTTGTCCCAGCTCAGGACGCGCTGGGCGACCTCATGCACGTCCTCCGGGCTGACGACCGGCGGGTAGAGGCTCCGCTGGTCCATCTCCTCCGGGCTCAGCAGCCGGCTGGCAAAGAACTGGGACCCGCGCGCCGCGGCCGCCACTTGCGGGTCATCGAGCTGGAAGTCCTTCAAAAAGCGTAGCGCGGTGCGGGCTTCGTGCACCTCGTCGACATCGGGCGGCTCCATCAGCAGCGCCTCCACGCTGCGGACGAACACGCGCATGATCTCCGGGAGACGCTCGATGGGTCCCTCGACCGAGACCTCGAGTATGACCGTGTCGCCGAGCACCCAGGGCTGCGAGCCGGCCGCCTCGGCCAGGCCGGACTCCCAGGACAGGCGCTTCCGCACGCGGCTGTCGGGTCCGTCGCCAACGATCACATCCAGGATCTGGACCAGCGGCGCCTCAGGCGCGTCGACCGTGCACGCCGGGAACAGTAGGTGGAGCGCGAAACGCTCGTCCGCGACGGGAACGATGGCGAGCTTGCGCGCGTCGCTGAGGATCTCCGGCATCGGTCCCACCTCGATCCCGTCCCTTAGGGTCACGATCTCCCTCAGGGCGTCGACGCAGCGCTCCAGGTCGCTCCGTTTGTACGCCCCCGCTACCGAAAGCACGAGGTTGCCGTCAAGCCAGCACTCCTCGAACCGATCGCGTACGCCATCGACCGTAACCGTGCCCACCGTGTCGCGGGCCCCAAATGTGCTCCAGTTGAGGTCCGGACGGACGAGCAGCCGGTTGATGAGCTCGCCCACGTCAAGAGAGACCTCCAGCACGTCGGGCAGCGACTCCCACAGCATGGCGCGCTCCCGCTCAAGCACCTCCGGGTCGAACCTCGCCTCCGCCAGGAAGGCCGGAGCGAGAGCTGCGATATCGGCACCGTTGAGCCGGTGCCCGTGGACGTAGACGAATGCCTCCGCCGGGGCGACCCCGCCGTTGCAGATCCGGCCCGCCGGCGAACGCCGTGCGTGATCGTAGGTCTCCGCCTCAAGAACCATGCGTTGGGTGAGGAGCGCGACGCCAGGCTTGTTGAGAGAGTCGGTCACTGAGCCGGCGGCAGCGTGAAGCGAGTAGCACACTGAGTGAACGTGAGGGCTGTAGAGCTCGATCACCCGCATGAAGGCATTCCCACACAAAGACCGTAGGCCGACCCGCTACTCATCCGGCCGGACAAGGATACGTCCGCAGTTCTCGCACGTGTTCGCCTGCGTGGCGACGAGCAACCGCTCGTAGAGCAGCCCCGGAATCGCGGTCCCGCACGCGGAGCACACCGGCTCCCCGAGCACCACGAGTCCGCGGTTGTCGGCGCGCTTACGAATCGACTCGTAGCGAGCCAGCAGTGCCGGCTCCACCTCGGGAAGCCGAGCCTCCCGCTCACCGGCCAGCTCCGCCGCTTCGGCCTCGAGCCGAGCCTTCTCGCGCGCGTAGACTTCGCGGTCACGGACGAGCTTCTTCCCGGCCTTTCCGACCTTCTCCTCAAGCTCCCGGATCTCGACGGCCACGGCCGCGGTGGCCGCCGCGGCCCCCTTGACCTTGGCCGCAGTGGCCTCGCACCGGCTGCCAAGGGTCTGGACGTGCCGCTGGAGCTCCTGCACGCCCTTGTGGTCTCGCACCTGACCCGTCTCCAGGCGTTGCGTCTCGGACTTAAGCTTCTCCTCGAGCCGCCAGAGCTCTTGCTCCAGGTCTGTGTGCTCGGACTGCCTCGCCCGGCGCTGCTCGGCGAGTTGCTCCAACCTGCGCTCGGCCGCGCTGATCTTCTTGGCCAGCCCGGAGCCATCGTCGAGCTCGGCGATCGCCTTGCGGACGAGAGCGACCCGGCTGTCTAGTCGCTGGACCTCGGCCAGTCGCAGAAGGTGCTCCCTCACGCACCGACACCGCCTTCCCGAACAGCCTACGAGGCAACCGCCCTGCCCGATGACGGGAGCTCCCGCGGGAGGAATGTGCATTCGCCGCGGGCGCGGCGTGAGCCTGCGCTCAGCCGGAACCGAACGCGCTGAGGCCCCTGCGCAGCTCCGCGGCGAGTCGCGTAGGCGAGCCGTAGCCCTGGAACGAGTGGAGCTCGGTCCGATCCGGCGCCAGGATGACGACCGTCGGTACGGCGGTGATGCTGAACTCCTTGGCCAATTCCGGATAGACGTCAACACTCAGGTCGCAGCAGACCATGTTCTTCACCAGATCGGCGACCTCGGGGTCGGACACCCCGGCGGTGCGGAGCTCGCGCGTCCCGCCGGCATCCTGGGCGGAGAACAGCAGAAGCACCGGCTGATGGCGCCTCTTTGCCAGGGAGAGGGCTTGCTCGAGATCCGAGGCCCAGGCCACCGGCGATGATGCCACTACGGGCTTCGGCGCGGACGTAGACGACGCGGAGGTGCGCGACCCGGCCGGGCCTGGGCGCTCCGCAGCCGTCTTCGTCGGACTGGCGGGCGCCTCGGGCAGGCCCGGCAGGCCGAGTGGCGACCCGGGTCGCGCCGCGTCCGGTGGGCTGGACTCGGCGCCCACCGGCCGGGCCCGCCTGCATCCCGGCCAGCCGACCGCGACCCCCACCAACGCGCACCACGCCAGCGCGAGGGGTACAAGGCCCCGCCGCGACGGATTGCGACGGGGCCTGTCCGCAGGGGTACCGGGCATGTTACATCGAGGCGAAGAGGCCGGCGATCGAGAGCTTGCCGTCCTTGATCGTCCCGATCGCTACCGAGTACATCCGCTGGCGCTCACCGTCGCCCATCGAGCCACCCGCCCAGATTGCGAAGACCTGATTCCCCACCAAGATGCCCGTATCGTCGAACTTCGTGGTGGTGGGATTGCCCTCACCCATCTTCAGGACCGACACGACTTCGTCGTAGCCCGCGGCGGACATGTACTGCCCACCGATCCACGCCCCGGCGAGAGTGTGGTCCTTGTCGAGCCGGCTGAGGAGCGGATCCAGCTTCCCCTCGGCGGCCGACTTGATCATCTCCTGCCCGAACTCCTCGGCCAGCTGCTCGGCCTTGGTGCGGTCGGAGTCGGAAACGGAGGCCGCCGTCGGGTCGGCGAGGGCGTAGACGAGCTTCCACACGCCGTCGGTCTTCGCGAAAACGCCGTACAGGAACCCATCAGCGTACCCCGGCACGGTCATCTTGATGTTCGCGAAGCCCATGCCGCCTACGACCTTGAGGGTCTTCTCCGGGAACGTAAGCTGCGACGTCTCCTCGTACCTTACGAAGTCGATGAACTCGTCGCGTTTCATGAACTTGGCGCCGAAGTAGCTCAGGATCACCTGGGCGTCCTCGCTCGTGGCCGCTTTGAGGGCCTCCTCGTTGAAGGTGACCGTCGCTTCGAGCAGCTTGTTGACCGCCTGCGCCAGGGCCGCCTCATCCTGGCCCTCCTGGTCCGCCGGAGCGGCATCCTGGGCCAGCACCGAGAGCGCGGCCAGGGCCAGTATAAGCACGCACAACCAGCTAACTGCCTTCATGATGAGCTTTCCTCCATCTGCCACATCCCGCGCGCAGCCGCGGGTGAAGTCGGGCGCACCGCGCCACCCGCAAAGACGATTCGCGGCTGGCAAGGTTGCACCTCCGTCAGGCAGGGCCCCCCCGGAGCAGGTCACCTGGCGAAGGCGGACGTATCATGACGCAGCGCTCCTTCGGGGCGGCGCGACACAGCGACCAATGAAAGCGGTGCAGGTAACCAGATGGCCAAGATTCGCGTAGGCTTCATCGGCTCAGGAGGCATTGCGAGAGGGCACTTCAAGCGGCTTCACGGCAACCCGGGCGCTGAGGTGGTCGCTCTCTGCGACACCAGCGAGAAGTCCATCGAGGCGATGGTGGCGGCGAACCCGTCGGCCGCCGGTTGCGCCGTTTACAACGACTGGCGCGAGATGCTCGACAAGGAGCGGCTCGACGGCGTGCAGATCCACACGCCTCACACGCTCCACTTCGAGCAGGCGATGGAGTCCGTCGGGCGCGGGCTACACGTGCTATGCGAGAAGCCGATGGTCTGCCGAGTCGACCACGCCAAGGAGCTCATCCGCGCAATCGACAAGGCCGGCGTCGTCTTCTCCCTGTCCTACCAGCGGCATCACATGCCCGAGTTCCGGTATGTCCGCGAGGTCGTCATGTCGGGCGAGATGGGGCCCCTGCACTACATCCAGGCCTTCCAGGCCCAAGGCTGGTATCGCGGCACGATCGGCTCCTGGCGGCAGGATCCCGCCCTGTCCGGAGGGGGACAGCTCAACGACTCAGGCAGCCACCTCGTCGACATCGTCCTCTGGACCTCCGGCCTCGTGCCCGCTTCGGTGTTCGCCTTCATCGAGAAGCTGGAGGCGCCCGTGGACATCCTGACGGCGGCGTCGGTCCGCTTCACCAACGGCGCGATCGGGACGTTCAGTGTGATCGGCCACGCCACCGGCTGGTGGGAGGACATCACCTGGTTCTTCGACAAGGGCGCTGTCTACATGCGCAACGGCCGGCTGTCTGTGATGGACGAGAAGGGCCAGGTGACCGAGCCGCCGACGAAGGAGATGCCCACCGGGTCGGATCCCGATACCAACTGGATCGGCACCATCCTCGGCACCGAGACCAACGAGGCGCCGCCCAAGTGCGGCCTTCGCGTCATCCAGTTCACCGAGGCCGCGTGGCTGTCCGGCGACTCCGGGCTCCCCTCCGCGGTCGTCTTCGACGACTGACCCCGAGGACTAACGCGCTCGTCGGCGAAGCACATTGCCGAGGCTGGCGGTCGCGGCCTGGTCCGAGGGGCGCGGATGGGGAGCTGACGCAACAGTGAACGTGTTGGAGGCGTACGAGCGGATACCGACCGCTCGCTACTGCTCGGGCTGCCATGCTTGCGCTATCAGGTGTAGCGGCGCGGTGCCGGCGTCCGCAGTCGAATGGGAGCGCATACGCGACTACCTGAGGCTTGAGTTACCTTCGATTGATGTTGCGCGCCTTCTGCACGAGGACAAGAGCTACACGGTCGCGGACGCTTGGCCGATCGAGTTCTGCCCGCTCTACGACATGCGCACAAGGCGGTGCGCCGTCTACCCCGTTCGGCCGCTCGTGTGCCGCCTGCTGGGGTTCGTGGAGTGGATGCCGTGCCCGATAGAGCGCAGGCTGCCCGTCTTGGATGACGGCGTCCGGCTTATGCGCGAGTATGCCGAGGAGCGATTGCGGGCCCTGCCGGAATGGCTGGAGCAGAATCCACTGACTTGGAACAGGCACCCACAGGATCACGGGGCCGAGCCGGAGCTCGAGGTGGAAGCGATCAATGGGTAGGATCGTCTGCGAACAGACCAGCACGGCGCCGGTGGACGCGGTCTACGCCCTCGCCAAGCAGGTTGAGGGGTTCCCCGAGATCATGCCGGACGTCGAGTCGGTGGAAGTGCTCAGTCGTGACGGGAGCCGCACCACGACACGCTGGGTCGGCCTCGTGAGGCAGCTAGGCCGGCGCATTAGGTGGACCGAGCAGGACGAGTGGGACGACGAGCGCAAGGTCTGCACATTCGACCAGGTCGAAGGGGACTACGAGGTCTACCGCGGCGTCTGGACGTTCTCCGAGACCGACACCGGCGGGACGCTGATCCACCTCGATCTCGAGGTCGACATCAACGTCCCGCTGATCGGGGCGCTCCTGAGGAGCGTCGTCACCAAGCTCGCCAAGCAGAACGCGGAGGGAATGCTCGCGGCCCTCGCCCGGAAGGCCGAGGCCGCGGGTTAAGTATCACCACGAGGGAGAGGCGACTGTGATGCGTGTTGTCGTATGGGCGGCCATGCTAGCCCTGACTGTCTCCGTATGTGGGCTGGCGGCGTCCGGCTGCGCCAAGAAGCCGGAGTCGCGCGATGTCACCATGAACGCGTCCAAGAATGTGCCTCCGCCGGCATCGAAGACGACGGAACCGAGCCCCAAGGGCGAGTCCACGGCGCCGGAGGCGAAGGCGGGCAAGGATGCGGCGAAGGTCGACGAGACTAAGAAACCGGAGCAACCGAAGGCCCCGCCCGCCAAGGCCGGGGACAAGGTCAAGAAGCCGTCCGGGCTCGAGTATGAAGAGCTGAAGGTCGGCGTCGGCACGGAGGCCACAGAGGCCGACACCGTCCTCGTGAACTACAAGGGGACCCTGAAGTCGAACGGCAAGGAGTTCGATAGCTCGGCCAAGCACGGCGGGCCCCAGACGTTTCCCCTGAACCGGGTGGTCGCGGGCTTCCGGGAGGGGATCGCCGGGATGAAAGAGGGCGGTAAGCGGAAGCTCGTCATCCCGTCCAGCATGGCGTACGGCGCAAAAGGCAGCCCGCCGAACGTGCCGCCGAACGCGGACCTCGTCTTTGAGGTAGAGCTCATCAAGGTGCAGTAGCGGTCGGGGGGGCGGACCGACGCGCCAGGCAGCCTTCGTCTGGTGGCGCGGGGAAAGGCGGACGGCCAGTGCGGCTCGAGTCGGGGCTGGAGTACGAGGAGATCGAGGCGGGCACCGGCGATAAGGCGACGGCAGACAGTACCGTGGTCGTGAACTACCGCGGCACGCTCAAGCCCGATGGCTCCGAGTTCGACGCTAGCGAGAAGCACGGCGGCCCGGTGACGTTCCCGCTCAACGGCGTGATTGTCGGGTTCCGCGACGGGATCGCGGGAATGCGTGTCGGCGGCAAGCGCAGGATCACCATCCCGTACGCGATGGCGTACGGGGAGAAGGGGCGGCCGCCGGCCATCCCGCCGAAGGCCGACCTCGTTTTCGAGGTGGAGCTGGTTAAGGTAGAGTGACCGCCCCCACTACATACGTACGGTTCATGGTGCGATCAGCCCCGCGTGGTGCAGCCAGAGCGGCGGCGGCAAGGCGAGGGTGGTCCGCGTGCGAATCCAAGAGCTCCTAGTTCGCAACTTCCGTGGGATCCGCGAGGCCAGGATCAAGTTCCCGCTTGACGATCGCCCTGGACGCACGACGGTCCTTCTTGGGGTGAACGGGTCTGGCAAGACGGCTGCTCTTGACTGCCTGGCGGCCCTGCTGTCGCGGCTCCACGCCGGGATACGAGGGGGTGGCGGCGAGGGAGTGGGGCGCCTGTACTCCGACCTTGACATCAGGCGCGGTGCCGCATTGACAGACAACTGGGTCCATGCCCAAGTGCGCGACACTACCGCCATTTGGCCGCTGTCCAGGCGACGGATCGGCATACGCTCGGCGGTCGTGGTCCTGCCGGGGATGTCCGCAGAGCACGACCTGAACGACCTCGTGAGGGAGATCCGAGCAACCGCGACCGACAGCCCAGATGATCCGTTTCCGGTCGCCCCGCCTCTGGCGGTCTACTACCCCACGAACCGTAGTGTCCTCGACATCCCACTTCGCATCCGCCAGCGTCACCCTTTCGACCAGCTCTCCGCGTACGACTATGCGCTGACGGGAGCAAGCGCCAACTTCCGCGTGTTCTTCGAGTGGTTCCGAGGCCGCGAGGACATTGAGAACGAGGAGCGCGTCACGAGCGCCGACCACCGAGACCGGCAGCTCGAAGCAGTACGGGCAGCGGTCAAGGCCATGCCCATCGGGTTGTCGGACCTACGCGTCAGGCGCAATCCGCTCCGCATGGTGGTGCGGAAGGCCGGCGAGGAGCTGCGCGTGGACCAGCTGTCTGATGGCGAGAAGTGCGTGTTTGCCCTCACCGGGGACTTGGCGCGACGTCTGGCCATCGCGGCGGGCCCCAACAACCCTCCGCTGGACACGCCCGCAGTGGTGCTCATCGACGAGGTCGACCTTCACCTCCATCCAACGTGGCAGCGGCGGATCGTGCCGTGTCTGGAGAAGGCGTTTCCCAAGTGCCAGTTCATCGTCTCGACGATGTCGCCGCTGGTGGTCAGCCAGGTGCGGCCCGAGTTCGTGCGCATACTGCGGCGCGAGGGGGCCGAGACTGTGGTCGAGGAGCCTGTCGCTTCGTACGGACTGGACGCTAACAGAGCGCTTGAGGAGCTCATGGACACCGATCGACGGGCGGCCGATGCGATTGGCAAGCGTCTGAGCCATCTGTTCGCCCTCATCGATGCCGGGATGACCGCGGACGCCAAAGCTGAGGCGGACGCGCTGGAAGACGACATCGGGCAGGACCGCGAACTCGTGAGAGCGCGGACCCTCATCAGAGCCGCGGAGATCCTGAACCGATGAGGCATATCACGAAGGGACTGGAGCCCGACTCCCTTGTGGCGTGCAAAGGCCAGTGGGGCGGGAAACTGCCCTCAGACTGGAACAGCCTTCCGGGGTGCATCAAGCGGGATGTGCGCTCCTTCCTGGTCGCCGAGCAACACAGCGTCTGCTGCTACTGCTGCTGCCGGATCGATGCGCACAACACCGAGATCGCGCACCTCCGGCCTCACTCCGGCCCCCTGCACGCGCGCATGGTGTTCGAGTATGGGAACATGCTCGGGTCGTGTGCGGGCGGGCGCAACACCCGGCGGGAGACCCCTCAGCCCTCCGCCAAGACGCGACGAGCACGGTCGAACCTGCACTGCAACGCCCGGCAGGGCGACTGGTTCGACGACAAGCTGACGATCTCCCCGCTCGACCCTGACTGCGAGCGGTGCTTCGACTACCAGCGCAGTGGTGGCATCACCGAGCGCACGGGACACCCCAGGGCGGACGCGGCACGCGAGACCATAGAGCATTTGGGGCTGAATGCCCCGGGCGTGGTCGAGCGTCGCGGTGTGGCCGTCGAAGCGGCCGTTGAGAGCTTCCTGGCGGCTGACGGTGGCGACCGTGACGTCCTGGCAGACGGATACTCCAAGCCGGACGCCTCGGGTGAGCTCGCCGAGTTCTGTGACGCTATCGGTTGCGTGCTGAAGGAGTTGGCCCGGGCGGAGGCGGAAGGGTAGACTCCGCACGGAGTCCACGCACGCTAGGAGGCTCAAGACACAGATGCCGGACAAGAAGAAGGTTCTCCTGGTCGATGACGATGCGGACTTCATCGCCATCAACCGCATCGCGATAGAGGCCGCGGGATGCGAGGTCATCTCCGCGTCGAACGGCAGGACCGGCGGGGATCTCGCGCGCTCGCAGCGGCCCGACGTCATCGTCCTCGATGTCATGATGGACACACCCACCGAGGGCTTCGAGCTCGCGCGCGACCTGCGGGCCGATCCTGACCTCAGAACCACGCCACTCATCATGCTGACCGGCGTGAACCAGGAAGACATCCCCTGGCGCTTCGACAAGGACGAGGAGTGGCTGCCTGTCGATGTCTTCCTCGACAAGCCCGTCGACACCGAGCGGCTGGTCGCCGAGATCAGGAAGGCAGTGGGCGCGTAGGCGACGCGGCGTTCGAGACACCCCTCTCCCTACCCCTCTGACCGCGGGCGGGCGAGGCTACTGAGTCACCCCGCCCGGACGGAGCGTCGCTGTGCGAATCCTGTTCCTAGACCTCGACACGCTCAGGCCCGACCACCTCGGATGTTACGGCTACCCGCGGAACACGAGCCCGAACATCGACGAGGTCGCGCGGCGCGGCGTGCGGCTTGACAACTACTACTGCTCGAACGCGCCCTGCCTTCCGGCGAGAGCAGCGCTCATCACGGGGCAGTTCGGGATCCGCAGCGGGATCGTCGGTCATGGTGGCACCGCCGCCGACCTCCGGCTCGACGGCCGCTCGCGGGGCTTCAGGTCGGCACTCGACCGGCATTCGCTGTGGTCGTTCCTCCGCGCTCAGGGTCTCCGGACGGCGTCGGTCTCCTCGTTCCCCGAGCGCCACTCCGCATGGTGGTTCAACGCCGGGCTGACCGAGTGGCTGAACCCCGGCAGGGGCGGGATGGACTCGGCTGAGGAGGTCACACCGTTGGCGCTCGACTGGCTCGAGCGAAACGCGCGGTGTGACAGCTGGGTGCTCCATGTCAACTACTGGGACCCCCATACCCCCTACCGAGCCCCCGCTGAGTTCGGCAACCCGTTCGCCGACGAACCGGTCCCGGAGTGGATGACGCAGGAGGTCCTCGACAAGCACCGCTCGCTGCCCGGCGGCCACGGGGCCCGCGAGCTTAACATGTGGAACGACCATGCGCCACCGCAGTACCCCCGACACCCGGGCCAGGTCGAGACGATGGACGACTTCCGGCGGATGATCGACGGGTACGACTGCGGCACGCGCTACATGGACGGCCACATAGGGATGCTGCTCAACACGCTGGCGGACGCCGATGTGCTCGATGACACAGCGATCGTCGTCACCTCCGACCACGGCGAGTGCCTGGGCGAGCTCAAGTGCTATGGCGAGCATGGCACATCGGACTACGTCACACACCGGATCCCGATGATCGTGGCCTGGCCCGGGTGCCGAACCGGTCACGCGGACAAGGGCCTCCACTACAACCTCGATCTCGGCCCGACGCTGGCCGATCTGCTTGGACAGCCGCCGCGGCCCGAGTGGCAGGGCGCAAGCTACGCACAGACGCTCAAGAGCGGCGCCGACTGCGGGCGAGAGCACCTAGTCCTGGAGCAGTCATGCCACGGCGCGATGAGAAGCGTCAGGTTCGGGCCGTGGATCTACATCCGAGTCATCCACGACTTCTACCACCTCTACCCTCGCGAGATGCTGTTCAACGTTGAGGAGGACCCGCACGAGCAGCACGATCTGGCCGAGCAGCGCGGCGATGTGCGCGACCGGGCCGCGCGCCTGATGCTGGACTGGCACGACGACATGATGTCGCGGCTCCCGGACGCGGTCGACCCGCTGTGGACGGTCATGCGCGAGGGGGGGCCGCTGCACTCGCGAGGGCAGTTGCGGGCCTACTGCGAGCGGCTTGTCGCGACCGGGCGTGGCGAGCACGTGCAGGCTCTGAAGGCGCGCCATCCGGATGAGTTCAGCGCGCCGGGCGGCCGTTGACGCTGCATGGGGCTCCTTGTATACTCACGGTCGTTGTACGCCGGAATGACCGCCTCAGGTGGGGCCGTGGCGCAGTGGGAGCGCGCTTCCTTGGCATGGAAGAGGTCACGGGTTCAAATCCCGTCGGCTCCACCAGTTCACCACTTCGCAGTGCCCCCCGGGCCCGAGCATCCGCCTGTACGCGGCACGCGCAGAGGCGCGAGGGACTTGCCCACCGGGAGGCGAACACGCCATAGGTCGCTGACGGAGGGAACGCGATAGGCCGGCACGAACTAGCTCGCTGACCCCGTGCCCCAGGCATGTGCGTGCCTGGGGCCAGGCTGATTCAGGATAAGGTGCGTGGCTCGTATGGACTTCGACCTGGTGGTCCGGGTTGCCGTGGAGCAGGTCGCTTCGGACATCTTCTTCAAAGAGGGCAACAGGCCGTGCCTTAAGGTGCGCGGGCGCATCGGGGCGATGGACCTGCCCCCGCTTACGGCGGAGGACACGAAGCAGATCGCCTACGACATGATGAGCGAGGAACAGATCAAGCGTTTCGAGCGGACGCATGAGATGGACATGGGGATCACCATCCCCGGGCTCACCCGGTTCCGTGTGAACATCCACCAGCAGCGCGGCAGCATCGGCGTCGTCATGAGGCTCATCCCGATCGAGGTCCCGACGATCGATGAGCTCGGGCTCCCAGCCGTTCTGAAGGACCTGTGCAGGCGGAACCAGGGCCTCATTCTCGTGACCGGTCCCACCGGCTCGGGCAAGTCCACCACCCTCGCGGCAATGCTGGACGAGATCAACATCAAGCAGCCCGTCCACCTGGTAACCATCGAAGACCCGCTGGAGTACGTTCACCGCGACAAGCGCGGGATCGTCACCCAGCGCGAGGTGGGCATCGACACCGACTCGTTCCTGGCGGCGCTCAAGACCGTCCTCCGGCAGGCGCCCAACATCATCCTAATAGGTGAGATGCGCGACGTCGAGACAATGCACGCCGCTCTGCTGGCGGCCGAGACAGGCCACCTGGTGTTCTCGACGGTGCACACTCGCAGCGCCAGCGAGACGATTGACCGCATTCTGAACATGTTCCCCCCGCACGAGAAGGTACAGATCTCGCAACGTATCTCACAGTCGCTGCAGGGGGTCGTGTCCCAGAAGCTCGTCCGGACCGCCGACGGGTCCGCGCGTATGGCGGCTATCGAGATCATGGTCGTCACGCCGACCATCCAGAAGTACATCGAGGAAGTCAGACTTGGCGAGCTGTACGACGCGATCGCGGAGGGCGAGTTCTGGGGCATGCAGACCATGAACCAGGTGCTCAACCGCTACGTCAAGCAGGGCCTGATAAGCGAAGAGGTGGCACTCGCGAACGCGGGCAACATCACGGAGCTTCGACAGATGCTCCGACGGCAGGACTAGTCGTAGGGCCGGCGGAGCCACGGAGTCGGGCTCGGGCCCGCTCGGTGGACCGGCGGACAGATGGCAAGGGAGGTCGCCGTGCTCGATCTCAGCGCGTTGTTGACGACCCTCGTGGAACGTCGCGGGTCGGACCTGCACGTGAAGGTCAACGAGCCGCCAACCATCAGGGTGGACGGTACGCTGTACCGGCTCGAGGGCTACCCCGCGATGACCGGCCCCGAAGTGAAGCGGCTGTGCTACTCGGTCCTCAACGAGGAACGGATCGCGGAGTTCGAGGAGAACCTCGAGCTCGACCTCTCACACACCATTGAGGGCGTGGGCCGGTACCGCGTCAACATCTTCCAGCAGAAGAGCTACGTGGGCGGGGTTTTCCGGCATATCCCCTTCGAGGTGCCGACGATTGACTCGCTCGGGCTGCCGAAGGTCCTGGAGAAGATCGCGATGCGCCCTCGTGGGCTTGTCCTCGTTACGGGCCCGACGGGCTCGGGCAAGTCCACTACGTTGGCGGCGATGCTGAACCATATGAACCACCATCGCCATGCGCACGTCATCACGATCGAGGACCCGCTCGAGTTCATCCACAACGACATGCTCTGCCTGATCAACCAGCGCGAGCTCGGCGGCGACACGCACACCTTCGGCGACGCGTTGCGCCACGTGATGCGCCAGAACCCCGACATCATTCTCGTCGGTGAGATGCGCGATCTGGAGACGATCCAGCTCGCGGTTACCGCGGCCGAGACCGGCCACCTTGTGCTGGCCACGCTGCACACAACGGACGCCGCGCAGACCATCGACCGCGTGATAGACGTGTTCCCACCCGAGCAGCAGGATCAGATCAGATCGCAGCTCGCGACGACCATTGAGGCCATCGTCTGTCAGACGCTTCTGCCTCGCAAGTCGGGCACCGGCCGCATCGCCGCGTTCGAGATCATGATCGGGACACCGGCCATCAAGACCATCGTTCGCGAGGGCAAGACGCACCAGATCCCGGCGATCGTACAGACAGGCTCAGAGGTCGGTATGATCCCGCTGGAGCAGTTCCTACTGAGCCTGTTGGAGCAGGATCTTGTGACGTACGAAGAGGCGCTCGCGAGGGCCAACAACCCGCGCGAGTTCACGGAGCTGTGCCAGCGTCGACTCGGCATCGCGCCCACTTCGATAGGCGCCGGAGCCGAGTAGTCCTGCGGCCCACCGCCGGCGGTTGAGAGGACACGTAGAGATGCTCAAACCGATCGAACACCTCCTCACCGAGATGGTCAACGCCCGCGGCTCCGACCTGCTGCTCCACGCGGGCTCCTCCCCGTGGTTTCGCGTCGACGGCGACGTGGCAGAGCAGACCCACCATCCGAAACTCACTGGCGAGTCGCTGCGGAATCTCGTCTATGAGATCCTCTCGGAGCGGCAGAAGAAGACCTTCGAGGACGACCTGGAGCTCGATCTCGCACACATCATCGAGGGAGTCTCGCGGTTCCGTGTGAACTTCTTCGTGCAGCGCGGGACCATCGGTGCCGCGTTCCGGTGCATCCCCTTCCAGGTGCCCACGATCGAGGAGGTCGGGCTGCCCGTCCGCATCGGGCATTACCTCGCGGAGCGCCCGCGTGGCTTTGTGCTGGTCACCGGCCCGACGGGTTGCGGCAAGTCCACCACACTGGCCGCCCTAGTCAACCACGTGAACGAGACCAAGCCGCAGCATGTGATGACGATCGAGGATCCAATCGAGTATGTCCACGAGGACAAGACATCGCTCATCAACCAGCGCGAGCTGGGCGTGGACACGTACTCTTTTCAGGCGGCGCTGAAGCATGTTCTGCGGCAGGACCCGGACGTCATCCTGGTCGGCGAGATGCGCGACCTCGAGACCATGCAGCTCGCGATCACCGCGGCTGAGACCGGCCACCTAGTATTCGCCACGCTCCACACCACCAACTCGGTGCAGACAATCGACCGTATCATCGACGTCTTCCCGCCGCACCAGCAGCAGCAGGTCAGGATGCAGCTCTCGGTCAACCTGGTCGGCGTTGTCTCCCAGACGCTCCTCAAGCGCGCCGGGTCGGAGGGACGCATCCCTGCGTGGGAGGTCATGATCTGCATCTGGTCGATCCGGAACCTCATTCGCGAGGCCAAGACCTACCAGATCCACGGCATGATCCAGACCGGCGTTCGTCATGGCATGATGACCCTGGACAACTGCCTGGCCACCTATGTTGAAAAGGGCCTGGTAAGCGAGGAGGACGCGCTCCTCAAGTGTAACGACCCCGAGGAGTTCAAGCGACTGCTCAGCCTGGGGCCGGACGCTGCCGGAGGCGCCTCCCGCAAGCCCTGATCAGGCAGAGAAAGGCGGCCGCGTCGGTGTCATCTGAGCTCGAGCCGCGCATGACGGCTTTCCGCCGAATGATGCGCGACTTCTATGACACGAAGCCCGGCAACGCCGCGTACAACATCAGCGGCACGGTGCAGCTCATCGCCTGTGGCGTCGGGGGGATATGCCTCGTCTACTTGGTGCTGGGCGTCTTCTCGGGCGACATGACCAAGCACGGCGCCGAGCCGGGCGCTGTCGCCCGGTACCAGTGGGTCAGCCTCGCGCTGGTGTACGCCATCATCGTCCTCGCACTTGCCTATTTCATCCGGAACGTCGGGGAAGACGGAGTCATCATCGTACTGGGGTGCGCCGGAGCGATCTGCTACATCGGGCTGCCCATCTTGCTCCAGTGGGCACTCGCTCAACAGCAGACCGCCAAGGAGGGCGCGAACGCCGCCGCCGATGCGGTGCGAAAGCAGTTCCTGTTCGTCGGCCTGTTCCTCTGGGGTCTGAGCGCGATCAGGGCGCTCATCTTCGCGATAGACCGCGCCGTGACGGGAGGGACTGAGGCCGATGATGTGGTCTCGGCCCCGAGGGAGATCATCGCCAGGGCCGCGAACCGGCCGATCCGCGCGAACACACAGACTCGGCCCGGGCCACTCGCCAGGTGCTGGGAGCAGCCTCATTGCATCGACTTCATCAAGGAGGTATGCCAGCCCTGGGCCGCCAAGCGAACCTGCTGGAAGCTCCAGACGGGCTGCATGTGCGATGTGCGGTACCTCTACGAGGCGCTCAAGCAGGACCAGACGACGGGCATGCGCGCGGACCACAGCCCCGACGCGCGCTGGATGGAGGAGGCCCGGGAGCTTGGCGGCGGAGGCATCGAGCGTAGGCTGTTCTGCCGCGACTGCCGGATCTACCTCGAGCACCAGAGACGGAAGTTCCGGTTCTTCAGCCCGCTGGCGTTGCCGATCACCGCGCTGATGCTGTTCGCCGCGCATCCGCTCCTGAGTGCCGGCTACAACGTCGTAGTAGGCGGAATCAAGGCGGTCATCCAGACGATGTGGCTCTCGGACGATCGGGATCTGATCGGCCGGCGCTTCGAGTCGGACATGAGCGGCCTGGGGATCGAGTGGGCCGTCCTCATCGTCTTCGGGCTGTTCCTACTGAGCGCCACCATGCGCTTCATCGAGTGGCTCACGCTGGAGCTGAAGGTGTAGCCCCCGCGTCGGCGGAGCGCACCTTGACCACTCCCGAGGTGGGTGGCTGTCGGGGAATGCGGAGTGGCGCACCCCCGCCCGCCGCTTGTCCGGGTGTTCCGGAGGAACCCGTCAGGTGTGCTGATCGAACGTCTCCACGCCTACTACCGTCGCAACTCCAGCAACCTTGTCATCCTCGCTGGCTGGTGCCTGCTCACCGTAGTCATGCTCGTGAACCACGAGCCCTGGCGCGATGAGGGTCAGGCCTGGCTGATCGCGCGCGACAGCCCTGACCTAGCGTCCATCCTCAGGCTCCTGGGCTACGAGGGCACCCCCGGGCTCTGGCACTTCCTGCTCTTTCCGCTGGCGCACAGCGGGGCGCCCTACTGGAGCCTGGCGCTCTTCCACTCGCTCCTCGCGCTGTGCGCCGTGTCGCTGCTTCTTTTCCGCTCCCCGCTGTGGACGGTTGAGAAAGCGTTCATCGTCCTGGGCTACACACTGCTGTACCGGTACAACGTGGTGGCGCGGAGCTACGTGGTTTCCTGCCTCCTCCTCTTCATGATCGCGGCCACCTACGGCACACGGCGCGACAGGCCATGGCTCCACGGGCTGCTCCTTGCGCTGCTGGCCAACACCAATCTGCACAGCGCCGTCATCGCCGTCGGGCTCGCGGGGGCGTATGCGTGGGAAACGCTCCTCGGACCCGGGCGGGACCGAGGAGCGGCCGCGGCGGCGCTCGGCATCTTCGGGCTGGGGCTGGGACTCGCGGCGTACCAGGCGCTGCCGCCGCCGGACTTGATGCCCAGCCTTGTTCGCTGGCGGGGGTTCTGGCTGGGAACCGACCGCACGGAGGAGGTGCGGGCCCTCAAGACCGCGCTGCACGGCTACTTCCCGGTACCGGAGGCCCTGACACTGGTGCCGACGGCCCTCAGTCGGTTCGTCTGGGGCTGGTCGCACCTGGCCGGCCTGGCGGAGCTGGCCCTCGGGCTGGTGGTCCTATCGCGTGTCAGGCGGGTGCTGTGGGCGTACATCGGGTCGACCGCGGCGCTGTTCGCGCTCTTCACGTTCAAGTACACGGGCGGCCCCTGGCATCACGGAATGCTGCTGGTGTCACTCATAGCCTGTGCGTGGATCGTGCTCGACGAGGCCCCCGATTCCACGGCACAGCCGCCCCGGCGCGAGCGCCGTCGGCAGACGAGCACGGCCCGGTTCACGGCCCGGCAGCTACTGCCCTTCGTGTTTGCTGGATGCGCGATAGCCGGCCCGATGGTCTTCGTCAAGGAGGTAACGCGTGAGTACTCCACGGGGCCGCGGGTCGCGCGGTGGCTCGAGGACGGCGGCTGGGTGAGCGACCGAAGCCTGATCGCTGTGTCTCCGGCCCCGATGGGAGCGGCCATACTCCCGGTGCTGCACGACCGAGGTCTGAGGTTCTACTACCCCGAGTACGACACGTTCGGGAGTTACGCGGTCTGGAACGTGTACCTGGAGCCCCCCTACAGCCTGACCCGCACCGAGGCGGCCGAACGCGTCCTCTCGGAAGCCGAGCGCGGAGGCTACGACCGCGCGCTGCTCCTCTACCACCGTCGCGTGCCTGACCCGCCGGGCGAGCTCTTGGCGGGCAGGTTCCGGCTTATCCGGGTCTTCGACGGCTCGGTCGTGGACGAGTGGTACGACGCGTACGACTTGGTCTCACGGGCGCCGGTCTTAACCGTGCCGGAGGAGGATGTGGGACCCACCTGGACCGCGCCTTATGGGCGGTAGGGACGGCCCAATGTGGCCGCCCCAGGGCGAGCACGCTGGCTCGCCCCTACAACGCGGCCGTAGGTCAGGGCCCCCTCGCCCGCCGAGTTGCCCCGACCGGGGCGCTACGGTGCGGCTCAGCCGCCGCCGCCGGCCGCCTGAGGCTCGGCGGTCAGATCTTTGCCCGCCAGTAGGTCCCCGAGGTTCTTGCGCAGCTCCTCCTCGTACCCCGGCATGAACCCCACGTGCACGACCTGCACCTTGCCGTCCAGGCCGATGATGACGCTCTGCGGGATCCCGGTCACGCTGTAGGCTTCGCCTATCTTGCCCTCGGGGTCCATGGCCACCGTCGGCTCAAGTCCCTCCTTTTGGAGGAACGCCCGGATGGTGTCGGCGTCCTCTTGCTGGTTGACGGCGAAGAACACAACGTTCTTGTCCTTGAACTCGCCGGTCACCTTGATGAGGATGGGCAGCGCCTCGCGGCACGGGGCGCACCAGGTCGCCCAGAAGTCGAGGACGATGATCTTCGTCCCCAGGAGGTCATTGAGCGGGGTCGTCTCGCCGTCCACGGTGACGATGTCGAACTCGGGGGCCGGTATGCCCGTCTGAAGCTGCGCCGCGGGGTCGGGCTGCTCGGGCAAGAAGGTCTCGACCTCCTCGGCTCCCTCGGGCGGTGTGGCGGCGAACTCATCGGGCGCGAACTCGCCCGGGATCTGCCACACGATGTCAGTGTAGGAGAACGCCTCCATCACGCCGCCGCCCTCGGGCACCCCGGGCAGACCCTCAGGCAGTTGCTTGGTGTCGAGGAGCAACGAGGCTTTGTGCGGCAATGGCGCCTCGCCGGCATCGAGCCACAGGTGAAGCTCGACGCCGTCGTCGAGCTTCACGCATACCCGATTGCACTGCTTGCCATTGACCTCCTCGACGCCGACCAGCGTCGAGTCCACCTCAGCGTCAGGCGCCGACCTCAGGAAGTCGAGGCTCTGATCCATGGCCAGCATGTTGAGAAGACAGGGGTCCGGGACCGCAAACGTGGCGCCGGAGCTACCCGTTAACTCCGTGATGCCTGCGAGGGAGTCAGCCGCGTCGCGGGTGGCGTACTTCGCGCCCGTCAAGTCGATCGCGATGTAGCCGCCCTCGCCGTTCACCTCCGCCCACTCGCCATCTTCGGTCTTGCAGGAGTACCTAAGGCACGCCGGCCGTCGGACGCTCAGAGAGCCCTCTACGGCAACCATCTCGTCGATCCCCGGGTCGCTCATCACCTTGCAGGAGTATGTGACCTTGTAGCTGTCCAGGCCCGCTAGGTAGGTGGTGAACGCGGTGAGCAGCGCCTTGCCGTCCTGCTGGTCCTGAGCAGCGGCAAGGCCGGGCGGCGGCAACGCGCACACCAGAACTGCGCCGAGCAACGCCAGTTGTGCCGCGCGGCTAATGCTCATGCGGTAGCTCGCCCCCTTCAGTGGCACGGAGCCTCGGCCCCGCGCGTACATGCGTCCGCCCAGTGACAGCCCGTTGCCTACACCCAGATTCGCCCCAACCTAGGGTCCACCTCCGAGGGCCTTGCGCGCGATGCGCCGTACGCGGCTGAGGTTGCGACGGTCGTCGCCGTCCTGGTAGATCGGCGTCTCGAGGATCATGGGGAGCGGCCGGAGCACGGGGTGCATGACCCACTCGGCGATCCCGACCCGCCCGATGTAGCCGCGGCCGATGTGTTCATGCCGGTCATGGTTCGAGCCGAGCCGCGTCTTGGAGTCGTTGAGATGGACCACGCGGAGGCGCTCGAGCCCGGGCCCGCAGGCGATGGGCTCCAGCGCGGCGTCGATCCCCGCACGAGTGCGCACATCGACCCCGGCCTGGAAAACGTGTGCCGAGTCGACCGCATAGCCGACCCTGTCCGGTTCACGAACGTCGTCGGCCATCCGGACGAGCTCCGCGAAGGAGCTCCCGATGACGCGCCCGGAGCCGGCCGAGTTCTCGAGCAAGAGCAAGGGCGCGACGCCTCGCGTTCTTGCAAGGACGTTGTTGAGGGCGGCAACGACCCGACGCCTCGCCGCGCTCGGCGACAGCTCACGCATCGCGCCAACGTGGGTCACGACGTACTCACACCCGAGACGGTCGGCTCGCACCAGGTCCTCGGCTATGGCCGCGATCCCGCGCTCGCGCAGGTCGGTGTCCGGGGAAGCCAGGTTGATGAGGTACATCGTGTGGACGATGACGGGGCCGATCCGCTGTTGCGAGCGGGCCAGCCGAAAGCTCAGCACATCCTCGTCCCGTAGCGGCGTGAGTCGCCACATGCGTGGGTTCCGCGTGAATAGCTGGAATGCTTCGCAGCGGAGGTCGAGCGCCCGCTCGAGCGCGCGCTGAGGCCCGCCCTCGGCCGACACATGAAGGCCGAAACGAGGGAGACCGGGCTCGGTGGTCGCTCTCCTAGGCACCGTCCACCTCCTCTGCGTGACCGTTCGCGGAGCGCGCCCCGACGGCCTCGGCGATGGAGGTTAGCTGCCTCTGCATCTCCTCTATGCGCGGCCCGATGTAGGTCGCGAGTTCCGGCGGCACCTCTCCGTAGCGTATGAGACGGCTCGGCGACACCTCATCCAGGTAGTCGCTCAGCACGGCGCAGACCGCCCAGATCGATGTGCGGACGCTCCGCACTTCCACCGGAAGCCCGAGCGAGCCGCGCACCTCGGCCAGCAGCGAAGACAGCGCGTCGACGCCGGCCGCGATACGTGTCCGCTCGCTCGGGGAGAGGTCATTGCCCTGCTCGTACATAACGCCGCGCTCGGTCAGGCCCTCGGCCGTCGCCCGGAACGACTGCAGCGCCTCGTCAACGACTCTCAGCGTTACGGCGATCCCACGCAGGTGGTTCTGGCTCACGGTTCGGCCACCTACTTCACCACGAGTACTGAGCAAGGAGCCAGCCTGACCAGGCTCTGGCACGTGCTGCCCATGACCCGATCGTACAGCGCCGAGTGGCCCATGAAGCCCACAACGAGGAGATCGACGTCATGGTGCGACACGAACTCGACGATGCTCTTCACCTCATGACCGACCACGACGTGGCAGGTCACCGTGAGGCCGTGAGCCCCGGCGGCCTCGCGAGTCCGCTCGAGCACCGGAGCGTATCGGCCGTTCGCCGCCGCCTTCTCCTCGATAACCTCCCCGACGGTCCCGGCATAGCGTGGCAGCTCCTCGACCGAGATGCTGTGCAGCTCGGCCCCGGTTGTGGTCGCGAGCCGCACGGCGACCTCCAGTGCCCGGAACGCGTTATCCGAGCCGTCGTTGGCCACCAGGATCTTCTTGTACACTTCCGTCTCCTTCCACGTCCCGCCCGCCGACAGGCTGGAACCACCGCTGAGCAATCAGGGTAGGCACAACCGCGCTGGCGATGACCGCCGTTACCAGCATAGTGTACTGCCGCCGATCGATGATGCCGTTGGTGAGCCCGAAGAGGGCACAGATGCTCCCGAAGGTCAGCCCGGTGGACATCATAAGTGTGGTGTAGATGCCCTCGGTGCGCCCCAGGGCGAACGCCCGCGTCAGTGGCCAGACTCCCAGACACTTGGTGGCCATCTTCATGGCGAGGAGCGCCACGATAGGCGCACAGGCCGATAGCACGGTCCTCGCGTCCACCAGTGAGCCGGCCTTGAGGAAGTAGAACGGCGTCAGGAGCGCGAACACCGTCACCCTCATGCGCTCGGCGAGCGCCCGGTTCGCCAGGAAGTACGGCGCCAGCACCATGCCGAGGAAGTACGCCGGGAGCACGGCCTCGCACTTGGCCAGACTGCCCAGGCCGCCGAGCGTGAACAGGATCAGCAGGATCAGCTTGGTGCGCGGCTCGCTCACTCGGTCGCCCACCATCCGACCGAACCACGGCAAGAGCCGGGGCGCGAGCCGCAGGACGAGGGCCGTCACCAGGATGAACGCCGCAAGCCACAGGCTGTAGTTCGCGAAGAAGACGCCCAGGCCGAGTACCGTACCGAGGTCGTTGACGAAACACGCCGCCAGAATGACCTTGCCGATCTCGGTCCTGTTGTAACCCGTCTCCACCATGACCGCGTATACCACGGCGACCGATGTGGTCGACAGCGCCAGGCCGGCGATCTCGGCCTGGGGCCAACTCCACTCGTACACGAACCGGGTGTAGAGGAGCACGCCGACAAAGGGCGCCACGAAGCCGGCCACGCCAATGCCGATGCTCGACCAGAAGTGGCGCCTCACCACCACCGGGTCGATCTCGGCGCCCGCGAGGAATGTGAGCAGGACGGCGCCGACAGAGGCGAGGTAGGTGACCCATTCCGTCGCATGTAGACCGACGGTGTTGCCGGCCACGCATCCGACGATGATCTCCATCAGGGCGACAGATATGGCGAGACGGATCGATAGGAGCGACGCAAGAAGGGCGCACGCCATCCACAGCGCGGACGTGAGCCACACATTGCCCAAGGCGATGGCCTCCCGTAGCCGCAGCGAACGAACCGCACGTACGCGGCGCCTGCAGGAGTCATCAGCCTTCAGGGTGGGCGGTCTAGGGGGACTCCATCCCCATCGTGGTCGGGGACCCGACCAACGCAATGGTAGGCCCGGGAAGGGGCGCTGTCAACCGCTACAGCTTCCCCACCATGCGAAGCGCATCGTTGCCGTTGCGGTAGTAGCCCTTGACGACGTGCGAGGTGTACATGCCGGCGCTTTCGTAGAGCGCGATGGCGACGCGATTGCCCACATCGACGTGTAGGCGCGCCTCGCGCATCCCGCGGGAGCGAAGGTACTCGACCGCGGCCCTCAAGAGCTTCCGACCGAGCCCCCGGCTACGGTGTCGCGCGTCCACCCCGAGCAGCGCGATTTCGCCGGCTCGTCCGAGCAGCCAAGGCAGCCGCGTGCCGATGGCCACGACCACGCCGACGATGTCGTCACCGTCGGTCGCTACCAGGAAACCGTCCCGCGCTCGGCAGCGGTAGGTCTCCAGATGGTCCCATGTGTAGGCGATGTCGAAACACCGCTGGCACAGCTCGAAGACCTGCGCAAGCTCGTCTCGGCGCAAGCTGCGGATGGCTGCGGCCGAGGTCGTTCTGACGGCGGCTGTCGTCATGCGCTCTCGGTTACGCTCCCATGGCACAGTCTGTCCCGGACGAGGTCGCCCACGTGTGAGAGGACCCGCCGCTCGGAATAGCGGAAGCGGCGTGCGCGGCTACTGGCTACCACGACCAGGGACGGGCCGCACTCGTCGCACGCGGTTACGACGGCGGCCTCTCCACGTGTCCAGCCGTGGAAGAAGCCGGCCGCCTGTCGAACCAGCTCGGAGCCCGTTGGCAGGAAGGTGGTGCCGCAGGCGAGCTCGTGGACGTGCTCAGGCTCGAGCGCGAATGAACCCAGCTCCGCAACGAGCTCCGGCGACTCATGCACCCAGCAGAGCGTTAGCGGGCCGTCGTTGTCGCGCGTGAACACCGCGACCGAGCGGACACCCGCGGTGTGCCACTCCGCCCCGGCGGACTCAAACCACCGGCGGAGCACCCGCGCCCGGCCGGTGCCGGCCGCGGCTCCCGCTGCCATGACAAGCCAGGCGAGCCGCTCGGCCAGCTCGGGATGCGTCCGCTCGGGGGGCCCGGTGGCGCCCACCGGTTGGCCCACACGCATGGCGCCCAGCACAAAGGCCACGAACAGCGGGCCGACGAGCGCGAAGCCGATCGAGACTCCGCTAGTTGCGGTTGACGAGCCCATGCTCGCCCCGGCCCAGAGCAACCCGGACAGCCCGCCCTGGATCATGCCGGCCGCCAGCCCGTGGCGCACGCACACCACGGCGAGGAGCGCGATGTAGAGCAGCGCGAAGGGCGAGCCGAGTCCGCCGGAGATGATGACCAGGAAGCTCACAAAGACCGGGTCCACCACAAGGCCCGCCGCGCGCCAGAGCTGTGAGCGCTGCCCGAGGCCGTACGCCGTGGCCGCGAACGATCCGTACGCAACCACGACCAGTACCTCGACGGCCCACCACGGCAGGGGGCCCATCCCGACGACGTCCGTGCGCTCCTCGCCAAGCGCGACCCACACGAGGCCGGTCACGGCGGTAGCCAGTCGCAGCATGAGAACCAGTGCTTGGTGGCTCAGGGCGAGGCGAAGCCGCTCAGCTCTGATCAGGGAAACCGGGTCCACGCGATCCACAACGATAGGTCCTAACGCGCCGGCCATGTCAGGCCCCTACGCTACACGTGAGCACCTCGGGGAGCGCTAGTGCGTTCCCTCGGTGCAGACACGCACGAAGTGCGCTATCGGCCACTGATCGGGTGAGTCCATGCGCTCGGGATGCCACTGGACGGCCAGCGTCCGCGCGGAATCGCCGACCAACGCCTCAACCACCCCGTCCTCCGCCCAGGCGACCACCGCGAGACCTTCCCCGGGCCGCCAAACGGCCTGATGGTGATGGCTGTTGACTATCGCCTTCCCGCCCCCCGCCAACTCGTAAAGCACGCTATTCGGCGCCACCCGGATCGCGTGAAAACGGTTGGCATCGTCGGCCACGTACTTGTGCCGGCGGGTCGCGAAGGGTGCCTCCGTCTCAACGTCCTGGTACAAGGTTCCACCGAACGCGACGTTAAGGAGCTGGCATCCGCGACAGATGCCCAGTACGGGCAGGCCTTTCTCGCGAGCCGCACGCGCGAGCGCGATCTCGTACTCGTCGCGCGGCCGGTCGATGCCCTGGGTCAGCTCGGATAGTGGCAGGCCGTAATAGTCCGCATGGACATCGCCCCCACCCGAGAAGCATACCCCGTGAAGCCCCACGAGCCGGCCCGGCGCGTCGTCCGAGCTGACACGGTCCAGGGCGACGACCTCTGCACCCAGTCTCTCCAGGGACTCAATGTACATACGAGCCTTGCGCGCGGCCTCCGACAGCGGCTCCTCGGCCTGCCGGTCAACTGTGAGCCCGATTCTGGGTTTTGGCGTCTGGAATGCCTCCGATGCCCCTGTGCAGGACGAGGCGCTCGTGTGCTAGGCCGTGAGATCGCGCCCGGAGCGCTCCCTCACGAACTCGAGCGTGCCGGCGAAGTCCCGGAGCCCCGTGGTCGTCCCCAGGCCCGTGACGCACAGCGCGCCGCAGGCATTGCCCATAGCAGCGCAGCGCTCCAGGTCCCAGCCCTTCGTCAGCCCACAGATGAAACCGGCACAGAACGCGTCGCCCGCGCCACACGCGTCAACAGGCTCGACCGGGAAGATCGGTGCGTGCGCCGACTCGTCGCGCGTCCACACACGGCAGCCCTCGCTGCCCATCTTGAGCGCGACACAGGATACCCCGTGGTCGAGAAGGCTGTGCGCGACATCGGCGGCGTCCGTGAGGCCGGTGATCTCCTTCGCCTCCTCGACGCTGGGGAGGAAGTAATCCATGTGCTCGAGCATCGGCCTGAGGGTCTTCATCCACGCGCCGGTAGCATCCCAGGCCGTGTCGCAGCAGGTCGTGACCCCGGCCGCGCGCGCATCGCGGAGGACCTGGGCCGCCGGCTCGCCGTCGAAGCCAGGCATGAGGAGGCTCCCCGCCATGTGGAGGACGCGCGCCGACTTGATGAGCTCCCAGTCGAGGTCGGCAGGCCGGACGGTCGCGTTCGCGCCGATGTAGTGTATGAAGGTGCGTTCGCCATCAGAGGCGACCGTGACCATCGTCGCCGAGGTGCCGGCGGTGTCGTCGCGGGCGATGCCGCGTGTATCGACGCCGGAGCGCTCCAGCGCGTTGACGAGGTAGTCCCCGAAGCCGTCGCGGCCGACCTTGCCCGTCACTGCCGTCGGCACGCCCAGCTTCTGCAGGCCGACGGCCGCGTTAGCCGCGCAGCCGCCGATGTGCAGCGTCATCTCGTCGACTCGGGTCAGCTTTCCGCGCTCGGGCCACTCGTCGACGGGGCGGCCGAGAACGTCGGCCACCAGAATCCCGAGCGCTACGACATCAGGCATCATCTGCCCCCTGTTCCTCGACGGCTGGGGTGTTCTGTTCGGCTTCGAGGCGCTCCTTCAGGTCGCGCACGCGCTCGACGAGATGGAGCGCGACGTTGGCGGAAAGGACGGCGATGTAGAAGGGTCCGATGAAGACGACGAACATGATGCACAGGCCGATGCCGATCCCCTGCCACGACACCACGAGCGGCAGCAACAGCACGCCGAGCGCCGCCGCCAGGTGGCCCGCGAACAGGAGCGCGGTGCCGGGTCCCGCCGACACCGCCGCGGCCGCCAAACGCAGGCTATAGCCCACGCGTGCGCCGCTCATCGCCATGATAGACCAGCCCAGCATCCAGACGCACACCCAGGCGAGCCCCGCGCCGGCCCAGAGCGCGCCGACGGCTACGCCTAGCGGCGTGGAGCTCGCGCCCGGCAGTGCGGGTGTCCCGATCGTGGCCCACAGTGCCGCTGTCCCGGCCGCGATCGCGGCGCCGCCCGGTCCCATGACGCCGTACAGCAACACACGCGGGTAGACGCGGCCCACCGCGCTCAGCAGATGCCTCCACGACGGGTCCTCGCGCGCAGCGCACGCGACCGCCAGTGACGACAGGCCCCAACAGGCGACAGGGGGAAGCAAGAGGAGCGGAAGCGGCGCGCAGGCCCGTGCGAGCCCGCCGATCTGCCACACCCACCCGGCGAGCAGGCCGGCCGTGAGGGTGACGGCCGAGCTGCCCACGCTGGCCAGCACCGCCATCCCCAGGAAGTCGTAGAGGTCCGCCAGCGCCTTCAGGAAGGGGCCCGGGCGCCTCTCCGCTTCCTCCGGATGGAGCTTGCCGGCCATACCCACCGCCCGGGAGCTAGCCCAGGAAGTCGACGATGGTGTTCGCGTGTAAGAGCGAGAGCGACAGCGCCAGCAACTCGTAGGCGGCGAACAGCCCTGCCGCAGCCTGGATGATGCCCATACACCAGATCCGCTGCCAAAGGGTGATCGGCCGCCCTATCACGCGCTGGTGAGCGTCGATCAGCGCTTGCCCGGCGGCCACGCCGCTAGCCAGCTCACGCTCTGTCGGGGGACGAGTGGTAACGTACTGCTGCGCCACGCCTCCGACCACGGTCCGGTTCAGAACGACCACAAGCGCGAAGATCCCGAGCCAGACGCCGGGCAGTGCGATGACCTGTCCGATGAGCGCGAACGCGAACATGACGACCACGAGGTTGGTGCCGCAACGAACGTGTACCCGCGAGTGCCCTCGCACAGCACGGGCGGTCAGCACATCGCCCTGCTCTATCGCGTTCACCGTCATATGCTCGGCGGCGTGGTAGCCGGCGAGCGGGCTCGAGCGAAACAGCACCGCGTAGACGGCGATCCAAACTAGCGTGACGGCCGCCCTGAGGAGCGGTGCGTGGGCCCCGCCGGGCGCGACGATGCCGAAGGCGGCCATGAGGCCGATGTTCCAGCGCTCGTCGACGAGCCAGACGAGCACGAACACAAGCGCCAGACTGAGGAGCGCCAGCGCACCCATCGCGGACCCCGCGAGGAACAGGCCTAGGTCTCCGGCCCCGGCCCGCACCAGCCCGGTCGTCAGGTATACGCCCAGGGGGGTCGCCATCCCGCCGCACCGCACGGGACGCAGATTGCCGGAGGCGAGGGCGTACAGGTCAGCCCGCGATACCATCCCGGCAAGTCGCCCGTGACCGGCGACGACAGGCGCGAATGCGACGCCAAGAGATTCCATGATCGCGAGCCCGTCCGCGGCCGGCATCCCGGCCGGCAGCGGGGGTGGTGGGGGCCGCATGACTCTGCCCACAGGCGTCGCGGTGCTGACGCCATTGGAGAGCGACAGCTCGTGCATTCCCACCATGCCGACCGTGCGGTCCGCGTCCACGACGGGCACCACGGGCAACGGCGACAACCTGAGCACGTCCGCTGCCTTGCTTACCGGATCGCGCACGTCCAGGCTCCGGACCCGGCGGACACAGTGCCCGACGGCCGCGTGAGGGGGCCGTGGCACAACGATCGCGTCATCCTCGGGCGTGCAGATAGGAGCCCTGTCCAACTCGTCGGTCTCCGCGCAAACAAAGGGGTTAGGGCCGCGTGCTTCGGCCGCGTACCTGTACTATAGACGAAGTGACAGCACTGGGGCAACATGCGCAGGACGCAGGACGTTCGCGCCTAGGGGCGAACACTGGTGTTCCGGAAGACCGCGTAACCAGCCGGCTCTGCCGAGCATCCTTCCTGCGACAGAGCAACCCCTCACGGTACAACCGCCGCGTTGGGTCGGCCGTCGGGTTGTGGCGCGCCGGCGGCGCAACATAGTGCCTCGCGAGGTGTCGGCAGTGGTCATGTGTGCCGCCCAGCACGCGCGGTCCGCGAAGAAAGAGCGCTTACAGGGAGTTGACGCGAAAATGAGAGCACGCCCCCTGTTCCCGGGAGCGGTCCTGGCAGCCTTGGCCATGGCCTGCTTCGTTCTGGGCTGCTCCGGGTCCCTCGGCTTGCCTCTCGACATCATCCCTATGGGCTCCGGCCTGGTGATCGTCCCCGCGCCGGACGCCGAGTCGACGCCCAGCCTAACGCTTCTGGCGGAGCGTAGCGTCGGTGAGCTGGGTGGTGCGCGGGTCTCGGTCTATGGCGTGAGCGGACGCTTCGCCCGGATCGAGAACTCAGCCGGCAACCAGGTCTGCGGCCCCGGCGTCGCGGCGCTCTTCTGGGTGGATCCGGCCGCGCAGGCCATCAGACGGTTCGCGCGATTCGGCGACCCCGGCGCCGGCACCGCAGCCCCGACGCTGGTGGCGACCGCCGTGTACGAGAACCTGTACCCGACGGACGAGCTCGGCTACGACCTCGACTGGCAGATAGCCCGGCCGCCACGCGTCGTCATCACTGTGAGCGGCGTCTACACCCGTGTGGACGCGGGATCGGCGGGCACGATCGATAACGGCTACTCGACCGGCGCGGTGGCGTTCCTCGACCTCTACAGGCCGGACCCGGTGAACATCCTGTCGTTCGCGGGCGTGGCCGGCGACGACCCGATGACGTTGACCGTCCTCACGGTGGACTCCCAGGGAGCCCACACCACGGTGACCGGCACAGGCCACTTCACGGGCTGCTCGGACCTCCTCGGCTTGGAGCGCGACGATCCGGGCCGCTTCGTCAGCACTACGCTCGCGATGACAAATGGGCAAGTCGAGGAGCTGTCGGTGCTCGGCGGCCCGCCGCCGACGGCGGAGACCGAGTACGGTCGATAGCCGGACAACGATCGCCACAGGTGTAGTCCGGCGCCCCAAGCGCCTGCCCGCCCGAGATGGGAGCAAGCAGCGATGCTCAAGCGCGTGATAGCGATGGCCGCTCTAGTCCTTGCGGTCGTGGCCTGGCCCGCAGTGACCCAAGGCGGGGCCGGCGCCTCGGACGGAGCGGACGGAGTCGACGCGGCCCAGGGGGGGGACCCCATCGGGACCGTCGAGGTGTCGTTCGGTGAGCAGGGGCTGTCGCTGTACTGCGTGAACGCCGACGCACACGAGGTCTTCGCGCGGATAGGCGTGGCGACCCACACCCCGATCATGGTGAACGACACCGTGAGCGACCGCATCACGGCGAACCTCGTGAACGTGAGCCCGACCGATGCTATCGCGCGGATCGCTGCCGCGTACGGGCTTTCCCATGCGGAGATCAACGGAGTGACGATGATCTCCGAGGGTATCCCGAACGGGCCCGCATCCTATCTGGCCAGTGAGATAGCCACCGTGCCGACTCTGTACGTCCCGGTCGGACGGGTCAAGTCGCTCATGCCGACCTTCCTTCAGAACCACATCAAGACGAACATCGAGCAGAACGCGGTGGTGCTGTCGGCACCCAGTGACGTGATCGCGAAGTTCCGCAGCGACATCAAGCAGCTCGACATCCCGGCGGAGCAGATAATGATCGAAGTGTTCATGGTCGAGCTCACCAACGCGACCCTGGACGACCTGGGCGTCCAGATGGACTGGTCCTCCGGGGGAACCAACATCACCAGCGACTCCGCGGGGGGCGGGCTTAACTACCACGGGGTCACGTGGCTGCCGACGAGTTTCGCGGCCAGTCTCACCGCCCTAGCGTCCGAGTCCAGGGCGAAGATCCGGGCCCGCCCGCGCATCGCCACCGTGTCGGGGCAGGAGGCCCGCGTCTTCATCGGCCTTACCCGCTATCTGAGCAAAACGGTGCGGAGGCTTGGCCCGCAAGAGGGCGGAGGGGGAGAGCAGACCTTCATCGACGCCGGCGTAACCCTCCAGATCCAGCCGTTCAGCGGCACCGGTGACATTATCATCGTCGACATCAACGAGGTCGAGATCTCGACCCTCTCGGCCCCCGATCCCGTCACGAAGCTCCCGAACAAGACTTCGCGCCGCGCATCCACCGAGGTCAGGGTCGCGGACGGGCAGACCATCGTGCTCGGCGGGCTCAATCAGACCGACAGCCGAGAGGACGAGGGCGGTATCCCAATACTTCGCGATATCCCGCTGATAGGGAAGCTGTTCGAGAGTCGGCACAAGGAGAACGTGGAGACCGAACTCGTCATCTTCATAACCCCGAGGAAGCTCACGAGGACCGGGCACCTGCCCGCCGAGGAAGAGGCCAGGATCGGGGAGCGCTTCGGCGTTCCGCTGGGAACCGACCGACCCGATGGCGGCCGGGCGCCCGAAGCGGACAAGCCGATCGGTCAGTAGGGGCGGTCTCGAGGCACATATGCGGATGCGTAGCGTACACAAGCGGCTGGCGATAGGCCTGATCTTGTGCTGGGCGCTGCTGGTCTGCGCGGCAGGCGTTCGCGCCCAGAACGGGGAGGGCCGAGAGGGCGTCTACGTCGACATCACGTCCGCGAACATAGAGCGGCTCACGAACGCCGTGCGCATCACCTTGTCCGCCAACGGTACGATCCGGGGGGTCATACCCTGGGACTTCTGGATCAGCCACATTCAGCATATCAGCGGAAGATGGACCCTTGAGCCGCTCGACGAGATGCCCGTCATCCTCGCGAACGCCAAGTCGCAGGTGGGCTCCTTTGTCAACGTGGCTACCTACCCGGTCTCACACATCCTCCTTACGCCCACGGGCGAGGGGAACCTGGGGATCGGGCTACGCTGCGCCGTCGTGCTCTACAAGCCGGGTGGGCTTGTCCTGCTGGACACCGGCGACCCGATGGAGTCACTGGACTGGGGCCCGGGCGACTGGCGCGAGCGCGGCCTGCTCATCATGGTGGACATCAGATTGGCCCAAGACCAGAAGTCCATCATCATCACCGTGAGGAGCGATCAGTACACTGATACGACGACCGAGGAGGATCGGGCGCCGGCGGAGGGCGACAAGCGGTGGCTGAGCATCGGGCAGTCGGGGGACGCGCTTACCCTCGACGCGGCGAACACCCCGGTCTCCCGGGTGTTCGAGGAGATAGGCAGGCGGTCAGGACGCTCCGTCGCGCTGTCCCTGGCGGGTGAGAAGTGGGTCACGGCATACCTTCCGGCCATGAGCGCGGATGAGATGATCAAGGCCGTCTGCTCATGCTGCGAGCTGTCTTGGACCGAGGTCGGCCCCGGCCGGTACGCCGTCGCGGACGCGCGCGCCGTCGCGGCCGAGACATACCTCGACGGCCGCACCGAGATGCTGCCCTGCCGGTACATCGGACCGAAGGACGCCCTCAACCTGCTGCCCAACGCGCTGTTGCCCTACGTCCACGTGGACATCCCCAACAACGCGGTCGTCGTGAGCGGCCCTCAGGGGCTGGTCGACAAGGTGCGAGCTGACCTCGCGGTGATCGACCAGCCCGCCAGGCTCATCGAGGTGGACGCGACGGTGGTAGCCGTGAACGAGGAGGCCGCCAAGGCGTTCGAGGGCGAGTGGTGGGGAGGAACCTATCAGACCGCGGGCCACCTTGCCGGCGGCGCGGTGGAGGTGGGATCCGGAGCCGCGGTTGTGGTGAGCCCTGATGCGGCCAACATCGACCTTGCGCAGGGGCCGCTGCTCGTCCCGAGAGCCACGCCCCCGGGCGGCTGGCGCACTGTTCTCAGCTCGCTGTCGTCGGGCGCGAGGGCGAGGGTCCTGGCAAGGCCCCGGACACGCGTCGTGAACGGTGGTACGGGCGAGCTGTTCGTCGGCAACACCGCGTACATCGTCCAGGAGCGCAGCCGCCATTCGGAGGGGGGCCTCCAGCCGGTTCAGAGCGGAGTGACATTCCGGGTCACGCCGGTGACCGGCAACGGCGAGGATATCATTCTTAGTACCGAGGTCGTGGCCTCGACGTCCGTCGCGAGTCAGGGCGGCGAGGAACTGGCTGCCACCAGCAGCCGGTCGGTCCGCGGCGCCGTGCGCATTCGCAACGGCGAGAGCGTTATCGTGGCCGGCCTCACCACGATCAGCGAGTTCGCGAACACCTCCGGGCTGCCGGGCCTCGACCGAGAGCAGCTCCTGGCCCGTCTGTTCGGTCTCGACGCCGAGTCGGAGGGGTACGACGATGTAGTTTTCATCCTGCGGGCCCGAGTCGTCGGCACCGCACCCGAAACGGACGAGGCGCGGCCGACCGACGACGATGAGGACACGGTTCTCCTTGGAGGAGATGATAGTGAAGCTGGTGCTGTGGGCGCTGTCGGCCCTCCTATTGGTGTCCGCGCCGGCCGCTAACGCGGCGGTGTGGGCGAACATCAAGACGGTCGACTGCCAGGTCCTGAACAACGGAGTTCAGGTCATGGTCAAGGCCGACGGAGTCCTTGAGTTTTGGGACCCGGATCGGCCGGACATGTGGGACCGGGACCCGGGCAAGCGGTCACAGATCCGCGTTCGGTTCCCCGACGCCAAGAACGCCACCGGCAAGACCGTGATAAAGGTCGACAAGCCGCCGGTCAGCTACATCGAGCTATCCATGCCCCAGGACGCCAAGGAGGGCATCGGAGTCGAGATGCGCGTTGTCTTCCTGTACCCCACGACCGCGCGGGCGAGGGCGACCGACGACAACCTCGGTGCGATCATCACGGTGGACAGCGACGTTACGCTCGAGCAGTCGACCGCGACGTCCGGGGTGGAGGTGTCGACGTCGCAGAAGCTCGATGTGCGCGTCGCCCCGACCACCGGCCTGCTTACCGTGATGGCTATCAAGGCGAATCTGCACGAGGTGCTGGCGCGCATCGGTCGCCTGACCGGAACCAACGTGCTCGTCGACGACCTCATCGATCCGGGGAGCCCGGTCGGCGGAGGAGGGCAGCAGATAACCATTGTCCTCGCCGACGCGACTCTCAAGGACACCCTGGCGGCCATCGCGGCCGCGGCCGGGCTCGGGGTGAGCCTGCCTGAGGAGGACGGCGGAGTCTACACATTCTCCGCGGGCATCCCGACGGAACTGTC